>VYLO01000102.1_pt1 | contig 21774 bp, 22 predicted proteins | sample 5114271 | NCBI WGS metagenome assembly VYLO01 (sample SAMN12291807, study PRJNA351875) | freshwater metagenome | isolation source: freshwater lake | place: USA: Michigan, Lansing Lake | collected 2011-08-05 | reverse complement strand
AAAGATTAGTTATTATGACTAACTCTTTTGATTAGAAAAAGATAAACTTGAGAATCCTCGATCAAATTTATTGACTCAAAATCAGCTATACTTAATTTAAATGAATCAACCCTAGGGGCAGGGGGGGTTGCCTCTTGCCTCTTGCCTATCCTGATATGTAGCCTATACTCAACGGATTTAGTATAAATTTTTTTGTTAGGGGTTGGGTGTTGGGGTTTTAGGGTTTTAGGGTTTTAGGGTTTTAGTTGAATTCCCTGATTCCCCCACTTCCCCACTTCCCACACCCCACACCCCACACCCCACACCCCACTTACCTATTCCCCAGAAGCATGAGGACTGATTTTGAGAACTAAAACCCCTAAAGGTGGTAAACAGAGATCAATCGAGTAGGGACGGCTATGATAGGACCATTCCTCCGACCATTTACCGCCAAGGTTGCCCATATTACTACCGCCATATTTACTGGCATCGCTGTTAAAGATTTCCTGATAAAAACCGGGATGGGGTACACCAACGCGATAATGGCTGTGGGGTTGGGGAGTAAAATTACAGACCACCACCAGAAACTCCTGCCAATTTTTGCTCCAGCGCAGGAAAGAAACGACACTATGACTATTATCACTACAGTCGATCCACTCAAAGCCATCCTGACCAAAATCCTGGGTATATAAAGCAGGTTCACTCTTATAGGTGGCGTTCAAATCAGTAAAAAAGCGTTTTAGCTGTTGATGGGGTTCGTACTGCAAAAGACCCCACTCCAAATCACCCCAAACATTCCACTCACTCCACTGGCCAAATTCCATGCTCATAAACATGGTTTTCTTGCCGGGGTGGGTAAACATATAACCAAATAATGCCCGGACATTGGCAAATTTTTGCCACTCATCCCCCGGCATTTTGCCAATCATATTACTTTTGCCGTGAACCACTTCATCGTGGGACAAAGCCAGCATATAATTCTCGCTGTGGTTATACCACATACTAAAAGTGACATTATTTTGATGGAATTGACGGAACCAGGGATCCATGCCGAAATAATCGAGCATATCGTGCATCCAGCCCATATTCCACTTCAAATTAAAGCCTAAACCGCCCATATAGGTGGGCCAGGACACCATCGGCCAAGCGGTGGATTCTTCGGCAATAGAGAGAATTCCGGGGAAATAGCTAAAAATTACATGATTTACTTGACGCAGGAATTCCGCAGCCTCTAAATTTTCCCGGCCACCGTACTCGTTGGCCACCCATTCCCCATCTTTACGACAATAATCGAGATAGAGCATAGAAGCCACCGCATCTACGCGAATACCGTCAATATGGTACTTATCGAACCAAAATAGGGCATTAGCGACCAAGAAATTTCTGACCTCGTTGCGACCGTAGTTAAAAATTAAGGTTCCCCATTCCTTGTGTTCCCCTTTGCGCGGGTCGCCGTGTTCATAAAGATGAGTCCCGTCAAAGAAAGCTAACCCGTGGCCATCTTTGGGGAAGTGACCGGGGACCCAATCCACTAGCACACCAAGGCCATTTTGGTGACATTGATCGACAAAATACATAAAATCTTCAGGATTGCCGTAGCGACTGGTGGGGGCAAAATAACCCGTCACTTGATAACCCCAAGAACCATCAAAAGGATGCTCGGCGATCGGTAATAATTCGATATGGGTGTAACCTAATTCTTTAACGTAGGGAATTAGTTTTTGGGCTAACTCGTAGTAACTCAAAAAGCGCGCCCCAGTGTTCCATTCCGACACGGGAACCGCTTCCCCTTCCCCGGCAAGTAAACGGGGGGGTTCAGCACTAGAAGTGTGCAGCCAAGAACCAAGGTGTAATTCGTAAACGGAAACCGGTTGAGTTAAAGGATCGCTATGGCGGCGTTTTTCCATCCAATCGCTATCATCCCAAGTATAGCTATCTAAATTGGCCACGATCGAGGCGGTTTTCGGGCGTACTTCTTGGGCAAAACCGTAGGGATCAGATTTTTCGTAAATATGACCTTCCCAATTTTTGATCTCGTATTTATATTTAGTGCCAACACCGATTTCCGGGATAAACAATTCCCAGACCATATTATTACGTTTCCGCATTTGGTGATCACGACCATCCCAGTTATTGAAATCACCAATAATCGAGACATTGCGAGCATTAGGGGCCCAAACGGCAAAATAAACCCCTTTAATCCCCTCGATTTCGGCTAAATGCGCCCCTAATTTTTCATAAATGCGATGATGGTTGCCCTCCCCAAACAGGTGTAAATCAAAATCGCTCAGTTTGGCAGAACGGAAGGCATAGGAATCATAGATTACCCGTTCCTGTTCTCCCTCGTGGATGCGTAATTGATAATTGTTCAGTTCACCGATATCGATAACGCACTCGAAAAAATGGGGGTGATAAGCGGTCGTCATGGGATATTCTTGTCTTTGGGACGGTAAAATAACCCAAGCGGCCGTGGTTTTCGGTAAATAGGCTCTAACAACCCATTTATTGACTTTTCCTTCTTCTTCTAGGGGATGGGCCCCCAAAACCTCAAAGGGATCGTGATGGAGGTTGTTGACGATTTGATGGACTTGTTCGGGGGATACCACTATAGACATTCATTTACCACTCTTGACATCTACAATACTTATAGCAAGGAAATAGTCATTTTTTCCTTGCCTTCTGGGAATTCTCAAACTAATGATATATTCTGCCTACTTAGGGTCTGCTGAAAAAGTTTTTCGTGGGTGTGGGGTGTGACCCCCCCCAACCCCCCCGACATCGGGGGGGGCAGGTGGGGTGTGGGGTGTGGGGAAGTGGGAAGAATAAATAAAATAATCTCCTGTCTCGGAGTCTCCTGTCTCGGAGTCTCCTGACGACCGACTCCTGACCCTAACAACAATTTTGATTTTTACAAGAGGTCTATGGTAAAACTGCCAATTTAATCTCGATTTGGTCATTCTCGATGTTAATCTAGCGGATAGCCTCGAATTTGACCTACAACACATCTCTACACAGTTGTCAACTGGAACGAGTTTGATCCCTAGGAGATTGACTTTCTTCTAATTCAGCTTTGATTTTTACCGAGTCTTCAATCTGCTGGGCCTCTCGCTTAAATTCACTTTCAAATTCCTTGGATGCTTCTTGAAATCCTCGAATCGTTTTGCCTAAACTGCGACCGATTTCTGGTAATTTTTTCGGTCCGAAAACTAGCAGGGCAATCAAGAGAATTAACCCCATTTCTGGTAATCCAATCCCAAAAATATTCATTTTTCTGCTCCTAATAAAAAAATCGCGGTGGGCAATAACCCACCTGCCAAAGTCCGCGGGACAATTCTGCTGCCAAAAATGCCGACGAGATTGTTGGAATCTGCTTACTGACCCCAATCTACATTAAATCCTTCTAAAATTAGGGAGGAGTTGTAGATCTGTAAAATAATCAGCAAAAAGACTAAAAACAGAGCCATAAACACTCCCATCAGCAAGGTAGTTCCCCAACCGGGGGAAACTTTACCATATTCTGAATTGAGGGGACGAAGGATTTCACCTAAGCGTGTACGCTGTGCCATAAGTTACCAAGAAAGAGCTGTAAATGATAATTTTGTATTGATCCGTAATTTGAGGAAGTGCCAACCAGTCAACCCAGTGAGATAAAATCTACTGCTGTTGCCAGTGGAGCTTTTTTGGTTTAATTCCGAACGGAATCGTTTTTCGCCTGCCCTGCCACGCCCACAAGAATCTGCAAGCGCCTACAGTACGGGAATTATTTTAACATTGTTTGGTGATCTTCTCAGGATTTAGGAGATGGTCGATGGGGGTTGGGGTGATTTTTCAGTTATCAGTAATCAGTTATCAGTTATCAGTGAGGGGTTGGGGTTAGGGTGGTGGGGGAGAGGCTCTTCTAGGTTCTGTGTGATAAGTTTAACTTACATAGGATCGATCTTTGTGTCCTTTGTGTCTGGAGTGGTTCGTTCCACTCCCTCGCCCGCAAGACTGTATCTTAGAATACATTTTACCCACCAAACTTGGGAGAGACGGGGAGAAGGGAGAAGGGAGAAAAAAGCTGATCAGTGATCACTGATCAAGTCTCCTTCGGTGCTATGATCGAGGATGTAAAGTTTTATTGCAACGGTATTCGTCTTGGTCAAGCTGAATACTGACAAAAGGTTAACAACACTACCTTAAACAAGCTCTCAAGAGAGGATACAGAGAACACATGGCTTACACACTTCCCCCTTTACCCTACGATTACACTGCCTTAGAGCCTTGTATCACCAAAAGTACCCTAGAATTCCACCACGACAAACACCACGCCGCTTATGTCAATAACTATAACGGTTTGGTCAAAGATACGGAACTCGATGCTCTCTCTTTAGAAGAAGTTATCGTTAAGGTTGCTGGTGATGCCTCTAAAGCTGGGGTTTTCAACAATGCCGCCCAAGCATGGAATCATAGCTTTTATTGGGACTGCATGAAACCGGGTGGTGGCGGTGCGCCTACCGGTGCTTTAGCCGCTAAAATTAACGCAGATTTCGGCAGTTTCGAGAAATTTGTCGAAGCTTTCAAAACCGCCGGCGCTACTCAATTCGGTAGCGGTTGGGCTTGGTTGGTTCTCGATAACGGTACTCTCAAAGTTACCAAAACCGGCAACGCTGACAATCCTTTAACCGCCGGACAGGTTCCCCTCTTAACTATGGATGTGTGGGAACACGCTTATTATCTCGACTACCAAAATCGTCGTCCCGATTACATCAGCGACTTTTTAACCAAGTTGGTTAATTGGGATTTCGTGGCTGCTAATTTAGCGGCGGCCTAAAAATTTGGCTCAGTTAATTCATCAGTTATCAGTTATCAGTTATCAGTTATCAGTTATCAGTTATCAGTTATCAGGGGGTGGGGAGCGGAGAGGAACCATCCATAGGTTGGGGGTTAGTCTTACTATTAAAATTGGCAAATCTCTCTAATATTAATTATCCTTAAATATAGATAACCAGAAAAAACTTTTTTAACATCGATCGCGCTTGTTGCACAATGGAACAACCTGTCAGTTGGATTATTCCCCGTCATCCCCGTCCCGATTATCCCCTGTTTGTATTTTTACCCGGAATGGATGGCAGCGGCCAACTATACCATCGTCAGATTAAAAACCTTGCTCCTTACTTCGATCTGCGTTGTTTGGCGATTTCCCCGCAATATCTCGGTGATTGGGAGGAATTAAGCGACTGCGTGATTGCTTTATTGGCCCAGGAATTAAAGGGACAATCGAGAAAAGTCTATCTCTGCGGTGAGTCTTTTGGTGGCTGTTTAGCCTTGAAAATAGCGACAAAATCACCAAAATTGCTCAGAAAACTGATTTTAATTAACCCTGCTTCTTCTTTTAATCAAAGACCTCTTTTAAGCTTGGGAATCGGTATCACCCAGATGATGCCCGATTTCATCCACGGTAGCTCGGCACTAACTATTTTACCCTTTCTGGCCGCTCTGGGTCGAATATCCCGGGAAGATCGCCGCTCTCTCCTCAAAGCCATGCAATACGTCCCACCGAAGACGATTAGCTGGCGTTTATCCCAGTTACAACGGTTTCAGGTTAGTGCCAGCGAGTTAAAAGATCTGCAATTGGGGGTGTTAGTGATAGCCAGTCAAGGCGACCGACTGTTACCATCGGTAGCGGAGGCTAAACGACTAATTCAGCAGTTACCCGCCGCAAAATTAACGATTCTGCCCAATAGTGGTCATGCTTGCCTGCTGGAAACCGATATTCACCTCAAAGACATTCTCCATCACCATGCTTGTCTCCCCCGAAGCCTACCCGCAAAAAGTCACTGAGGATGGTTCTTATACCTTTTTTTCGACCGAATTCGGCGAATGTTATCATTCTACCTCCGGGGCAAGGGAAGAGGCCGAGAAAAAATTTATCCTCTCCAGTCGTCTGGCAGCAAAAGCAGACCAGAGCAATAATCTGAAAATTCTTGACATTTGTTACGGCTTAGGGTATAATGCCGCCGCAGCCTTAGCAGCCATTTGGCGAGTTAGGGGGGATTGTCGGGTAGAATTATTAGCTTTAGAAAGCGATCGAATGGTTCCCCTAGCAGCTATTAGAGAAAATCTCTTAAATAGTTGGAGTCAACCAATTCCCGAATATTTAAATGATTTTGCCCATAATCACCGGCTAGACTTGCCTAATCTCACCGCTAAACTGTTAATCGGGGATGCGCGACAGACGATAACCAAGGTGATTGAGGCGGGTTTTCAAGCGGAGGCAATTTTTCTCGATCCCTTTTCCCCGGGTAAATGTCCGCAACTGTGGACGGTGGAGTTTTTAGCTTTAGTGGCGAAATGTCTGAGTCCGACGGGTTATTTAGTCACCTATTCCTGTGCTGCCTCGGTGCGAAGGGCTTTACAATTAGCAGGATTGCAGATTGGAGCCACCGATAGCGTCGGGCGGCGATCGCCGGGTACAATAGCCAGTTTTTTGTCCTTACCCCCATCTCTATCGGCACAGGAACGGGAACATCTGCAAACTAAAGCCGCTATTCCCTATCGAGATGCGACTTTAACCGACCCAGCCGAAGTTATCATACAACGTCGTCGCAGCGAACAGGCTCTCTGTGACTTAGAACCGACTAGCCACTGGAAAAAACGTTGGCAAAGAGCGGTGAGTTCGATCAAAATCTCGGAATGAGAATATGTAGTTAAATGTCTGAGAATTCGGGCTTTTGTGGTTGTAATAGCAAAAATCGCCAGAATTAACAGTAACAGTCAGATGACATCCTTCTGGACGTTGGCATATCTCAATAAGATTTGATGATCCCACTATTAAACCCTTACCCGCAACAGATAAAGCCATCAGAATTGACTTAGGAATTAGTAGCCTAGTAATTACCAGCAACGGCGATAAAGGGTCTAATCCTAAGCATTTTAAGAAACATGATCAGAGGTGGCGAAGAGCATCGGAAAAGCCTTTCTAGAAAACAGAAAGACTCAAAGAATCGAGAAAAGGCAAAAATCAAAGTAGCCAAAATTCACGCTCAAATCACCGATAGCAGAAAAGGGTAGCAACGCCAAGCGGCACAAAATCCAGCAGTTGAGATAGCAAAGAAACCTTGACGAGACGTCAGTGCTGGGTAGTTCACGTATTGTGTTATGATTCTTGCCAAGCCATCAAGGGATTTGAAAAGGAGCAACACCATGAGTCTATCTTCAGAAGCCTATCGCCAAGCCCTCGTGCGGGATGGAGAACGGCGCTATCGCGAATGGCACCAAAATTATCACAACCACTGCCGTCAATCAACGGCGGAATACCAAGCTCGTTGGGACCAGCAACGTCCAACAAAGCCTTGGATTTCCTCGGAAGCCTACCGCCAATTTTTAGTCAAAGATGGGGAGCGGCGTTTTGCGGAATGGCATGGCGAGTTTTTAGACTATCAACGACAATTTCTGGCCAGTCAATCCACCTAAACGGATGTCAACCAATCCCCATTACAGCAATCTCTGAAAATAGTGGCTAGAGTCCAGGAAAAAATAGCTAATACCAATTTTCAATAGTCGTGACTAACATCTGAAAGTGCAGTTCCTTTCTCCGAGAGGGATTGCACTTTGGAGTGATCAACTAAGTCTGTCATTACTTTTGAAAAATGATATAAAGATGAATAAGTCCAGAACGCAAGACCTATCACAAATGCGGCCAACAATTTAAGAGCAGAAGGGATAAGAATCCTGTCAACAAATATTGATGGGCAGTCAGGAGTTTAAGCTTGTGGAGAGAATATAAGACTCGTTGGGACTCGTCTCAAAAAGCAGGTTCCTATGAAGCAAGAATCTCCCATCACACATCTTCGCATTGTGATGGCTAGATTGTCAAGTCTGTCCACCCTTCAGCCCCACAAATATATAACACCTAAGATAGCGATCGTTAAAGCTGAAATTTCAAGACATTTGTGCTTTAAGCACCTGAAAGCCTTGCAAAGCAAGGCTTTTACTATTAGTTTATTTGTTCTGTGTAAGATTTTGGCTAGAGCCAGCGATCGCTTGATCAGGAAAGCATAGGTGCGACCCTTTTCTGAGAATTAATTACATTTCTTAACCAAAAAAACCTGAGAATTGACCACATTTATTAAGCACAAAACTGAGAATTGACCACATTTCTTAACAAAAAAATGACATTTAGATATTGACAACGTCAAAACAAGGGTGTTATTCTCAAAGATGTGGAAGTGATGAAGGCAAGAAAACCAAATGGATTTCTGAACCCTTGATGATTTCGGCACTGTACACTTTCTATGAAAACAACAAAAAGGTCTATTACCATGGCAGTTGAAAAAACCAACTCTTCCTCTAGCTTGGCTGATAGCGATTGAAGCTCGTGTAGTTATCGCTTCGGTTGAAACCTACCTCAAATATGCTGAAGCCGTTGGTCTGACTCAATCTGCGGCGGTTCCTGCTTAAGGATTGATCCCAGATTCTCCCATCGGCTGAGTTAAAACCCTAGTGGGTTTTCCAGATTCTCGGCTTTTCTTTAATCCCTGTTGAGTTTAGTTACCCCTGTCTTGGGGCGCAATAGTCTATAATTGATAGGGTCGGCACGGCAACGGATAGCGAAGACAAAGCTAGACGCAGACAAATTGTTTTTGTAACCGTGATTTTGTCCCTTGTAGCTAGGTTTACCCCCAATCACCAGAGTGTAAGGCTCACTATTTTTCGGAATAGAAAGCAATTCTTTGGGTGGGAAGCTGCGCCCCTTGGTCTTGGGTAGTTCGCCATCTCAACTTTTGGATCAGCGCTGTACACTCTCTATACAAACAAAAAGGTCTATTACCATGGCAGTTGAAAAAACTAACTCTTCCTCTAGCTTGGCTGAAGTTATTGATTAGCGATTGAAGCTCGTGTAGTTATCGCTTCGGTTGAAACCTACCTCAAATATGCTGAAGCCGTTGGTCTGACTCAATCTGCGGCGGTTCCTGCTTAAGGATTGATCCCAGATTTTCCTATCGGCTGAGTGAAAACCCGACTGGGTTTTCCAGATCCTCGGCTTTTCTTTAAATCCCTATTGAGTCTAGTTACCCCTCTCTTGGGGCGCAATGGTCTATGATTGACAAGGTTGGCACGGCAACGGATAGCAAAAACAAAGCTAGACCCATACAAATTATTTTTGTCACCGTGATTTCGACCTTTGTAGCTAGGTTTACCGCCTATCGCCAGAGTGTAAGGCTGACTATTTTTACCAGTAGAAAGCCATTCTTTGGGTAGGAGGTTGCGCCCCTTAGTCTGGGGTAGTTCCCTACCTCAACTTTGGGATGATAAGAAAAGTCGAAATCTGCTGTCTCTCCCCCCAGTCTCCGTGAAGGTTTTTCTAACGGGTGATTGGGTCAAATCCATTCCATAGTATTTAGTAATTGAGGACAACCCCATGCCTGCTCTCATGGAACAGTTCCGCCAGGATCGTTTATCGATTGCTGAAGAAGTAGCTAAACTCTCGCGAGAAGTACAATCTTTTCTGTTGGATGTCAAAACTGAAAGACAAAAACAAGCGCAAGAACAGGCAGCTGCTTTGCGCCAATCTTTCCAAGAAGTTCAACAGGAAAGCCACTTGTTCTTAACAGCTACCCAAAAACAGCGTTTAGCTCAAGCGGAAAAGCAAAAAGAGGATTTACGTCAATTTCAAGAACAACGTTTAGCGGAAGCCAAACGGCTAGACAACGACTTACGTCAACAGCGTCTAGATCGAGCCAAACAGCTAAAGGACGATTTAAGTCAATTCCAAGAACAACGTTTAGCAGCAGCAAAACAGCTGGAGAACGACTTACGTCAACAGCATCTAGATCGAGCTAAACAGCTGAAAGAGGATTTAAGTCAATTCCAAGAACAGCGTTTAGCGGCAGCGAAACAGCTAGAGGACGACTTACGCCAACTTCATCTAGATCGAGCTAAACAGGTGAAGGATGATTTAAGTCAATTTCAAGAACGACGTTTAGCGGAAGCGAAACAGCTAAAAGACGAATTGCGTCAATTTCGTCAAGATTTGTCTATCTACGTTTTTGGCAAATAAATCTCTAGGTTAATTCCAACCCACTTAAGCCTAGGGCTAGAGTAAAAACCCTCTAGTCCCTTTTCCTGGCTAAACTAGAGGACTATCTGAAAATACAACAATAAGCCTTTGGTTTTAAACCTAGCTAGTCCTGCCTTTTTAAGTTTCTAGACTCAACGTAGGAGTGGTGGGTTCCCCTTCAGGCTGCTCTAGGGCTCTGGTAAATTAAGAAGTATTACAAAACTTCACTTAGTTTATAGTTAATGTTGTCATTAGTAGTCTTTTATTGACAAAGGAGGTAAGGGAAAAGGACTGCATCTGGGCTTGTCATTGTTTAAGTCTTGAAAAGTAATCTAGACAAGAATTTTAGACCCTTAGTCCCTTGACTAATGAATATCCTGAAATACCTTCAGAATCAAGGTTCTAGATCTAATTGATGACAGTTCCTAATTTTTTGTGATATTATTATGAGGTAAGCCTTAAAAGCCAAAGATGATTAAACTTGCCGTAAAATTCGGGTAACACAAGCGTCCTTGCCTACTCGGTTATTAAGGGGAAACCTGAACCAGCAGTTGTTAGCTCAAGAATACCCGTACGCTTCAGGCGGGGATTATCAATGGTATTTACTAGATTTCAACTATGACAGTTACTGAAACTCAAACAAGAAGAGCCGTCCTCAGCCTCCGCCCCGGTCAATTTGTTGTTACGCCTTCGATTGATCAAATTGCCACCCGCGCTTTACGTTATCTAAACGCTGGTTTTTCCATCCATCTATGTGGCCCAGCAGGAACGGGAAAAACCACCTTGGCAATGCACCTGGCCAATTGTTTAGCCAGACCCGTGATGCTGATCTTTGGCGATGATGACTTTACCAGTTCCGATTTAATTGGTAGCCAGTCTGGTTATACCCACAAAAAACTGATGGATAACTATATCCACAGCGTTCTCAAAGTTGAAGACGAGCTAAAACACAATTGGGTGGATTCTCGGTTAACAATGGCCTGTCGAGAGGGGTTTACCCTAGTTTATGATGAGTTCAATCGTTCTCGACCTGAGGTCAATAACGTTTTACTCTCTGCCTTGGAAGAAAAAATTCTCACCCTGCCGCCCACTAGCCATCAACCCGATTACCTACAAGTCAATTCCCAATTTCGGGCAATTTTCACCTCCAACCCAGAAGAATACTGTGGGGTTCATGCTACCCAAGATGCTTTAATGGATCGGTTGGTGACTATCAATATGCCTGAACCAGACCAACTGACTCAGACTGAAATTCTTGCTCAAAAAACGGGGATTGGTCGAGAAGATGCTTTATTTATTGTCAACCTCGTCAAAACCTTTCGTTTGAAAACTGCGACTGAAAAAACGTCGGGTTTGCGCTCTTGTTTAATGATTGCTAAAGTCTGCGCCTCTCACGATATTGTGGCCAACTCCGCTGATGCCGACTTCCGTGATATCTGTGCAGATGTTCTCTTGTCCCGCACAAGCTTACCTATTGATAGCTCAAGAGCTATTTTATGGGAGATCCTCGACGACAATCTGGTAGAATCCTTATCCGTTGTAGAGGAAGAGGAGCCTTCCGATGACCAAGCGTCAACTTCTGAGCCTTTGACAGGAAATCAATCGTTAAAAGCCATTCAATCTTTACTACGAACGAACTTGCTGAAGCAAAAAGACTAATTTGATATTCTTAATTGGGTGAAACCAACCGTGACTTCTTCCACTTTTGCTGGCTCGCTCAAAACCCAATCAAACAACTCCCTGAAAACAGCAACTCAAGGTTCGAGTTTAGCGGATATCCTTGAACGAGTTTTAGATAAAGGAATTGTGATTGCTGGCGATATTTCCGTTTCGATCGCCTCCACTGAACTTATAAATATCCGCATTCGTTTGTTAATTGCCTCTGTTGATAAAGCCAGGGAAATGGGAATCAACTGGTGGGAAGGGGATCCCTACCTCCATAGCCAATCCCAAGCTTTACTAGCAGAAAATCGGGAACTTTCACTCCGACTCCAAACCCTAGAAACTGAGCTTGAAACCTTAAAATCCTTAACCCAATTGAGTGCAATGGAGAGCCATGATACCAGTCCGAACGATGAAGCACATTCCTCAGATGCGTGAAATTCCTCACTTGAATCCTCAAAGGTTAGGAAATTTACACGAGACGATTGCCCCCCTTGATAAAGCAAGGGAAACGGCGATTAACGGCTTGCCAGGTTATCCCTACCTCCCTAGCCAATGCCAAGCTTTATTCGCAGAAAACCTGGAACTTTCACGGCGACTTCAAGCATTAAAATCCTTAGCCAAATTAAGTGCAATAGAGAGCCGTGATAGCAGTCCCAACGATCAGTCACATTCTTTATATACATTGAAATTCCTCAATTGAATCCTCAAACGGTCAAGAAGTTTACACCAGTTAACGATTGCCTCTGTTGATAGAGCAAGGGAGATGGCAATTAATGGGTGGGAAGGCGACTCCTACCTCCCTAGCCAATCCCAAGCTTTATTAGCAGAAAACCTGGAAATTTCACGCCGACTTCAAACCCTAGAAGCTGAACTTCAAGCCTTAAAATACCCCAATTAGGGGCGATGGAGAGCCATGATACCAGTGCAAATGATCAAGCACATTCCTCCTGTCGGAGAAGTTCCTCACTTGAATCTTCCCAAGGCAGCGGAAAATTGACGTTGCTTGGTTACATCATTTTTTCCCTCAGATAAAATTTCTTGGCCAAGCTCCCCACTAGAGACTCACCGTCAAAAACTGCTCATTTACCAATACCAACCATGACCCTTGCTTGCACACCTTACGATTCTGATAATCAAGCCTTGCTGACCCGTCCAGAAAGTAATAGCCAAGCTGGTTTAGCCCCTTTACTGTTAACTGTCGTGGAACTGGTACGCCAATTGCTCGAAGCCCAAATCATTCGCCGGATGGAAAAAGGGGTTCTCAGTGAGTCTGATTTAGATAGAGCTGCAGAAAGTATCCAAAAATTGCAAGAACAAGTTCTCCATTTGTGTGAAATTTTTGAGGTTGAGCCAGAAGAGTTAAATGTCCACCTAGGAGAGTTTGGCACTCTTTTACCTGAAGCAGGGAGTTATTATCCTGGAAAGGAGGGGATTAAGCCTTCTGTGTTGGAATTAGTGGATAGACTCCTCAATACAGGAGTTGTTGTGGAAGGAAATGTTGATCTGGGTTTAGCTCAACTAGATCTAATTCACCTCAAGCTTCGTTTGGTTTTAACTTCTCAGCCGCTTTAATTTGGGAGAATACTGATGACAATGGGTCTTTATTTATATGGAATATTTCCCGAACCAGTTCCTGACGGACTGGTTTTGCAGGGGATTGATAATGAGCCGGTTCACAGTGAGATGATTGATGGTTTTAGTTTTCTCTACTCCGCTGCTCATAAAGAGAAGTATTTGGCATCCCGTCGCTATTTAATTTGCCATGAAAAAGTCTTAGAAACTGTCATGGAAGCAGGGTTTACAACGTTGTTGCCCCTGCGGTTTGGCTTAGTTATCAAAACCTGGGAATCCGTCACCGAACAACTAATTACTCCCTATAAAACCCAACTGAAAGAATTATTTGCTAAACTGTCCGGGCAACGAGAAGTTAGCATTAAGATTTTTTGGGATAATCAGTGGGAATTACAAGCGGCTTTGGAGTCTAATCCGAAGTTAAAGCAAGAACGGGATGCGATGATGGGGAAAAACTTAAATATGGAAGAAATTATCCATATAGGTCAACTCATTGAAGCCACTGTATTGCAACGGAAACAAGACATTATTCAAGTCTTTAGAGAGCAATTGAATCATCGCGCCCAAGAGGTGATTGAAAGCGATCCGATGACGGATGACATGATCTACAATGCAGCTTATTTAATTCCCTGGGAGCAAGAGCCAGAATTTAGCCAAAACGTTGAAGCGATCGATCAGCAGTTTGGTGATCGCCTAAGAATTCGCTATAACAATTTAACTGCACCCTATACCTTTGCCCAACTTATCTAAGGAGAGTATCAGTTATGTTTCTCGATCTTTTACTTCTTCCTATTACCGGTCCTATTGGGGGTCTGATCTGGATTGGGGAAAAAATTCAAGAGCGTGCAGATATAGAATACGATGAGGCAGAAAATTTGCACAAATTGTTATTATCCTTACAACTATCTTACGATATGGGCAACATTTCTGAGGAGGAGTTTGAAATTCGGGAAGAAGAACTTTTATTAAAAATTCAAGCCTTAGAAGAAGAGGAGGCAGAAAACGAATCTGAATCTTCTCTCTAAAATTTCTCTATACTTCGCAGTTTCAGAACTGGCAATCTTTGCCACCCTATAGCCCATGGACAAAATCACAAATTGTAAGCTTAGTAAGGGCGGATTTGACAAGCTCAAGAACTCGTTGAAGCTTGGTCAGAACTAGCCCTTGGTTAAGCCTTAATATTCTAGGTAAAAAGTTTGGAAATTACTGGAATTATTAGAGGAGTGAGCAACAGTTTTGGGGGAATCAGGTTTTTTAGCTACACTAGGAGGATTGACTGTACGCAAATTTTGAATACTTTGTTCTGTGATCTCAATTTGATCTGTCACAGACGTGAGACGACTTTTTAACTGCTCAATCTGCCGCTCCATCATTTCTAATTTTTCTTGGATACGTTGTTTTTCAGTAATTAACTTGTAAAGCTCAAGTTGGTGATCTGCTTCAGATTGTTTCCGAGGCATAGTGCTAATTTTAGATCTAATTGGTCTGGGTGGACGAGTGGTTGTCATAACAATCCCTGAATAACTTAGAATATTCTAGCATATCAACGCCCCAATATAAAAATTCGTAAAAAATCGTCAATTTTCTTTCGGTCAACCTTATGAAATTGTACAATCTATATACTTACGCTTTTTTGAAAACCCCAATAGAAAGCCTAAAATTACCCGTTGGAATGGCTAACCCATTGTTACTGATAACTGGTGGAGAGCTCTCGGCCGTAGTCGAACCCGAAGTTTGTTTAGACACTTTACAAAATGATGATGAACGCTTGATTCAATCGGTTTTATGCCATGATCGAGTCATCTGTGAATTATTTCGACAAACCACTATTTTACCCTTACGTTTTGGCACATCTTTTTTAGAGGCAGAAAATTTACTGACTCATCTTTGTTCTCATGCCCAAGAATATCAAGAAAAAATTGAAGAACTTGAGGGAAAAGGAGAATATCTTTTAAAATGTATTCCCCGTAAGCTAGAGGAGCCTGTAGTCTTTTCTGAAAGCAGGGGCAGACAATATTTTTTAGCCAAAAAACAGCTTTATGAAGCCCAACAAGATTTTTATACTTTGCAAGGTTCAGAATGGCAAAATTTCGTGCATTTAGTGACCCAAAGCTATCCGTCAACGAGAATTATTACTGCTCCAGGGACAGAATCACGAATTTATCTTTTAGTTGATTTTCAAGAAGAACCTTTACTAATCGAGCAAGTCTTGCATTGGCAGAAAGCCTGCCCCCGTTGGGAATTACAATTAGGACAAGTTTCTCCCCCCTATCACTTTACTTAACTTGATTTCTCTATGGCTAACTTTAACTTGGTAAATAACTCTCTAAGTCGTTATGACACTCGACATTTAGTTATGTTTAGTGGCAAAGGAGGAGTGGGAAAAACCACCCTTTCCTGTGGATTTGCTCGCCGTTGGGCTAAATTATTTCCCGAGGAACAAATCCTGTTAATCTCAACCGATCCTGCTCATTCTTTAGGGGATGTATTGCAAACAGAAGTTAGCGATCAAGCATCACCTGTAAAAGACTTACCTAACTTAAAAGTTAGGGCATTAGATGCGGAAAAATTGCTCTTAGAATTTAAAGAAAAATACGGAAAATTTTTAGAACTTTTAGTAGAACGGGGCAGTTTTGTTGAGGGAGAAGATTTAACTCCTGTTTGGGATTTAGACTGGCCAGGTTTAGATGAAATCATGGGTCTATTAGAAATTCAGCGATTACTTATTGACAATGTTGTAGATCGAATTGTTGTTGATATGGCTCCCTCTGGTCATACCTTGAATTTATTGGGAATTAAAGACTTTTTAGAGATTATTTTAAATTCTTTAGAGTTGTTTCAAGAAAAACATCGTGTTATTTCGCAAACTTTTTCAAAAACCTACAATGCCGATGATGTGGATGACTTTTTAGTCAAAACACAAGCAGAATTAACCGAAGGCAAACGAATCCTACAAGATCGGGATTTTACCGTTTGTTTAATTGTGGCAATTGCCGAACCGATGAGTTTATTAGAAACCGAACGATTACTCAATAGTTTGCATCACTTAAATATTCCCTGCGGCAGCTTATTTATTAATCGAATTCTAACGGATCCTAATCAAAATTTAGATCGCTATAGTGAGCAACAGCAACTCTTGGATAAATTCCTAAAAATTCCAGGTCAAGAGACAATTTTCACCCTGCCCCAACAATCAAAAGAACCCCTAGGAGGTGAAGCATTAGATCAGATCATGAGTCAAATTGAAATTATCGAAAAAGTAGAATTTATGGCCCCGCCTCCTATTCAATGGCCGCAAAAAATTCTGCCGAGTTTTAGTGATTTTATTGATGACAAACGCCAACTCATTATCATTGGTGGCAAGGGGGGGGTGGGAAAAACCACCGTTGCCGCGGCCATTGGTTGGGCGTTAGCGAATCGTCATCCCGAGCAAAAAATTAGAATTATTTCTATTGATCCTGCTCATTCTTTGGGAGATGCCTTTGGGACAAAATTAGGACATCAATCCACACAATTAACTGATAATTTAAGTGGTCAAGAAGTTGATGCTAATATCGTTTTAGAAAAATTTCGGGATGATTATTTATGGGAACTGGCAGAAATGATTAGTGGTGAAGGTAAGGAAGAAGGGAACATCAAACTAGCTTATACTCCAGAAGCTTGGCGACAAATTGTCGCTCAATCTCTGCCAGGAATTGATGAAATGTTATCCCTAGTAAAAGTAATGGAGTTATTAGACCAGAAAGAACAAGATTTGATTATTTTAGATACGGCCCCTACCGGTCATCTCCTGCGATTTTTGGAAATGCCAACGGCTTTAGGAGATTGGTTAAGTTGGATTTTTAAGCTTTGGATGAAGTATCAAAATGTCTTAGGGCGTGTAGATTTAATGGGACGATTACGAACCTTAAGACAACAAGTGATGTCTGCCCAGAAAAAACTAAAAGACCCCCAACATACAGAATTTATTGGAGTTTTGCAAGCCCAAGATGCTATCGTTGCCGAACAACTGCGATTGACAGCATCTTTGAAAAAAATGGGAGTCTATCAACGTTATGTCGTGCAGAATCGTTATCATGCTAATGAGGAAATTGATCGGGATTTATTCCCAGATCAAACTTTGATCCGCTTACCCAGTTTACCCCGGTCAGTAGAACCTCTAGCCCGGGTAAAAGGCGCGGCAGATCTGTTATTTTAAAGGTAATTAGTCTGATCAAGTCGGACTTCTCAACCCCATCTATCACCCAGTCCCCACGGCAATTCTCATTTTGAAACGATTTTGCGTTGTTTCAGCGATCTAGAGACTCGTTAAGAATTATTAACCCCTCTGGGTGCAAGGGTTTTAATGTCATGAAACCTTAAAATGAGAATTGCTGCAGTCCCCATCTTTCACTTGACTCAGGAGAAATTTTATGGCAGAATTATTCAAAGGCTTCGAGCAATTAGTCGAACTGGCTAAAATCTTGGAAGAGAAACTGGAAAAAGGGGAAATTAAAACCGAAATGCAATTTAATTCCCGTTCCTTGAGTAACATTCCCCGCGCTGGCGGTATTCCCCGTCCAGGGGGAGCTTATCGCCAGAACAATGCTGGTGGGGATGATTTTGAGGTGAATCGCAATCGCGATACCCCCACCGATTCAGGGGTTGAAAACAATGTGACACCGCCCGAAGGACCGACCACAGCTTCTCTGAAAGATGTTGGTGGCTTGACGGAAGTAATTAAAGAACTCAAAGAACTAATTGCCATTCCTCTGAAACGCCCTGACTTGTTGGCCAAGTTAGGACTGGAACCCACTCGCGGCGTTCTCTTAGTCGGACCCCCTGGAACCGGTAAAACCCTGACTGCCCGTGCTTTGGCCGAAGAACTCGGTGTTAACTATATTGCCTTAGTCGGACCAGAGGTGATCAGCAAATATTATGGGGAAGCCGAGCAAAAACTGCGGGGAATTTTTGAGAAAGCCAGTAAGAATGCGCCTTGTATCGTTTTTATTGACGAAATTGATAGCATGGCACCCGACCGCAGTAAAGTTGAAGGGGAAGTAGAAAAAAGACTGGTGGCCCAATTGCTGGGTTTAATGGATGGCTTTGCCCAAAGCCAAGGGGTGATTGTTCTAGCGGCGACAAACCGTCCCGACCATCTTGACCCTGCCCTCCGTCGCCCTGGACGGTTTGACCGAGAAGTCCTCTTTCGGGTGCCTGACCGCAAGGGCCGTTTAGAAATCCTGCAAATTCTCACCCGTTCCATGCCCTTAGATGAATCAGTTTCCTTAGCTCTGATTGCCGATAATGCGGTGGGATTTGTCGGGTCAGATTTAAAAGCCGTTTGCCAGAAAGCGGCCTATAGTGCTTTGCGACGCCAGGTTCCTACGATTGACTCGCAAATTCCAGAAACAATGACGGTGGTCCAAGCCGACTTTTTGCAAGCCCTTAAAGAAGTTAAACCGGCGGTATTGCGGTCTGTGGAAGTGGAATCTCCCCATGTGGACTGGGACAATATTGGCGGACTTGAACAGATTAAACAAACCCTACAGGAGTCCGTGGAAGGGGCATTACTCCATCCTCAATTATACACGCAAACCAAAGCCCAAGCTCCCAAAGGTATTTTACTTTGGGGTCCCCCCGGAACGGGAAAAACCTTATTGGCCAAAGCGGTTGCATCTCAGGCGCGAGCTAATTTTATTAGTATTAATGGACCTGAGCTTTTGAGTAAATGGGTAGGGGCGAGCGAACAAGCGGTGCGTGAGTTGTTTGCCAAAGCTCGTCAGGCAGCCCCTTGTGTGGTTTTTATTGATGAAATTGATACTTTAGCACCGGCAAGAGGTCGTTATAGTGGAGATTCAGGAGTGAGTGACCGGGTTGTGGGACAAATCCTCACGGAGTTAGATGGGTTGCAAACGGCGGCAACGATTTTAGTGATTGGAGCCACTAATCGCCCAGATGCTTTAGATCCAGCCTTATTGCGAGCGGGACGGTTGGATTTACAGTTAAAAGTTGATTTACCGAATGCCTCTAGTCGTTTAGCAATTCTGGGGGTTCATAATGATGAACGTCCTTTAGAGGATGTGGATTTAGGCTATTGGGCCGAGGCAACCGAAGGCTGGAATGGCGCAGATTTAGCGTTATTATGTAACCAAGCGGCACTGATGGCAATTCGTCGTTATCGCCATCAGGGAATGACTGACCCGGCTGAGATTCGCATTACAACGGCTGATTTTAATCATGCTTACCAACTGTTGGTTGAACAGCGTGCCAATTGATTTTTTTTCCCCCCTACTTAAAGTAAGGGGGGAGAATCTCAACTCAGGAAAACCATCCTAAAAAGGAAAATTTGCCAAAATGTCTGCAATAAATGACTGTTCGTCGGCGCTATTGTCTAGCTTTTGAGCGTTTTTTCCAGCTGGGCTACCCTTGCTTTCTGTTGCTTCAAATCGGCTAGTTGTTTTAGTAATTGTTCTCTTACTTCATAGCGATAGGCAAAAAAATGCTCACCTATCCCTAGGGTCGCTAGATACTCTTCTAGCAGACGGGGCTTGACCCAGGCAATCACCGCCAGTTGCCACCAGAAACGGAACCGCGTCGGTCGGACAATCCCCTGCCGCCAGAGCAAGGAACGGAACAATTGCCACTGTTGCCAATCTAATTTACGGTTCGATTTGCCGCGCCATCCCCCCATGATCATGAAATGGTTGAAGGTTCGTTTCAGGTAGTTAACAGGATCGTAGATTTCCCAGAAAGCGTCGATGTATTCTTCGGTAATCTCTTCCACCGGGCGAGTTGGCTCAAAGTTCATCATGGCTCCCTGATGGACAGTGCCCATGCCATCTACCAGACGACCTTCCCGTTGCAGGCGATTCCACAGGGCGGTATTTTTCAGTGCCTGGAGCAGGCTAAACTGCCCCTGGGGAATACTCGCCTCCATAATAAAATCTTTGATCCGCTGCCCTGCGCCTGGTTTCTCATTGTCAAAACCGATAATGAAGCCAGACATAATCTGCAGCCCCATGCGGGTAATTTTGTGACAGGATTCAATCAGGGATTGGCGGGTGTTTTGAACCTTGTTAATGCCCATTAAGCTATCGGTATCTGGTGTCTCAATCCCCATAAACACCAGCACAAAGCCGGCCTTGACCATTAACTCGATCAGTTCGCTGTCTTCGGCCAGATTAAGGGAAGCTTCCGTAATCAGTTTAAAGGGATACTGGTGTTGTTCCATCCAGGGGATCAACTCCCGCAGAAACACCTTGGCATTCCGCTTATTGCCAATGAAGTTGTCATCGACAACAAAAATGTAGCGCCTCCACCCCAGTTGATATAACGTCTCCAACTCAGCTAACATTTGTTCTGGGGTTTTGGTGCGCGGTTTGCGGCCATAAAGGTTGATGATGTCACAAAATTCGCATTGAAAGGGGCAACCGCGAGAAAACTGCACGGTAATCGCCAGATAGGCATCCAGATCTAGTAAATCATAGCGGGCGATCGGTGTCATGGTGACATCGGGTTTCTCGCTGGCTCTAAAGACACCACTCGGTTCACCCCGCTCCAGGGCCGCCAGGAACAGCGGGATTGTCAGTTCTCCTTCATCGAGAATCAGGTAATCTGCCCCAGCTTTTTGGGCAACTTCTGGATAGGAGGTGGGGTAAGGCCCGCCCACAGCCACTTTTTTACCCAACTGCAACCCTTTGGCAATCAATTCTTGAAAGTCCTTTTTCTGAATGATCATGGCGGAGATGATTACCAAATCGCACCACTCCCAATCCGAAGCTGTTTCTAATCGGACATTGCGATCAACAAACCGGATTTCCCAATCCGATGGTAACAGGGCTGCCACCGTAATTAAACCCAGGGGCGGATTGGTTGCTCTTAAACCGGCTAGATCTAAAGTCTCTTGATAGGACCAAAAGGAGTTGGGCATCAGTGGCCACAGTAATAGGGCTTTCATTCAGGTGTCTCCAATGAAGAAGCTAGATGCTTTACATACTAGCCACAAAGCCCAAGTCGATCAAGACTTTTTTTTTACTCATAAATTAGTTCTAAATAAATTGTGAAAAAATAGCTATTTTTTGGAGATTAGCACAATTAAATGAATGATGCTTGCTAAAAACTCGTGTTTTCCCATTTTTAAGTAGGGAGGCACAATTATTTGTAGGATGGGTTAGCGGTAGCATAAACTATGCGGGCGTTGGGTTTCATGCTTCAACCGTTCGGCAAAAGCTCACGGCCGAAGCCCAACCTACGTTCATCTTATATTTAATTCCACCCACCCACTTATCAACGCAATCTAGAGGCTGTTTGCCTCTTTTGGGTATTTTTGGGTAAGTTTACTAAAAAATGCTGATTCTGAAAAACCCTCTTAAAATTCGCAAGCACCGAATAGTAAGGGTTTTGTTTCAGTCACTAGGAAGTCTATTGGGACTTAAACAAATTTCAAGCCCAAATAAAGCCTAAACTGGCTTTGTAAGCGGCAAACACATCCCGATTCTCGGTCAGCCACTCAAAGAAACGGAAAGACATCGCTG
>VYLO01000047.1_pt1 | contig 22220 bp, 16 predicted proteins | sample 5114271 | NCBI WGS metagenome assembly VYLO01 (sample SAMN12291807, study PRJNA351875) | freshwater metagenome | isolation source: freshwater lake | place: USA: Michigan, Lansing Lake | collected 2011-08-05 | reverse complement strand
CAGCGATGTCTTTCCGTTTCTTTGAGTGGCTGACCGAGAATCGGGATGTGTTTGCCGCTTACAAAGCCAGTTTAGGCTTTATTTGGGCTTGAAATTTGTTTAAGTCCCACTAAGCAAAATTAATTACACATATCTGACCACCTCTTGCCTCTTGCCTCTTGCCTATCTTCACTAGGAAATTAATTTTGCACGACTACTTAAGAGGTTTTGTGCGTATTGCGGGAATATCTAGCTTGCTCATGACTTTTCTGATAAATATCTTTTTCTGGCTCCTGTCTGGCTTACTCAAATATCAGTCTAGCACCGAACAAAATACCCCCCCTAGTTCACCTCTATTCCCCTGTCAAGCGTTGTGGTTCTCACCCTACGATCAAGAATGGTTCTATTCATCATGGAAAACCCAAACGTCAATGTAAAGAATGTGGTCAACCGTTTGTGAGCAATCCCACTAATAAAACCGTCTCTGACGAAACCAAACAATTAATTGATCAACTCTTGCTCGAACGAATTTCCTGATGAGGAATTGCGAGAGTAACAGGGGTAAGTTGGTCATGGTAACAAAATTATGTCAACGTCTCGACCCTTCGACGTAGCTCAGGGTTAACCCTTCGACGTAGCTCAGAGGACACTTCGCTCGACGTTGACCCGTTCGGGCCTCGGCGCGAGCTTTTGTCGAACGCAAAAGCTCACGGCCGAAGCCTGAGAGAAGCCGAAGGGTGGTCTTTGGTTTTTTCTAAGACGATAAAGGTGTATATTTGGCGGTTAATTGATAGAAGAACAAGGGAAATTATTGGTTGTTATTTAGGAGATAGGAGTCGTCAATCAGCCAAAAAACTTTGGGGCCAGTTTACCCGGTGTTTGCCGGCAATGCGCGGTTGCTTACACAGATTTTTGGGAGTCCTATAAGACAGTAATTCCGAGTAAACGTCATCGACCAGTCGGTCAAGAAACTGGTCAAACTAATCCTCTTGAAAGATTAAATAATACCTTTCGACAAAGGATTTCTCGGTTGGTGAGAGAGAGTCTATCTTTCTCTAAAAAAATGGAGAATCACGTTGGGGAGCCCTTTGGTATTTTATCCATGACTACAATGCACAGCAAAGCAAAGGATTAAGCCGCCATCACCACTACCGAATCACCACCACTGGTAGATTTAAAAGCCTATCTCTCATTAATTTTTCATGATCTCCCTGGAGATATTTTAACGGAGCAAATAAAGTGGGGGTTAAGTATTGGGTTAATTCTTCTACCATTTGAGGAATTTCCAATGCGGGCCACTGACATTGACGGCGTAAGTCGGGATTCCCCTGTGTTCTCGGTCGTTGCTTAGAGCGCGTTTTCACTGACTCACCTCTGATTTCTCTGCCTTATTTTACCATTTTGGCTCTTCTAGAGTAGTTATGCTATATTAGCAGAAAATAATCCACGCAAGCCTTGCCAAAAGGCTCACCAGAATTAAAAAAAGCAATTTTAATCAAAAAAGCTTTTGGCTTTGTTGGATTCCAGGCTATTTAAGGGTTTAGGCTCATTTAAACTACTAATTTCCTATAACCAGTCTAGGAGAGCCACCATTTTTTACTTCCTTCCTCTTGGATGATCAGCTAATCTTTATAATTAAGCTTCTTGCTTAAGTTGACACCAATGATTGCCTTCGCCCTCTTTGAACAACCTCTGCTGCTCACCCTAAGTGAGAGAAAATCACAAAAAATATGAGATGTACCCAATATTGTTCCTCTAAAACCTTATCGATTTCCTGATTCGATAATAATTCTCTTTCGACCCACAAATCAAGACAAATATGAATTTTGATCACCTCTTTGACACTATTGCTACTCTTGTCCTCCATCATTCTCCTAGTGGGATGGAAACGGAAATCGATCGCTTTTTACTAGAACGCTTTCAAGAGTTAGGATTAGAAACATGGCAAGATCAAGCGGGAAATGTCATCGGAAAGATTAAAGGACGGGATTCGACCAAAAAAATTGCTATTACTGGTCATAAAGACGAAATTGGTGCTATGATCAAGGCAATTAATCCCGATGGTACTCTGCAAATTCGCCGACTCGGGGGAGCTTTTCCTTGGATTTACGGAGAGGGAGTGGTGGATATTATCGGTGATCAAGAAACCAGATCGGGGATTCTCTCCTTTGGTTCCCGTCATATTTCCCATGAATCCCCGCAAAAAGTGCAGCAGGAAAACACTCCCGTCACCTGGGAATCCGCATGGATAGAGACGAAATTGACTCCGGAAGAATTAGAAGCTTGCGGAGTGCGCGTCGGTAGTCGAGTCGTGGTGGGAAAACACCGAAAACAACCCTTTCGACTAAAAGACTACATTGCCAGTTATACCCTCGATAATAAAGCTTCCGTGGCGATTCTTTTGGCATTAGCGGCCAGAATAATTAACCCCGCAGTGGATATATATTTGGTTGCCTCAGCCAAGGAGGAGGTGGGAGCCTTAGGGGCCTTATTTTTCACGGCAAATAACCGCTTAGATGCTTTAATTGCCCTAGAAATCTGTCCTCTCGCTCCTGAATATCCGATTAAGGATGGCAGCAGTCCTGTTTTATTGTCTCAGGATGGTTACGGTATCTATGATGAGCAATTAAATCAAGAATTACGAATTGCAGCCGAAAAAGCGGGAATACCCCTGCAATTAGCTATTATTAGTGGTTTTGGTAGCGATGCCTCCATCGCCATGAAATTCGGTCATATAGCTAAGGCCGCTTGCCTAGGTTTTCCCACCCAAAACACCCACGGTTATGAAATCGCCCATTTAGGAGCCATAGCCAACTGCATTAGCATATTAGAAGCTTATTGTCAAGTAATTTAGCCATTTTTAGCAAAAAACCAGAGCATCAATAGAACAATAGCGATCGCCAGTCCGCTAAAAACAGTATTTTTATGCTGCTCTAACTGCATGGGTGGGGGGGATTCTTCTTTTTTCTGTTTATTTGTTCCCCTTTTAAATTGCGCTGTACTATCGGGAAGTTTCTCCAAATCGGGAATCTTCGTCATCCACTCATCCGGGCGTTTGAGACGGGGAGCTTCGATAATATAAAGTAAACGCTTGGCCTGTTCGCGAATTTGATAGATAGGATGGGTAATCAGTTGCCTACAGATTTCACTGGCTTTCTCCCCCTCTCCTAACCCCTGATGGGCAGAAATTAACCAAATTTGGATCTCACCCCCTGCTCGGGAGCCTAGGGAAATTAAGGCTAAAGCCGCATTTAATTGCTGGATACTAAGACGATATTGTCCACGCTCAAAAGCACTGATTCCAGCTTGATAAAGGTCTTGAAAAGAAAGATTTTCGGCCACGGAGTCAAGATCGAGATAAATAAAATTTTACATAAGTATAGCAAGAGGTAAGAAGCAAGGGGAAACTTTGATCAGTATCAGATGTGAGTTTTCAGTTCACCTGATGGTTCTTCGTTACTTGGTATAGTTCGATCGGGTGGCATAAATAGACTACATCCTTATCTGGCAAGAGATTTAATTGATTAGTTCGTTCTAGATGGAAAACAATTGACAAAAATCGCCAAATGTCTTTCTCTATAAGGGTTTCATCTCTTATAACCCCGTCTATTGCCTAACACAAACAAAAAGAACCTTACTGATTACTGTTTACTGATTACTGAAAAGCTCCCAGCCTCGGCCATTGAGAATGGGAATCTCGGCAAAAATCTGATACACTTTCTGCTAAACCTGTTCAACCCGCACGGTATGAAAGAGATTAATCCCCTGTTGCTAATTATATTAGTGATCGCCACTACAATAATTAGTCTAGTCTTAGGGGTTGTATTTGACGAAAAAGCGGCCTTATTAGGAATTCTGGCAGTTCCTGCCATGGTCGCCTCTTTCATCCATCCCCGTCTGGGATTATTAGCCCTAATCATCTATCTTCCCTTGAGTAGCACCATCGCTTTTGCCGTGGTGAGAGTTTTTCAGGTAGTGGGCAACCTAATTTACTATCATCGATCCCATCTTCTCTACAAAATCGCCAAGGATGCCTTTTATTTCCCCGCTTTAGCGGCAATTTTAATTAAAACCAAAACTTTTAAGCAATTACGCCCCCAAATCAAGCCTCTTCTCCTCACAGCTTTGATTTTACTTGCCAGCAGTTTGATAACTTTTCTTTTTGTCAATCTGCCCCAGAAAGAAATTGCCACGGGAATTGTGGGATTTAAAACCCTCCTAAGTTATATTCCCCTAGTTCTCTGTGGCTACTATCTAATCGAGCAAAAACGAGATTTATTGATGGTTAACCGGGTTTTAATCGTGATTATCTTAGTCTGTTGCGGTTTAGCTCTAATTCAATACTTCTTACTCGTCCAAGGTATCTGTCCTGACAATGAATTCCTCAATCAACTCGAAGTCCTTGTCCCGAAATCCGACAGCCAATTTTATCCGGATATTACCGAAAAAGCCACCTTGAAAGCTCAATGTTTTGTCGGCGGTTCAGTGTTGTATAATCCCGAGCGAGGCTTAATTCGTCTCCCAGGCACATTTTCCGATCCTTGGCAATGGGGTTGGTTTTTAGTATCTAGTAGCGTCATCAGTTACGCGGCCAGTTTTAGTGATCCGCAAAAAAGATGGCGCGTCGCTGGTTGGGTGGCAATGGTTTTAGTCTTGCTTGCGACTCTGGTTTCTGGACAAAGATTACCTTTTTTGCTAGTACCTTTGTTTTACTTGGTTCTTTTTATTGCTACTAGCAAACATAAACAAAAGTTACCATTAAAATTGGGAATCTTGGGGCTGATTTCCCTGCTTGCGGTGACGTTAAATCCCTTTGTTCAGGAAAGAGGGCTAAATTTTATCGATCGCTGGCTATATTCGTCTCCCATTGACTTTGTAGGCAATCAAATGCAGTGGATATTCAATTATGTACAGCTTTTTGGTTTTGGTTTGGGCACAGCCAGCAGTGGGGCTCGTCATGTAGCGGGAGAAGAAGGGATAAGACTAATTGAAACCTACTACGCTAAACTCCTCTACGAAATCGGTATCGTCGGTTTTATCGCTTTTATGGCACTGGTGACAATTCTCTGTATTCTCACCTTTAAAGCCTATTTAAAGGTAAAAAATGCTGCTTTAAAGCATTGGGGTCTCTGTGTATGGATTTTCCTGCTTTTTATTAGCTATAACCCCTACTATTATCCTCTCTCCGTCGAGCCTGTTTCTGTTTACTATTGGTTATTCGCAGGACTATTGCTAAAACTGCCGGAAATCAGCGAGAAATTGGAAGATGAGGAGAGATTTCCCGAAAAAAATCAAGTGGAGAATTAAGAGGATTTTTATCGATAATTAAATTATCTCTCGACTGATAGGAGTTAACCGCAATGACAGCAGAAACCGTTACCTATTCCCTGGAATCTGTCCTTAAGGAAATTAAAGATAGTATTAAAAGTGTTGATCGAAAGCTAGACACCTTCCAGAAAGATGTTGATCAAAAGCTAGATAATCTCGAAAAAGCTTTCGAGCAAAAGCTAGAAAACTTACAGAAAAATGTCGATAAAAAACTAGAAACCTTACAGAAAGATGTCACCGATGTCAAGATAGGACTAGCAACTTTAACAGAGAAAGTCGATAGCATGGATAATCGACTCATCAAGGTGGAAGGAACCCAAAGCCACCAAATTTGGACATTAATAACTCTTTTGAGTGGTTTCTTGATTGCTGTAGGATTCCGTGCTTTTTTGATGAACAATAATCCCTCGGTGATCGCTGGAGAGTAACGAGACTTTCTCACTTTCCCCACAGGCGACCTTTTTCCGTTAGATTATCAATCTATTTAGCGATCATAAATAGCCAAAATCGCCTGCTCCTAGCATTAAAGTTAACCTTCCAAAACAAATCTAAACCCCGAAATAAGTTCTACTGATGAACAAAATTTAATTTTTTGATTGATTCAATATTGGCTGTGGGCTAATTATTGCTGGTGGGCAAACGCGGTCATTGGTGTCAACTTAAGGAAATAGCCCCCCAAATTTGTTGAGAGAGAGCATCCCTTTCCCCGTGTCGTTTCCTTTCAGCTTTAACTAAGCCAAAAAGTTTAGCTCGCTCGGCTAAATAACTCACCACATCAGGGTTTTCCCCTCTAGTGACTGCTTTAGCCACATAGTATAAACTGCGAAAAACCATCTCCACTGAAATTTTTTCTTTTGGCTGATTAAGAGCAATCGCCACCTCTGAGACTAAACGATTTAAAACCGTATAAAAAATGAGAGTAGCCAAAATTTGAATTTGTCCCCCCTTGCAATGTCCCACCCATAAATAAGCTAATCCTAACAATCTCTTAGTTAAGAGAAAAGCCGACTCTATCTACCATCTTCGACGGTACAAATCACACACTTCTTGAGCAGAAAGCTGCTCAGGTGAGAGAACATTAGTCAGATAACGATACCAAGTTTTTCCCCATAGTACTGAGACTAAGCGCACGGGATGATGACAGGGATTAGAACGATATTGTCCTAAATCAATAATTTCATCTCGAGAGGACAAACCCTCAGACAAAACCTTTTTCACTGTCGAGGATGTCTTCTCTCTCATCCTGGTCAAGAAAAATTTCTTTTCTTCAGTAAATTGGTCAAACCAGACAAAACTAAAAAATCCCAAATCTACTATCAATAAACCAGAGATAGGGAGTTTATTAAATAATTCTTCTGCCCACTTTTTATCATTATATTTGGCATCTTCTTGATACCATACTGTTATTGGTTGTTGGGTGAATGCTTCTACTATCATCATTATCTTACCGGCCAATTGCACTTTTTGCTCTGGGGCGATTTTGAGTCTCTTCCTTAACTGCTCTAGGGTTGAGCCATCTGCTATCCAGATAGCACTAAATTTTTGTCTAACTTTTTGCCATCTGACTTCTAGCTTCAGATTTTGCGGGTTTTCCTGACTTTTCTCTAACACCTGTTTGAGCAGAACTGCCCAGATTTCACCAGGTAAGTTCATCAAGCGTTTGGAGACAGCTTGTTTACTTACTTCTAAAGGCTTTACCCCTAATAATCCTTCTTCTTTTAAGACTCTTACTGCTTCACTTAATCCCGCTATCTGGCGATAGACTAAGCTTACCAATAAGGCGACGATCACGGGTAAGGTTAATAATCTACCTCTCATGATTTTTTCATGATTTCCTTGCCTATATTTTAGCGGCGTAAATAATCTTGGCTCTAGGTATTTTTTAAGTTCTTCTATTACTTTTGGGATTTCTGGGCTTGGGCCTTGATGTGGTCGCCGCCAATCTGGATTCCCCTGTTTTCTCGGTCTTTGCTGAGAGCGCGTTTTCACTGACTCACCTCTGACTTCTCCGCCTTATTTTACCATTTTTTACTTCCTTCCTCTTGGATAATCAGCTACTTTTTATAATTAAGCTTCTTGCTTAAGTTGACACCAATGACCGCCTGCGCCCAAAATGTCATCTAGATATTTCGACCAAATTGAGATGCACCCACAATATTGGCGCAGCCATGACTCTTAGGTAATTGCCAGTTAGCATTTAATGATTAATCAGAGGTGCAGAATTAGCCAGAAAACCCGCAACTTTCAGAGACTCTAGCACCGAATTGTCATCCTCTACCCAATAGTTTTGTCCTAAACGCACAAATTGACGCTGAGTTCCCGCACCGATGGTGGCAATAACGGGAACTTTTGCCTTTTGTTTGTCTCCCGATTGCAGAATACTTTTAAGAAGATTTTGACGATTTTGGTTGACGACATCTTGCAGCGATAAATTAACCATCACCATTTTAACGGTTTCGATCGGTTCCGCATCTTCGATAATTAATTGTACCCGCTCATCTCGGCGATCAACTTTTCCCCACACCATTAAAGTTGCTTCCTCCACTAATAATTTTTGCAGACGTTCGTAGCTATCGGAAAAAACCACCGCTTCCGACTGTCCCGAGGCATCTTCTAGGGTTAAAAAGGCCATGGGAGTCCCTTTTTTGGTCATAATTTTCTTAACAGCATTTAATAGGACAATGGCACTGACTTTTTTTCTGGTTTTGTGTTCTTCTAAGTCAGCTAAATTGATAGGAGATAGGACTTGAGCGGCTCTTTGTAAAGCTTTTAAAGGATGTTCGGAAACATAAAAACCCAAATGTTCTTTTTCCAGTTTTAACTTTTCCTGTAGGGAAAAATCTGCTACTGCGGTGGCACTGGGAGACTGTTCAAACTCGGACTCTTGTTTATTTTCTGTGCTACCTCCTAGCATATCAAAAATATTCATTTGACCACTTTCTTTCTCTTTGGTGCGTTTTTGAGCCCAAGCAACTACTAATTCTAAATCTTCAATTAATTGATGGCGATTAGGTTGAATTTTATCAAAAGCACCACAATAAATTAGCGTTTCTAAAGCTCTTTTGTTGACTACTCGCAAATCAACACGCTCGCAAAAATCCCCTAAAGAAGTAAACTGTCCTCCCGCTGCTTCCCGCGCTTTTAAAATAGCCTCGATCGCATTTTCGCCCAGATTTCTAACTGCGGACAAACCAAAGAGAATTTTGCGTCCAATCGGGGTAAAATGTTTTTGTGATCGATTAATGTCGGGAGGTTCGACATCGATATTCATTTTCTGACAGTTTTCTCGATACTTTTCCACCTTATCCTGATTATCGCTACTAGCAGTTAGTAACGCTGTCATATATTCCACAGGATAATTAGCTTTTAAATAAGCTGTTTGATAAGTGACGTAAGCGTAAGCGGTAGAGTGAGATTTATTAAAACAATTGGAGGCAATTAACCCGTGGTTTAGCAAAAAATTATGATCTTTTTCCACACCAATATCGTAAACGGGTTGCCTTCCCAAAAATTGACGACTGATAATTTTAACCATATTATTAACCCAACTCTCCAGAGATTTTTGCAACGGTAGCCATAGGAAGATAAAGCATAGCCATCAGATGAGCATGAGGAAGAATTCTAATCACTTCAAAGTAATTGAGAATACCTTCAGTCCTTGACAGTTTTGACCCTTTGAGAGCCAGTTTCAGAATATATGACTACCATTTTAGCCAATAGAGAGAATTCTTGTCTATTAATAAATATTACGATCAACATGGTTACATTCAGAAAAATCAATGGGTGTATCCATTGATGGATAAAGGTTTTAGCTTGTTTTAGTATATATGTACAAAAAGAATTCAGGTATAATTTTTAGAAATCCCACAGCACAGGATTATCATCCAAGAAATCAGTTACCTGTTTACCGATATTATCAATTAATTTTAGGTCTTCTGGGGTTAAATTAATTGTCATTGCTTGAGCGTTATTAACTGCTTGATCCGCATTTCTTACCCCAGCAATTGCATTAGTTTGGGGTTGCTTGATTAACCAAGCAAGAGATAATTGAGCTAGGGAACAATTATAGCGGTTAGCAATCGGTTCTAATTGAGTTAAAGCCGCTTGTACCCTCTGAAAGTTTTCGCCATGAAAGAGTTTATTTTTAATTCTATGATCCTCCGCTGCCAACTGATAACCGTTTCTAAATTTTCCTGTTAATAAACCTTGGGCAAGGGGAGAATAGGCAAGAATGGAAATATTATTCTCTAGACAATAGGGCATAATTTCCTTTTCCACCGAGCGCCAAAACAGAGAATAGGGAGGTTGAATACTCTCAATTCTGCCGTATTGACTGGCTTCTTCCAGTTGAGAGCGGGAGAAATTGGAAACCCCTATAGCGCAAATTTTTCCCTGTGCCTTTAGATAATTAAGAGCGGCCATAGTTTCAGAAATAGGCACTATTTCCGTGTTCCATGAGCCACTAGGCCAATGAATTTGATAAAGATCGATATAATCAGTTTGGAGGTTTTTTAAAGAGTGATCGCAAGCTGCGATAACTTCCTCGTATTTGAGGTGATTAGCAAAGACTTTCGTGGCATAAACTACTCGTTCTCGCACATCGGCCAAAGCTTGAGCGACAATCGATTCTGAGTGACCTTCCCCGTAGATTTCGGCTGTATCTACAGTGGTAATTCCTGCCTCAAAAGCTGCACGAATAGCCTTAATACTTTCCCCATCTTCAATACCTGCCCACATCTTTTTTCCTGCTTGCCAAGTACCGACGAGAAGGGGAGTAATTTCTATATTAGTCTGACCGAGATAGCGTTTTTGCATAACAGTTTTTTTGATGGGTTAAGTATGCTTAGGGTTTTAGTCGAGTTTAGGGTTTAAAATCTCAGCTAAAGAGGACTAAAGTGACAAAGATAAAAACCTTTACCAGTAGGGGTGTAAAGAACAAACTTAATAAGCCACAAAAAAGACCCAATAAGCGGGTACTGAGGCTAATTATTTCGCCGTGAACATTGTAGCTAATCGACAGGGAGATTAGGGCTAGAGTAAGGAGAAAAATCATAGTTTTCTTTCCTGAGTCTATCGAGCAGAAAAGCCGTGACCGCTCACGACTTTTCGCCGTTTCTATATCTATTATTAGCTCCATTACTTAGCCAATGACATCGGGTTAAAGTAAACTTTTTTAACGGAAAAGATTTAAGAATCCGTTGAAGAGGCCTGTCAGACCAGTAAAGGGACTTAAAACCGTGCCGAGGGTGTCGGTGGCAGAGGCCAGATTGCTACGATGAACCACCACCACATCATTATTACGGAGAATCGGGTTAGTTTTCTCGTTGATACCCTGGGAAAAATCGATGTTAATTGAGGTTTTGGTGACAGTCCCGTTAGGATTGAGACGAATTAAATCCACTGTGGACTGATTGGCGCGACGCTTATCAAAGTCTCCTGCGGTTAAAATTGCCTGATTGAGAGGGGTATTGGGAGGAACTTCGATTATCCCCGGTTTTTTCACCTCCCCGACCACTTTCACGTTAATAGTCTTAGGGGCAAAACTAGCCGATGCCAGGGTTTCCGATTCCTTGGCCGAGATTTCGGTAGCGGTGGGGATAATCACCGTATCCCCTTCTTGAAGAAAGATATCGCCGGTCATATCACCTTTTTCGAGCAAACTCCAGAGATCTACCGGGATTTTCTGCTGGGAACCGTCACGAGTATAACGCAGCACTTGCACCTGTCGGATATCGGCCAGAGGTTTGATGCCTCCCGCTTGTTGGATAGCTTGGGTTAGTCGGGCCGGTTTCCTGGTGCCGCCGCGATCTTGGTCATTATTATTGTTATTGTTGGCAGTGGGGACAATGCGATGGGACCCCGGGCGATAAACTTCTCCCACCACAGTAACATTAATTTCTCGATCGCTATCTAGTCCAAAATTGGCATCGGCTAATTGATTGACTTCCCCGACACTAAGGGTCGTTTTAGTGGGAATAACGATGCTATCGCCATCTCTAAGGCTAATATCCTGGGTTGTATCGCCTTTTTGGATTAATTGCCAGAGATTGGCTTGAATTAGCTGTTCTTGTCCCTTGAGGTTGCGTCGGATTTGAACTTGACCAATATCGGCCACCGTAGTCACTCCCCCCGCTTGCCGGATTATTTCGGTCAATAGGGGCGTTTTTTGGCTTTGTTCGGGGTTAATTGTATAAGTACCCGGACGATTGACTTCCCCCGCGATGGCGATTTGCAGGGGCCGGGGGGTGAGAATGCTAACAGTAACCACGGGACGTTTGAGATAGGTGGTGTAACGTTTGGCAAGGGTTTGGCCGGCTTCGGTGACGGTCATTCCTGCCACTTTGACGCTGCCAATCAGAGGTAAAGTTAGGGTTCCATCGGCTAAAACAAGGAAATCGCCGCTTAAATCCGCCACTTGGTAGACGGTGACGCGCACTTTATCCCCTTCTCCTAGGGTGTACTCTTTGCTTTCTGCGGGGATAGGAGCAATCGCTTCTTTAGGGGGTGCAGCACTACTAGGAGGATTAGCTTGGACTGGGCGAGCTTCTAAGGAAGTTAGAGGGGCAATAGTGCCGATAATTAATAGATAACGTAGGGATTTACTGATTAAATCCTGTAATTGGTTGCTATTTAACATGATCAATAGGATTAATTTTATCGTTAACATTGGCGATTAGTGTAGCACAAATAGTCGATCGCCTAGGGAAACCTCTTGTAATATCGCATCTAACGAGAGTTACCGCTAACTGTAAGATAGTTTTAACGATTGCCTGTATGTAAAGGGGTATATTAATTTTATGACAGCTACTAGCACAATTCCCGATTTTTGTCAAGGGATAAAATATTTTGGGGCTTCCTTACCGGAATTTGATAAATATGCCGGAAAAGCCGCTATCGCTGAGGGAAAAACCGCTATTAGTGACGCTAATGACCCGAATGCTATCTATCAAACCCTCCTAGCCGCCGATGCTTTGCGTTACCTCACCCTACAAATCACCGCTACCAAAGAATCGGGACATCCCGGCGGTTTTGCCAGCGCTGCCGACGTGATTGCCTCTTTGATGATGTTAGGCCAGAAAAATATTTTCACCGAAGTGGGCCATCATGCCCCCGGTTTTTATAGTAACGTCTTTCTCGATCGCTCTCTGGAAGCCATGGGCATCAGCAACGTCACCCAATTGGGAGAACGTTTTCGGGAAAAACACGGACTTTTAGGGCATCTTTCCGGACAAATCCCCGGACTGCTCGGGCCGGCTGGTCCTTTGGGCCAAGGACAACATTTCGCCATGGCGGCGGCCAAATTACACCCTAATACCCTTTTCCCTGTGACTATCGGGGATGGTGGTTTAGGAGAACCCTACATTATGAGTAGTTTTGGTCATTTTCACACTGCTTATCCCGAAATTACCAATTTTCTGCCGATTTTAGTTTGGAATGGCTATTCCCAAGAACACCATAGCATGGTGTCCCTGAAAACTAACGCCGAAATGGAAGCCTATTGGCGCGGTAATGGTTTCGAGGAAGTGATTCTCATTAATGCCAAAGACTTCGATGATGCTAATCAAAATGGGGAATATGTAGATAGCACCAAATTCTCTTTTAACCAGCGTCTGGAGTTCATGAAAGCGGTGTTAATGGCCACGGATAAAGCCGCCCAATTAGCCCTAGGTGGTAAACTAACGGTGATCATTATTAAACAACTTAAAGGGGCGGGAGTTCACAAACGGGGAGCGGCTTCCCATAATCTTTACCCCGGGGATTCTTTAGAAAAAGATTATATCGTTAGTGCCTTGCAGGAACGCGCTTTACCCCCTGAAGCTTGGGCAATTGTTCGTACTAATTTCGAGCGCTCTGGAGGCGGTCCGGCAGTGGAAACAGTGGTAACGGAAAAAGTCTTCCCTCTGCCGGATTTAGGAACCTTACCGATGACCGAATATACTGTGGGTGGCGATAAAAAAGTGGCCACCACTGCCATGGGGGAATTAGTGGTAGCTGTGGGTAAAGCTGACCCCAATTTTGTCGTCACAAATGCTGATGGTAATGCCGCTTCGGGAATTAATAATATTAACGTCGGGTTAAAGATTATTCACCCCACCACCGATGATGCCTATTTCCAAGCACCTAACGGTCAAGTTTATGAGCCTTTAAGCGAGGATGCCTGTGCTGGATTAGCCGTCGGTTTATCTCTCTTGGGAGGGCGGACTTTATGGTGTTCCTACGAGTCTTTTGCTATCAATGGTTTACCGATTTGGCAGACTGTAACCCAAGCGATGGCGGAGTTACGTCGTCCCACCCCTTCTACTATCACTTTATTCACCGCCGGAGCCTTAGAGCAAGGGCGTAATGGTTGGACACACCAACGCCCAGAGATTGAAAATTATTTCGCCGCTATGATGCGAAATGGCAATATTTTTCCTCTCTTTCCCTGCGATGTTAACAGTATTCAAGTCTGTTATGAATGGGCGTTAGGAACTAGCAATAAAGGCATTACAATCACCGCTAGTAAATCGCCTTTACCGGTACGAACCACTTTTGAGCAAACCCGTCAAGCTTTAGAAAAAGGCGGCGTAATTCTCCAGGAATCGGAAGGCAGTAAAAAAGTCGTTTTTGCCGTCATTGGTGATATGACTTTATTACCCGTCTTTGAGTCTGCACAACAGCTAGAAGCAGCGGGAATCGGTGTAAAAATCGTCTCAGTAATTAATCCCCGTCGTCTCTATCGTCCTAGCGATGTGATGAGTGAAACTAGCTCGGCAGCTGATAATAATTTCCTCGATGATGCTGGTTTTGACAGTCTCTTTGCCGGTGATGCTTTAATCGGAGTAACCGGTGGTACAAGCGCCATGTTAGAACCAATTATGTTACGCAGTAATGCGCGTCGGGATGTCTTCGCTTGGAAACGGGGAGAAACCACCGCCAGTGCCGGGGAAATTATGGCATATAATGGTTTGACTGCCAATGCTTTAACTGCCCGTGCTACCCAGTTATTAGGCTAAGTTCCCAGTTAGTTTTTTTGATTATTCCCTACTCTCTCTGATTGGAAAGTAGGGATTTTTTCTCAGGTCACTTTTACCAACGAGGTAAACTTTTAATAATTTTCCATAGGCGAGGGTATTGGAGAGATAGATAGCGTTTAATATGGGATTTTAAACTAACTAAATCCTGAGATTCTTTCAGTTCTCTATCTTGATAAAAACGAATTAAATCATCCCGTCTTTTCAGTAAAATTTTAATTTGTTGGTAATCTTCCGAGCTTAAAACTTGATGGGGTTGAATATTTTCTGGCAGCGGGCGCGGGATGTAAAAAGTTGTATGAGATGGGGATAATTCTTCGATAGGACGTTCTTTGCTATAGAGATAGATAGAAAGAGATTTACGCGATAAATGCCGTTGATTTTCTGGTAAATTAATCTGAGAAAATCCATGCCATGAATATTCATTGGTTTCAAAAATAAGACAACGATTAAAGATAGGTACAAAAGATTTAATCTGATTTTCTTCCGGTTGACGTGGATTGGAATGTAACTCTAGATTACCTCCCCAATCTGCTTGCCATTGGGGATTTAAATAGATTAATAAATTCAAGCGGCGATGATACCAGTGACGCTCATCGAGGTTAAAATCAACGTGAGGGTCTAATTCTTGACCGTGTAAATTTTCGTGGGTTCCACCCCCATAAAAACTAGGATCTGGAATTAAATTATCGATACCGGTTAATTGGGAAATTAACTCTAAAAACTCTTGAGCTTGAACGTAGCGGCCAAACTGTTGATAAACACCCCCTAAACCGATTAAATCCTCATTAACCGCCTTCCCGCCAACTTTTCCTAACTCACTAATGGCTTTTTGCGGATTAAAACTGGGAAAATTTTCCAGCAAAATTTGCGCTTGCTCCCCAACTAAAAAATTATCGATGACCAAATGCTTAAACGGTTGCGCTGTCTCAAAATCTTGACGATAGACAGAAGATTTCTCATAAACAAGGGGATTGATAAACATTAGACAGCTTTTTTGTTGGTATGATAAATTGTAGCAATCAAACTAGCAAAATAAAGATTAACTCTCCTATTGACCTCATCGCCTATGGACTGGTGGCACAAACTCAAAGATAATCCTCTCGCCCGTTGGGGAGCAGTTTTACTGTTAATCTTCTATTTAAGCGTAATGGCGGCGGATTTTGTCGCTCCCTACTCTCCCTACTCCTCCCAACCCGGTCAGTCTCTCCTACCCCCCACCCAAATCTTTTGGCGCTCGCAGTCGGGAAGTAACAAGGGTGAGTGGATTGGCCCCCACGTCTATCCCACCACTCAAAGTGCTATTAATATAGAAACTGGTGAGCGGAAGCTAATGAGAGATTTTAACAAACCCTTGCCGCTGCGTCTCTTTGTTCAGGGTGAAACCTATAATTTCGGTCAAATTCGCCTACCTTTGCCGCCAAAATGGCAGGAAGTAACTTTATTCCCCGGTATCCCTCTTGATCTCCATCTGTTCGGGGTGATCGGCGATGGTAGAATCAATATATTGGGAACTGACGAATCGGGACGCGATAGTTTTAGTCGCTTGATTTTCGGGGGCAGAATTAGTTTATTTATCGGTTTGGTCGGGATTTTAATTTCTTTCCCTATCGGTTTATTTGTCGGTGGCGTTTCTGGCTATTTTGGCGGTTGGTTAGATGCGATTTTAATGCGTTTTGTGGAAGTTTTAATGACTATCCCCGGCATATATTTACTCGTGGCCCTAGCGGCCGTTTTACCCGCAGGATTAACCAGCACCCAACGCTTTTTATTAATCGTCCTGATTACTTCTTTTATCAGTTGGTCGGGATTAGCGCGGGTAATTCGCGGTCAAGTTTTATCCCTGAAAGAACAGGAATTTATTCAGGCCGCTAAAGCTATGGGAGCAAAACCTCTTTATATTATTCTGCGTCATGTGCTGCCCCAAACTGCCAGTTATATCATTATTTCTGCTACGTTAGCTGTGCCGGGGTTTATCGTGGCCGAATCGGTTTTAAGTTTAATTGGTTTGGGAATTCAACAACCAGATCCTAGTTGGGGAAATATGCTTTCTTTGGCTACCAATGCCTCAATTATTGTTCTACAACCTTGGTTAATTTGGCCACCTGCTTTGTTAATTATTCTCACCGTTTTAGCTTTTAATTTACTCGGTGATGGTTTACGCGATTCTCTAGATCCTCGCAATTTAGAGAGATAATTTAGTTATTATCAGTTATCAGTTATCAGTTATCAGTGAACAGTAAACAGTAAACAGTTATCAGTGAACTGATAACTGTAAAGTTTCCCCACTTCCCATTATGAATAAAATTAGTAAAAGTTTTAATAATTTCGCCGATAGTTTGGTGATTTATAGTCAAAGATACGGAAAAATAAGCTGGGTAATATTTTTAATTATCTTTGCTTGTATCATGACGATAACCTTTAATTATCCGGCACAATCGACCAATCAACCCCAAGAAAAACCCGAAATTCGTGGAGTTTGGTTAACTAATATCGATAGTGAGGTATTATTTAAACCGCAAACCCTAAAAGATGCCGTTGATAGGTTGGCTGATTTAAATTTTAATACAATTTATCCCACGGTCTGGAATTGGGGTTATACACTCTATCCTTCTAAGGTAGCAGAAAAAGTGACGGGACGAGCGATCGATCCCCATGAATCTTTAAAAAATCGCAACTTTTTAAAGGAAATAATTAGCCAAGGTCATCGGAAAAAATTAAGAATTATTCCCTGGTTTGAATTTGGTTTTATGGCTCCTGCGGATTCGGAATTAGCCAAACGACATCCCGATTGGTTAACCCAAAGACAGGATAAAAGTGTGATTTGGTGGGAAGGAAAAGTGCATCAACGGGTGTGGTTAAATCCCTTACATCCGCAAGTACAAAATTTTATTACCGATTTAGTCAGCGAGATTATTACTAACTACGATATAGAAGGAATTCAGTTTGATGACCATTTTGGTTATCCCGCCGATTTTGGTTATGATGAAATCACCATTAAACTCTATCAAAGGGAACATTCGGGAGAATTACCACCGCAAGATTACCAAGATAAAGCATGGATTCAATGGCGGGCCGATAAAATTACTGACTATATGAATAGTTTAGCCCAGACGATTAAAAAGCAGCAACCTAAAGCAATTATTTCCCTATCTCCTAATCCCTACACTTTCTCCCTAGAATACTATCTTTTAGATTGGCAAAAATGGCAGCAAAAAAACTTGATTGATGAGTTAATAATACAAGTGTATCGAACTGATATGAACGCCTTTGACCGGGAATTATCCCAACCAGAATTACAGCAAGCTAGAGAATCTATCCCCGTGGCTATTGGGATTTTATCTGGTTTAAAAGGTCGTCCGATTCCGATGGTTAATATTACTCAACAAGTGGAAAAATCGAGACAACAAAATTTTGGTGTTTCTTTCTTTTTCTACGAAACTTTATGGAATATGAGTAATGAATCTCCTTCCTATCGACGCAGGATTTTTCGAGAAATACTCCAGTCTGCTAATCCTAGCTAAAATTAGGGAAAATTGCTGACTTTAAGCGAAATTATTGCCCTAACCCAGCTATAGTTTCTTAAGTTTATCTTTAAATTAAGTAGGGAGGCACAATTATTTGTAGGATGGGTTAGCAGTAGCGTAAACCATGCGGGCGTTGGGTTTCATGCTTCAACCCAACCTACGTTCATCTTATATTTAATTCTACCCACCTACTTAAGAAAAAGCAGCAGGGAGAAACTAAAATCGCTAGAATGAAAGAAGACTCTCTTTTATCACTTTATCCATGCTCATCAGATCTAACCGAAGCTCGATCGCTAAACCTATTTTACTGTTTCTCGGCTGCCTTGTGATCGGGGAGTTGGGGGTGTTAGTGGTGGCCAATAGCCTCTGGTTTACCGAGATGGGTTATTTAAACACTTTCTTGAAACAATTATCTTGGCAACTAGGATTAGGTTGGGGAAGTGCGATTCTTTCTCTACTTTTTATTTTTACTAATTTACGTTTAGCCCAGCGTTTTCGTTGGCAAAAATCCCAGGAAGATAGTTATCCTCTTAGTCCTCAATCTCCTAGTATTAATTTACTCGGCCTTTTGATTATTGCAACGGGAATTGGAGCTTGGATCGGGTCAATGTTATTGTATTACAGTAAACTAGCCCTCAGTCTCTGGACACCAGATTTTAATCTCCCTAATCTTAGTTCTTCCCTAAGTTCTCCTCTGGAAATAGTTTGGATTAGGCAAGTATTAACCGATATTTCCAGTAATCTTTGGCAAGGGATAATTATCGCTCTTTTAGTCCTGGGATTATTAATTAAAACTGAGTATTTCTTGCGAATAATATCTATAGTATTTACTATAATGCTATCTTTTATTATTGCTGGGCAGTGGGCGAATTTTTTAAAATATTTTTATGGTGTTCCTTTCAATATTAACGATCCTCAATACGGGAATGATTTAGGTTTTTATATCTTTCAATTACCCCTGTGGCAGTTACTAGAATTATGGCTCAGTGGTGTGGGAATATATACTCTTTTTGCTGTTAGTTTAACCTATCTTTTTTCGGGTGATAGTCTTTCTCTGGGAAAATTTCCGGGGTTTTCCCGTCCGCAACTGCGTCATTTATACGCCCTGTGGAGTGGGTTAATGGGGCTGCTAGTATTACACCATATTATTCAGCGTTACCTGCTACTTTACTCTCCCGAAGGAGTAGTTTATGGTGCGGGTTATATCGATGTTCATGTTGGTCAATTTATTGAAATTATTCTGGGAGTTATTGCAGGAATAACCTCTATATGGTTAGGAGAAAAAGCATTATTTGGTAAAAAAGACCGTCGCAAGTTATACAAAAATACTAAGAAAAAGTTGGTATTTTTCCCCTACTTAGTTCCTGTATTTCTCTATTTAATTGTTTGGATAAGTGGCACAATTATCAGTGGACTATTGCAAAGAACTGTCGTACAACCGAATGAATTAGTGAGAGAAAGACCCTACATTGAAAGAAGTATTCAATCCACGAGAGCGGCTTTTTCCTTAGATAGAATTGATGCCCAAGTTTTCGATCCACAGGCCGAATTAAATGCCGAAGTTTTAGAGAGAAATCATCTAACTATCGATAATATTCGTCTTTGGGACACCAAACCACTGCTAGAAACGAACCGACAGTTACAGCAAATTCGCTTATATTATAAATTCCCCGATGCTGATATAGATCGCTATCGGGTACGAGTAGGATTGCCTGAAAAAATCGAGGAACGTCAAATATCTGAAAAACAACAGACCATTATTGCCGCTAGAGAATTAGATTATAGTGCGGTTCCCACTTCTGCTAACACTTGGGTGAATAAACATCTCGTTTATACCCACGGTTATGGGTTCACTCTTTCCCCGGTTAATTTAGTCGCTGACGGGGGTTTACCCTACTATTTTGTCAAAGATATCGGCACAAATAAAGACGAAGGAGCCCTACAAACCTCTAGCGAATTAATTGATTATAGTATTCCCATTGGTAAACCCCGCATTTACTACGGGGAATTAACTAATAATTATGTGATGACTCCCACCACCGTAGAAGAATTGGATTTTCCTAGCGGGGATGGAAATGTCTATAATACCTACGATGGTAAGGGAGGAATCCTAGTGGGGACGGGGTGGAGACGTTGGCTATTTGCCCTTTATCTACGGGATTGGCAAATGTTATTTAGCCAAGATTTTACTCCCGAAACTCGCCTATTAATGCGTCGTGATGTCCAAAATCGTGTGCAAACTATTGCCCCTTTTTTAAGTTATGATCGCAACCCCTATTTAGTAGCGGCAGATGTGGGCGATAGTAGTAGTAAATTACATTGGATTATTGATGCTTATACTATCAGCGATCGCTATCCCTATTCTGACCCAGGTAAAGATAAATTTAACTATATTCGCAATTCGGTGAAAGTGGTAGTGGATGCCTACCATGGAACGGTGAATTTCTATGTTGCCGATGAAAATGATCCAATCATTCAGACGTGGAGTAAAATCTTTCCTCATCTCTTTAAATCTTTAGCAGAAATGCCGAAAACTCTCCGCAGTCATATCCGTTATCCCGAAGATTTATTTAGTACCCAAGCGGAAAGATTATTAACCTATCACATGACCGATCCGCAAGTATTTTATAATCGGGAGGATCAATGGGAAATTCCCCTAGAAATTTACGGCACGGAACCCCAGGCTGTATCACCCTATTATTTAATCATGAAACTGCCCGATTCCGACAAAGAAGAATTTATTCTCCTGCATCCCTATACTCCCTCTAGTCGGCAAAATTTAATCGCTTGGTTAGCGGCGCGTTCAGATGATAGAGAGTATGGTAAGTTATTACTCTATCAATTTCCTAAACAAAGGTTAGTGTACGGACCGAATCAAATTGAGGCTTTAATTAACCAAGATCCAGATATTTCTCAACAGATTTCTCTTTGGAATCGGGACGGTTCTAAAGTTTTGCAAGGACACCTATTAATTATTCCCATTGAACAATCGCTACTTTATGTAGAACCTTTGTATCTAGTGGCAGACCAAAATAGTGTCCCGACAATCGCTAGAGTAACAGTTGCTTATCAAAATAAAATTGTCATGGAACCAACCTTGAAGGAAGCTTTAGAAAAGCTATTCTCAGGTGATCAGAGCTAAATTGCCGCTAATTGGCCACAAATTAGCAAGAAAGCTGATGCTGGTTCCAGAACGATCCTCAATATCCCCGAATTTGCCCAGAAAATTGCCTGCTCTGGTTAATCAGCCAATTTTAAAATCCAGTATCATCAAAGGATTGAGTTATTCTTTTAATTGGAAAAGTGGGCAATTAATTCTGTGCGAGATGAATTAATTATTAAAGGGGTAAACTCCTCCACTGGTAATAATAAAATGCGCTCGATGATTACGGACAAATCGGGGTCTAAATTACCAAAACGAGCTTTCAATAAATTTTCTACCACCAGACGTTCTCCTTGTTGAAGACCCTGTTGGAGACCCTGTTGGAGACCCTGTTGAAGACCCTGTTGAAGACCCTGTTGAAGACCCTGTTGAAGACCCTGTTGGAGACCCTGTTGAAGACCCTGTTGAAGACCCTGTTGAAGACCCTGTTGAAGACCCTGTTGAAGACCCTGTTGAAGACCCTGTTGAAGACCTTGTTGACGGCCAGCATCCAGTTCTTCCTGAAGACGGGAAGTGTATAAAGGTGATAATCTCATAATTAACTCTCTGTCCTCCTGTTCAAGCTCTTGATCGTTAGTTAAAGAAGTTCTCAAGTTTAATAATAATTCTAGAGCATTTACCCGAAAAGGATGGTCCTCTGGTAACGATTCTAGCTCATCGATCGCCCTTGCTTGTACTTTTCCCCGGCCTAAAATTCTTAACCAGAGAGTTGCTTCTGTTGGGGGTAATTGATGGATAACAGTGATTGCCGTGCGTAAAGAGGGAGCTAAAAAATAGATACCTTTCCCCCAATTCTCCTCATCTAATTTAGCTCCGAATCCTCCTAACAGTTGCGAGGAAGCACTGGGAGTCAAAATCCAGAGACGGGGGATTTCCCCATCGTTAAGATTCGTTTTCTGACGATTTGCTTGACGATTAATTTCCCCTTCCACTTCCAATAGTTTTAACAGACAAGTTCTAATTTCTGTAGCGGTGACAGGATTACGAAAGGGTTCAAATAAACAGGGATTAATCGCCATTTTTCCCAGTAATCCCAGCAGTTCTCTAGGATTATTATCGAGAATCTGGGGTGAAAACCAGACATCGATTTCTCGTACTTCTCCTCGTACAACCCGTGCCGATTTTACCTCTCCCAGAGAAGATAATAATTCTTCGAGATAATCTTTGGCAAACTGGTCATGAATAAATCTAGTCATAGGTTTATCTAAC
>VYLO01000016.1_pt1 | contig 23135 bp, 26 predicted proteins | sample 5114271 | NCBI WGS metagenome assembly VYLO01 (sample SAMN12291807, study PRJNA351875) | freshwater metagenome | isolation source: freshwater lake | place: USA: Michigan, Lansing Lake | collected 2011-08-05 | reverse complement strand
TTCTCTAAAAAAATGGAGAATCATGTTGGGGAGCCCTTTGGTATTTTATCCATGACTACAATGCACAGCAAAGCAAAGGATTAAGCCGCCATCACTACTACCGAATCACCACCAGGGCTTAAACTTCTAGAGGTGCGAGAATGAATTGATCATAAGCGATAGATTAATCCCTGTAATATCCCCAATGGAGAGATGAGAAGGAAAATTTCCCTAGAGTCTTTCCATCAGGGGGATTACATGAATAAATTCTCAATAAAATCAACACAATATCAGAGCAAGAGCCTCTAAAAATCTAGCAAATTATCGCAGTTATCTCGGCCGTCGGCTTTTTTTGATCACTTGCCAAAAACCCCACCTTCTCCTGCAAACTAACGCCGCCTCAACAAATTTTTCATCTCTACCCAGATAGAAAGTTGACCACCTAGACTAGCGGGATGAGTGAAAATTCCTTGACGGGGACTGAATAAAAAGGCCAACATAAATAGGGTAAAAGCGACAAGCACGATCGCCGGTCCAGAGGGTAAATTCCAGTAATAACTTAAATACATCCCACTGATACTAGAAATAATACCCACACCCACACCCACACCCATGACTTGATGGAGACGGGTAACTAAAAGATAGGCAGTGGCCGCGGGAGTAATCAAAAGGGACAAAACGAGGATTACTCCCACCGCTTGGAGACTAGCAACGATTGTTAGACCGATCAGGAGCATTAAGCCTAAATCTAATAAATTTACCGGTAAACCCGCCGCTTGCGCCCCGATTTTGTCGAAAGTGTAGAATAATAGTTCTTTATACAGGAGCAAAACGGTTAATAAAACGATAACGGCAATAATTAGGGTATCGCGGATGTCGGCAGCAGTAACACCGAGAATATTCCCGAAGAGAAAGTGATTAAGGTCAATTTTGTTGTTTTTTTGGATGAGAGTGATCAGGGTGATGCCAAGGGCAAAAAAAGCCGAGAAAACGATACCCATGGCCGCATCTTCTTTGATTGGGGAACGATTACGGATCAGGTTAATCAGTAGGGTACTGACCATTGAGGCTAGTAAAGCACCCAGTAGAAGATTAAAATTACCAATAAAAGCGATCGCTAATCCGGGTAAGACCGAGTGACTGATGGCATCGCCCAAGAGGGCCAAACGTTGTACCATCAGGTAGGTTCCCACCACCGCACAAATGATCCCGACGATGATAGCTTCAATTAGGGATCTCTGCATGAAACTATACTGTAAGGGTTCGATTAATCCTGTTAATAGATTGTTGCCCATGAATCTGCCTTGGGGTTAAATTTTTCTGATTCTCGATCGAGGTTTTGCTCCTAGGGTCTATCTTCTAAATCGGGGGAGAAGATAGGTTAGGATAATTAGGATTAATTGTAAGTTTTTTCACTCCTAACCGCTGCCATGGATACCCCCGTTCTTTCCTCAACTTTTTTTCTGACTCTCCTGCTCATGGTGGGATTATTCTTTTTTATTCGCGGTTCCGTCAAGGAGCGTATCGAACAGCGTGTCTATCTTACCAGTACCAGTGACGACCAACTATTAGAACAACTGCGAGATTATTTTGACCGACGTTCCTATCAAGTCAAGGCAATCGAACCCGAACAGAATATTGTCAGATTACAGGGTTTTGTGCCGCCTAGCCCCTTTCTAGCGATATTTTTGACAATTTTAGCGGCCTTGGGTTTATTTTGCTTCTCACTGGTGTTATCGGTGTTATTTCCCGATACTAATCCCTATATTTTTGCTCTTGTGGGTTTATCTCCCCTCGCGGGTGTTTTCTATTGGCAAAAAGTCGGCCGTTTAGAAGAAGTGGCTTTTAAAGTAGAAAGCAAATCTCAGCAAACGGAATTAACTGTCAAAGCCCATCGGGACGAGTTAAGACAACTACAAGATAGTTTAACCTTTCTGGAAAGACAATAAGCTTTTTATGCCCTACGAGCGCCTAATTTATCTGGCCGATACCGATGCGGCCGGTGTGGTTTACTTTGCCCATCTTCTCTCGATCTGTCATGAAGCCTACGAGTTTTCTTTAGCACAATTTGGCATCAATATCAAGGATTTTTTCAAAGATTCTCCGGTTGCCCTACCGATTACTCAAGCGGAAATCCAGTTTTTTCGTCCCCTTTTTTGTGGTGATCGCATACAAATTGATTTCACTGCCCGATCCCTGAGCGAAAACGAGTTTCAATTGCATTATAAAATTTATTTGGCTGAAATCATGGTCGGAAAAGCGAAAACCCGTCATGTGTGCATCGCTCCCACCAATAGACAAAGAATCCCTTTTCCGGAATCTTTAAAAAATTGGTTAGGATATTTATCAACCCTAGAGGATACTGGTATTTAAGAGATGATTTGGGCAGATTTAACGATGATTTTAACGAGGGATTGGTGGCACAATGCCTGGCAATTATTTAACCTCAGTACCGGAAGAATTATCTGGAATTCTTTTCTAGCTTTTATCCCCTTTATCCTCAGCTTTTGGCTATTTCGTACTACCCTCGATCGTTCCCTACTTTGGTGGTTAATTCTCTTAGTTTTTGTGCTTTTTTTACCCAATGCTCCCTATATTATCACCGATAGCATTCATTTAATCTTTTATGTTCAGCAGGATTACGCCAAAAGTTTAATTTTTTTAGTTTTAATTCCCCAGTATAGTATCTTTATTTTTATTGGCTTTCAGCTATACGTTCTCTCCTTACTTAATTTAAAAAGTTATTGTCAGCAAAGTCAGCTAAATTCAGCAGTTTTACCCCTAGAAATAACTCTCCATTTTTTAAGTGCGATCGGTATCTATTTAGGGCGTTTTCTCCGACTGAATAGTTGGCACTTAATCACTCAACCGCAGCAAGTCGTCTGGAGTTTGCAGAATTTACTGACTAAAAAACCTTTGATCTTCATCTCTGTCTGTTTTTTAATTATTTGGCTACTATACGAGATCAATAAAAGACTTTACAATCGATTTTTTGGTTACAATTAACGCCTATCGGGAATTTCGACCCTCTCCTAGTCCCTTTCGGATTGATTAAAAGATAGTAGGAAGACAGAGATCAATTTGCCGCACCGATATTATGATCATGATCAATATTTTTTCTCTCTCATCCCCATGACAAGCACTGATCAATCTCAACCCCTGCCTAGGGATGACTATTTTCACTACCAAAATTGTTGGTATCCTGTGTTATTTGTGCAGGATTGGCAAAAAAATCCCTACTCTTTCTCTCTTTATGGGCAACCATTGCTAATATTTCGCGATCAGCAGGGAAAATGGGGCTGTTTGCTCGATCGCTGTCCCCACCGCTTGGCGAAACTCTCCACCGGACAGATGATCGCTGGGCGTTTAGAATGTTTGTACCATGGTTGGCAGTTCGAGACGGATGGAAAATGTTCCCATATTCCGCAACTGCCAGTTAATACCCCGATTCCTCGCAATGCCAAGGTTAAATCCTATCGGGTGGTGGAACTTCAGGGAGTCCTCTGGGTTTGGTTAGGAGAAGAGGAAACAGGGAAAGAAAGCGATATTCCTATCATCAAAGACCTAGAAGACCCCAATTGCGTCCATACCGATTATGTCATCGATTTTCCCTACGAACAGGGCTATTTACTCGAAAATCTCCTCGATCCCGCCCATGTTAATATTAGCCATGATCGCAGCGAATTCGGGGCAAAACGGGAAAATGCTCAACCGTTAGCCTTCCAAATCCTCGAAATCTCGGCGCGGGGAATTCGCAGTCAGTGGCGCAATAGCCGCAATCCGCAGGAAAGCTGGAAATATCTGGATTTTATAGCCCCTAATCTCGTTCATTATCGTTTTTCTGTCCCTAATCCCCATTGGTATGCTGGATTGGCTTTATACGGGATTTCTCTCGGTCAAGGTCGTTCTCGCTTACTGGTGCGACGTTACCAAAATTTTGCCGTTAACTCCCGTCAATACCGTTGGCGCTGGTTGGAACATCTGCGTCAAAGTCGCATCCTCGAAGATGATCTACCTTTAATTCAAAGTCAGCAGCAAATGGTGGAAAAGTCAAGAGATAGTTTACAAAAATTATACTTACCCTTAAAAAGTTCCGATGCCTTGGTGATTGAGTTACGTCAATGGTTCGATCGCTATGGGGACTCTTTCCCCTACTATCAAGGCTACACCAGTCGGCGGACAACGGCGATCGATTTATCCGATCCTTTACCCCTCGATCGCTATTCTCGTCACACTGTCCACTGTCGCACCTGTAGCGATGCCCATGAAAAAATGGTAAAAACTAAACAAATGGCGATTTTAATGGGGATATTATTAGCTTTACTGGCAATTTTATCCCCAAATCAGTCTATCTATCAAATTACTGCCCTTATTTTCGCAATTTTGGCTTTAGCAATAGCGATCGCTGCCAATTACACCCGCACAAAATTTGAACGCACCTATGAGAAAAAAGCCCATACCAAACTACACTGATAAGTAGTCGTGCAAAATTAATTTCCTAGTGAAGATAGGCAAGAGGCAAGAGGCAAGAGGTGGTTAGAGATGTGGAATTAATTCTACTTAGGTACTTAACTAAGATTTCTACTACAAAAATCTGCCTAAATCGAATTCCGTTGTGGCAGTAATTTCTCGAAAACGTTCTTGACTGATAATTAACAATAATCTTTCAGTATAATCCACCGCACCGCGCAATTCTCGTTCTAATCTTGCTAAACCAGCGTTGGCATATTCCTCGAAAAGTGTCACTCGCAAAGCTTCCGAATCTACCCCGTGGGGAGAAAGAATTTTTGTGTCTTGGAATTCATTGACTGCCAATAATTTGATTAGGGTATCGTAGCCACGAGAAATAAAAATTTCTAGGTTAATAGGTGAGGGTTCCTTCGCTACATTTTCTATCGCCACCCTCTCTTGATATCTTACCCCTAAAGCCGCCGCAAAAGCGATGACATCAGCATAGGTTTGAAAGGGTCCAATTCCCTGATTAAAATTAACTAAGGACTGGACAAATTCCCCTTTATCTCTAGCAATACGCACTCGATGAATGGACATATTTACCAAGTAAAAAGTAAAAAAGTTTACAAAATTCAGGAGATAGCATCTATCAGTATATATGAACTATTTTATCTATCCCCTATCCGCTATAACTGCTTTAAGGATAAGTTTTAATTAGTCCTTTAGCTTGGTAAACATGAAATTGTTCGATGGCGACACCACCGCGCTTGATCGGAATGACAGCTACTTTAGTTATATCTTGGAAATAGGGACGGTAGCGATCGATTATTTCCGGTCTTTCTAGAGAACTATTTGTAGTAATTAATAAACCATTTTTACCGATCCATTCTTGAGGATTAAACCAAATTTGATAACCCCTTTGATCATTGTTAAAACAGGTGACGGGAATAGGAACTAGGGGATAAAGAGCCATATCTAGCCATGCTGTCACATAAAAATTATGGGTAAAAACGAAGCTAGACTCTTTTAAGAGCGCTAATAATTTGGGCGAATTAGCAAAGCCTTGGCGCAGTTGATCGATATCGACAATTTCCCGAGAAGGGTCCTGTTCTGGGGCAATAATTCCCCCAAAGATTGCGTATTGACTAGGTTTTTGGAAAGTGCCAAAAGTAACGTGAAGCATTGCTATAGATAAAACAGTAACGATAAAAATTCCCGATCCCCATAACCATCTTTTTACCCAGATTCGAGAAGATTGCTGCCAAGTATTGGCCTTTTCTCCTAATAAAATTGTGCAGGACCAGAACCCCGGTAAAATCCAACTAGGGGCGAGATAATGGGAAGCCCCCACATAAAGCATTCCCAGGATTAAAGGCAGAGAAACCGAGAGAATTAACCATTTTTTGAGTGATTCTTCATCTCGATGAAAAAATCTTTTTTTCGAGAGAAAGTTAGGAATTTGTTCGCCAAAACTTTTAAATGTCACCCACCACATCGGCAGACCAAAAGGAGGAAACATCGTGGCGATACTAATGCCAACAACCGAGAGAATACCAAGAATATTAAAGGTTTTGGCTTCTCCAGAAAAACGGTCCTCTAAATGAAAGCGAAAGGAAATCCAATCATGGTTAATATTCCAGTAGATAATTGGCAATAAAGTTATCAAAAAGAGAATAAATCCTAATCCCAACCAGGGGGATCTAAATACAGGCCAATAGCGGGGAGTGGTCAGACAAAATAAAACTAAACCAAAGCCCAAAATAAAGCCGTGATATTTACTTAAAACCGCCAATCCTACGGCAAGTCCAATATAAGCGAGACGATAGCTAGGATGATAGTTTTTTTCCCGAATTGGCCAGAATTCTTGGGCAGCTAAATAGACTGTTAATGACCAAAAAAAGATTAAAGGACTATCTGGCTGCGAGAGAATCCCGAAGACAATCCCATAGATGGGGATGAGAGTGGCGATCGCTAAAGTCATTCTGGCGACCGGCAAACTGAACAATTTTAAAGCCGTCAGATACAGCAAGCAGAGGCTGCCAGTATAGAGGAGGAGAGTACCGAAGCGAATGGTAAATTGATTGACTAATCCCGTGATCCAAGTCCCAAAACCCGTGGAAATCGCTACTATTGGCGGATGATCGAAATAACTCCAATCTAGATTATGGCTGTAAACGTAATAATAGGCTTCATCGTACCCGGGATAAAGCCCCAGGGCGATGATGATTCTAAACAGGAGTCCACCGATGAGCAGATAAACGGCAATGCGATCGCTAATTATTTTCGTCAAAATTCTTACCTCATTTCATCGCTAAAACTGATGTTAGAGACGGGAGATTTTTGGGGTTGCCAGATTCGAGATTTGTGCATCTATGGCAAGATTAGATTTAAATGTGATCTTTAGTTACTATATCACCAACTCTGTCATCTCTTAGCCCTTGGCTATCAACAAACTCTCCCTAGGCGTTGCTGATTCGAGATATGAAAGAGGATTAAGGGAACGGGGAACTTAGATAAAAGTGATGTTAATTAAAGAACTTTTGCCCCCATCAAAGCAATAATAATCAGGGCAATACCTTATAACGGTAAATCACGACGCTGACTTTCTTGCTCAAGAGCCTCTATTATCCATGAGGGAAACTCAAAGGCAATTGTTTGTTCCTCGGAATTAGAACGTTTAATTTTAGTTAAATCCAAGTATTCGATGATATTTTCTCCAGCATCAAATTTGCGGTCAAAATCTTCAGCTTTCATAAATTTCTACCTCTTCAGGTCTAGTTCATCTCCGGGGCTGCATCTCAATTTGGTCGAAATATCTATAGGACATTTTGGGTGCAGGCAGTTCGATCAACTCACTGGCCACTAGGCGCTCCTACCATAATATTATGGTAGTGACTGTATCGGCAAGAGTCATAGTATAATTAAACCAAGAAATTTGGGGATTCCCTTGCTGCTGTTATCAGTGAGCAGTGAACAGTAAACAGTAATCAGTAGTTTTCACCTCACACTGTCCACTTAAAACTGCAATCTGATCACTGATAACTGAAATCCCCAACACCCGACACCCTAATTTATTGATTTAATAAAACCGACCACTGCTGCAGGAGATAAAAACTATGTGTATTCTCGGTTTTGATCCGGGTAAGGATAAATGTGGGATCGCGGTTAGGTCATCGACAGGGAAAATTTATACCCATGAGGTGATAGCATCGTCACAAGCGATCGAGCGTTTAGCCAGTCTCTGTCAACAATATCCGCTCGAATTATTGGTGATGGGGAACCAAACCACCTCGAAAAGTTGGCGCCAAAAAATTGCCGCTCGTATCACCATCCCGATTACTCTAGTAGATGAACGCAATAGTACCCTAGAAGCGCGCGATCGCTATTGGCAAATGTTCCCCCCCAAAGGATTACAGAAACTCATCCCCCAAGGTATGCGTCTTCCCGATCGCCCCATTGATGATATAGTGGCGATTCTGCTGATCGAACGTCATTTACAGTCCAAATAATGTCACACTACAAAATAGACACAGCAAGGTGAATTGACGATGCTCCTAAGTAAAGGTTTTGAAGTGGAAATGTACACCGGAACGGCAGCCGGAGAAATTATCGGTTTATCCGATCGCATTGTCAAGGATTTAGATGGTTTTGTCCGGGAACCGGATAGTCGGAACGTAGAATATACCACGGCTCCCATGACTAACTATGACCGTCTTTTATGCGCTACTTTAAAACCTCGTCTGACTCTACGGCAATATTTGCGTCGTTTAGGCGATTATACCCTCATCCCTGGCAGTACCCTTTCCTTGGGCGATAGTCAACATTTTTATCGCAGTGACCCCCACAATCCCTATCATGACTATATCGAACAGACCTACGGCACTAATGTAGTCACGGCCAGTATTCATATTAACGTCGGTATTAGCGATTATGAGGATTTAATGCGTGCCTGTCGCTTAATTCGCCTAGAAGCTCCTTTATACTTGGCTTTAAGTGCTTCTTCTCCCTTTCTCGACGGTAAAATCACCGGTTCCCATTCCCGTCGTTGGCAAGTTTTCCCCCAAACTCCCGCTTATGTTCCCCTCTTTGAAAGTCATAAACATTTTGTCACTTGGACTGAGGAACAATTAAAACTCGGTACGATGCAGAATGTTCGTCATCTCTGGGTGTCGGTACGTCCTAACGGTAGCAATCGTCCCTATAATCTCAATCGTCTAGAATTGCGAATTTGTGACCTGATTGCTGATCCTATTAGTTTATTAGCAGTTATGGCTTTTTTAGAGGCCCGTTTAACTCAACTTTTACAGAATCCCCAATTAGATCCCCTAATTTTAAGTCAATTACCTAGTAGTAATCGCAGTGAGGATTTATTAACTTTAACCCAGGAAAACGAACAGGCAGCCGCGCGTTTTAGTCTTGATGCCACCCTGAAACATTGGTACGATGGCCGGGAAATCTTAGCTAGGGATTGGATTAAAGACCTCTATGTTCAAGTTTATCCCGTCGCTAAAGCAAGGGGTTTTAGTTGTTTCCTCTCTCCCCTACAAAAAATCCTCCGCGAAGGTAACACCGCACAACAATGGTTAAAACAATCCGACCAGGGGATGGATGTTAAAAGTATTATCAAACAGGCGATTATCACCCTAGAAAAACAGGAACGAGAGTTAGAACATAAATTATGTCAGCACATTCTAGTCGCTTAAATAATTATTTTAAGGCCATGGTAATCAAACCCTGTTGACCGAGAAGAATTTCCCGCAGTAGCGTACAAATTCCCACCCAAATAATTGGAGAAATATCAACTCCTCCCAAGGGTGGTATCAGTTTACGCACGGGGATTAAAAAAGGTTCCGTTGGCCAGGCAATAATATTAAAGGGAAAGCTATTTAAATCTACCTGTGGATTCCAAGTCAGCACGATCCGTAAGATAAACAAAAGGGTCATCAACCCTAAGATAATTCCCAATGTCCAACTTAATGCGATCGCTGTGTCCATAGTCTCCAATCCCGTCTTTTTTACTGATTATCTTCCCTAAAATATAACAGTTTTTGTCTCATAATCACTCCAGCACCCTGCCAGTTATTCTTGTCAACCCCCCGGGTAAAAATGCCGCCAGAAAAAGTTCCAATAGGGCTTGACAAACCAGCTAGACTTGACTTATACTTTTATTATAATGGGAGTCCGTGTCGCCCTGCGACCCCCCTTTTTCAGGCCAGATAACGACCATCTTTTCCTGACCGCAGAAGTAACTTAAAGATGACAGAATTTCGCATCGAGAAAGACAGCATGGGAGAAATTCCCGTACCTGCCGATAAACTTTGGGGAGCGCAGACCCAAAGATCCCTACAATACTTTAGTATCGGTGATAATCTCATGCCCCGGGAGATGATCCGGTCCTATGCCATTCTCAAAAAAGCCTGTGCAATTGTCAATCAGCAAAAAAATCGTCTCAGTCAGGAGAGAAAAAATCTTATCTGTCAAGTCTGCGATGAAATTTTAGCCGGACAACACGCAGATAACTTTCCCCTCTACGTTTGGATGACGGGAAGTGGCACTCAATTTAACATGAACATCAACGAAGTCATCTCCAATCGTTGTAGTCAACTGACGGGGAATCCTCTGGGGAGCAAAACTCCCGTCGATCCCAACGATCATGTTAATATGTCCCAATCGACTAATGATTCCTTTCCCTCGGCCATGTATATTGCCGTTGCCTTGGCAGTCAAGGAAAAATTAATTCCCAGTCTGCAACTATTACGGAATAGTCTCGATGAAAAGGCGCAATTATGGGCAAATATAGTTAAAATTGGTCGCACTCACCTACAGGATGCCACCCCTTTAACCCTCGGACAAGAGTTCTCCGGTTATGTGGGTTTATTAGATGATGGCAGCGATTGGCTAGAAAAATGTCTAGAAAAAGTCTATCGTTTATCCTTGGGAGGAACAGCAGTGGGTACAGGAATTAATGCTCCCCCAGATTTTGATCGAGATGTGGCTGCCGAAATCGCTAATCTGACCAAATTACCCTTTATTACCGCTCCTAATAAGTTTACCGTGCAAGGTTCCCATGATGCTCTGGTTTTCTTGAGTGGGGGACTGAAAACTATCGCTAGTTCCCTGTATAAAATTGCTAATGATATCCGTTTACTTAGCTGTGGTCCCCGTTGTGGAATCGGAGAATTACAGCTGCCGGAAAATGAACCGGGTTCTTCAATTATGCCGGGGAAAGTCAATCCCACCCAATGCGAAGCTTTATCGATGATAGCAGTGCAGGTTATGGCTAATGATTTAGCGGTGACGATGGGAGGCGCCGGAGGACATCTGGAAATGAATGTCTATAAACCGCTGTTGATTCATAATCTCATGCAGTCTATCCGGCTGCTCACGGATGGTTGCGCTAATTTCTGTCAGTTTTTGGTTAAGGGGATGACTGCTAATCAAAAACAAATTGAGACTTTTTTAAATCAATCCTTGATGCTGGTGACTGCTTTAAGTCCCGTGATTGGCTACCAAAAGGCTGCCTACGTCGCTCATTATGCCCTAGAAAAGGACTTAACTCTGAAAGTGGCAGCCTTGCAACTGGGATACATCGAGGAAGCGGATTTTGATCGTATTGTTGACCCCGCTAAGATGGTTAATCCCTACGTTGCCGATGGTTAATTCTCTGAGGGGTTGACTACCGCAAAAATCAGAGGTCGCAGGCAGGCACGGATTCCCATTATATATATAAGTATATGGCAAGCGGCGGGATTTGTCAAGCCCCGCCAGCAAAAATTTCTCCTAAACTTGGCTAATGATAGCGAAGAAAACAAACAGAAAAATCATAAATGCTGCTGCCATGGGGAAGAAGGATTTAGGAAGATTAATAACTTTCTCCAGTTTCAGGAAACCCACCAGAAAATAAGCGGCGATTGCCAGGAGAATCGGGATAACTAAGCGCAGGATTGTGCCAAGGGGACCAGAGAAAAACTCACCGATTTTATAGCGGGGTGTATTTTCTTCTGCGTGAGGAGGAATAGTTACACTTGTCCAAGTTTCTCCCCCATCGGTGGAACGAAAAACTGTAGTTTTAGCGCCACCAAAACCGAATAAAGTTTTATCTTGAGCGTAATTAGGAGAAAACTGGACGGAGATACCAGAGGAAGGGATACTATGAATTTTCACTAGGGGTATTTTAGGATCACCAATTGATTTAAAAGTTTCTCCTCCATCGGTAGATTTAAACAAGCCATTTCCCTGTAAACTAACTATTACCGTGCGATCATTAGCGTAATCAGGAGAGATAGCAATGGTTTCTACTGAGGTATTGGGATTAAACCCTGGTTTTTCTAATTTTGTCCAACTTTTAGCCCCATCTTTGCTGACAAACAAACCGGAAATTGTCCCAGCAAAAATAGTTCCATCCTTGGGATAATTGGGAGACATTGCCAACTGCACATTAGGGATTTTTGATAGAGGTGTTCCTTGGCTGACATTTTTCCAAGTTAGTCCACCATCAACACTTTGATAAATACCCTCTGTTCCCGTGACAAACAAAGTTTTATCGTTGGCAAAATCGGGGGAAGCTACCATAGCAGGGGCATAATTACCGGAAATTCTGCCCACTTCACTGATATTTTTAACCGTATTTCCTCCATCGGTAGAACGAAATATTCTGCCCTGCTGATTGGTGAGAAAGAGAGTTTTATCCTTGGCAAAATCTGGAGAAGGAACTATTCTCGGACCGCGGACTCCTTCATCAATTTCGATAATTTTCCATAAATCACCACCGTTATCGGATTTAGCAAATTTATTGCGTAAAAACCCAGCAAAAATAGTTCTATCTTCTCCATAGTTAGGAGAAAAGGCAATGTCAAAGAAACGCCGGGGATCCTGTCCTGATTCTTCGGGATCTTTACCAAGTCGATAAACCTCTAAACCGCGATTAATTGGTGTCCAAGTTTCCCCTTGATCGCGACTGATGAAGATATTGCCTACATAATTAGCAATGACGACAGTACCATCCTGGGCATAATTAGGAGAAACCGCCATGTCGATAACCGTTCCCCGGGCTAAAGTTTCTATTTCCTGCCATTGTTTGCCCCTATCCGTGGTTTTAAATAAGCCATTAAATCCCCCCAAAAACATCGTATCTTCAACGACTTTTAAATCCATAAAGTGGGGAACATTATAATCATCAGCCTGTTTATCTTTGGTTAAACCCGCGCTCATTTTTGTCCAACTTTTGCCCCCATCCTGAGAAACATACATTCCGTCATACCAAGTAATGGCATAAAGGGTGGAGTTTTGGGCATATTCGGGAGAAATAACGATGTCTTCGATGATTTTATCCTTAATTCCTTCGTTAACGGCTTGGAAGGTTTTACCATCATCAACGGTTTTAAAAATACCTGCTTCTTTTGTACCGACAAAAAAGGTTTTATCCCTGTCTAGATTAGGAGAAAAAGCAATTGTATCCACTGCCCCCACATTAGCGGGTAAGGGGAGATTCTGCCAAGTTTTCCCCCCATCGGAGGAAGTGTATAATTTACCCTGTTCATCCCCGAAAAAAATTCGCCCGGGATTGTTGGGAGTAATAGCTAGAGAAGTTATCAGTGCCGTGGTGGGGAAAATATTTGACCAATTTTTACCGCCATCTTCGGTTAAATAAACCCCTTTTTCTAATCCCACTGCCACTGCTATATTGGCATCGGAAGGGGCAATTTGTACGAAGTTAATAAAGTTAGTTTCTAAACCCTGATTAACTTTCTGCCAAGATTCCCCCGCATCTTTACTTTTATAAATACCATCGGATCTTGAAGCTAAATAGAGAATATTTTTATTGAGGGGAGATAGGGAGAGGGAACTTAATTCCCCCGTATAATCTAAACCTTGAATTAATCTTGTCCAGTTGCTACCTCCATCCCTAGATTTATAAAAGTTATTTCGCACCAAGATATATACTGTATTATCTGTCTGGAAATCGGGAGAAACTTCCACTTGACTAATTACATCATGGGGACGATGGGCAAAAGCGGGATTACTCCAAAGACAAAAAACTGTAGCGATTATCAATAAAATGAGATTAAACTTGTGGGCGAATCTCAGCAAACTTTGGCGATTAATCATACTTAAACTGCTAATATCGAGGATAAAAATTGACCTAATCTAGCAAAGGGCGATCAAAATTTAAGCAAGGGTTCTGTAAGAGTATAGACGAAAATGGCGATTATAACCATTACTAAAATCAGGCTTATTTGCTATCAGCATAGATTAGAGCCAATCTCTACACTTTGATTATTGTAGAGACTCATTGCCTTTTGTAACCCTTGTTTGAGACCAAGTTCGATCGCTTTTCTGGACAAGTCTAACACTTTCAAGATCACTTGGTTTTCTTGGGGGGTGAATCGGCCTAAAACGTGGGAAATTGTCGCTTTTTCGGTTGATTTACCGATTCCTATGCGTAAACGAGCGAAGTTTTCCGTGCCAACGTGGGCAATCATCGATTTAATACCGTTGTGTCCGCCCGCCGATCCCGATAGACGGATTCTCAACCGGCCTAGGGGCAGATCCATATCATCGTAAATGACTAAAATCGACTCTGGCTCTAGTTTATACCAGTCCAGCACCGATCGCACCGATTGCCCGGAGCGATTCATATAGGTTTGGGGTTTCAAGAGACGAATTTTGCCCGGGAGAGGACCGTCACCCTCGGCGATAAAACCTTGAAATCGCTTGTTTTCCTGCCAAGATAACCCCCAATCCCGCGCTAATGAGTCCACAGCTTCAAAACCGATATTATGACGGGTGCGATCATATTTGGGTTCGGGATTACCCAAACCGATAATTAGCCGAGGAATGATTAAATTAGGGGTTTTATCGGAATTCATAGGGAGAAATCGGGTTTTTAACCAGGACCCGATTCTTATTATCACCGAATTAGCACTCCGAGCGCCGGAACAAAGTTTCTAGATAAACCTTGGCACAGCTATTTTGCTCCTCAAAATTCATCCTTTCGGGGGATTGACAATTAAGTAGAAAAAATGATAAAGCCGCCGTAAACACACCATCTTGATCCCAACCGGGGTGAGTTTCTAGGTATTGTTGTAGGGATTGGTGGAGAATTTCGGGGATTTCTGCCAAGATACTGACTGATGTATTCATATCGTTTACCTCTGATCGGAAGTGGGGAAATCCCTGACTGGTGCAGTGGACAGTAAGGACTATTGTGAGCCAAGTTGGAGGGAGTTGCAATATTACCAGATGTAAAGGAATGCTTTAGAAAAACTTAATATTTACGAGGGAATAAGGGTTAGAGCTAGATTTTATTTACTTAACTTAACAGTAACTCAGTATCTATCGATGGGGATTTTGACAATCAAGATTAATTTTTTCTGGAAGCAAGTGCCGATTATATCGCTGTTGCCTGTGGAAAAGTCTGGGTAAACTGTGGAAAACTGGGGAGTGAGTGGGGAAAGACTGGGGAATGTATGGGGGAAAACATTGGGGAAAAATAAGATTTGCAAATTTTAGTCAGCAGTGCTGCTCAAGACTACTTAGGGGTTGCGGCAAAAAGTTTTTCGTGGGTGTGGGGTGTGACCCCCCCCCAACCCCCCCGACATCGGGGGGGCAGGTGGGGTGTGGGGTGTGGGGTTTTACCGATTTTGAGGTAGTCAGTTACCTAATTTTCAGGGAAAAAGTCCAGGAATTTTACCCCCGATCACTCCAATGGTCAGCACTTTTTGAGGTCAAAAAAGTCTAAAAGCCTTATCTAACAAGGTTTTTAGATTTATTCAGCCAAACCTACTTAGGCACTCTTTCTTGCCAGAGTACCTTTTCTAGCTGAATGCTGGCTGCTATGCTTTTACCACCAATACGGAACAGGTAGCTTCTGCCACCACGAGACTACTAACAGAATCTTCGATCACCCGTTGAACTCCCGTTAATCCCCGGCTACCGATCGCGATCAGATCAGCTTGATAGATATTAGCTAAACGAATAATTTCCTCCGCGGGATCACCAAAGATGACCTCGATTTCACTAGGGGTAACAATCTGGGATTGATAGCAGCGCAATTGATCTTCAATGATCTCACGGGAGGGATGAGGGCGATCCACTGCCGATTCATCTCCCTCCTTGCTGAGAATATGGGTGATGATGATGCGAGAATTTGCCGTTAGAGAGAGGGAATTCAAAGCATGGAGGACTCGATGGGATGATTCCCCACAATCTAAAGCAACAACGATATTTTTAAACATTTTGACTAAATCCTACCGCTAAATAAATTTTCAATTAAGATTCCTGAGCAAAAAATCTATAGACAATTTTATAGGTTATTGCGATCGGTTAAGATTTCGTACCCCGTGGCGGTTACTAAGACAGTATGCTCAAACTGAGCGGAGAGAGCATTATCCATCGTCACCACCGTCCAACGATCGCGTAAAGTTCTGGTATGTTTGGATCCCGCATTGACAATTGGTTCAATTGCCAGAGTCATCCCAGCGCGGAGCTTGACATTGGGTAACTGATTAGTGCGAAAATTAAATACCGAGGGTTCTTCGTGGAGATTTCTGCCGACTCCATGGCCGGTAAAATCTTCTACCACCTGGAAACCGTTAGCTTGAACGTGATCTTCAATTGCTCCTGCAATATCGAGCAGATAATTGCCAGCTTTTACCTGATTTATGCCTTTATATAAAGCTTCTTCCGCCACGCGGATTAATTTTTCGGCTTTGGGAGAGACGGAACCGATAGCGATCGTGATACAGGAATCCCCATGATAACCTTGGTAGTAGGCCCCCGTATCTACCTTTAACACAGAACCGGCTTTGAGGCGTTTTTTCGGGCTAGGGATACCGTGAACGACTTCGTTATCGACGGAGGCACAAATCGAGGCAGGAAAGCCATAATAACCTTTAAAACTGGGAGTAGCACCCATTGCGCGGATACGTTTTTCCGCATAGACATCCAGATCCGCCGTCGTCATCCCGGGTTGAGCGATCTGGGCAATTTCTTTGAGGACTGTGGCGGCAATTTTACCCGCTTGTCGCATAATAACGATTTCTGCGGCGGATTTAGTCTCGATTCCCCGGCGGCTTTTCTGTACTCGCGGTGAACCTACTTGCTCTGGGGTTTTAGTTTCGGGAAAAAGCAGCTTGGTTAGGATGTTCATGGAAAGTTGGCTGTCGAGTCTTTACTTAACTTAGCATTTTCCCGGCGATCGATGACTGCTCTGGGGAAATCAAGGAGCATCTAGAAAAGCTATAGTAGGAAAAAGGCTATTTTTCTGGCGAGGTGACAATTTATGGCAGTCAAAAAAGAGTTTTCCAGTTTTCAGGAACTGTTGCAAACCACTAATCTCCCCGTGTTAGTGGATTTCTATGCCACTTGGTGCGGTCCTTGTCAAATGATGGCTCCGATTCTAGAACAAACGGGAATGTATTTCAAAAATCGCCTACAAATTGTCAAAATTGATACAGACAAATATCCCAATTTAGCCACTAAGTACGGTATTCAAGCTTTACCGACTTTAGTAGTCTTTAAAAATGGTCAACCGATCGATCGAATCGAGGGAGTGGTGCAGGTTAACCAACTGGTTCAACATTTACAAACTCTGTTGTAAGATAATTTTGAACCAGAACTAGGAGTTAGTGTCATGGCAAAGGCGATTTGGAATGGTGCAGTGGTAGCGGAAAGCGATAACTGCGAAATTGTCGAGGGGAACTACTATTTTCCCCCCGATACCATCAAAGCTGAATATTTTCAACCCAGTAACACCCATACCATTTGTTCTTGGAAAGGAGAGGCTAGTTATTATACTCTCAGGGTAGATGGACAGGACAATAAAGATGCCGCTTGGTATTATCCCGATCCTAAACCAAAAGCCCAAAATATTCAAGGATATATCGCTTTTTGGCGAGGTGTGCAGGTTGAGAAATGATCGCCATCTACCCCGGCAGCTTCGATCCAGTTACACTCGGTCATTTAGATATTATCGAACGCAGTGTGCCACTATTCGAGCGAGTAATCGTGGCAGTTCTCTGCAATCCCCATAAAAACCCCTTATTTACCGTCGAAAAACGCATAGAACAGATCAGTTACTGTACAAAACACCTGAAAAACGTTGAGATAGACAGTTTTTCAGGATTAACGGTTGAATATGCCAGATTGAAAGGTGCTAAGGTGCTGTTGCGGGGGTTGCGGGTTCTCTCAGACTTTGAAAAAGAACTGCAAATGGCACATACCAATAAAACGCTCTGGGAAGGAATCGAAACGGTTTTTTTGGCCACCACGAAAGAATATAGTTTTTTAAGTAGTAGCGTGGTTAAAGAAATCGCTCAATTCGGTGGCTCTGTCACCCATCTAGTCCCAGAAAACGTTTCTAGAGATATTTACTCATACTATAGTTAACATACTAGAATACAGGAATGAGGACGATCTGAACCTATGGCGCGCCGAGAACCTAATGATCGCAGAAAAGCAGTACCTAACACTTCTAATAGTGGGGTTCCCAGTCCACCCGTCGATTTCGATATCTATCAGGATTTGGCGCGTCTGCAAGAGATGATTTTTGAGAGTTTCCATATCCCTCTCACCCGTTGGACAATGATCGATGAGGGACAGATATCTGAACAGATCGAGATCATCTATGAAACCGTGCCACCAGCAGTACAGAAAGCTTTAGCAATTTTGCAGGAAGAAGAGGAAATTATTACTAAAGCGGAAGAATACGCTCAACAAGTCCTTCGTTCCGCTCAACAAAGGGCAGCCCAAATTCTCGATCAGTCCGGTATTATTCAACAAGCAGAACGGCAAGCAGCCCAAATTCGTCAACAGGTTCAGCAGGAGTGCGAATCCGTGCAACAACAAACCCTAGATGAAATCGAACAGATGCGTCACAGTGCCCTGCAGGAAGTGCAACAGTTACGACAAAAAACCCAAGCTGAATGTCATGAAATTCAAAAAGGCGCTGACGACTATGCTGAAGCGGTTTTAGAACATCTTGATCAACAATTAGGGCAAATGTTACAAGTTATCCGCAACGGTCGTCAACAGGTAAGATCGAAACCAACATCGTCAAAAAATTTACCCGGAGAACGTCCTTAATCAGTGATCAGTTATCAGTGATCAGTTATCAGATGTAAGTTTTAAGTTAATTAGTTAGTTAGTTATCTTCATCTTTATCCCTGATTACTGTTTACTGTTTAGGGGTTGCTGAAAAGAACCAAACCTCCAATTCCTCACCGATAACTGATAACGGAATTTCATGAATAACCCCTCCTCGAATTACCATCTATTCGGACGCTTTCTTGGCGGGTTATTCAGCTGGAAAATTTGGTTATTTGTCCAGATATTTCAAGGCAGTAAAAGCTTTTATCGATTCCTGTATCATTATTTATATCGTCGTCCTAAAATTGATCGCATTCTCGGTAGCGATGTCGTCTATATTCCTGAGAAAAAACTTTATAGCATTCCCCTTGATGTGCTGAAAATGGAGCAGCAAATGGTTAATAGTGATCGCCAGCAGTTGACTTCTATTACTACTTGGAAAGTTAAAACGATTCATCCCACCATCACCGAAACCGAGATTCAATTCCACGATATTACCGTCGATTTACCACAGGTACACCTGATTAAATCAGACCTTAATAACTACGATTATACTAATACTCGCCGCTTGGCTCCTCTGGTGAAAACCTTACTTTTTGAAATTAACCCCAAAATTGCCAGTTTAGTAGAAAAGAAAAATCAATTACATAGACTGCGAAATCTGGCCGCATCTTCCGAAATTTTTCATTCACAAACTCCATTGTACGATCGAGCAATTAATCAAGTCCAGCTAATTATTGATCAAGCGGAAACTTTGAGACAAGAATGTTTAAAATTTATCCGAGAAACCCTAATCGAAAGGGAATTAGTCCAATCCGATATCGATAGCAATCTCGGTGATTTGCCCCTCGATTTTGCCAGTCAATATCAACTAATTCAAGAAAAATATCAACTCTGGAAAGAAGAATTACAAGCTTATTTTGAATTAAAAGATTCTTCCCTACCTAAAAATTAACTATGACCGTCAGTTATCAGTTATCAGTTATCAGTTATCAGTTATCAGTTATCAGTTATCAGTTATCAGTTATCAGTTATCAGTTATCAGTTATCAGTTATCAGTTATCAGTTATCAGTTATCAGTTATCAGTTATCAGTTATCAGTTATCAGTTATCAGTTATCAGTTATCAGTTACAGGATTTATTAAACCTCTTGCATAATTAATTTGTGAAGGTTCAAAAACGGCAAAAGTAAGGATTAAATTGCATAAAATATGTAAATAGACCATTTAATTGATTATTATTCATTCGGCCTTCGGTTTGTGTTATGCAATGGACTGGGGTTATAGGGGATGTAACCCTTATGTAGAAAGGCATTTGGCGATTTTTGTCAATTGTTTTTCATCTAAAGCGAACTCATCAATTAAGTCTCTTGCCAGATAAGGATTTAGTCAATTTATGCCCCCCTATCGAACCATACCAAGTAACGAAGAGCCATTCATTCTTAATTCTCCTGACTACTGACTACTGACTACTGACTACTGACTACTGACTCCTATCCTAACAACAATTTTTGATTTTTACAAGAGGTCTATTATTATGTCTAATTTAACGGCAATTCGTGAACATATTTTTGCTTGGGGAAAACGCACCTATATCATGGGTGTTTTAAACGTTACTCCCGATAGTTTTAGTGATGGGGGAGAATTTGACAATGTTGAAAATGCCCTGCTACAGGCGATGAAAATGATCGAGGCTGGGGCTGATATAATCGATATCGGTGGTCAATCCACCCGTCCGGGAGCGCAAGAAATTAGCCTAGAAGCAGAATTATCGCGAGTTATCCCCGTAATCACCGCTATTCGACAAAAAAGTTCTATTCCTATCTCTCTAGATACCACTAGGGCGATTGTAGCAGCCCAAGGTATCGCCGCTGGGGCCGATTTGATCAATGATATTTCTGGGGGAACCTTCGATCGCCTATTATTGCCTACGGTGGCTAAATTGGCCGTTCCCATCATCCTCATGCACCTGCGGGGCAATCCGCAAACCATGCAATCGCTAACACATTATGAGGATTTAGTCAAGGAAATTAAAGAATTTTTACAGAATCGCGTTAAGGAAGCTTTACAGTGGGGCATTGCTAGGGAAAATATTATCATCGATCCGGGAATTGGTTTCGCCAAAACTGGGAGACAAAATCTTGAGTTATTGCGAGAATTAGGGCAATTTCGGGATTTAGATTTACCTGTTTTAATTGGATTGTCGAGAAAACGCTTTATCGGCGAGATTACAGGCAAAAATGACCCAAAAGAACGAGTTTTCGGAACGGCGGCGGCCTGTGCTATAGCGATCGCTAAGGGGGCTGATATCCTGCGCGTTCATGATGTGGCTGCGATCGTAGATGTGAGGAAAGTGGTGGACGCAATCGAGCGAAGTTGAAAATTTTTGCTAGTCTTAGAATCATCCACAGTTCGATCGAAATTAGCGATGAATAGCCAACTAACCAGCGATCATTGTATGTTACCCGTGATTCGATCTCCCCGGGATTATCAAGTTTTTCGCATTAGCGCTGGGGATACGAATCGTTTAGCGATCGTCTTTGATTCTACCGTAGCGGGGGATTCCTTGACCGTCTGTGTGGAAATTTTCGATCCCCACGGTCGCACCCCTACCCATCGTCATCATTTTGCCGTAGAAATGTTTTTTATCCTCAAAGGGGAGGGAATGGCTATCTGTGATGGTAAACCGATTCTCCTGGGGCCGGGGGATAGTTTATTAGTCCGTCCCACGGGTATTCACGAGATTAGAAATGTGGGGGACGGAAGACTGTATGCACTATGTTTTATGGTTCCCAATGAGGATTTTTCGGAATTAATTCGCAATGGTATCCCAGAGGAGTTAGACGCAGAAGATTTAGAGGTGTTGATGGGAACTATTAAAGGATAATCAAGCAATACCATCCCTTAAATTTTCGGCTTTTTTTTCAGGAAAAGAGCGATAAAAAAGGTAAAGGTTCCTCCCAGAAGGCCGAAGATTAGCCAATTTAATCTTGGATAGCCTTTATTGATAGCAATGACTGTGGCAATGCCCCCGATGAGACAATGCCAGAAAAAAAGCAACAAGAATAAATCTAAGCTCGGGGAAATATCACCAATTAGTTTCATATTTTATCAGTAGAGCGAATAGAATCTTTCCAATGGCCGAATCTCTTGGCCGTTGTTATGTTTATTAACCTCTATAAGTATTTGTCTTATTTTTTTGTCCAAGGCCATTTTGTTCCCATCTCGGTTAAAGCTGAAAAAACTAGATAGAGAATGAGAAGGGCAACACCAAAGAGAAAAGTCAATAAGTCGTTATTCATCGAGTTATCGCTGATAGCTTAAAGGTCACTAATTCGCTGCTATCCCTTTGTCCACTACTTAGCAATTGCTGCTTTTCTAGACTGTTGAAACAGGATTGATCATTGTTGCTGTTGTGCCAAATAGTTAAGCACTGTTTCTAGAGTCAAGTCTAAGCGTTCTGAGATTTGTTGCGGGGTTAAACCGAGGTCTTGCAGTAGAGGAATTGTTTTCAATTTTTGCAAGTTTATTCCCTGTTCAATTCCCTGTTCAATTCCCTGTTCAATTCCCTGTTCAATTCCCTGTTCAATTCCCTGTTCAATTCCATCTCCAAAAGCTTCTTGATAGAAACGAGTTTGTTTGAGGTCTTGTAGTTCCAACATAGCTTCAATTTCCTCTCGACTTTTTTGTGGTAACTTATAAATGATTATGGTTTCGATTAAATCAATGACATTTCTCTGCACTAAGCGATCGCTTACTTCTCTTTGAGCCTGTTTAATTAAAATCTTAGCAGAATTAACAGCTTGACTCTCACTTTCCGTAACCAATTTGATTAGAGCGATCGCTAAGGAAGGAGTCTCGTCATTTGCCAATTCATCCAGATAGATTCTTTTAACCCTTGCTAGGGATAAAAAATCGGCAAATTGCTGGGGATGTTCTCGCTCAATTTCTCGACTAGGATAAATAACAACTATCTGCCAGGGTGATAAAGGTTTATACTGTCTAAGATACAGGAAAAGTTCCGAAAATAATCGATAATATAGGTCTTCATCCTTTTGAAACTGCACTTCTACCAGATAAAATGGTGAATTTTCTAGATGATCGATCGGCAAAAATAAACCATCTAATCGGAAAGCTAGTTGTTTGACTTCTTGGGAAGTAAATCGATAATTGCTAACCCTAGCATCGGGTCGTTCGATTAATTCAAAGAACGAATCGGGAAAATCGAGAAACATTCGATAGAATATGCTGTCAGTTTTCATGTCATCGCTGATAGCTTAAAGGTCACTAATTCACTACTATCCATTCTACTTAGCAATTGCGGCTTTTCTAGACTGTTGAAACAGGATCGATCATAGTTCCTGTTGTGCCAAATAGTTAAGCACTGTTTCCAGAGTTAAGTCTAAGCGTTCCGAGATTTGTTGCGGGGTTAAACCGAGGTCTTGCAGGAGAGGAATTGTTTTCAATTTTTGCAAGTTTATTCCCTGTTCAATTCCCTGTTCAATTCCCTGTTCAATTCCCTGTTCAATTCCATCTCCAAAAGCTTCTTGATAGAAACGAGTTTGTTTTAGGTCTTGTAGTTCTAACATAGCTTCTATTTCCTCTCGACTGCTGTTT
>VYLO01000082.1_pt1 | contig 25031 bp, 25 predicted proteins | sample 5114271 | NCBI WGS metagenome assembly VYLO01 (sample SAMN12291807, study PRJNA351875) | freshwater metagenome | isolation source: freshwater lake | place: USA: Michigan, Lansing Lake | collected 2011-08-05 | reverse complement strand
ACACCTAGAAATTGATGTCCTTGCCTATACTAATGGTGAGCTAAATACTGCCTATATCGTCGAGGTTAAAAGTCATGCTAGAGAGGAGTCTATTACACAATTAAAAAGTATTTTACAACGGTTTCGCCGCTTTTTTTCTGAACACAAAGATAAAAAACTCTATGGCATACTAGCAGCGGTTGACTTATCCAACGAATTACGGGAAAAAATTCTGCAAGAAGGGTTTTATGTGGCTCGGATTCATGACCAAGTATTTGAACTCGATATTCCCGATAATTTTCAACCTCGACCTTATTAAAAATTTAAATGTAATCGCTCTATCTTGCCCAAAGGCAGCAACACTTTTTTTTTCATGAATCGGCAAAATTCAGTAAAATAGTAATAGACCAAATCAGAGGAAAAAATTTATCTATGGCAACTACATCAGAAGACGTATGGCGACTCTTAGCCGAATTAGCGACTGCTCAAGCCGAATTAACTGCTGCTCAAAAAGAAACTGACCGACAACAGAAGGAAACCGAGCGACGACAACAGGAAACCGACCGACAACTCAGAGAATTAGGTCAGCAAATTGGGGGACTCGGTGCCAAATTCGGCAGCTTTACCGAAGGACTTGCCCTTCCCTCAATGGAAACGATTCTCAGACATGCTAGAGAGGAGTCTATTACACAATTAAAAAGTATTTTGCAACGGTTTCGCCGCTTTTTCTCTGAACACAAAGATAAAAAACTCTATGGCATACTAGCAGCGGTTGATTTATACCCGGAATTACGGGAAAAAATTCTGCAAGAAGGGTTTTATGTGGCTCGGATTCATGACCAAGTATTTGAATTAGATATTCCTGATAATTTTCAACCTCGACCTTATTAAAACAGCAAATGCGATCGCTTTTGATCTGATATTGTCAGGGATGATTAGCCCAATATCAAGACAATCACCTTCTTTTCTCAATCATCGATCGTTTTGACCTGTAAGGGCAAGTCAAAAATTTTTCCCTACCCCCACCCCCTACACCCCACACCCTGTAAACTTTTCAGGCTCTCTGTCCCCCCGTGAGGGATCGGGATTTTGGGGAGGAGGTGATTTAGTTGAATAATCTTTGCAGAAAAGTGCTTTGCTCCCGCAGGAAAACTTGAGCGCAATTGCGCCCCGGCATTCCCGAAATTGAGCCGCCGGGGTGAGTTCCTGCCCCAGTTAAATAAAGGTTTTTAATCGGGGTTTTGTAGTTAGCTATTTCCGGCAAAGGACGCAGGAAAATCATCTGATCTAAAGTCATATCAAGATGATAGTAATTACCTTTATAGGAACCCAAACGATTAGCTAATTCGGCTGGACTTTCCACCCGACGGGCAATGATCGAAGATTTGAGATTGGGGGCATAATCGGCCAGTTTATCAAGAACTCGATCGGCCACGCGATTTTTTAATTCTTCCGTCCATCCCGTGCCGTTTAATCCCGTTCCCTCGGCCCCGGCAATCTGATAGGGGGCAAAAAATTCGATCCAGAGGGTATGCTTGCCCTGGGGAGCCATGGAGGGATCGAGAATAGTGGGTACATCTAGGTACATCGAGGGATTTTCGTCGGGAATCTGCCCCAAAATCGTTAAAGCGTGGGCTTGTTCAACGTGACGCACGGAATCGGCGATGAGAATCGTTCCCTGTAAATACTCCTCTTTGTGATCATAAGCCTCGAACCTTGGTGCTTCGGCGAGGGCGCAATCAATTTTAAGAATTGTTTCATTGTTATTGACAATTCGCCGTTCTACCCTTTCTCGCAATTCCGGATCGGCGGCATCCACATCGGCGGAGGCGACTAACTGTAAAAAAACTCGTCTAGCGTCAATATTAGAGATAACACCCGCTTTTGCCAGATATTCTTGTCCAGAGTCCACCCTAACCCCGATCGCTTCTCCTTCCTCAATTAGAATCTGTTTAACCTTCTGCTCGGTTAAAATCACCCCACCGAGACTAACAACACATTTCACCAGAGCCTCTGTTAGTGCGCCTGTACCACCACGAGGGCGAGCCACCCCGGGGGAGTGACGCATCGCCATCATCATCATCCCGGAGGTAATGCCTTTTTGGGAGGGAGGAGCGCCAATTTCTGCCGCTAGACGAGCCAGGGGTGCTTTGACAAATTCGCTCTCAAACCACTCATTGAGGACATCTTCGGGGGAAGTAATCATCGTGCGGATGAAGTCGAGCAGTTTCTTTTTCGAGCCGATCGCTTTCCAGACACTAGCTAAGGCACTAGAGTTATAATTGCGGGCAATTCTGAGCAAATCTTGAGGCGGAGCGTTAAACCAAGGACCGATCGCATTCAGCAACTGTGCCCAATAGTCGATAAACTGAAGGTAGCGATCGGCATCTCGCCGAGAAAACTGGGCAATTGCGGCGTGAGTTTTTTCCAGAGAGCGATAGGAAAGAAAATATTGGCCGGAGGGATGGGGACAGAAAACGGTAGGATCGAAGAATAAATACTCTAATCCGTGGCGTTTTAGCTCCAATTCCTCAATTACCGGCCCCAAAAAAATAAATTCGTGATCGATCGCACAGAGATTAAACTTAAAATCGGGGGCTAGATCTGGGATAACCGCTTCTGTGGTTGCCGCTCCTCCTGGTACGCTACGCTGTTCCAGAAGCAGGACGCGATAACCGGCTTTGAGGAGATAGGCGGCACAAACTAAACCATTATGCCCCGCACCGATGAGGATGACATCGTAACTTTCCATGCAGTTTCAAAAATTCCTATTTTTAATTTTGCGCTTTTCTTGACCCTAATATGTTAAAAATAGTTAAAGATTCGCTGCTGTCAGCAGATTTCAGCGAGCAGTTATTAGTAAGAAGCTAGAAAACCTTTAATTTTTCCTTTTTTTTATGAGTTCTGCGATTAAAGTTATGCAGCCATCGGGTATTTTAGATGGCAACCAAGCCAGCCAATTTCGCCAAGAAATTGCCGAAGCAGTGCAGGGAGGTTCAGAGGTGATTATCGTTGATTTCCAGGATGTCACCTTTATGGATAGCTCTGGTTTAGGGGCGCTGGTTTTATCCTTGAAAACCGTGCGTTCTGCGGGGGGTAAACTATTGATCTGCTCGATTAACGAGCAAATAAAAATGTTATTTGAATTGACTGATATGGAGCGAGTTTTTGAAATTTTTAATAATCGAGAAGAATTGGAACAAAAAATCTTCGGAAGTTAATTAGCGAAAATCCACCTGCATGATCGAGAGATCATCATTAAAATTACCATCAAATTGTAAAGCGTGAATTTCTTCAATAAAATTATCGATATTTTTAGCAGAATTACAGTGATAATTTTGCAAAGATTGAATAAAGTTCTCTAGTCCCCACATCCTACCATCAGCACAATCGATCTCGTAAATTCCATCGCTAAAAAGATAAAGGCTACTGGGTAAATTCAGGGATTGAACCTGATTAATATATTCCGCTTCTGGAAACATCCCGATGGGAAACCCGGGGGCTTTCAGTCTGGTTTCAATCATCTGGCCAAAAGGTTTTTGAGTCAGGAGAACTGCTGGGGGATGACCGGCGCTGGCATAGGTTAACTGTTGTTGTTTCTGATCATAAATTCCGTACCAAATAGTAAAATATTTATCATTCTTAGGACTGATTTGATAAATTTGATTTAACCCTTGTAAAACCTGATTAGGTTGATAGTAATTCACCTGAATTAAACCACGAGAACGGAGTAAATTAATCACCGAAAGGGAAGGTAAAGCCGCTCGCAAACCATGGCCTGCCACATCTAAAAGATATAACACCAAATGGTCATTATCTAACCAATAATAATCAAAACCATCGCCCCCCAATTGACGAGAAGGAAGGAAGCGAAAATCGATAGCAAGTTTGGGAGAAATAAAAGGTTCTGGTAACAGCGATCGCACATATTCCGCCGCCTCCGCTAACTCCATTTCTAGTAATTGTTTTTGCGCTTGCAGATCATGACTTAATTGATGCAAACGAATTCCCGCCCGCACGCGCGCTCTTAACTCATTAATCTCGATCGGTTTACATAAAAAATCATCGGCCCCCGCATCCAATCCCTTCACCCGATCCTCCACCGATCCCAAAGAAGTTAAAAGGATAAAAAAAGTCGTTGACAGTTGGGGATTGAGCTTAATTTGCTGGCAAACTTCCAACCCATCGATCCCCGGCATCATCCAATCACAAATAATCATCGCTGGTTTTAGTTGCTCCGCTTGCTTTAATCCTTCTTCCCCATCACTGGCAACAAAAACCTCGTATTCCTTCTGCAAAGCACGGATCAGAAACGTTTGAATTACTCCATCATCATCAATTACTAGAATTCGTACCATCTTTTTTGTAACTCGACTATCTCAATCTTACTGCTTACCCCTGACTCCCTGACAGATGACTTTGCTTGTCCCTCAACCAGGGATTAAATCCAGAATCGAGCTAACACATCAGTCATAGTTTGGGAAAAATGGTATAACTTCTAGCGTAAGGCATTGGAGAGGTAAGCCGGGGGTGAAGATTTCTTTTCAGGTAGATAGCGATCTCAAGTCCTTAGATACCGTTTTAAACTATTTTGAGCAACTTGAACCAGCGGGCATTCCCCAAAAAGACTGGCTCCAGTGTCAGCTTGCCCTTGCCGAAGGTTTTACCAATGCTGTCCGTCACGCTCACCGACACCTACCCCCCGAAATCCCGATCGAGATCGAGATTGAGATTACCCGATCCCAGATGGAAATTCGCATCTGGGATCGGGGTTCCGCCTTCGATTTAGAGGGCTTTATCGAGAAAAACGCCCATCGTGACCATGCTTTCTCCGGTCATGGTCAAGGACTGCCGATTCTCCAAAAAATCGCCGATCAACTCAGTTATACTCGCAGCGAAGATCAGCGCAACTGTCTATTAATTATTAAACAATTTTCCCGCCATGAATCCGATCGCACCCCTCGTTTCTCCTAGTTGGTTACTGACTAATCTCGATCGCCCCGATCTGATGGTTATTGACTGTCGTTTTCAATTAAACGATCCCGATCTCGGTTATCAAGAATATTTAGCCAATCATATTGAAAATGCCTTCTATTTACACCTTGATCGCGATTTATCGGCTCCTATTGCCCGTCATGGCGGCCGTCATCCTTTACCGAATCCGCAGACAATAGCCGCTAAATTAAGCTCTTTAGGGGTGATTTCTGGTCAAACCCATGTTATCGCCTACGATTCCTCCCGTTTTGCCTTTGCCAGTCGTCTCTGGTGGTTATTACGTTATCTCGGCCATGAAAAAGTCAGTATTCTCGATGGTGGTTGGCAAAATTGGTTAAATGCCAGTTATCCCGTCTCTAATCAGATACCTGTGCCGAAAACCGGCGCTTTTCTCCCCCAAGTTCAACAGGATTGGGTAGTGACGATCGAGCAGGTAAAAAGGCAAAAAGAGCAAGGGGGAGTGGTGTTAATTGATGCTAGGGAAAGCGATCGCTATCGGGGCGAAAGGGAACCGATCGATCCGATCGCCGGCCACATCGAGGGGGCGCTTAATTATCCCTGGTTAGAAGTCACCGATAGTCAGGGTTTTTCTCAACCCCAGGACCTGCAAAAACAACGTTGGCAAGAGCGGCAAGGCGATCGAGAAATTATCCTCTACTGTGGTTCAGGAGTGACAGCCTGTGTTAATATCTTTTCCCTGACCCTAGCCGGATACGAGAATGTTAAGCTATATTCTGGAGGTTGGAGTGATTGGTGTTCCTACCTGATCTAACTGGCCTTGTTGATGCTCATCTATCGAGAAAGATTATCAAAATGACCTAATTACTGTACAATCCCCCTATTATCACTTTTAATTATTCCGAGGGTGGAATTAAATATAAGATGAACGTAGGTTGGGTTGAAGCATGAAACCCAACGCCCGCATGGGTTACGCTACCGCTAACCCATCCTACAAATAATTGTGCCTCCCTACTTAGACAAAAAAGCTAATTTTTATTTTAGTTGCTATCCTTTTGCTCTCAAATCACCGCTATTCCCCAAAGAATAGTCGTTTTCCCCCGTAAAATTACTAAAAAGTAATTTTATAGTTAAACTCTATAAAAAATTAGGTATGTATTTTGTATGACAGAAGCCGGTCTTTGTCATTGTAATGGTGGCACCCGTCCGAAAGATCGCCTTTCGATTTTTGTGGATGGCAATAATATGTTTTATGCTCAACAAAAAAATGGTTGGTTTTTTGACCCGCGTAAGGTGTTAAATTACTTCACCAACGACCCGAATATTATGTTAATTAATGCCTTTTGGTACACGGGTTTAAAAGATTCCCAAGATCAAAGAGGTTTTCGCGATGCTTTAATTAGTTTGGGTTATACAGTGAGAACAAAAATTTTGAAAGAATATTATGATGATAGTTCCGGTCGTTTTTCCCAGAAAGCTAATTTAGATATCGAAATTGTCGTCGATATGTTTAATACCGTCGATCAATACGATCGAGTGATTTTATTTAGCGGTGATGGCGATTTTGAACGAGCGATCGAACTATTGCGCTCTAAAAATACTCATATTACTGTAGTTTCTACGGAAGGGATGATCGCTAGGGAATTGCGAAATGCCACCGATCGCTATATTGACCTGAATGATATTCGCAAAGATATCGAAAAAAGTGATTATTAATCGGCCGTTTTGTCTTTAAACCGGCTATTTATCCCATTTTTCTTTATTGGTAGTCCTCACCCCAATCCTTCTCCCAGAAGGGGATAGGTGAGGCAGTTAACCATCTCTTGTTTATTTTTCCTTGAGTCGAAATAGTAAAAACTGATTGACCTGATTCGGATTAAAATTATTATCACTGATTAAAATCAAAGAGCGACTGCCATCAGCTAATCTTGGACCGAGGGTCATTCCTTCTAAATTATCTAAATCAATCCCTAAAGTCCCTAAATCTAGTAATAATTTTTTCCGCAAGGGTTGCACCTGTAAAGCTTGTAATTCCCCCGGTATCCTGGCGATTTTCGAGGTATCAGTGGCGCTCCCATTAACTACCTGAAATAGTTTCGCTCCAAAACCTTCTAAACCAAAAGTTCGCTCTAAACTGAGAAAATAACCCTCTTTTTCTAAAGCTAATAATTCCGTTAAACCGTAGTATCTCGCACCACTGGGTGGCTCATCTAACACATACAATTGTTCTGATACTAACACAGGCGCACCAATCGGATCAATAACATAATGAAGAAGTCGCACTCTGAGATTTTCTGCTCTTTTTCCCGTGGGACTATCTTGAATTAACGCGCTTTCTGTGGCAGTAAACAAACGAAAAGGATCGTCTTTGAGAGTGCTGGTAATCCCTAAAGTTAAGGATTCAAACCCTAAATTATCCTGTATTCCTTTTTGATTGGTATCATCCGGTAAAAAGCGATTAGGAATTAACAAAGACTCCTTTAATTGTCCCTGCAAATCAAATTCAGCAATAAAAGGAGCAATTCCCTGTTTAACCGCACCTTCACTGGAAATAAACAAAGTTTGTCGGGGCGAAAAAGCGATACCTTCCGGGTCGATCGATCCCTTTTTAAACGTTTCTCCCTTGCCATCTTTTAGGAACGTGACTGCCTCTAAATTCACTTTTTTGATTTTTTCATCATTTATCTGCAAACTAGCCCGATAAAAGCGGGCTGGAGCTTTCTGAGAACGATCATCACTGAGGAGATAAAAGCGGTTATTGGTGCGATCGTATGTAATTGCCGATAATCCCCCCACCCTTGTGTCTTGATAATCCGCTTGTGGTAATTGATATTCTCCCAGAAACTCGATCGAGAGGGGTAGAAACATTCGTTGTTCTGCCAAAACTTGCGGGGAGACACCACAGGCAGCCAGACTAAAGGTTACAATCAAACTAGCAATTAAACCCAAAATTGGGAAACGGCAATTTTCGGCAGTCAGTCTCTTATAGAATCGATCGATCACAAAATATAACCCTCTACTACGCTCTTATCAATCTATTATGCTACGTTTTTCTCTCAGTTTATGGCTCTGTTTGATCGGTACTTCCCTTCCTCTCCTAGCACAAACAGAAACCCCTGCACCCAATCCCCTCGAAACTCCCCTAAAAAGTCCTTTATTACCCGCAATCGATCGCCCTTTAACTCCCTTGGAGCATCGTCAACTGTTATTATATATCGATCAACGCGATGCTGAAGCTCAAGCTAAATACGATGCGGGATTAAATGAGGAAGCTTTTCCCATCTGGTATGAAGTGATTAAATTAAATCGTTATTTAGGAGCCAAAGAAGAAGTAAAATCTTTGGGAAAAGTGGGGTTAGCAGCTTGGAATCGAGATCGAACCGAGGATGTTAAATTAATTACTGCTCGTTTAAAAACTGTGCAACAAACCGCAGAAACTAACCAGACAATGGACGGGGAATTATTAGCATTACTAGGTACATCCTATCAACAGGTACGAGCTTTTAATGAGGCGATAATCATCTATGATAAAATCCTAGCTAATGCCAGAAAATCTGGGGATAACACAGCAGTAGAAGCAACTTTAAATCAACTTGGTCAAATTCATTTATCCCGTTTTGATTATCAAAAAGCCGCCCCAATTTACGAAGAATTATTAACTATTTCTAAGGCACAGAATAATTCTTTAACTCAAGGAATTTATCTGCAAAGATTAGCAGAAATTTATCGAGAATCCCTGCAACCAGCTAACGCAGTAAAAATTAAAGAAGAAATAGCTGAAACCGAGATCAGAAATCAGCAAATACAGTTAATTCCCGATCTAAAAATTCAAATTGGTTTAGATTATCAAGCTTTAAAAGATGCAAATAAAGCCAGCCAAAACTTTCAAGAAGCCTATTCTCTCGCTTTTGCTTTACAACAGTACGGCACCGCAGGAGAAGCTTTAAGTAAATTGGCAGAACTTTATAAAAGTTATCAACAGGTAGATTATGCTTTACAAATCTATCAAGAATTAATTAAAGTCCATGAATTGGGTTATAATTACTACGGTTTAATGAACACCTACGATCAAATCGGTCAAATTTATCTAGAAAGAAAAAATTATCCCCAAGCTTTACTAGCTTTCCAAAAAGGTGCGGAATTAGCCCAAGCTATCCGTTATCGTGAACAATATTTTCAAACCCAAATCACCCAAATTAATCAAGCAATAAATAATCCTGAACAGTGATCTTTAGTGGAATTAAATATAAGATGAACGTAGGTTGGGTTGAAGCATGAAACCCAACGCCCGCATGGGTTACGCTACCGCTAACCCATCCTACAAATAATTGTGCCTCCCTACTTAAATGGGGAAATGGGGACTAAGAAATATCTTCCCCAACACCCTAAAACCCCCCGCAACGCGCACGCAGTGACCACCCCAACGCCCTAACACCCAAAACCCAACCCACCAATGGAAAATTCCTATTCTGAATTAACCGAAGACTTGCTGAAATTGCTGCAACATTTGCCCCACTTAAAAGATGGCAAATGGATTCAAAGATCTCTGGAAGCAATAGTCAGAATTGCCGAGGAGGAAATCGATCGCCTGGATTGGAAAATTTTAACCTACGCGATCGAAGATCTAGAAAAGGGATTTCAGGTATTTTACCCCTACCGTCACATTCGTAAACTGACCATTTTTGGCTCGGCACGCATCAAACCCGAGAGCAGTGAATACCGTCTCGCAGTAGAGTTCGCACGCTGTATCAGTCAATACGGTTTTATGGTGTTAACCGGTGCTGGGGGTGGCATCATGCAAGCAGGGAATGAAGGCGCTGGACGGGAAAATTCCTTCGGATTAAATATTCAGCTACCCTTTGAACAGGGGGCTAATCCCTATATCATAAATGATGCCAAATTAATCGATTTTAAATATTTCTTTACCAGAAAACTATTTTTTCTGCGGGAAAGTGACGCAGTAGCTTTATTCCCCGGCGGTTTCGGCACCCAAGATGAAGCCTTCGAGACGCTTACTCTCTGTCAAACCGGTAAATACGGACCTGCACCCCTAGTATTAATTGATGAGCCTGATGGGGACTACTGGCAAACTTGGCAAGAACAAATTAGTGAAAATCTGCAAAAAAGAGGACTGATATCCGCCGAAGATCGGAATTTTTATACTATTACCAACGATCTAGACCACGCTTGTCAAACAATTCGCCACTTCTATCGGGTGTATCACTCCAGCCGTTTTGTGGGAGAATCCTTTGTTATTCGTCTTAATCACGAACTAAGCGGGGAACAGATCGAACAAATTAACCAAAACTTCGGCGATATCCTAGTTAAGGGGAAAATCGCACCCAGTCAAATTCTAGAACGAGAGAGTCGGGATTCCAGCCACCATTTACCCCGTCTAGTTTTTTACTTTAACGGCAAGAGTTACGGACGCTTGTATCAGTTAATTGATCACATCAACGATTTAAGTCCTGTAGTTGCCCTAGAAGAGCATCCCGAGAGAAAATAAACCCTAGGCTAGAGTTTCCGGACAGTATCCTAAACCCTTAGTAAATTGTTGCCGAAAAACCTCTATATCTTGCTGATCTGGGGTACCATGGCACACGATCGCCACTTGGTAACGACGCATGACATCAATAGGAGATTGTCCCGTTTCCAAACTCCAAAAAACCATCTGGAGACGCATTTCCGGTTGATAGGGAATCCCTAACTCATTCATGTAGGCGCGAAAATCACCGTGTTGGCAAGGAGTGAGCATTTGATTAAACTTGACCTTGACCACCCAACCGTTAATCTGATGAATAACCGTCATCACGGAGGAGGGTAGATGAGTCATCGATCGCAGGTATTCGGTGACTCGTAGCGTTAGACTAGCGTTAGCAAGAAAATAGAGATAGTCCATAGTGGCCGCTGGGATGTTGGCTAATAGTCACGATTAGTGTTATATCTCTAGTCTGACGATAAACCGTTCCAGATACCAAGGGGAGAAATCCCCGATTTAGTGAAGTTCGCCTGGGTAGAATTACCCAAATTTTGCGAAGATCTTTATGATGATAACGACGATGATCCCTGACCAATTACTTTCCAGCTACGATTATCACCTTCCTCCGGAGTTAATTGCCCAAAATCCCGCAGAACACCGAGATAGTTCCCGTCTTTTGGTGGTAGATTCTCCCAATAGTCATAATTTAGCTATTTTTCGTGATTTACCCACTTGGTTAGAGCCGGGGGATTTGCTGGTTTTCAACGATACCCGCGTGATTCCGGCCCGTTTATTTGGACGTAAAATCACGGGCGCACCCGTGGAAATATTACTATTGGAAGAACAAGATGACCATCGTTGGTTATCTCTAGTCAAACCGGGAAAACGCTTTAAAGTCGGTTCAGAAGTCCTTTTTTATCCGAAAACAGGGCGAACGGAAGACCAAAAAAAATTATGGTTAGCGAAAGTAATCGATCGAGATCTGAACACCGGTGGTCGTCTGCTGGAATTTCAACGTCATCCCGGACGCAGTTTTTGGGATATGTTGGAGGAGTACGGTCATATTCCTTTCCCCCCCTACGTCACCGAATCGGAGGCGGAAGAAGACCGTTATCAAACAGTTTACGCTGATAAACAGGGTTCTGTGGCCGCTCCCACGGCCGGATTACATTTTACTCCCGAATTATTCCATAAGCTCGCCCAGAAGGGTATAGATACCACCTATATCACCCTTCATGTGGGAGTGGGAACCTTTCGTCCCGTGGAGGTGGAAAATATTACAGAACACCTAATGCACCAGGAATTTTTGCAGATTTCCGCCGAAACTGCCGAAAAAATCGCCCAAACAAAAGCTAGAGGTGGCCGGATTATCGCCGTGGGAACCACGGTAGCTCGCGCCTTGGAAGGGGCAATTAAAGAAACTAAGAGCGATAAATTAACCGCTTTTCAGGGAAAAACGAATTTATTTATCTATCCGAGTTATCAATGGCGGGTTATCGACGGCATGATCACTAATTTTCACCTACCCAAGTCCAGTTTAATGATGTTAGTCAGCGCCTTAATCGGACGGGAAAGACTACTGGCATTGTATCAAGCAGCTATCCAAGAGCGTTTCCGTTTCTATTCCTTCGGTGACGCTATGTTAATCCTACCCAGCGCTCGCAGCAGTAATCAGTAATCAGTAATCAGTAATCAGTTATCAGTTATCAGTGATCAGTTATCAGTGATCAGTAGTCAGGAGATTATTTTTATTTATTCTCCCCATTTCCCCATTTCCCTACACCCTACACCCTACACCCCACACCCCACACCCCACACCCTACACCCTACACCCCACACCCCACACCCCACACCCCATACCCCCACTTCCCAACTAAAAAAGGGAAAGAGCTTGGCTCTTCCCTTTTTTTTATAGTTTATTCAAGATGATTGTAGATGCACAGCAATCGAGGCTGAAATTACATTAAGCCTAACTGAGCAAGGATGCCTTTGTGGGTTAAGTATTCCGTAGCTACGCCAATAACGAAACCGAGCATGGCTAAACGACCATTCCAGTTTTCAGCGAAAGCGGTGAAACCGAGTTTGTTTTCTTGCTTATCCATGGTGAATTGCCTTCCTATAAGAAAATTGCGTTTAAGTCAAGTGCTTGATATTTAATGTAACATAACTTCCCAGACTATGCAACATTTCTTTACATAAATTTTCTTAATGTTGACCATAAACGTTTATGGGGGTAGGGTCAAGGGTTGGCATGGCGGCCGAAAATCAAGCCTGATCTTAGTTCTAGTAAACAACGGTTTTCCCATCCCTGACCGAAAAAGATTACAATCAAGCGAAAGGTCAAGAATCGATCGCCATCGAGCGAGGAGTGAATATGCGTGCCTTACTGATTTATCCCGTTTTTCCGCCGACTTTCTGGTCCTATAACAAAATTCTGGAATTAGTCGATCGCAAAGTCTTACTTCCTCCCCTGGGTATGGTGACGGTGGCGGCGATTTTACCGCAGGAATGGGAATTTAAACTGGTTGATCGCAATATTCGGGCGGTGACAGAAGCAGAATGGGACTGGGCCGAAATAGTGATTCTTTCCAGTATGATTGTCCAACGTCAAGATTTAATCGAGCAAATTCACGAAGCCAAGCAACGGGGTAAACTGGTGGCCGTGGGTGGTCCCTATCCCACTTCTATCCCCCACGAAGTGGCCGAGGCCGATTTTCTGATTCTCGATGAGGGAGAAATCACCATCCCGATGTTTGTGGAAGCATTGGCAAAAGGAGAAACTAAAGGTGTTTTCCGCACCACAGAAAAACCCGATGTGACAATTACCCCGATCCCCCGCTACGATCTGCTCGATTTTGAAGCTTATGATTCCATGTCGGTGCAGTTTTCGCGAGGATGTCCCTTCCAGTGCGAATTTTGCGATATTATCGTTCTCTACGGTCGTAAACCCCGCACCAAAACCCCAGCACAATTATTAAAAGAATTAGATTATCTCTACGAATTAGGTTGGCGCCGGGGCGTGTTCATGGTGGATGATAATTTTATCGGTAACAAACGCAACGTTAAATTACTCCTCAAAGAATTAAAGGTTTGGCAAGAAGAACACCAGTACCCTTTCCGGTTTAACACGGAAGCATCGGTGGATTTAGCCGCCGATCCCGAATTAATGGAAATGATGGTCGATTGTTACTTTGATGCGGTCTTTTTAGGTATTGAAACCCCCGACGAAGAAAGTTTACAATTAACCAAAAAATTCCAAAATACCCGTAGTTCTTTAACCGAGACGGTAGAAAAGATTATTAAAGCCGGATTGCGCCCTATGGCGGGATTTATCATCGGTTTTGATGGCGAGAAAAAAGGAGCGGCCGATCGCATTATTAATTTTGTCGAAGAAGCGGCCATTCCCACGGCTCTATTTGGAATGTTACAAGCTTTACCCAATACCGCCCTATGGACTCGCTTGGAAAAAGAAGGACGACTAAGATTAACGGGGAAACAGGACATTAACCAAAGTACCCTGATGAATTTCGTTCCCACCCGGCCGATCGAAGATATTGCCACAGAATATATTGAAGCCTTCTGGAAATTGTACGATCCGGAGGTATTTCTCGATCGCACCTATCGCTGTTTCCTGAAATTAGGGGCACCTAAAGCTAAACCTGCCTTTAAACTGCCTCGCCGGGCCGATCTCTATGCCCTAGCGGTAATTATCTGGCGACAGGGCTTTAAACGTTCCACTCGCTGGAAATTCTGGCAGAATTTATTCGGTATTTTGCGCCATAATCCCGCCAATGCCGAACACTATATCACTGTCTGCGCCCACAACGAGCATTTCCTGGAATACCGTCAGATTGTTCGGGATGAAATTATGGCACAATTAGCCGAATTTCAACGCCAAGAGGCATTAACAGCGGAAAAAACTGCCATAGCGGCCTAATTAGGGTATGCGGCAAAAAGTTTTTCCTGGGGGCAGGGTGTGACCCCCCCAACCCCCCCGACATCGGGGGGGGTGTGGGGTGTGGGGTTTTACCGGTTTTGAGGGGGCCAATTACCTAATTTTCAGGAAAAAAGTCCCGGAATTTTCCCCCTGATCACTCCCATGCCCAGTACTTTTTGATTGACAAAAAGTCTAAAAGTCTTACCCAACAAGGTTTTTAGATTTATTCAGCAGATCCTAATTATTCCGAGGATGGGTAAATCAACCCATCCTGAACATTTTCTGTCCTGATGGTGGACGATCGATAAATCAATAATATTCCTATTTTCTGGTTAAAAATTCCCTCAATCTCTGCCAAAGCAATTCAGTATAAATTCTTAATTTTCTAGATATAATTACATTTTTTCCCTAAAATGTTAGCTTGAATACTGAATAAATCGTAAAATCTTGATAAAGCCAGTATTTTTAGCTCCTTAACCCTATAAATCAAGGGAAAGTCAATGATTACTCGTCAAGAACTTAAGAAACTACAATCCCTAACTCAAATACCCGCCCTTTCCATTCTCTTACCCACCCATCGCACCTCACCGGATAATAAACAAGACCCTATTCTTGTTAAAAATTTGGTCGATGAAGCAAAGCGCCGATTATCGGAAGAATTCTCTAAACGTGAAATCGAACCTTTGTTCGATCGCCTCGATAGTCTAGTGGCTGAAATAGATTATCCTTATACTCTAGATGGATTAGCTCTCTATATTGGTCCGGATATTGCCAAGCTTTATAACTTGCCTTTTTCTGTCCAGGCAAGAGTTGTCATCGATAAAACCTTTGCCACACGGGATTTAGTTTATGGATTACATCGAGAACAACCCTATTGGCTGTTACTATTAAGTCAGGGTTCTACTCGTTTAATCTCAGCTACAGGAGAAACCCTCGAAGAAATTCGCGATCAGAATTTTCCCTTAGAAATGACCGGACCGGGGGCTACCGCACCACTGCCCTTTGATGCCGATACCAGTTATCTAGATGATAGAATCCGGCGATTTTTCCAACAGGTAGATAATGCCCTAGGTGAATACGTTGATGATTCTTCCCCTTTGATTGTGGGTGGAGTGGTTCGTCAAATTTCCTTCTTTCAAGAAGTTTCACAGTACACATCAGCAATTGTTGGCACTTTAACCGGCAATTTTGACAAAACCTCACTGTCAGAATTAATTCCGCAAGTATTGCCGATTATGCATTCAGTGCGTCAGACTCAAAAAACTGAAGCCCTGCAAGCTTTGGACGCGGCAGTCAGCGCTCAAAAAGTTATCTCTACCCTGGGAGAAGTGTGGCGTTTAGCGCAGGAAGGTCGAGGAAAATTGTTATTAGTGGATAAAAATTACCATGTACCCGCAGTTTTAGGCGAAAACGGTGATTTGATACTGGTGGAAAACGTCGGTGGTACGGAGGTAATCGATGATGCAGTGGATGAAATTATCGAAGCGGTATTGGCCAAGGGAGGACGTGTAGCTTTAGTCGAGGAGGATTCCTTGAACGATTACCAAAAAATCGCCTTGATTTTACGTTATTAGACCTAAGGCACCGTTTCACAAGCGCCAATACTAACCCATTGACTAGAACCATCAGACCAGTATTCTTTTTTCCAGATGGGGGCATTATGCTTGAGAGTATCAATAGCATAACGACAGGCTGCGAAAGCTTCCCCTCGATGGGGACAACCCACCGCTACTAAGACGCTAATTTCACCGATTTGTAGCTTACCGGTGCGATGGTGAATGACAACTCGATTGGTGTCGGGCCAGGTTTGCCGAATTTGCCGAGCAATTTGCCGGAAAACCTCGATCGCCATGGGTTCGTAGGCCTGATAATCAAGATAAATAACCGGTTTACCGTCGGTTTGCTCCCGTACAGTACCACTCATTAGTACAATAGCACCATTAGCCCCATCGTCGGCTAATTGATATACTTCCTGCAAAGATAAGGGAGCAAAACTGATGCGAAAACTATCTTGAGTCATGGATGAGGTGATGGGGGTGTGGGGTGTGGGGTGTGGGGTGTGGGGTGTGGGGAGAAGGGAGAAACAATCCATGACTTGGGAGTTAATCGTACTATTAAAAACGGATTTAGTATTATTTGTAGGAGTTTTGCTAGGCAAGGTTTTGAAGACTATATTTCTAGAAAATTATCCCTATTCTTCTCCCTTCCACACAAAAACGAGAAGAGCCTCAAATCCGATAACTGATCACTGATAACTGAAAACTCAAATCTGATAACTGATCACTGATAACTGATCACTGATAACTGATTCAAGACCGACAGCTATATTAATCCACGGTGCGACGAATTTGAAGACAACACCATTCTTGACGTTTCCACAGGGCAGCCACTGTCCAGCCGTGGCGTTCTAAAATATCGTTAACTGTTTGTGCTTGGGTGACAAGGATGCCGCTTAAAATTCCCCAAGTGCTGGGTTTTGCCAGACGGCTGATTTCGGGCATTAAAGCGATAATTGTCTCGGCTAAAATATTACAAACGATGCCATCGACACCATCGGGAATTAATTCTAATAACTCCCCGACACTACCCCGATTAATAGCTAAATTTTCGGGGTTAATTCGGTTGAGATAGCGATTACTATACGTCGCACTCACCGCCAGCGGATCTATATCGACAGCATAAACTTTTTTCGCTCCTAATAAAATCGCCCCGATCGCCAGTATGCCAGAACCACAACCGATATCGGCGATAATTTTAGGCTCTGGATGGCTACTTAAACGCATTTCTAGGGATTCTAGACATAATTGGGTGGTGGGGTGCGTTCCCGTGCCGAAAGCGGAACCGGGGTCAATTTTAATCACCAATCTCTGGTTATTTTCCGGGGGATTTAACCAAGCAGGACAGATCAAAAAGCGATCGCCGATCTCGCTAATTTGCCAATGTTGTTTCCAACTGCTGGCCCAGTCTTCCTCGTCCATTAACTGCCAATTGGTGACAGGTTCGGGAAAACCTAAAATCAAAGCATCTTCCTTTAACCAGAGGCTTAGTGCCTCTAAATCGGGCAATTGCGCTTTAATTTCTGGTATATAGGCCTTAATCTCTAAAGAGGATTGTTTTTTAGCAGTGGCCGTTCCCGAACAGCCAAAATCTTCCAGTCTCCAGAAAACCGTTTCTTCGAGACTAGGTTCGCACAAAACCGTAATTTCCCACCAACTATTAGACATATATCAGTTATCAGTGATTAGGGATCAGTTATCAGATTTGAGTTTTCAGTCAACAGTATTAAGTGGCAAGTTCAGAGCTTTCTTTTCACTGATTACTGATTAAGCTAAGACGCATTTAAACAGCTTATTCTTAGATTAGCCCCCCTTGCCCCCCGACCCCCACCCCCCCCTGCCCCCCCGACATCGGGGGGGTCGGGGTAGGGTTGATTCATGAATCAACCCTACCTTGAATCAACCCTACCTTGAATCAACCCTAGGGGGGGTGGGGGGGTTGCCTTCTTGCCTTCAGAAGCTGATTACTGATTGAATCTAGAGTTTTACTGTGTAAGCATCGCGGATACCGGGGACTTTAGTAATTTCCGATAGAAGACCTTCTGGTAGAGGATCATCGAGACTCAGGGCCATAACTGCGTCACCGCGAATAATTTTGCGTCCTACCTGCATACTGGCGATATTGACATTAAAACTGCCTAAAAGTGCGCCAATTTTGCCGATAATACCGGGCATATCTTGGTGAAGGGTGAATAACATATGATTACTCGGAGGCACGTTAATGGGGAACTCATCGAGGTCAGTAATGCGGATTTCTCCCGTACTTAACAGCGCTCCGGTGACGGAATGGGTCCCCATGGAACCATTGGCTTCCAAATGAATCGATCCCGAATAGTCGCGGGTGGAAGCATCCCGGGTTTCGATTACCCGGATACCGCGTTCCTTAGCTTCGATCGCCGCATTAACATAGTTTACCCGTTCCCGGAGGGCTTGGGAAAGTAAACCCTTAATTGCCGCTATCACCAGGGGTTGACTGTCTTTAGTGGCCAATTCTCCCTGTAAACGGACATTTAACGAGTCACAGCGACCTCCTGCCAACTGACTGACAAGATTCCCCATAGTTTCCGCTAATTGCAGGTAAGGGCGCAGTTTTTCCATAACATCGGGAGTTAGTCCGGGGATATTAACGGCCGAACGCGCTGGCAAACCGAGGAGGACATCGCGAATTTGTTCGGCCACATCAATAGCCACATTAACCTGTGCTTCCGTAGTCGATGCGCCTAGGTGGGGAGTGAGGATGACGTTAGATAATTCTCTTAATCTAGATTCGCCTAAAGGTTCCTGTTCAAATACATCCAAGGCTGCCCCGGCGATTCTACCGGATTCGAGGGCTTCAATTAAAGCCAACTCATCGATAATGCCGCCTCTGGAACAGTTAATGATGCGGACCGTGGGTTTCATCTTAGCGATGGTTTCCCGACCGATAAGATGCTGGGTTTCGGCGGTTTTCGGGACGTGGAGGGTGATAAAATCGGACTCAGCAAAGAGTAGGTCCAGATCCACCAGGGTACAACCGAGTTGATCGGCGCGTTCTTTGGAAATAAAGGGATCGTAGGCGAGAATTTTCATGCCTAGGGATCTGGCAACTTTGGCGACGTGGGAGCCAATTTTACCTAAACCGACGACTCCTAGGTTCTTTTTATAAACTTCTGTGCCGATAAAGCGATTTCTTTCCCATTTATTCGCTTTTACCGACTGATTAGCATCGGGAATATGACGGGAAAGGGATAACATCATGGCCAAGGCGTGTTCGGCAGCGGCGATCGTGTTACCTTCGGGAGAGTTAACGACAATAATACCCTGACGAGTGGCCGCGGGAACATCGATATTATCGACTCCTACCCCCGCGCGGCCGATAATTTGCAGTTTGCTGCCCGCTTCGACGATTTCTTTGGTGACGCGGGTACTGGAACGGAGCATCAGTGCGTCGTATTCGGGGATAATTTGAATGATTTCCTCGGCGGATAGTCCTGTTTTCACGTCCACTTGGGCAACCTGTGACAGAATTTCTACTCCTACCGGATCGATCAAATCGGATACCAGAACTTTGGCCATAATCTTTATAACGTGCTTTTTTCAGTCTACGGGCAAATGCTAGACCAATATTGGTATCTAGCCGCAATAGCCCATTTTAGAAGCAAAGGGTGCAGTCTATGGCAAAATTAGCGAAAAGATTTTAGGTTGTTATTCTTAATTGTCGTCCATGGGGTTGATGTCAGTCTCTTGCCGTTGTCACTGAGATATGGCTAATTTAATCACGGTGGCGATCGAGTTTTCCGCTTCTTTTTCTAAAGCCTTTTCTAGGGCTGCCATTGCTTTTGTTTGAAAATTTCTAAGTAGCTGGTTATAATTAAATTAAAAATGGATTTTAGGTTCGATCCCCCCTGCCCCCCTTGATAAGGGGGGTGCCGATAGGCGGGGGGATCACCCTTGATAAGGGGGGTTTCTGATAATTTTTAACGCCTACCTAGGGTTTGCTGAAAAAGTACGGGCGAAGCATTCGGATAGAAAATCTCCGGTTTCACCGATAGGTTATTGCCCGAATGCTTCGCCCCTACAGGACACGGGCTGATGAAAACGCAAGGTTTTGAACGACGATTCTCTCAAAATCTTGCACCTTTTTCGCCAGAAAAGCCACAAAACCCTTACCTTGCCTACATTTCACATTTATTCAGCAAGCCCTACCTAATTATCATGTTCACATAGTAGAGAAAAAGCCAAAAACCTCCGTTATACTTAACGGAGGCTGGTTAATTAATTAACAATTTTCGGCTACAATTTCGCCCCACATTCAGGACAGAATTTATTATTCCAACTGTTAACCGCGCCACAACTGGGACAATCGAGCATTTCACAACCCCCAGTGACAATTTTCGGTAAACCAATCATACGGGAATTACTTTGGCCGGGGGCAACCATGGGATAACAATTTTCGTCCTTAGTCACGATCGCATTGACCAAAACTGGACCATCATGGGCCAACATTTCGGCAATTTTTGCGGCTAATTCATCTCGATGGCGAATAGTAATCCCTTTAATGCCGTAAGCTTGGGCTAACAGTTCCACATTTGGCATTCCCGCTTCCATATTGGAATTAGAATAACGTTCCCCATAGAAAGCTTCTTGCCATTGACGTACCATACCCTGCCAACCATTATTAATAATAATCGTCTTGGCATGAATATTAAATTGGGTTAGGGTGGCCAATTCCTGTAGATTCATTTGGAAACTGGCATCACCACTAATACAGATGACCTCCTCATCGGGAATAGCCACCTTTACCCCCATCGCAGCCGGTAAACCGAAACCCATCGTCCCCAATCCCGCGCTAGAAATCCAACGTCGGGGTCCATTTTTGAGGAATTGGGCCGCCCACATCTGATGCTGGCCCACATCGGTGGTATAGTAGGCGTGGGGTGCTTGACGACCCACCTCAACGATCACTTCTTGGGGGGAAAGTCTGCCTTCCGGTAGGGGTACTTGCAGGGGATAATCTTGGCGCCAGCGCTCGATCTGGGCTAACCAAGCTTGGGTGCGATCGCAGTTAGTGGGATAATCAAATTCTCTGGCTTTTTGGAGTATTTGTTCTAAAACTACCCGCACATCCCCGACAATCGGCACGTCAGGGGCGCGATTTTTGCCCACTTCGGCGGGGTCGATGTCCACATGGATTACCTTAGCTTTCGAGGCGAATTCGTCCAATTTTCCGGTTACTCGGTCATCAAAACGAGCGCCGACGGCAATTAATAAATCACACTCGGTCACGGCAAAATTAGCGTAGGCTGTGCCGTGCATTCCTAACATTCCCACCGAGAGGGGATGATGTTCATCAAAAGCACCGATACCCATTAAGGTGGTGGTGACGGGTAACTGAAAACGCTCGGCAAACTCGGCAATTTGGGCGTGGGCATTAGCTGCGATCGCACCTCCGCCAACGTAAAGTAAGGGTTTTTCGGCGGTTTCCAAGAGGTGCAAAGCGGCCTCGATTTGACGGCGATTGCCCTTAACCGTGGGACGATAGCCGCTTAGTTTCACATCTCCCGGTTCGACGGGGATATAATCGCATAGTTCTAAACCGACATCTTTGGGAATATCGACTAAAACCGGTCCCGGTCGTCCTGTACTGGCGATATGGAAGGCTTCAGCGACGATTCTCGCTACTTCCCGGGCATTTCTAGCCACATAGGAATGTTTAACAATCGGGAGAGTAATACCATAAATATCGGTTTCTTGGAAAGCATCGGAACCGATGGCCGCCCGACTCACCTGACCGGTGATAATTACCATCGGGATGGAGTCCATGTGTGCGTTAGCGATGCCTGTCACCAAATTGGTCGCCCCGGGGCCGGAAGTACCGAAACAGACCCCGACTTTGCCGGTGGCCCTAGCGTAGGCATCGGCGGCATGGGCGGCCGCTTGTTCGTGGCGCACTAAAATATGTTGTAATTCTCCCCGTTCTTCAAAGCGGTAGAGTTCGTCATAGATGGGCAGGATCGCACCACCGGGATAACCGAAGATGTGCTTAACGCCATGACGTTTGAGACTGTCCATCAAGGCATAAGCACCAGAACAACGCTGGGGAACCGTTGTTAAAGAGTCATTGGGCTTGGGAAGTGATGAAACCACAGGGCAAACCGTCCAATTTCTAATGAGAGGGATAATTGCAATTCTGTTGCCTAGGATGCAACTTGGAAAATAGCAAAATTGATAACCTTATACTTTTAGTGTATTCCATCTCACCTTTTTGGCCGCAGTTTTTTTTCTTTTTGCATCTTACCCATGCAATATCTGGGGAAGTGGGGTGTGGGGTGTGGGCTTCGGCCGTGAGCTCAGCGTTCGACTGAGCGTTCGACTGAGCGTTCGACTGAGCTCACGCCGAAGTCTCACGCCGAAGTCTCACGCCGAAGTCTCACGCCGGGGTCCCAACGGTTTCTGCTTCTTTCCCGAAGGATTTTTCGCACTTGCCTTAACAGATTTACTCTGTTCTGGTCTTATGGTCGCTCTACAGACTGACACCGCAAGCCCTGCGGCCAAAATGTTTTTACTGGCGTTAATATCTCGGTCATGGTGAGTCCCACAGTCTGGACAATCCCACTCTCGAATATTTAACGGCATTTTCTCAGCAATATACCCGCAATTACTGCACCGCGTAGAGCTAGGAAACCATCTATCTATTTCGATGTAATTTCTGCCGTACCAACGGCATTTGTAGGCTAATTGTCACCCCCCCAACCCCCCCGACGTCGGGGGGGCAAGGGGGGGGCAACTAACGTCAGATATTGCCTGAGATAATTTCGGGTTTTTTACCATATCCTTGACGGATAAATTCTCAACCACAATCGTTTAGTTTTCACGAACTAATTGAGTGGTTAGCTTATGTAAATGGTCTTTTCTGCTATCGGTGATTCGAGCCTGAATCTTAGCTACTTTGATTCTTGCTTTTTCCCGATTTTTTGACCCTTTCTGTGTTCGAGAATCAACAATTACCGTCGCCTCATAAACAAGTTGTAGACAACGCCAATCAGCACCAAAACCAAAAGCAGGTGGATTAAGCCGCCGCCAATGTTAATGGAGAATCCTAACAACCAGAGGATGAAAAGTATAACAACGGCAGTCCAAACGAGATCAAACATATTTCCCTCCTTGATTTAGAGAAAAGTAATGAAAATTCAGTCATCGATCCTTAATTGAGTATATCTTGAACCTGATCTTTCACATCTTCTACTGCATTGCGAACTTGGCTTTCGACTTGTTTAGCTTTTCCAGCAACTTGATCTTGGCGGTTGCCAGTAGCTTTACCTATCGCTTCTTGAGCTTTGCCTTCAATGTTCTTTGTGACTGCTTTTGCCCGCCCTTTTAACTTCATCTGGTCTTTTATATCTTCTGCTGCGTTACGAGCCTGACTTTCGACTTGCTTGGCTTTTCCCATCATCTGATCTTTGGGATCGCCTGTCATGTTGCCAATCGCTTCTTGAGCTTTGCCTTCAATATTTTTCGTAACTGCCTTGGCTCGATTCATGCTTGCGATTTGAGTCTGCGATTGGGTGGGTAAAGTTGCAGCCCAACTATTTGTAGTTCCAAAATCAAAAGCTATAGTAATTGCCAGCATTATAGTTAAAATAATGGTGACAAAAAAGCGACGAACCTGTTGAAGTGACATCATTTTAACTCCCAAAAAGAATTTGATGAATCGATGATACATGGATGATGAACAACTACTGTCTAGACCCTTTCGAGAAAGATTTTTCTAGTCTTTGACGGCGTAAGTTTACCGAGGGAGAGATCTTCGACTTCTTTGAGAAGCTAGATATCTGGTAATATTGGGTTTATTTACGCCGCCTTGTCCTAGTGTTTCACCTGTCTCGAAAGAAGCCATTTTTTGAGGAAGAGTTCCGATGAAATCTGGGTTTCAATCATTTGTCTGAATGGCGGTTGCCGTGACAAATGACCTACTAATCAATAATTTTTTTGACTTCATCTTTCACATCTTCGATAGTGTGACGAACTTTTGCCTCTGCCTGTTTTTCCTTGCCCTCTGCTTGAGCTTTGGGATCGCCAGTCAGATCTCCTACTGCTTCTTGAACTTTACCTTCGATATTTTTGGCGGTTGCCTCGGCTCTATCTTTTAAGCTCATGATGCTCTCCTTATTGAATTTGTTGGATTTGAGAACTGCTTACCTAAGTTGAGCTAACAATTCTGCTTCTGGTATTACTGTAACGGGTGGTTGTTTGATTTACTGTATGAATTGATTGAGTCTGTATGAATTGCTTGAATACGACACAAAATGTAACGATACCGTTTCTGCAAGCATAGAAATTACGCATTGACAAAAAGGCTTAAATGTGGGTGGTCTAATTTTGTTAGTCTTAGATACAATTTCTCTCTCGACTCTTGACAAAACCCTCTCCGATTTGATTTCCTGACACAAGGGCATCTCTTATAACAGAACAACTGATGAGAAACATTACGAAGCCAACAACTGCTCAATGTAATCTTGCTATTTACACCCTATTTTTGCTCGGCGAACCTAAATATATAAGCTGTGTTCGTTTGGCTCAAATTCTGGGCAATTTATCTCATGACAGTGTCAATCGTTTCTTGTGGCGAGAGAACTATACACCCAAGGATTTGTTTGATGAAGTGGCTCCTCAAATCGAACTTGAAGGAGGAACAATCAGTACAGACGACATGGTAATTGACAAGCCTTATAGTCACCCAGCTAAAGCTGAGTTAATCGATTACTTTTACTGGTGGTAAACACAAAAAAGTAGTCAAAGGTATTAACGTAGTTACCTGATATTATACCGATTGTAAAGGAAGGTCAGTTCCCGTTAATTATCGAATCGTTAATAAACAGGAGGGTCAGACAAAACATGAATATTTCTTAGAAATGTTGGACGAAGTAAAAGCTTGGGGATTGAAACCAGAGACAGTCACAGGAGATAGTTGGTATGCTGCCAAAGAAACCATGAATACCCTTAAAGACAAGGGCTTTCGGGGTTTGTTTGCTCCTCATCGAAAATTTGGGTCTGAAACCCCGTCGTTCTACGACGGCTTTACTGTTAAATATGAGCATCGTTTACGAAATATATGCTAAAATGTGAGGTATGGAAAAAGCCTATTCGT
>VYLO01000040.1_pt1 | contig 25253 bp, 23 predicted proteins | sample 5114271 | NCBI WGS metagenome assembly VYLO01 (sample SAMN12291807, study PRJNA351875) | freshwater metagenome | isolation source: freshwater lake | place: USA: Michigan, Lansing Lake | collected 2011-08-05 | reverse complement strand
TTTTGAAAAATTCGTCATCAGGGCAAACTCCCTATTGTGAGGGGAATAAGTTGTCTAGATTCTATCTATAATAGCATTTTTTTCTGACTTTTCTCAACGTTCAACACTTCTGGGATGAGAGCTATATGTTAGACAACCATGTATCTTTGACGATGTTTACTAAATACCGTTCACCTTTAAAGCATAATAAAACTTTAATTCAGTATTCTTATTGTCCCTCCTGTAATAAAACGACAAAAGATTATGGAGGTAAAAAACATTTATATAGTCCATTGGGAACATTAATGTCAGATGTGTGGAGGGACATAAGTTATTCTCATCAAAAAATACCTCAAGATATTCTTGAAAGAATAAAGGATCTTTTTGGGTTAGAACCATATCAATTTGTGTACTATATAGATCTACAAAATTATTTTGCCACCATCGACAATAATCAAAAAATAAAACCTCTAGAAAATACAACTAATAATGTCATATACAAACAGCCAATTAATTTGATTAAAAGCAATCTACTAATTAATGATGATTGCTTAAATTATCTACGATTATTACCCAATAATTCAATAGATTTTGTTTTTGCCGATCCTCCTTACAATATCCAAAAAAAATATGATATATGGAATGATTGTCAGGATAATAATCAATACATAAAGTGGTGTATTGAATGGGTAAATGAACTGGCTAGAGTATTAAAAAATGGAAAAACTCTAGCACTCCTCAATATTCCTATATACTTGGCTAAATACTATGAATTTAGTCAAGGAGTTTTAGAATTTCAAAATTGGATAGTTTGGGAAAGTCTTAGTCTTCCTGTAAGACAAATAATGCCTGCACATTATGGTATTTTGTGCCTAGGCAAAGGTGAACCAGAAATTAAAAAAATTAGTAATGAAAGTATTTATGATTATAATTTTTCTTTAAAAGAATGGTATTGTATTAGAGAGCAATGTATCAAAAAAAGAAATAAAGATAAAACAGTAGATAGAGAACCGTTAACTAATATATGGTGGGACATTCATAGACTAAAGCATAATTCAAAACGTGTAGATCACCCATGTCAACTACCTCCCACACTAATGAAACGTATTCTCACTATATTTACCGAGGAAAATGATTTAGTATTAGACCCCTTTAATGGCTCTGGTACAACTACTCTTGTTGCCTCTATCATGAACAGACGATACATTGGCATTGAAATTTCTGAGCAGTATCATTCTTTAGCTGAACAAAGACATACAGAGTTAGAAAATGGTGTTGATCCATTTGCTAAAAGAGATATTATTCCTAAGGCTAAAAATAGTAGAGTTAATCGTATTAAAAAACAAAAATATGATGTTTCTAAAAAAACTTTACAGCTAGAAGTGAGAGATATAGCGGTAAAAATAGGACGAAAACCAACCAGAGAAGATATAGAAAAGTACAGCCAATATCCTTTCAGATACTTTGACGAATATTTTGCTGATTGGGGAGAAGTTTGTAGCGCTGTCGGTGATAAGGGTATGCAAGAAAACAAGGACATAGATAACTACCCAAACTTTAAGCAGCTTGAGCTACCATTTGAGTGATTCTTAATAATGTTGACTTATTTCTCACAGGATCGCTTAGTCAAAATTAAACCCCCTAACCGGCGAAAATTAACTGCAAGCGATCGAAAAACTGGGAAAATATTCAATTGGTTTCTGACTCAACTCTTGATGTCCACAAAATTCTTTGACCTTGTCACAAGTAAAGGTTTTTCTTTTTTCGACGGGAATCTCTTGGAAAAGTTTTTCGGTCACTCGATTGATTTCACTTGCGGTTTTATACCAATTTTCAGTAGATAGCATCCGAGGGAACCTTGATTCCTTCTTAATTCTCGCTTTGGTAGTGCTTTGATGACATCCCAGCTGCCATTTGCCATTGAGATAAATTTCCCTCTTGACCAAGTTGATAGAGCAAGTTTCTTTGTTCTATGTTAAGATGTTGGCGGCTTCGTTTTTGGTTCTGATCTGTTGTTGTATTGATCAGACAGTACCTGATGATCCTTTTTCTGTCAACTCTTAAGGAGTCGTGCGTTTCATTTTTGAATTGGCAATATTAGGAGGGATAAAAATTATGGTTAATTATCTCAGTCAAGAAGAGAAATTACTAGCAGCCGAAGAAGAAAAGTATCTAGAGGAAGAAGATGATGTGGATTTTCCTCCTGTAGATATTATTGCTTACAATGAGCAGCGATCCTGCTCTGATCTAGTTAGAATGTATCAAAAAAAACAATTGGTTATCGATCCAGATTTTCAAAGAGATGTGGTGTGGACTGATCCACAACAAACTCGTTTTATTGATAGTTTAATGAAACAGTTACCGATTCCTAGTATGTGTATTAGTCTTGACTATAAGACAGATAAACGCTATATCATCGATGGATTACAACGAATTAGTACCATCGTCAAATTTTTAACTACTGAAGATTGGAAGCTATCAAAATTAGCTGATGTAGATTCGTCTATTTCTGGAAAAACAGTTGAGGAAATAAAAACTCAGCATGAAGAATTATATGAACGCGTAGAAAATATGACTATTCCCATCACCATGATTCGCTACGACTCCAGCAAAAAAGCTCATAATAATTATATTTTTACCATTTTCCATCGCTTAAATACCGGTGGAGTAAAACTCAATAATCAGGAGATCAGAAATTGTATCTATAATGGCGAGTTTAATAGTTTTTTAAAAGAATGCGCTCAATATGAAAACTGGCTTTTGCTGATGGATCGAAAGGAGCAAAAAGCATCTCGATTTGAAGATGAAGAATTAGTGCTTCGTTTCTTTGCTTTTTATGATGAATACCAGAACTACAAGGGGAAATTGACCAGATTTTTAAATGATTATATGTATAAACATAGATTTGCTCATGAAGATTTTATTCAAGATAAAGATGAATTATTTAAGCAAACCGTTGACTTGATTTATGATAGAATCTTCAAAGAGAAACCTCTCAAAACCAGTAAAGTTATTGCTGAGGGAATTTTGTTAGGAGTTGCCAAGAATTTAGATACTTTAGTCAATCTCTCCAATGATGAATTACAAGACAAGTATTCTAGATTAATAAAATCTGAACCATTTTTGACTAAAAATTTAGCTGGTGGTATTTATCAAAAAGATAAGGCTTTAGAGAGAATTAATACATCTATAAAAATTTTTTCATCTACTGGTAATGATTACTAAAGATTATTTACTCAAGACGTTAAACTGGCTTGATCAACTCTATAATGACCCTACAGCTGATAATCAAAAAACTTCTTCTTATTCCAAACTAGCTCTTATAGAATTATGTGGCTGGATCGAGGAAACTATGGATGATATAGTTTTAAGATGTGCTAAACGATGCTTAAAGTCCGAAGCTAACCAAAAATTCATCGATAAGACTATTGGCGATACTTATAGTTTTGGATATGAAGCTTTTAGAAAAATGTTGATGATGGTTATTGGTTTAGCAACATTAGAAAAAATCGAAGAAAAGTTAGAAAACACTGGTAAAATCAGTGCTTTAAAAAGTGATCTGGGTAATCTAAAGAGAAGTCGCAATCTAGCTGCTCATACTCATACTAAAGGTACTTTGAGAACCTATGACGCTCCTTCTAAAACTCAACATGATTTTGATAGAATATATGCTTTGTTAACAGAGTTAGATGCAGAATTGCAACGTCATAAATGTTGACTTATTTCTCGTACAATCGCTTTTAGCGCACCTTCGACAAAGACAATCAGTCAAAATTAAATCCCCTAACCGGCGAAAATTAACTGCAAGCGATCGAAAAACTGGGAAAATATTCAATTGATTCAATGTCATCTTTTTTAACTATCCTGCCCATGAATAATCAGGTCATCCGTACTGATAAAGCTCCGGCCCCTGTGGGTCCCTATAATCAAGCGATCGCCGCTCCTGGTCCTTTTCTCTTTGTTGCGGGACAAATTCCCCTAGATCCCGTCACGGGTGAAATCGTCTCCGGGGAAATTAGCACCCAAACCGAACAAGTTATGGCCAATCTAGAGGGCATTTTAACCGCTGCTGGGGCTAATTGGTCAAATGTGGTGAAAACTACCGTTTTTCTCTCGGATTTAGCCAATTTCGGGGCGATGAATCAAGTTTATGCCCGTTATTTCCCCCCGGAAACCGCCCCGGCCCGGGCCTGTGTGGAGGTGGCCCGTCTTCCCAAAGATGTGCTAGTGGAAATAGAATGTATTGCCGCTTTAGCCTAAAAATTAAGGTGGGCAATGCCCACCCTAAGGGAATCTCTCTCTAGACCACTAAAGCTTCTAGGATCGTCTTATTGTAGATAATTCGCCCTACAGTAGTACGCACATACTGAGCAATTATCTGACCGTCCTTCTCGCGGGTTTTGCGTTCCCGATAATATTTCCAAATGCTGCCATCGGGGAGAGTTTCCGTTTCCAGGACTTCCTCATCGGGTTTATTGGTTTTCACCTTTTCTCCCACTGGTAAACGCAACCACACAGAAGCGTGTAGATCCACCAATCCCTGATCGAAAGAGCGAATAGCGTCATCCATGCTGGCGAAATAACGACCTCCACCCTTTTGGGCCTTGGGATTTTCGGCCGTGAGATAATAACAACCCAAAACCATATCCTGAGAAGGGGCAACAATCGGGCGACCGGTCGCCGGTGAGAGAATATTATGACAAGCTAACATCAACAAGCGCGCTTCCGATTGTGCTTCCAGGGAGAGGGGAATATGTACGGCCATTTGGTCCCCGTCAAAGTCGGCGTTAAAAGCGGGACAGACGAGGGGATGTAACTGAATCGCCCTGCCCTCCACCAGTATCGGTTCAAACGCTTGAATGCCCAAACGGTGCAGGGTAGGGGCGCGGTTTAACATCACCGGGTGTCCCGTGATTACTTCATCCAAGACGTGCCAAACATTAGCATCCCCCCGTTGGATCATTTTCTTGGCTGCCTTGATATTATTGACGATGCCTAATTTAATTAAACGATGGATAACGAAGGGTTGGAACAATTCGATCGCCATTTCCCGGGGTAAACCGCATTGATAGATCTTCAATTTCGGACCGACAACGATAACCGAACGTCCGGAATAGTCCACCCGTTTGCCGAGGAGATTTTGACGGAAACGCCCCTGTTTACCCTCGATAATATCCGATAAAGACTTCAGGGCGCGATTATTGGCCCCCACCACCGTGCGACCGCGACGACCGTTATCAATTAAAGCATCGACGGCCTCCTGTAACATCCGTTTTTCGTTGCGGACGATAATTTCGGGGGCGAGAATTTCTTGCAGACGGGATAAACGGTTATTGCGGTTAATCACCCGACGGTAGAGATCGTTCAGGTCAGAGGTGGCAAAACGGCCGCCGTCCAACTGCACCATCGGGCGTAAATCGGGGGGAATCACGGGAATTACGCTTAAAACCATCCATTCTGCCTGAGAACCCGTGGCGACAAAGTTATCGATTACCCGGAGACGTTTAATTAATTTTGCCCGTTTTTGCCCTTTACTTTCGACAATTTCCGTCCGCAGTCTTTCCGCTTCTTCTTCCAGGTTAATTTCCTGTAAGAGTCTTTGGATAGCCTCGGCCCCGATACCCACTTCAATGCCGACTAATTCCGAGTCCTCCGCGTAGATTTCTTCTTCGATCTCTAACCATTGATCTTCGCTGAGGAGTTGTTTATAACTAAGATTGCCGGCATTACCCGGATCGAGAACCACATAGGCATTAAAATAGACGATTTGCTCCACGTCCCGCAGGGGCATATCGAGCAGGATACTGAGATAACTGGGAATACCTTTGAGATACCAAACGTGGGTGACGGGGGCAGCTAATTTGATAAAACCCATGCGATGACGACGTACCCGCGACTCGGTAACTTCCACCCCGCAACGTTCACAGACAATTCCCCGGTGACGGACGCGCTTGTATTTACCGCACCAACATTCCCAGTCCTTGGAGGGGCCAAAAATTTTCTCGCAGAATAACCCATCCATTTCCGGTTTAAGAGTCCGATAGTTGATCGTTTCTGGTTTGGTTACTTCTCCGACGACTTGACCGTTAGGTAGGGTTCTTTCTCCCCATTGCCGAATTCTCTCGGGGGACGCTAAACCGATTTTGACGTAATCAAATCTTTGATCTGTTGGAGTCTTCATTCTGAATTTTTTACTATGGGTAATGATTCTGGTATAAGCGATCGCTGGCGCGTTTTCGATGCCCCGATGACAACTATTAGGCAGAAACGACAGTTAACTCAGTCACTTTTTCTTGGGGTCAAACTGGCCCGACCGAGTCCGGGACATTACATTATACAATTTTTCTAGTTCGATCGACCATTAAGTGATATTTTCCCAGATGGTGATGCTACCGTCGGCCGCGGCCGCTGCTAGGTGGCAATAATCGGGGCTGAGAACTAAACTGGAGATCGGCGATGATCGCCCATCGGCAGCGGTGAGAGTTGCGATCGCCTGTTGATAATTGGCTAACCAGATTTTAATCTCTCCGTCGGTTCCCCCCGTCAATAACCATTGACCCTCCCCTCCGAATACCAAGCTTGTCACCTGACCATTATGGGCATTGATCACCCGAATTGGCGCAAAATGACCGCTTTTCTCTCGATCGTATTGCCAGATTTTCACCGTACCATCCACACAACCGGCGGCAATAATCTGACCATCGGCAGCGATCGCAATACTCTGCACCGAAGAAACGTTACCTGATAAGACGGCGATTTTTTCTCCCGATCCCAATTGCCAGAGGGTGACAGTGCCATCACCTCCAGCTGCGGCGATAAAATCTTGATTAGGAGCCACTGCTAGGGCATAAATTGCCCCTAGACTGTCATAGGAGCTAAATTCTTCGGTTTCCTGCTCTAAATTCCACTGTTTTAGGGTTTGATCGTAACTACCACTAACCAAAAAATGCCAACGGGGGGCAAAATCTAGGCCGTGAATCGAACCGAGATGACCGAGGAAAATTTGATTTAATTCCAGACTACTGCCATCGCCGGCTAAAGTCCATAATTTAACGGTTTGATCGAATCCTCCCGTCGCTAGATGATAATCGCCGTTTCCGGTGACTGCTAGGGCTAAAATGCCCTGATCATGAGCTTCCACCGTATTAATCAGGGTTCCTCTCGCAAAATCCCAGATTTTTAGGGTACGATCCCAACTAACGCTAATTAAAAACCGTTGATCCTCGGTAATTGCGATCGCTGTAATCATTTCCCGATGGGCGCTCAGACGGCGATCATAATGCCAGTGGGGGATAAGGACGGGGGGGGGAGTAGGAGTTAAATTAAGGGCAGGTAGGGTGATTTGTGGCTCATTTTCCGCTTTTGTGGCGGTAATATCCGCCGATTCTTCGTTAATCGGCAAAATCTCTCTGTGTAAGCGACCGTAGGATTTTTCCAGATGTTCGATGCGTTCCAGCAGCGCGTTACGGTTGATGTATTGAATAATTTGATTGTAGGACTGTTCGAGGGCGAGAATATTCTCCTCTAATTCTGCGATCTCGCGTAGCGAGCGCGTTGCGACCGCAAGGTCGTTATCCCTGGCCGCTGCGGGACTGAGGGACTGTATTTGTGCTGATAAAGCTTCTTTTTCTTCTTCCCACTGATCCTGTAAATGACCGGTTATCTCGGTTAAGCGTTGAAGTTGCCTAGTTCTTTCTCGGAGACGATTGAGAATATTCAACCCGAAAGTCACTACTAGGAGGAACAAAGGCAAAAACTCCGCACCCATGGCCATAAGGGTAAGCAGGGTTAATCCTAGGGCGATATATTCCGCTAATTCTAGCCAATGGGGGCGATGGTCGGTCATTTTGCAGTTACCGGTAAAGGGATTTTGATCATCTCCTGATTTCAGACTCATGGTAACGCTAATTGCCGCCTTCGGATTGACTAAAATTAATTTTTAAGCAGGAGTTAAGACTTTTTTCTTAGTTTCTATCGGTGCGGTCAAAGCGGATTCTAAATCGGCCTTCCCTAGTCTTGCTTCCAAAATTTTCAGCACTTCTCGTCCAAAATCATCGGGATTTTGTCGCCATGCTTGCAGACAAACTTCGCCAAAGAATGACCCCAAAGGTTCAGGATTCCAGAGCAGTTTTTTGGCTGTCCAGGGCATTAAACTCATGGGATCATAGTCGGGTTTAAGAATTTCTTTTTTCAAGGCGTATTCTTCTAGATGGGTGTGGGGTTGTAGTCCGATAAAAAAGATGGCTGGTTCCACTTTATCGACTCCAAAAATGTTTTCTAATTCCCGATGATAGGCGATAGTTTGACGAATAGTTTCTAGGGTTTCATCAATAACATTAAAGGAATAATTTACCGAAACCAGATCATTAAAACCCGCCGCTTTTAAGTCCCGACAATTTTGCAGAACTGTCCGCAAATTATAGCCCATCCGCATTTTGCGGACTAATTCCTGGGAACCACTGGTGATACCAATTTCAAAGTAGTTCATGCCTGTTTTTACCATTAAATCGCACAGTTTCGGGGTGAGATTATCGGCACGAATATAGGCAGCCCAATGGATATCTTTCATCCCAGCAGCAAGGATTTTTTCTAATAGTTCTTCTACATCGTTGATAAATTTTCTGGCGGGGATAAATTGGGCATCGGTAAACCAGAAATTGCGAATGCCGCGGTCGTATAATTGGCGAATTTCCTTAACTACTTCATCGGCGGGATTAATGCGTACTTGTTTCCCTTCGACGACGGTATAGATGCAGTAGCAGCAGTTATGGGGACAGCCGCGCTTGGTTTGTACCCCGATATAAAAGTCGTTTTCTTGGAAATAGTAGGAAAATTCCGGCCAAATACCGGCGATATAGTCGTAGTTACAAGCGGATTTTTCTAAGGGGGTGGGGGATTCGTGGATTAAACGCGGCCGGGGTGTGGTTTCTCCGACCACATAACAACGTTCATCGCTAAAGTCCCGACCGGAGAGGAATTTTTCTAGCAGGGTTTCCCCTTCTCCAACTGATACAATTGTTCCTGTGGGCAGTTTGGTTTTTAGTTGTTCGTAGAAAACACTGACGGCACCACCCCCGACGATAACTCGCGCTTCGGGATGGTATTTTTTGGCCCGCTGCAACCCTCGGCGAATTAGTGCCTGATTGCGCCATAATTCGCCGTAGTAGGCTGTTGTCACCTTTAAACCTCCTAAAGCACCTCGCAGCTTGATTAGGGGGTTTTTAGCGTAGTAAAATTCAAAGGCGTTTTGCAGGGGATTGCCACCGCGACCACCGACGGGGGCATATATTTGAATATCCCGCCAGGAGAATACTAGCAGGGTCGGCCGAAATTCGTCAACACAGCGATCGAGTGCCTGGTTAAAGTCTAAGGGTGGGACGGTGCCAAGGTCAAAAATCCTTTGTTCGATGTCGGGGAATAGTTTATGAACGTGGTCGGAAAGATAAACGACACCGATGGGGAAAATGGGGTTACAGGGGAGTCTAACGTAGAGGATGCGTTGCGCTTGCGGTTGAGTCATGGGATTTCTGAAGGGGATGGAGACGCATTCTGAGTAATCTTAATATAACTTAACTTTGTCCGGCTTGTCTGGCAGTTATCAGTTATCAGTTATCAGTTATCAGTTATCAGATGTGAGTTTTCAGTTCACTGATTACTGTTTACTGAAAAGCTTCCCACTTCCCCACACCCCACACCCCACACCCCACACCCTACACCCCACACCCTACACCCTACTTCCCACACCCCACACCCCACTTGCATCTTAGGTTAAACTTTAATTCCTAGTACCTGTGTATGGGTTCCCCGCGCTTGGGTGACACCGATGGTTCTTTCGGAAGCTTCAATCATCGGCCGACGCAAACTAACGACAATAAATTGCGCTTGTTGTGCTTGTTTTTGAATCATTTTGGCCAATTTCTCTACATTGGCCCCATCTAAAAACATATCCACTTCATCAAACGCATAAAAGGGAGAAGGACGATATCTTTGTAGGGAAAAAATAAAGCTTAAAGCGGTTAAAGATTTTTCACCTCCAGACATGGAACTTAATCGCTGTACTGGTTTTCCTTTGGGATGTGCCACCAGATTTAAGCCACCATTAAAGGGGTCATTTTCGTCTTCTAGTTGTAAGTAACCATCACCATCGGACAGGGTGGCAAATATATTCTTAAAGTTTTCGTTAACAGCAGTAAATGCTTCCTGAAAAGCATTAAATCTGAGGGTGGTAAAGTTTTCTATCCGTAAAAGTAGTTCGGTTCTTTCACCTTCTAGAGTTTGCAGTTTTTCTGATAGTTCATCTAATCTCTCTTTAGTTTTTTGGTGTTCTTCTAAAGCTAACATATTGACAGGTTCTAAAGCTGCTAATTTCTTTTGTAACTGCCGAATATCGCTTTGAATTTTCTCGAAATCTCGATCGCTTTCAGGAATTTCGGGCAAGGGATTGGGTAAGTCGCTTTCTAGTTGACTAATTTCTGTCTGTAAAGTGGTTAGTAATGCTTGTCTTTCCTCTTGATTGTTGACTAACTTTTCCGATTGCCAGATAGCCTGTTGTTGCCGGTTTTGTTGTTGTCGCAAAACTGTCTCTAATTGATCTCTTTTTTGCTTGGTTTCCCCTAGTTGTTGCGATAATTGCTGTAAAGCTTGATTGATTTCTAAAATATGGCAATCAAGTTTTTCTATCTCCAGATTACCGATATTTCTCTGATTAACTGCATCGGTAATTATCTTGTCAATCTCAATAATTCTATCCCCAGACTCTTGACTTTTTTCCTCTAGTCTGATTTGTTGATTATGTAAATCTTTTAACTGTTCGCGGACTGTAGCGAGGTGATTTTCTTGGGTTTGTAACTGCAATTCTTGACTGCGAATTATTCCCTGTACCTGTTGCCATTCGCTATGGGTATGATTGGCCTCTAAAGCAGTTAATTTCTCCTGTTCTTGCTGTAAAGATAACTCTAACTCAGGAATTTCTCTGGTTAATACCTCTAACCGTTGACGGGAAATAGTCATTTCCTCTTGCTGGCCCGATAATTGACGGGTTAAATCCTCTTTTTCTGTGGTTAAACGTTCTAAATCTTTGCTTAATTGTTGTAGAGATAATTGATTTTCCCGATGACTTTGACGGGTTTCGGTTAACTGTTGGGTTAACTGACTGATAAGATGATTAACTTGGGTGATTTTTTCCTCGTTGCGGGTAAGAATGCGATCGATTTCTGCTAATCTTTCCCGCAGAGATTCCGCTTCACTAGACTCCTTCGGAGAAATTTTACCAAAACGCAGCCCCGATCGCGTCGGTTGGCTGCCTCCGGTCATAGCGCCAGTCATCTCTAATAACTCGCCATCCAAAGTAACGATGCGATATTGATTGATATAATAACGGGCAGAATCTATATCCTCGAAAACCACGGTACTGCCAAAAATATAGTTAAAAACCTCCCGATACTGGGGTTGAAACTTAACCAAATTCACCGCTAAATCCAGATAACCCCGCGCGTGACGCAGAGAGGAAATATCCTGGGGACGGGGGGGACGAATTTTATTCAGGGGTAAAAAAGTGGCCCTACCGATGCGACGCTGTTTTAGCAAGGCAATTCCGGCAGCCGCAACGCTATCATCTTGGACGACTACATGACCTAAACGACCTCCAGCGGCGATTTCGAGAGCAATTTGATAACGTTCTTCTACTTCGCCCAATTGTGCCACTAATCCGCAGATTCCGGGCAAATCTGACTGTAATAATATTTGAGTAGCATAGGTTCCCTGGGCCTCCTGTTGCGCTTGCTTGGTCGCTTCCAGTTTATCTAATTCCCTCTGTTTGTCCCGTTGTTCCTTAAGCAGACGTTTTTGGGTGTCCTGACTGATAACGCGATTTTGTTCGGCAATGGTGAGTTTTTGGGCTAAATTTTGGATATCTGGTTCCGATTGATTAATTTTTTGTAATATTTCTTGACTTTCTTCTGTTTTTGTGCTAATGACTTGCTCTAATTCTTGCAGACGTTGACCAGCTTCTACTATATTAGTTTGCAATCGATCGCATCTTTCGGTCAATTGGGCCCGTTGGCTACGGTAGGGGTTTAATTGTTCCTGAAGACGGGTAATATTGCGGGAAAGGTCACTTTGTTCTTTTACCCAAGCTTCTGACGCTTCCGCGAGACTACTTGCTTGCAGACGATGGGTTTCTAGGGTTTCCCTTGCGGTTTGGGTTGCCAGTAAAAGACTGGGTAAAATTTCAGCTTCTAAACGGCTTTTTTCAGCATTAATCTGGTTTAATTCGCAATTATAACGATTAATTTCCTCTAAAAGTCTGTTTTTCTGTGCCTGAGATTCTTTTTCAAGGTTTTCTAACTCTTTTTGCCGTTGTTGCTGTTGTTGTCGTTTGGCCTGTTGACTCGCTAATCGGGAAGTTAGGGACAGGTGTTCATCTTCCCCGAAAGCTTTGACCTGTTGATTGAGTTTCTCTAATTCTTGACTATTTTGGGCGATTTGTTCGGATAAATTGGCGATAGTCTCGGTTAAAACCTGTTTTTCCTTTTCCCCAGCTTGAATTTGTTCTTTTACTTGCTGGCAGCGCTGCTGGAGATTTTGCCAATGGAGGACAATTTCCCATTGTTGTTTTTCTTGGACTTGGGCCTTGAGTTTTTGGTATTTTTCGGCTTTAATGCGATCGAGTGCTAATTTCTCCAGAGATTTTTGCAATTCTGTGGCAATAATTTGGCAGCGTTCTTCCCTTTCTTTAACCGAATCGATATTCTCCTTAGTTTTCTCAATTTTGCGGTCAAATTCGGCTACTCCTGCCAATTCGTCGATAATTTCCCGTCTTTCCTTAGCATTCATGCTGATAATTCGGGTTACGTCTCCCTGTAACACCACGTTGTACCCTTCGGGATAGATGCGTAAACGGTTTAATTGGTCGTGAAGTTCGCTAACCGTACAGGTTTCCCCATTGATATAGTAGGTAGAAGTATAGCTGCCACCCTTAGCCACTTTTAAGCGTCGGGAAACCGTCCAATCCCTATCGGTTGCGTCAGGAATATCGGCAATATCAAAAGTCACCGAGACACTCGCTTCGGTACTATGACGTTGACTGTTATAGCTGTGATTGACTAAATCCGGTAATCTTTCGGCCCGCATTCCCTTGGAAGTAGCTAATCCCAAGCAAAATAGCAATGCGTCGAGAATATTCGACTTTCCCGAACCATTTGGACCAGAAACCACCGTAAACCCCGGTAAAAAGGGGATGGGAGTCGTTCCCCCGAAGGATTTGAAGTGTGAGAGTTCGACCTTTTTGATGTAAACCATGGCGATAAGCAAAAATTAGGCAAGCTATCAGCTGTCAGCTTTAATCTATAAGGGATAACTCCGGTTTATCCTTGAAAATATCCTCAGACTTGACCGGAGATGAGTTTGATTAGTTGCGTAGTTTGAGAATTTTATGACAACACCCTTATAGAAAAATATAGCTGATAGCCCCCTTAGATAGCTTGAATCCATTCTTTGACTTGGTACTCTGTCCAGATACCATTTTGCCAGTAGGGGTCCGCTTCGATTAATTCTCGCACTTCCGACTCGCTGGCTGCCTGATAAATTCCGAAAACTTGGCTTAAATCTGCCGTTGGTCCGATAGTAATGAGAATTCCCCGTTCTTTCTGTTGATTTAATCCCTCTAGATGCGCTTGACGATAGGGAGTGCGTTTTTCCAGCACGTTTTCACAATAACTACCCCAGATAACAAATTTCGGCATATTTGACCTGTACTCTCTTGATTTGTTGCTATTTTACGATCGAATCGTCAATCAGACTAAATCGGTATAGAAAAGTGGGGGGGTACACAGAATCTACATTTTACTATAGCGGTGAGTCCCGATTGAAACGCTGAAACGCCTATCTATCGATGGATTTACTATACCTCATTAGACTGAAAAACGCTATATATAGATTAGCTAATCCAGATAGGTTTTCTATTGTATTTAAGTAGGTGGGTGGAATTAAATATAAGATGAACGTAGGTTGGGTTGAAGCATGAAACCCAACGCCTAACCATTACCATTTGTCCTCCAAGATTAAGTTAGTATAACAAATACAGTCACTCACTCAAAGTTAATCCGTTCTCGTTCGACCACTAAAGGCCTTTTTAAAATTCTCATGTGCATTAAGCCAATGTATTCCCCAATAATACCGATAAAAAATAGTTGCACAGAAGCGAGTAAAAATAGTCCGATCATGATTGGTGCGGTTCCTAAAGGAAAATAATCCCAGAACAACAATTTGGCGATTAAATAACCTAACGCCACTAGCAAACTCAAGAGGGACAAAGCAAAGCCTAACATGGTGGCCAGTCTGAGGGGAACTTGGGAGTGACTGGTAATACCCAGCATCGCCTCGCTATAGTATCGATAGAAGTTGTAACTACTAATACCCCGTTTTCGCCGTTGTTGTTGATACTCAAAAGAGAAACTTTCAAAACCCAACTCTTCGATCAGTCCCCTAAAATAGGGATAGGGATCATTAACCTCTCGTAGAACATCGATGACTTTGCGATCGTATAAACCGAAACCTGTAAAATTTCTAGTAATTTTTATATCTGAAAGATTATCCATTAAATAATAAAAAATTTGTCTAGCAAAATAGAAAAAAGCTCCTTCTCTCACCGGAGTTTTAACCGCTTTAACAACTTTATAGCCTTCTTCCCACTTCTTGACGAATTCTAGGATTAATTCCGGAGGATCTTGAAGATCTGCTACAATAGGAATAACCGCGTCTCCGTAACACTGGAGAATACCATGGTAACCAGAACGAACGGGACCGAAATTTCTGGCATTGACGATGACCTTTACCCTGGGGTCTTTTTGAGCAATTTTTTTTAATTCATCTACAGTTTTATCTTGGGAAGCGTTATCGATAAAAAGATGTTCATACTCATAGTTAGGTAACTGATTAAAGACTTCTTTAACTCGCAGGTAAAGGTCTTCAATATTTCCTTCTTCATTATAACAAGGGGTCATAATCGTAATTTTCTTCATTATTTCGAGCCTTCCCTAAAAACAAATAGTTTCATTAGAATAAAAGAGATGACAGCCATGGGAAGAACCAAGATAGCACCCGCGATTAACATTTTAGTTTTTTGCTCGATGCCAATATCAATAGCATCAACAATTCTCAGGGCCTCAACGTTCAAGAGAAAAGTCACCACATAAACTAAGACAAAACGAAAAATCAATTTGTTGTTTTGGCTACCAAAAACCAGTCTTCCCGTGGTTTGAAAGTTAAATAAGACTCCCAGAATGGTAGCCAGCAAAGCAGCTAACTTGTAATCCAGCCCAATAAGAATGAGAGTGGCAAAGGAAAAATAACCAAACAGGGTATTTATTGCACCAACCAGCAAGAAACGGACAAATCTGTGTTTCTTGACAATGGCGACAAATTTATTCTTTTTAAGAAGATACATTTTACGATTTATCTCCAATAGACAGTTGCGATTTTTTATATGTTATGACAACCTTGATTTTATTTACAGGTAAATCCTCCATCAATAATTATACTTTGTCCGGTGAGGTAGGTATTGTCTTGCGAACACAGAAAAACAACTAATTTGGCGATTTCATCAGGTTGGGCTAGGCGCTGGAGGGGAATGGAAGCAGCAATTCCCGCCAACTGCTCAGGTGAGTTGTTAGCAAAAGTTAGCTCCGTCCCCACATAACCTGGACAGACTGCATTAACTAGAATACCATAGGTGGCGAATTCTAGAGCAGCACTGCGGGTTAGGGCGTTCAGTCCGGCTTTGGTGACAGAATAGACTGAAAATAGAACTGATGTTAAAAATTCTACCCCAGCCTGCGGTTTTCATGGCTGGAGAAACCCCTTTGATTAATTGCATGGGGGCGATAATCTCAGTCCCTTGATTCTCTAGAAATGAAGCTATAGCTACTCCAATTCCGCGAGAAGCTCCTGTAATTAGAGCTTTATGGTTTGTTAAATTTGTCATAAAATAAATTCTCATAGTGAGTCATCCTTTGTAAGCATCTTTTCGATGTCTACAACTCAGAATGATGACAACTGAGCCTTGATCGTCAATTTCATAACGCACTCGATAATCACCTACCCTAAGACGATATTCATTGGCATAGCCTTGCAACTTTTTAACTCCCGAAGGACGGGGTTCGTCAGTCAGCAGGAGGATTTTTTCGTTCAGGCGAGTTTGCACATCATCTGGAAAGCTTTTCAACTGCTTCTGCACAGGTTTAGGGATGATGACTTCGTAATTCATGAAGCTTGTTCAGATTGATTAGTGATATATTCTTGAATAGTTTGATAGTCGCCTATCTGATAAGCTTTTCGTGCTTCCTCTACTTCAGCTAACACCTCTGGATCATTTTCCATGGACTCTTCTTCTGATTCAAAAATCTGAGCTTCTATAATTTCCATAAGTTTTCGTTTCACTCCTAAATCAAGGGTAGCAATTGCCTCGATTAAAGACTCTAAGGAGACTTGCATTCTAACCATTACCATGCTGTTTGTCCTCCAATTTTTACTTTTTTTGAGCGTTTAGGGGCGATAATCTGAATTACCTGACTCTCTAGTGCTGAGGCTATAGCTGCTCCAATGCCGCGAGAACCTCCTGTAATCAGTGCTTGATAATTTGTGGTATTTGTCATGGATTAACTCAACCCAAAAACCAGTCTTCCTGTGGTTTGAAAGTTAAATAAAACTCCCTGAATGGTACCAATTAAAACAGCATATTTATAATTTAGACCGATGAGGATTAGTACAGCAAAGAGGGAATATCCAAAAATGGTATTCAGCACACCCACCAACAAAAATCTGACAAACCTGTGTTTTTTGAGAAGTTTAACAAATCTATTGTTCTTAATGAGGTACATTTGATAAATTTCTATCCTCCGCTATTTTAGATTGATTTATTTAGCTATCATGTAAAGGGGCAAGAATCCAGAATAATTGTTTAGTTTTACTTACAGGTAAATCTTCCATCAATCATCAGATTTTGTAGGGTGAGATTAAGCACTATTTTCCGATTCACAGGTGGGAAAGAAAGCTCGTAGCTTTACATTTTTCTATCATTCATAAAGTAAAAATAGTTGATTAGTACATTTCAGCGTATCTCGGATTTGTTGAACAATTTCATTTTGGAAAACACGGGACGAAATCAGAATAGGTTCCTGTTTATTTCCTAGTTCAGCCGGTGATATAATAGGAATATCAAATAGCTTTTTACCTTGATATCGATGATTAGAGTCAACAAAAGCCGAGATTTTTGCCTGCGGCAATCGACTTGTTTCCATCAATCTCAATGTATGAGTACCTGTTCCCCAAACAATAATAGGCTGTCCTCGCTCAACTATCTCATTAATAATTTGGTGAATACGATCTTCGATTTTCTGACATTGATTAATATACTTAAATAGATCAATTTCTGTGACTACATCTCTAACCAGAGAAAGAAAATCAGTATCTATACTTTTTATTTTCTTATAAATACCTATAGCAGATGTAGATTGTGTATTAGAACTTTGAGGATAAGTTTTTTGTACTGAAAACACCTCAAAAAAACCAAAAGATTTCATTAAATTAGATAGAGAAACTGGTGAAAAGTAGTTAATGTGTTCCATACTAAATTGTTGAAATGGAGCGTCAGTATAGCGTGAAAACCTACTAGCATCGGGAACATCTATGAAAACCAGTCCATCAACAGATAGCATACTAGCCAGTTTGGACAATGTCCTATTCAAATCTCGAATATGTTCGAGGACACCGCTTAATATAATACAATCAAAAGTATCCTGGTAAGTTTCTAGATCCCAAAGGTTACCCGTTTGCACAAAAATTCCATACAATTTTGCCGCTACTTCAGAACATACAGGCGAAGGATCTAAACCCTTGACATTTTCATACCCACTTTCTTTAAACAAAGATAAAAGACGACCAGTAGCACAACCTACATCGAGTATTGATGCTTTTTTTGAGGGAAGATGTGGTTTAATTGTGTTTACATAAATCTCAAAACGCATCAGATCGAATTCTGATTCTTTTCCCCCACTATCTTGGTATTCATACTTTGACATATTCTGATAGTAGGTGTCAAATACCGATTGTTCAGGAACGTTATCAGCAAATGCGAAGCCACAATCTTGACATACCATAACATCATACCCTGTCAACAAACTACCATCAGACAAAGTTGAAAATTTTTGCCGAAAAAGCAACTTTTTATCATTACTATTACAGACCGGACATTGACGGTTAGATTCTTGGAGCATAGATACCTTACTGAAACTCTGGGTTTAAACGACTAACAGGAACAGCGTAACAATTCAAATCCCAGCATTCCTCTCCATGAGATCTTAAGAAGAGACGATATTGACTGCTGAGAGACTGTATGAGCAAGGGAATCTTCCATAAGTGATCTTGGCAATGATAAAGGCAAATTGTCAAAACTGGCAAGGAGTTTTGAATCACTTTTTGAGTGCCTAATAAAGCATCTAATTCTGCTCCTTCAATATCCATCTTAATAAACGTTGGCGCAGTATTGTCAAGTAATTCATCTAAGGGAACACCAGCTATCTCTAACATACCAGTATCAGTGATAACTGACGATACAGTACCTGTAGCAGCAAAGCGAATTTTTTTTCTTTGCGAAGTAGCGGCCAAAGGGAATACAGTTATCCTATCTTGTAGAGAAGTGGGTAATGTAGCAATGTATTTTTGTAATTCTTCAAAATTCTTGGGATCGGGTTCCAGTGCGATAATTTTACCTGAAAATGAGTTTTGATATTTTAAAAAACATCTAATGGTATCTCCATCATAAGCACCACAGTCCACAAAAATATCCGTAGAAGACACCGTAAAAATGTCTTGAGGAAAATATTGCTCCTGAGAAACTGGAGACGATAAACCATCAAAATCTAGCAGTATTCGCCAGCGAAGCTGATCTACATATTCGCGGCAAGATTGTTGATCTGCCCAAATAGAAAAAGCTTTTTTGATATCTTCAGCTTGTTGATAGACCTTGTGAGGTAAGTCTAAGCAGTAATGAGGTAAAAAGATTTCTGGATATTTCCAAAATAAAAAAGCACAGGAAACCACTTTTAAGCAGTTCAATCGTTGTAGTTGCTCTTGTGTATGTCTGAGTCTATGGGTACTACAAGCTCCCCAAATTGTGACGACAAAAACAGCTTTATTACCAAATTTTTGAGCCGCATCTTCAGGAGATAATACAGTTAGACCGTCAATAGACTGATTCCATAGCTTCGAGTTATTATCAGAAAATGCTAAGGGTTCGATGCCTATTTCTCGTAATCCTTTTAATGCTTTTCTTCCTAATTGCCCAGAGCCAAATAAAACAATCGATTTTTCAAAAGGAGCAGCTAATTCATCAAATGCCTCTCTTTCCCGTTTGATAACTGAATCGAGGTCTTCGCTCAACAATAACTCGAGTTCTTCGGATAGAGATCGTTCAGTGCTAAAATTCGATGCCTGTTTCATTAGTTTATGAATCCTGCTATTTAATTTTTTAGTTGTGTTCGGAAAAAATTTAGTCAGTTCTCTTAAGATTATTCCTTTAATGGTGAAACTATCATATTAGCTAAGAACTCCTCTCGATCCAAAAACGGCCACATATCTTCTAGAGGTTTAGAAACCATAGTGCCGTCTGCTCGCTGCATTGAAGTAACCCTTGGTGCGGTAAACTGGTTCGGTGATACGATCACCTCACAAACAACCGCCCCGTCTAACTCTAACACATCTCGCACTTGCTGTCTAATGTTGGAGTGATTGACAATTTTAGCCGTAGCAATGCCAAAAGCTTCAGCCACTTTTAACGGATCGGGAAGTGTCAATCCACTGCTCGGATCGCTGGCCACTAAACGCCTTTGAAAATAATTATTCTGAGTGTTTCTGATGGAAGCATAACCGTTATTATTCAGCACAAAAAACTTGATCGGTAGATTCAACCGTTTCACAGTTTCAAGTTCCTGAATATTCATCACAAATCCTCCATCCCCATCAATGCAAACGGTGCGCTTGCCGCCACTCGCCACACATCCTCCGATCGCCGCAGCAATACCAAAACCCATCGATCCTAGTCCTTCCGTGTTAAAGATCCGCATTCCCGACTTAACTCTAAAGGCTTGCATGGTAACTTCGCTACAGGCTCCCGAACTACCAGGAACTAACAGATCCTCCTCAGACATCTCCTCTGATAGTACATCAATTAGGACATAATTGTTAACCCCATCTGGCTCATGCCAATATTCTTCTATGACTACAGGATATTTAGCTTGCCAACCTTTACAGCGATTCAGCCAGCTACTGCGATCTTGAAGGATAATTTTGTCACTTTGTTGCAGAAATTCTCGCATAAAGTCTCCTGCATCAGCACAGACAGGCACATCAATGGGCATTTTCATTTTGCCAATTTCGCTAGGATCGATATCAACGATAATCTTTTTAGCACCACGAGCAAAATTTTCATGTGCATAAGCTGTCTGCCCAAAATCCAGACGTGCGCCCAGGCTCAGAAACCAGTCTGAGTTTTGCTGGGTAAAATTGGCACCTCGTTGACCAATCGCTCCCGGCCGCCCGGTATAAAGCCAGTGAGATTCGGGGAGGAAATCAATTGCTTTCCAGGTTGTCAGCACGGGAATCTGGAGCAGTTCGCCTAGCTTGAAAAATTCCTCAATTGCCCCAGCCAGTCTAACCCCATTCCCAACCAGAATTGCGGGTCTTTCAGATTGATTGAATAGCCTAATCGTCTCGCTCACCTGTTGTTGTAGTAATCTGCGATCAACTGGCTTTTCAACTTCCTGCTCATCAAAGCCAACTAAGTCAGTTTCCTCTATTTGGGCGGCTTGAACATCCAAGGGAATATCAATCCAAACTGGTCCTGGTCTGCCATTTTTAGCTAAGTAAACCGCTTTTTCTAGGTGATAGCGGATGGTTTGGGGATCGGTCACAATTGCTGCATACTTAGTAATGGATTTTACCATTTCTACTATATCTATCTCCTGAAACCCCATTTGGCGCACGCCTCGATCGCCCTTAATGTCAGCCCGCTTCACTTGACCAGATAAAAACAGGCAGGGGGTAGAATCTAGCCAAGCACCAGCTACTCCAGTGAGCGTATTCGTGCCTCCTGGACCTGTGGTCACTAAAGCGACACCGAGATTATTGGTATATTGTCCATAGGCTTCAACTGCGATCGCACAAGCTTGCTCGTGTAAATTACAGATATAGTCTAAATCGGGGCAAGTACCTAAGGAATCTACTAAGTGCATACAGCCGCCACCAGGCAGTAAAAAGATATGCTTTACTCCCAAATTGGCAACAAATTTCATGACGTAATCTGATAATTTAATCACGCTGATTCGGCTCCTTGCGTTAAACTTACCAATAATTCTAAGCTCTCTGCTATGGTTAACTTGCTGTTATTCCAAGGCTGGGGCATGAGTATGGATTGTATTCCCACTGACTTAGCGGCTTCAAAATTAGCTAGGTTATCATCCATGAGAATATCCGCCTTATTCCACCAAGATAGAAACTCCCCTTTGGTATTGTCATATTGGGGGGTATATTCTCCTTTTCGCTTGGAGGGAACAAAGCTGAAACAACGAATCCACTGACCAAAGTGGCGCATTACCCAAGCGGCTGAAATAGGTGCGGCAACCATTGGCGTTGCTGTCAGGGCTATGTGTCTAAAACCGCCACCAAGCTTGTCAAACCATTCGAGAATCTCACCCACAGGTTTTAACTGTTGGAAACCACCAGACAGCCGGAACTTATCTAGGGAGTCTAAATATTCACCCAGACTAACTCCCAAAAGTCGATGGGGGGGATTTTCCACCAGATCCTCGTACTGCAGCAAGCATTCAGGATGTAATGTTAACCAGCACTCCTCAAACCATGATTTCATCAGAGTATTAAGGACATCATCAACATCCCAGACAATTGTTGGCATCACTTTTGACATTTTGTTGGCATCCTTGGATAACAGCACATCTTTAGCTAATCCACCCAGTAAGTTAACAAAGTTTTGCGATTGGTATTGTTAATAATAGCTGGATCGGTGTAATAGGAATCATCTCGGAAGTGAGTTGAGGATATCTCTTCAATTACGGCTCCTTTCTGACTTGTAAAGCTATGTTTGATTCCCCTTTCGACAGTGATAATGTCTCCTGGTTTACCTTCTTTTTCGACTCCATCAAGGGTTATCTGGACATCGCCATACAGAACGATAAATGTCTCCTCTTTTTGTTTATGATACTGTTCTGGATGTACTTGTTCTGGAAGGATTACAATCAACTTTTTGCAATATTCTCGATTGAGATAATTGATAATTGTTGCCCCAAATTCATCAAATTTATCGATACCATAGTGATGAGAGATTTCAAAGTCTAGCTGGTGGGGTACTACTACTTTGCTCTCTTTTAAGATAAGCTTGATTTTTTCCATAACACCGTAAACTTTTTCTCGGATCTCTGCTCGATTTGTATTCTCAAAAAGTATCGGTTGGTTGGCATTTATTTCCGCAGCCGCATGGAAAATAGTGTATTTTGACATATCGTTAGCTGTTACTTGGTCGGGGATAGTAGGTATAGCTAAAAATATGTCAGATATGTCTATTTTTTCACCTTTATGTATCTTCCGTTTTGCGAAAACACCTCGGCGTAAAGACAGTAGGCTCGCTTTTTCTTGCTCCGTAAACTCTAATCTCTGATCGATTACTCCACACATTTCAAAAGCTTCTAAAGCTGACTCTAACCATTTCTCAACCTGTTCTGGAGTCGCAGAGTAGTCGTTTAATTTAATTGATTCTGTGGGTACCCCAACGTGCTTTTCAAAAATAGTTGCTCCTTTGGCTATAGCCAGCTTAACTGGCTCAAAATTTCCAGGGTTTTCGTGAGTTGAAAATCCTATTGTTATCTTTGGATACCGTAACTTCAACAAGTCTATTTGATTTAATTGAAGGTTACTATTCGCTGTCGGATATTCAGCTACACAGTGCATCAAAGAAAGTTGCTTACCCCGGTGTTCAAAGAAGCTCACTACCTTATCTATATCCTCTAGTGAGACTCCGGCAGTCGAAGCAATAATAGGCTTATTGGACTTAGCAATTCTTTCCAGTAAAGGCCAATCTGTGAACGAACAGCTGGCAATTTTTATAATATCAAAATCATGCTCTTCAACCAGAGTAACCGATTTTTCATCAAAAGGAGTACAAAGGGAAATGAAATCCAGAGCTTTCATTTCATCTTTTAATCTTTTAAACTGTTCTGCATCGAGGCGTGTATCTAGAAATCGCTTGACATATTTTAAATCATGTCTATCTTTGAAGTCTGGATGAATAAATGTATCTAAATGCCGATATTGTAGTTTAAAACCAAAATCAAAATTGTCTCTAAATTTTTGAATGACGTGATGAATTTTTTTGATAATGGTTAGCCCATGTTCAACATCACCAGAGTGATTGTTTGCCAGTTCAAAAACAAACATTGGCTTAGAGTTAAATCGGTTGTTCATCTTGGTACCTCTGATTTTATCTCCTCATTTATGCAAGTGAGTAATTATACTTATCCCTAAAACTGGTTTCTAGCAAGGCTTTCAAAATAGCTTGACATAAAAACCTGATTTAGGGGTTACAAAGGTGAGATGCTCCCCTGCATTGTACACGATCCTTGAATTTTTGTCAATAACTTTTCTTTTTTCTCGTTACTCTTCCAATCTCCTATTATTTAAGGTTTTCCATAAGTTTCAACTCCTTCTTAACTTCTAAAATTTTGACGAATTATAACTAGCCGTTCGGATAATTGATTCCCTTAAGGAAATTAGGGGTTTGAGTTGTAACTCAGAAAACGCTCGTTTTACTGAAGGAACGTAACGTTCAGCAGGTTTACCCGGGATAGGTTCTTTTGCTATAACTACCTCAACTTTTGATGCAAATGTACTGGCAACAACTTTTGCTAATTCAGCGATAGTTAAATCCTCATCTGAACCGACATTGTAAGGGTAGCATGATTTTCCCTTAAACAAAATTGTCCACAGCCAAATCGCCAAATCCGCCGCATAGAGGTAAGAACGATAAGGAGTACCATCCCCCTGGATGAGAATCGGCCCCCCCGTCATACCATCTCGAATGAAATTACCAATAGCAAAATGGGTATCCAGGGGCAAATAGGGACCGACAAAAGCAAAGCAGCGAGCAATTTTAGTTTCTAAGCCCTGTTGTTTAGCATAGAGAGTACAGAGCATTTCTGCTGCCCGTTTTCCTTCTGCATAAGCATAACCCGGATTAGTTAAATCAGGAGAGCCTAAATAGTCTTCAGAAACATGGGTTATCTCAGGGGGTTGTTTGCCATAAACGGCACCAGAACTGGTTAATAAGAACTTTTTAGCCTGACAAAATTTAGCAAATTCTAAAGTATGCCTTGTTCCCTCAATAATCGTATCAAACATCAGTAAGGGATCTTCTTGATTGAGCTTGGCACTCGCTTCAGTGGCACCATGAATAATATAAGAAAACTCCCCTTCAGGAAACTCAAATGACCTAACATCACCGCTATGGAATTGAATAGCGGGATGATTGGCTAAATGAGGAGCTTTTTGCCTGAAACTATCAGGATTTCTGGTTAAAACCACTGCCGATGCTTTTAAGTCTAGCTGATCATTAGCCCAAATAAAACTTTCCAGAAGCCAACAGCCAAAAAAGCCTGTACCTCCGGTAATAAATATCCGTTGTCCCCGCAATTCCTCCCAGAGGTCCTTAGTGTGGGCGAGAATGTGATTTAAGTCATTTGTTAGGTTAGGTTGCATCTTCAGCCCCGAATCATTACCAAGATTTCTTCCATGATTTTATCAGCATTTGACAAGTCTCCTACAAGGTTTCTGGTTCAACGCCTAATTCTCTTAATTTTTCAGCTAATTTTTGCCGTAACATTCGCTCCTGTTCGAGTTGATATTCAGTTTGTGCGACTCGTTCACTCCCCCATAATAACAGATTGCCCGACAGATCCCACCAACGTAACCAATAGGCTGTCACTTCCGCTTTTTTTCCCTGCCAGACTCCCAAAAATAAGTTAATCTCTGCTATCCAATAACGATTGTTTTCATTAGGTTTTTGTTGTTCATATCTTCCTTGATTCAATCGATAAATTTCTAATTCTCCGGTTTTTGGCTGAAATATTCCATAGACAGGTACTTGTAAGATTTGCTCGTAAAAATACCATTTTCCATAGGGATAGTGAGGGTTGATGGAATATTCACCCCCT
>VYLO01000071.1_pt1 | contig 26667 bp, 25 predicted proteins | sample 5114271 | NCBI WGS metagenome assembly VYLO01 (sample SAMN12291807, study PRJNA351875) | freshwater metagenome | isolation source: freshwater lake | place: USA: Michigan, Lansing Lake | collected 2011-08-05 | reverse complement strand
GTCCAGTTATAGTTATTGTTAATTATTATTTCCCCGGTTCCGCTTAATGTCCCACCGGTCTGAGTAAAATTATCAACTGTACTCCCTGTTGTCCCATTTAAGGCTAAGGTTCCACTACTGAGGGTTAAGGTATCATTAACTGTTAAATTATTAACGGTTAATGTTCCCCCATTAATCACAAAAGCTTCATCTGATAAAACACTATTTAAAGAATTATTGCCAGTTCGATAAGTAGTAGTAATATTGTTACTCGGAAAGCTAATTATTACATCATCTCCCGCCACAGGAAGTTGATTACCTGTCCAGTTGCTGCTAACATCCCAAAAGCCATTAATTGGAGCATTCCAAGTTCTCGTTACCTGCTGTTCAACCGTTATAATTTCACCATTGATAATAACTACTCCCGCATCATCCTCCGCTTTCAAGTAGGCCAAAGCCTCCTCAGACAGACTTTCCCCCATCACCAAAGCGGCAAAAATTGCCCCCTCATCTCCAGGCGCATCTGTACTATTCAACAATCCATCCACATAATGGCCATATTCCTCCAACAGCAGGGCGACAACAGCCCCTAAATTGCCCTGATTCTGACCCAGAAACTCGTAAGATAGGTAAATTCGATTATTTGCTATTGCATAAGCCCCATTTGCCCCATTAAGGTGATTTCCTGAAACAATTTCCATGATGGGAAAGCCAGTTAAATCGCCTGCTTGCCACTGGCTTTGTAATTCATCAGTATTAACTGCTGTGCCGAAGGCTACCTGTATTTTGTCGTCAAAGGCAGAATCATTAGCAAACTGTTGTAATTTGCCAGAAATTAACAGCGTTGCTTGTTGTAGCGCAGAAATAATATCTGGATCGAGGGTTAACGCAGATTCTAGGGTTAAGTTAGTGGTGAGGGTATAAAGGGTGTTAGGCATGGGATGAACTGGGGATAAAAAAGAGAATTAAACAGGATTCAGCGATATTTTGGCGGTAAAATCGATAAATTTGTACAACAATATCCCAATAGACAACAAAGCCAATCGAGAGATTAGGAGAATAATTGGTTAGGGAATATCAAATTGATCTAAAAACTCACCCGCGAGTCTAGCCTAAGCTACCTAGCTATGTCAAGAAGTTTTCTGTAATTTCACAGGAACTTTAAAAAAACTTAACCAATTATTGCTTCTATATCCTGGGTTATAACTGTTGGGATTATCTGGGATGCCACCGGTAATGCGATATTTATATTATTAAGTTTTGTTAATAGCTTAATCTCTATGGTTTTCATAGTCTAAAAACAATGTTTATCCTCTTGTGTGAATAGGAGGAAAATCTAAGCTGGTATCTCCCATTCAGCCGCTCGTAACTAGATAAGAGAAACTGTAGGGATTAATAAGTGCCTAAGCAAAATTAATTACACATTATAAGCCGCTACTCTGTCACTAAACACAGACAACGGGTTTCTTGGAGAAACCCGTTGTCTTGGGCAACAAACCAGAATTATTCAGGTTTGATTAACTGATTTAAATAGCCTTGAAAATCTGAGATTGAGTCAAGAGTAATCGCTTGTCTGTGGAGATTTTTTAGAAGAGAAGTGTCTTGAATTTGGCTAATCTTATTAACCAGTTCAGAAGGCACATTCTCAAACCGAATCTCAAGGGCATCAATGACAGATTCTCGAGCCTTTTGAATCATCCCCTTTTCCATTCCCATTCTTTCAACACTGGTAATATAAGGCATTCTTTTTTCCTCCTCGTACTGATTTAATTCCTGTTGAAACTCCTGTTCTAATTCAGTGGGTAAGCTCATCAGCCAATCGATAAACTTAAAGAGGTTGATAATATCCTCTCGTTGATAACCCTGTTCGTACAACCGTTTAGTTAATGTTAGTTTCGCTTCCTTGCGCTTTTTTCGGTTTTGCCGAGTTTCTAAAGCTTGGAGATGCGCCATCACGACTGTAGCAAAAGGATTGCGGCTGGCTGCTAAAGCTGACCACTGCTGCTTAAATTCTAGCAACTTGACGACCGGAAAGCGAAAACTCACTTGACAATCAAATAACTCACGTTCAAATTGATTGGGTCGCCAAGAAGCATTATCATCACCTAAAACTGCCAAACTCGCTACTGAACGCCTGTAACGATCATAAATGCGGTAGTAATAGACAAACATCCGTTCAGCAAAGTCAATTTCTCGCTGACCCTGGATTTCTATGTGGATTAAAACCCAGGTCTCTTCTCCCGCAAGACGATAAATTTTCACCAACTTATCGACGAGACGTTTGCCTAACTCAGCATCCCGCACCACTTGTTGAAGTTCTTTGTCGAGAAATTCAAAGCCTTGATTCCAATCAATACCCGCATGAGCTTGAGGAAAAAAGAAGGAAACAAAGTCTTCAAAGTAGATTTCTAAGACATCTTTCCAAGGAGTATCAAAATCAGTATTTGGGTTATTCATTTCAGTTATCAGTTATCAGTTCTCTTGAACCACCGAAGCAATTTTTGTGATATACTGTACTTACAATCGCAGAAAACGGGTTTCTTAAAGAAACCCGTTTTCTCCAAAAGGCGATTGCTAACGTCAAAGCTAGGCAGTTAAAGTATTTAACCAATTGATTAAATCTTCAACCTTAGAGAAATCGAATAAAGCTTCTCCTAATGCTTCAACATCATCAATACTTAACTCCATGATTTTAGTTTCCAATGAAGGATTAATCTCCCCTAACTTGCGTTTAAGTTGGCGAATAATTAATGTCTTTTCGCGTTCGATACCTTGTTCGATACCTTGTTCGATACCTTGTTCAATACCTTGTTCGATACCTTGACGCATCCAACTGGTGGTAATTTGCATGACTCCCTCCTGTACGGGTTGACTAAATGTGCTAATCTCTTCTTGGAATTGTATCTCTTCCACTGGATTAAGATTGAGATATGTATCAATAAATCCAGAAATTAACTGCATTCTCGCAGGATCTAACCTTAAAGTAATTAACAAGCGCAGACATTCCGCTTTTACCTTGGCTCGCTCTTTCTCTGCAATGTTCATCTTAGCCATCAAAGCCGAAGCAACCGGATTCGGCTGATTGAGAAAATCTCGCCAATTTAATCGATTTAACTGCACTACCTGATAGTTAAATTCTAACACCTTAAAATCGGGAAAATCGACCACATATTGACTAATCGCTTCTCTTTTTGGCTTTGAATAAGAAAAAATTACAATGGGATAAATCGGTAAGACAAATTTCTCATGAAAGCGAGCAAAATAAGTAAACATTCGCCGATTAAACCATTTTCGAGAACTTTCCTGCGCCTCGACATGAATCAGAAAGAAAGATTCTTTTCCGCGAAACTTGACTTGTGCGACTAAGTCGCTTTCATGCTTTTCTCCTTCCGTGACATCGGTAAATACTTCTTTGTCTAAAAAAGTAATTGAGTCTCTGTCTAAATAATTGATTACTTCAGGAAAAAACAACTCAATAAATTCGATAAAAAAGGTGGAGATTAACTCCTTAAATAAGCGATCATGGTCAACATTATTAGTCATGTAATATAATTTTAACGAATCTGAGCGATGAATGACTACCAGAAAATAACAACTCTTTGATTCTAACAAGTTTAAGGTTACTTGACGATCCAGAAAACGGGTTTCTTGAAGAAACCCGTTTTCTATTTTAGTTTCGCTTCTTTGCGGGGGAGATAGGAGAATAAATAAAAGCAATCTCCTGACTCCTGACTCCTGATAACTGATAACTGACTCCTGATAACTGATAACTGAAAAGTTTCGCTAATCTTTAGATAAATTGCGAGAAACATACCAAGTAAAACCACCGCCGATAACTGCCATAACTGCTAAAGCTAATAATACCGGTCGGAGTCCGAATTGAGTTTCAGCGATACCCGCGACAGCTAAGGGTAAAGAGAGGGCAATATTAACGGCATTATTTTCTAAACCAAAGACTTTACCGCGCATTTCGGGGGGTGTATCTGCCTGTAGGGTAGTTTGCATGGGAACCCCGACTAAAGCGGCAAAAATCCCTAATAAAGCGGTCATAGCGAAGGCTAAAATTAAACTCTTTGTTGCTAAAGATAAACCGATTAAAGCTGCCGCCATACCCAAGGAACCCCAGAGACTTAATTGGGTGTGGGAGAATTTTTGGCCCCAATAACCCAAAGTAATCGCACTAACTGCCATTCCTGCACCACAGGAGGCTAATAAAAAGCCAAATTGAGAGGCTTTTAACCCGGGTAGTTTTTCGGCCATACTGACAGCTAATACTGATAGAGCGGCAAAAATACAGAATAAAATGACTAATTGAATTAGAGCGTTACGAACTTTATGATTTTTGTTGAGGTAACGAATGCCGTCGCGGATATCTTCCCAAACATGGGGCTGTTCTGCGGTAGGAATAACGTATTTTTCGTTAGTTCGCAGGATAATTAGAATTAAACCGGCAATTATATAAAAAGCACCGACAATCATCACTTTGCCAATATCAAATTGTCCGGCTCTAGTGCCGAAAATGCTATCAGCAAAAGCTAATAGAGGTTCACCGATGGCAAAACCGATAATTAATACTGCCATGGTGGTTAAAGTGTTGAGGGAATTAGCGGGTAGAAGATGACGACGTTTTACCACCAATGGCAGGGTAGATTGTTCGGCAGGGGCAAAAAATTGGGTTAAGGTGGAGACAAGAAAAGTAATGACTAACAACAGGAAAAAACCGAAGGGTAAATTAAATTCTCCCTGTAACCGGTAATGCCAATTTCTTAAACCGTCAGGCAACCAACCGAGGGGAACGGCTAAAGTTTGCTCGCGCACTAACCACAATAATAGGGGAATGAGGAGGACAAAAGCCCCGCGTAAAAGGTTAGAAATAACTAAAACTTGTTTTTTTAACCATCTATCAACATATACACCCGCCACCGAACCCACTAACACCGCCGGAATTGTATTAGCAATCATTATCGCCGATACCCAGCCACTAATCGACTGATCGGCTTTTTGGTAATGGGTGGCAATTAGGGAGATCATCAGGACTAAATAGAATTTATCCGCTAATTGGGAAAAAATTCCCCCCGCCCAGAGAATGAGAAAGCGCGGGTTTTTTAGCACTGGGGCAAAACCCTGACTGGGATTAGATTTGGGCGCACGTTTAGGCAAGCGGTTCATGGTTTCTGCGTCGGATTGCCTCGGTGAGGAATCGGAAGAATTAAAAACAGGAGTGGGGGAGGCGCTGGACGTAGCGTCGTCAGTTTCTGAGTCAAACAGTTGCATTATGATGATTTTTGCTATCTGTTTAAAATTCTAAGGGAGATAAACCCTCAACTAATGCCGAGGAGCGAAAAGTTTTTCCTAGATGATATTGAGTATAGCTGCGCAGCAAACGATCGAGGTTAATCCATGCTAGTTCTGAGGTAAGGTTTTCTTCTGGGGGAAAATCGGGTTTTCCTAGGCATTGCAGTAATTGCAGTTCTTGCAACGTCAGTTTACTATCGATTTTGGGCGGGTTGATTGTTTCTGTGAGGGCAGCTAGATCTATTATTCCCCCAGCCTCGAAACTAAATCCTAGGCAATTGTCCCCAATTAAAGTTTTTCCCGTCAACAGGCAGTTATGGACTTGCGGCACTAAGCCAGCAATTATTAAGAAATGAAAAATTGCTTGACAAAGGTAGGGAAGTATGTATTGATTTTCGTCGAGGACTTCAATTCTGGCCAGATGGCTGCAGATTAACTCGTATAATTCCCTCTGGGGTTGTTCGCTCATTGCGATCGCCAAAACCAGTTCGCAGAGGTATTGACTAACGGTGAGTTTGGCGAGATTTTGACTTAATTTGGGATAAGATTCGATAGTTTCAGCTTGAACGACCTTATCTAGGGATTTTCCTGCGACTATCAACAGATTATTGACCACAAATAGTTCACTTCTACCCCGCAGGGAAGATTTATACTTGCGCGCACCGGGAGCGATGGCTCTAATTAAACCATATTCGGCGGTCAAAATAGTTAAGAGGCGATCGGCTTCTCCGAAGGCCATTCCTTGCAGATTGATTCCAGTAGCTTGATAGGTACGAGACATCATTTAATAATTAACTAGGGTCTGCTGAAAAAGTTTTCCGTGGGGACAGGGTGTGGCCCCCCCAACCCCCCCGACATCGGGGGGGTGGGGTGTGGGGTGTAGGGTTTTACCGATTTTGAGGGGGTCAATTACCTAATTTTCAGGGAAAAAGTCCCTGAATTTTCCCCCCGATCACTCCCATACCTGGTACTTTTTGATTGACAAAAGGTCTAAAAGTCTTACCCAACAAGGTTTTTAGATTTTTTCAGCAAACCCTAGCTAATTGTCTCCTCAAAAAGACTTGAGCCAATCACTAGGCAAAAGGGAAACTATGGAGGTTAGCGGACTCGAACCGCTGACATCCTGCTTGCAAAGCAGGCGCTCTACCAACTGAGCTAAACCCCCGATCTGGTTTTTGAGACACTCTCGTTATTATAACCTATAGTGAAAAATATTACAAGTTAATTTTTCCCTTGCCTGCCATGTCTTATCTAGTCGCCACTTTTTACCAGTTTGTGGCTTTGTCAGATTATCGTCAAAAACAGCCAGAAATACAAAAATACTGCCAAGAAAGAGGAATTAAAGGAACTATTCTGCTGGCAGCCGAGGGGATTAACGCAACGATCGCCGGGAACAGTCAAGCGATCGCAGAGGTGATTAGTTGGTTAAAAACCGATACTCGTTTAGCTAATCTAGAGGTGAAAGAGTCTGTTTGTGATTATTTGCCCTTTCAACGCTTAAAAATTCGCTTAAAACAGGAAATTGTGACTTTTGGTCAACCCAAGGCTAATCCTCTCGAAAAAACAGGAATTCATCTCAAAACTGAAGAGTGGAACCAATTGCTGAAAGAGCCGGACGTGGTAGTGATCGATACGCGTAATAATTATGAAGTGGCGATCGGTACTTTTGCGGGAGCGCTTAACCCAGAAATCCAGCATTTTCGCCAATTTCCTGAGTATATTCACGACAATTTTGCTCCTATTGACGATAAAAAAATAGCTCTTTTTTGTACGGGGGGAATTCGCTGTGAAAAGGCGGCAGCTTTTTTATTAAATCAAGGCTTTTCGCAAGTTTATCAGCTAGAGGGAGGTATTTTGAAATACTTAGAAGAAGTTAGTCCCGATCAGAGTCTTTGGCAAGGAGAATGTTTTGTTTTTGATCAAAGAGTGGCACTAACAGCTAATCTAGAGGTAGGACATTATAAAATGTGTCCCGCTTGCGGTCATCCCATCGATGAAAAAGATAAACAGTCCCCCAATTACCGGGCAGGAATATCTTGTCCTTATTGTAGTTAATTTTATCCTATCGTCCCGCTCTCATCTCCCTACTTTTCTAGCATCTGGTTACTTTTTCTTGCGGATTTGTGTACCAGAAATCATGTCATGAAGGGCGCGTTTTTTCTTTGTCCAGGCTGCCAGTAAAAAGCCCAAATATAAGGGAGCAGTGGAGAGAACTTTTAGTAAGTAGCGGCGATTTGCTCTTGCAAAAGATATGCGTCGGCCTTGGCTATCGGTGACGGATAAATCAAAAAACATTTTACCAATAGTGGCTTTAAAAAGATATTCTAAGAAAACATAATATAACCATTTAATAACTATTCCTAAACCGAGGGCGCTAAGGATGGCAATATGTTCGTGAGTAAAGTTAACTTTGGCTTGAATATTATAGATAATTGCCGCTATAAATAAAGCAAAACCAAAAATTGTTGTTCCAGCTGCACTTAATCCTGCTGCGTAGTAAACCCAGATTTCTTTGGCTATATCAAAATCAAGATTTAAGTTTTGAAAAGTTGACCATTGTTGTAAGCGAAAACAGATATAACCACCTAATAAAGCGGCGATAATAAGAACGATAAAAGAATCAATTAAAGATGCTTTTAACCGGAGCCAAAACCCAGCATAACTGGGAGAAATTGCAGCAAGTAAAGAAATAAGTGCAGGATTAGGAATAGGAATAATTTTAGGTTTTTCAGGAGCAGAATTTTTAGTTTTTTTAGTTTGATGGGGATTAGCTTTAATATCAGTAATAATTTTTAGCAAAGTTTTGGTATCTTTAGGCCGACCAATAGGTTTTTCTGCCATTAAATTATCGATAAAATCTGCTAATCGAGAAGGGATTTTTTTGGTATATTTACGCCAGTTAAATTCATTGGTATTAATATTATAAATTTTCGGGTCACTGGGTTCTTTACCGGTTAACAAAAAGACGAAAGTTTTGCCCAAAGCATAAAAGTCTGATTGGGGGACAGAGTGACCAAGAGATTGTTCAGGAGGAGCATATCCAGGAGTATAAATTCCCGTATTTTTGCCTCCTGCTAGGACGGTTTTAGTGACTTGTCGCGCCGCTCCAAAATCAATTAAAACTAATTGACCATCGGGTTTTAAGATAATATTAGAGGGTTTGATGTCGCGATGATAGAATTTATGTTTATGAACTTCATGGAGAATATTAGCTAACTGAGTTAACCAATCCAAAGCGAGATGATAATCAATCGGTTTAAATCCTCTTTGTTTTTGGTATTCTTCTAAGTCAATACCAGCAATTTTCTCCATAACTAAACAGTGTAAGGCAGTTTGACTCTCCCGGGGATGATAAATAAAATAGTTTTCTCCTTTGGGAATACCGGGGTGATTTAATTGTTTTAAAAGATTGGCTTCCTGTTGAAATAAATCAATAGCTTTGCTAGAATCGTAGGTAAGAACTTTTAACACTTTAGGTATTTTACGTTCATCTATCACTTCATAGGTATTGCCAAATCCACCTTTGGCACTCAATAAAATTGTGACTCGATATTTACCATTTAAAAGCAAGTCGGAACCACAGGATTGACAGTAACGACTCTCGGTGATACTTTTCGGTTTGGGACAATGAGGATTAATACAAAAACTCATAGATTTTATTAGTAGAGTAGAAAATAAACTTGATGATGACAATATTCCTTGATAAATTTAGGGTTTATTGCCAAGAAAAAAGCCGTGCAATCCCAAAGTGACCACGGCACTTAAAAAAGCCACAACCATGGGGATAATCAGAGATTTAAACCCTTTCAAGTCCGCAATATCTTTAACTAAGATTGCATAACTATCCTCAACTTTTTCCAGTCGTTTATCCATTGTTTCGACTTTCTGATCAAGAGTTTTAATATCTCCCTTTATTTCTGTGGTTTCAATCTTCAGATCATTAACATCTTTTTGGAGAGTATCAAATTTTTGATTAACATCTTTTTGGAGACTGTCAAATTTTTGATCCATATCTCTTTGGAGATTGTCGATTTTCTGATTAACATCTCTTTGGAGGGTGTCGATTTTACTCTCGATCCTTGTCAGGACAGATTCGAGAGAATAGGTAACGGTTTCGCTAGTTTGTGTCATAATTAAAAACCTCTTGCAAATAACTACTTTCTTGACATAAAAAATTAAGGTTTATTACCAAGAAAAAAACCGCGCAATCCCAAAGTTACCACGGCACTTAAAAAAGCCACAACCATGGGGATAATCAGAGATTTAAACCCTTTCAAGTCCGCAATATCTTTAACTAGGATTGCATAGTTATCTTCGACTTTTTCCAGTCGGTTATCTATTGTTTCGACTTTCTGATCAAGAGTTTTAATATCTCCTTTGATTTCTGTGACTTCCACCTTTAAATCATTAACATCTTTTTGGAGACTGTCAAATTTTTGATTAACATCTTTTTGGAGACTGTCAAATTTTTGATCCATAGCTCTTTGAAGATTGTCGATTTTCTGAACCACATCTCTTTGGAGAGAGTCAATTTTCTGATCCACATCTCTTTGGAGACTGTCAAATTTTTGATTAACATCTCTTTGGAGATTGTCGATTTTACTCTCGATCCTTGTCAGGACAGATTCGAGAGAATAGGTAACGGTTTCGCTAGTTTGAGTCATCGGTTAAAATCCTTAGCTACAACTACTCTCATCTTAACCAAATTCTTAAATCTTACTGAAATCGTCTAAAACTGACTGAAAGTGTTGGCTAATTTATCAGCAATTCCCTCGATCCAAATTTCATCTTGTTTAGTATAACTGCGCGGTGCATTTGCCGCTAAAATTAACACCCCTTCCTTACCGATGGGTTGACAGATTAAGCCTTGGGTGTTTTCTGGCAAATAGTCAAATTCGATTTTAGCGGGATATAAATTTAAATTAACTAAATAAACGGCTTTACCGGTTTCTAAAACTCTTTTGATAATATTACTAACTTTAACTTCAGAATTCTGGCTTAAGATACCGCGACGTAATAAAACTTCTCCCTGATAATAAACGATCAGAGATTTTGTCACGGTGTTGGTTAAAAGTAAATGGGAAGCCCAAGCAAGCTCAATTTTAACTGATTCTGGCAAATCTGGGGCAAATTCCAGACCTTCGCGCCCGATTAATTCCACAGCATCCGGTAAGCGGGGTTGAACTCTTTGCCAGATTAAACCCACCAAAATTAAAACCCCACTCAAAATCACTCCCATCACATCGGAACGCGCTTGCGATGGGGTTAAATCGGCAGTGGCAAAACGATTAAACATTAATACCGTACCCCCGACGATGCCGGCGAACAGGGGTAACAGTCTTAAAATACGATTGGGATCAGCTGGTGCCATAGCTGAGAACTATTCCTCGTCTGGTTCTAGAATACGTTGAAAAAGATAGCCTGTACCTCTAGCGGTGAGAATTAACTCAGGATTGCTGGGATCATCTTCTAATTTGGCTCGTAAACGGGAAATATGCACATCTACCACCCGCGTATCCACATGACGTTCGGGGGTATAACCCCAAACTTCCTGAAGGATTTCCGAGCGGGAAAAAGCTTCTCCCGAGCGACTGACCAATAATTCCAGTAAACTAAATTCCATACCAGTCAGACGGATGCGTTCATCCCCCTTATAAACTTGGCGTTTATTGGTATCGATTTTAATGGAACCGATATGAATCACACCGGAACTAGGAATCCCCAGAGCGCCATTTTTCTCTACCCGACGCAACACCGAACGAATCCGCGCTTCGAGTTCTTTGGGAGAAAAAGGTTTAACTACATAGTCATCCGCGCCCAATTCTAGCCCGGTAATTCGATCGGCCACATCCCCCAAAGCGGTTAACATAATGATAGGAATATCCGATTCTTTGCGGAGTTCCTGACAGACACCGTAACCGTCTAATTTCGGCATCATCACATCCAAAACCACTAAATCGGGTTCGGCGGTGCGGAAGGTTTCTAAAGCTTCCTCTCCGTCGGCGGCGGTGACGACTTCATAACCAATCATCGACAAACGAGTCTCTAAGATACGACGGATGCTGGCTTCATCATCAACAACGAGAATTTTTTCCTTCTGGTTCTCCAACTGAATTAACACTCCTTAGTTAAATAGTGTGATGAATTTTAAAGTTAAATAACGAGCGTTCCTGTTTATAGAATATCCTTTGGCCGTTATCATTAAGCCTAAATTTCCTATTTTATTTCTTTTATGGCAATTATCAATAACTTTATGGTCTTCCTTCCCCTTTATCATACTTAACTAAATTTGACAAGAGAATTAATCCCCAAACCGCTTTTCTTCAACTTTTCTTAAAAAACATGGCGAAATCGCGAACAATATATATCTGTAGCACTTGTGGGGCGGAATCTCCCCAATGGTTAGGAAAATGCCCCAGTTGTGACACCTACGGGACGCTAGAAGAACAAGTGGTGGCTGGTGGCAATAATCCGGCGGTAAATCGCCCAGGATGGCAAAATAGTCGCCCAAATAACGGCAAAGGGCAACGCAACCCCCAACCGCGCATCTCGGTGCGCTTCTCGGAAATTACCCAGTATGAACAGGAACGTTTTCCCTCTGGTTACGGGGAATTCGATCGCGTTCTCGGCGGTGGCATTGTCCCCGGTTCTCTTGTACTAATCGGCGGCGATCCGGGTATCGGCAAATCGACGCTTTTACTGCAAGTTACCAACCAACTCGCCCAAAGATTACCGCGCATCCTCTACGTTTCCGCCGAAGAATCGGGACAACAGATTAAACTGCGGGCTGCCCGTTTGGGGGTGGGAGTGGTTGCCGTGGAGTCGGAAAATAACGGCAATGGCAAGGAGAAAAAAGCCTCTGAATCAACCGCAGAACTCGATAATCATCTCTACGTTCTGCCAGAAACAGATTTAGAGGAAATTTTGCGGGAATTAGAATCTCTACGCCCACAGGTGGCGGTAATTGACAGTATTCAAACTCTTTATTTTGGGGCGTTAACTTCCGCACCGGGATCCGTCGCCCAAGTTCGCGAATGTACCTCCGCCTTGATGCAGGTGGCAAAACGGGAGAATATTACTTTACTAATTGTCGGTCATGTGACTAAAGAAGGGGCGATCGCTGGTCCGCGAGTTTTGGAACATTTGGTCGATACGGTGTTATATTTTGAAGGCGATCGCTATGCCTCCCATCGTCTCTTAAGATCGGTGAAAAACCGTTTTGGGGCAACCCACGAGATCGGTATTTTCGAGATGGTGGACCACGGTTTGGTGGAAGTGGAAAACCCCTCAGAATTATTTTTAGGCAATCGCGATGAATTTTCCCCGGGTACGGCGACGGTGGTAGCCTGTGAAGGTACACGCCCGATTGTGGTGGAGTTACAGGCATTAGTTAGCCCCACCAGCTATGCTTCCCCCCGAAGATCGACTACTGGCATAGAATACAACCGATTACAGCAAATTCTCGCCGTTTTAGAAAAGCGTGTCGGCATTCCTTTATCGAAATTAGATGCCTATGTTGCTTCCGCAGGAGGGTTGGGAGTGGAAGAACCGGCGGCGGATCTGGGAGTTGCGATCGCTGTTGTCGCTAGTTTTCGCGATCGAGTCGTGGATCCGCGCACAGTCTTAATCGGGGAAGTGGGATTAGGCGGACAAGTGCGCTTAGTGTCGCAAATGGAACTAAGATTAAAAGAAGCAGCGAAATTGGGCTTTAAACGGGCGATTGTCCCCAGAGGTCAAGTTTATCCCGAAGATGTGGGCTTAGAAATTGTTCCAGTCGGCAAGGTAATCGAGGCAATTGTCGCCGCAATTCCCCCCCAGCAGCGCTTTGGGGAAGATCTGGAAGACGAGGAAGGGGAAGGGCAAGAATAACGGTACAATGCTAAAAAAGATTAAATTACTTGGGAGATTTTCACCATGTCTGTGTTAGCTGTTGCCGCTTTAGCGGGTTATCTGATCGTTTTTAGCGGAATTGCCCTCGGTCTCTTTTTCGGTCTGCGCTCCGCTAAAATTATCTAGTATATAAAAGGTGTAGTGATCGGTTTAACTGGTCACTATTGCCAATTCTAGGGGAAATAAAAAATGACTGTTATTCCCGACTTAAAAACTCTCTACGAAATTGATGATTCCCTCTGGTTAGAAGAAACTATAGAACTGCTCAAGGCTAAAAATTTTGAAGCGTTAGATTTAGAAAACTTAATCGAGGAGTTAGAAGACTTGGGAAACGAAAAAAAGTTTCGTGTTGCTAGTTTTTTACAGCAAATTATTAGACATTGTTTATTATTACAATTTTGGACAAGGGAAAGGGAATATAATCAGGCTCATTGGCAAGCAGAGATAATAAGTTTTCAATATCAGTTACAGCGCTATTTAACCACAAATCTTCGCAAATATCTAGAACAGGAATTTGATCAAATTTACTTTGAGTCCCGGCAATACGTTCGTAAAAAAACTGATAATCAAGTCAACTTTCCCGATACTTGTCCCTACAGTTTGGAAGAACTGCTCGATCCTAATTGGCTACCATCTGACAATCAAGGAGATAAAAAATGACTGTTATTCCCGACTTAAAAACTCTCTACGAGATTGATGATTCCCTCTGGTTAGCAGAAACTATAGAACTGCTCAAGGCTAAAAATTTTGACGCTTTAGATTTAGACAATTTAATCGAGGAGTTAGAAGATTTGGGAAACGAAAAAAAGTTTCGTGTTGCTAGTTTTTTACAGCAAATTGTTAGACATTGTTTATTATTACAATTTTGGACAGGGGAAAGAGAATATAATCAGGCTCATTGGCAAGCAGAACTGGTAAATTTTCAAGATCAATTAAATACCTACCTAACGGCAAGTTTACGGAAATATTTAGAACAAGAATTTGATAATATTTATCAGAAAGCACTCCGTTATGTGAGAAAAAAGACCAACAATCAAGTCAACTTTCCCAATACTTGTCCCTACAGTTTAGAAGAACTTCTCGATCCTAATTGGCTACCACCTTACGAATAAAGGAGATAAAAAATGACTGTTATTCCCGACTTAAAAACCCTCTACGAAATTGATGATTCTCTCTGGTTAGAAGAAACCATCGAACTATTGAAGAATAAAAGATATGAAGCTTTAGATTTAGACAATTTGATCGAGGAGTTAGAAGACTTGGGAAACGAAAAAAAGTTTCGTGTTGCTAGTTTTTTACAGCAAATTGTTAGACATTGTTTATTATTACAATTTTGGACAGCAGCAAGAGCATATAATCAGGATCACTGGGAGTTAGAAATAGTCAACTTTCAAATTCAGCTAAAAAGAGGCTTAACCACCAATCTCCGTAATTATTTACAAAATGAATTAACTAATATTTATGAAGATGCAGTTTTCTTTGTGCGGAAAAAGACAAAAAATCAAGTCAACTTTCCCGATACTTGTCCCTACAGTTTAGAAGAACTTCTCAATCCTAATTGGCTACCATCTTACGAATAAAGGAGATAAAAAATGACTGTTATTACCGACTTAAAAACTCTCTACGAAATTGATGATTCTCTCTGGTTAGAAGAAACCATCGAACTCTTGAAAGCGAAAAGATTTGACGCTTTAGATTTAGAAAACTTAATCGAGGAGTTAGAAGATTTGGGAAACGAAAAAAAGTTTCGTGTTGCTAGTTTTTTACAGCAAATTATTAGACATTGTTTATTATTACAATTTTGGACAAGGGAAAGAGAATATAACCAAGCTCATTGGCAAGCAGAGATCGTGAGTTTTAAAGATCAACTAAAACGTTATTTAACCACAAATCTTCGTAAATATCTGGAGCAAGAGTTTGATAATATCTATGAAGATGCAGTGCGATACGTTCGTCAAAAAACTGATAATCAAGTCATTTTTCCCGATACTTGTCCCTACAGTTTAGAAGAACTTCTCGATCCTAATTGGCTACCATCTTATCATCAAGGAGATAAAAAATGACTGTTATTCCCGACTTAAAAACTCTCTACGAAATTGATGATTCTCTCTGGTTAGAAGAAACCATCGAACTCTTGAAAGCGAAAAAATTTGACGCTTTAGATTTAGACAATTTAATCGAGGAGTTAGAAGATTTGGGAAACGAAAAAAAGTTTCGTGTTGCCAGTTTATTCGAGCAAATTATTAGACATTTTTTACTCCTACAATTTTGGCAAGATGAAAGAACATATAATCGTAGTCATTGGCGCTCAGAAATTGTCAATTTCAAAAACCAGATCGACAATTATTTAAATACTAATCTCCACAATTATCTCAGTCAACAATTACCTCGTATTTATCAGAAAGCGTTAAATTATGTTAGAGAAAAAACCGATAATCAAGTTAGTTTTCCTCAGAAATGTCCCTACAGTTTAGAAAATCTGATCGCTCTCGATTGGTTTCCTCCAGAAAATGAATAAAGGAAAAAATGAAATGCTGAAAAAGTTTCTACGTTGGCTGATTATTGGGGGAACCTTATTTTTTGTTCTCAGTAATCTTAAAAATAACTGGGATAACGTCACCTCAGTTAGAATTGAAAATCACGGTTGGTTATTTCTTTTCTTGGCACTTGTAACCACAGTTATCGCTCAAATTTGGGCAGGATGGGTGTGGACATGGATACTCAAAAGCTATCAACAACCGATTAAAACCTCCACAGGAATTGGCATCTATATGATTACCAATTTAGGAAAATACCTACCTGGTAATATCGGCCACTTTTATGCTCGCATTGTGGCAATTAATAAAGCAGGAAGTGATTGGGGAACCGCTAGTTTAAGCGTTTTATTAGAACTTTTATTGCTGGTGTGTGCAGCCTTAGCCATAGCAGCAATTGCTAGTGGTTTAGGTTGGATGAAATCTAGCTCAAGTCTAGGGATACAGATATTAGTTTTAGGATTAATTTTAATCGGCATTCATCCCAAATTTTTAAATTATCCTCTGAAAATCCTTAGCCAAAAGAAAAAGATTGCTCAAGAACCTGTTTATCTAACTAAATATCCTCTCGTCCCTCTCTTGGGTGAAACTGGATTTTTATTGTGGCGCGGTGCGGGTTTTATTTTAGCTTGGATGGTATTAAAAATGATTACCCCCGCTCAGATTTTACCCCTCTTAGGAACCTTTAGTTTTGCTTGGTTATTGGGTTTAGTTGTTCCCGGAGCGCCGGGAGGATTAGGAGTGTTTGAAGCTACAGTGATCGCACTTTTAGACACAGAAAAATTTCCCGCCGCTAACGTACTTGTCACCGTTGCTATCTATCGTTTAATTAGCATTCTCTCCGAAGTCATTGCCGCCGGAATCGGGACAAAATTAGTTAAAGATAAAGCCAAGTTTTTCGATTAGCTTAAGAATATTATTCGGGTGTGTTAGCCCAATGTAACCCACCCAGAAGAAAAATTTTGGTCATTGTTAAGCGAAGATAATTTTCTCAACTCCTAACATCTATCTCCTCACTCCTAAATTTTGATGTAACATAGGATCAATAATCAGCAAAAATATAGATACTCCCACCTAGAGAGGCCGAAAAAATGACGATTGCCAAAAGCGACGAAACTGCCACCTCTCCGGCACTGATAGAAGAAGATTTCGAGGACTTCTGGGAACCAACCCCACCCCCCACAGACTTAATTTTTGATGTCCTGATTCGCTCCCTACACCAGGGTTACGGCGAACGAGACGACTTCTACACAGGTGGCAATATGTTTATTTATTTCAGCCGCGAACAGGCGAAAAATCGCGATTTTCGCGGGCCAGATTTCTTCGCTGTCCTCAATGTCGATGGTACGAGAGAGCGACAGGGTTGGGTAATTTGGGAAGAAGAGGGACGTTATCCCGACGTTATCGTGGAATTAACCTCTCCTAGTACTGCGAGAACCGATAAAGTGCGAAAAAAGGCAATTTATGAGGGAACCTTCCGCACGCCAGATTATTTCATCTACGATCCTTTCGATGGCAATTCTTTACAAGGATGGCATTTAGGGGCCGACCAACGCTACCATTCTTTAGAACGAAACGAGCGCGGCTGGTTATGGTGCGAAACCTTAGGCTATTGGTTAGGGACTTGGGAGGGGACTATTGACCGAGAAACGGCAATTTGGGCGAGATTTTATGATCCAGAAGGCAATTTAATCCCCTTGCCAGAAGAAGCAGCACAGGAGCAAGCGGCTGCGGCACAGGAGCAAGCGGCTGCGGCACAGGAGCAATTAAATGCTACTCAGCAAGCTCTGGAAGAGGAAAGACAGCGTTCTCAACAGTTGGCGGCTCGTTTGCGAGAAATGGGGATAGAGCTATAGTATAGCTGTATTTGTTTAGGTGAGGAGGTAAACTACTGGTGTTCCTCCTCCCTCAAAGTCGGTTAATTTCTCCTTTCACGGTTGAGGGAGCCTGCAATCCCAGTCTATTTGAAATCTAGCGCGACACCTGTTTGCTGCTGTGATTACCTTTTGGCCGGTGGGTAATTATTGATCAGAGTTTTCTTTTATTCTTCCTTAAACAGTAAACAGTAAACAGTGAACTGAAAACTCAAATCTGATAACTGATACCTGTCTCGGAGTCTCAACTAGGAAATTTATTTGGCACGACTACTTATATGTCTAATCTATCTTTGGGCGCACAACCTCCTCTAGAATTTATACCCCCTAACCTTAACCCCTTGCTTTTAAAGGGATGTCAAATCTTTTTACCTCTCTGGTTACAAACTCAAACCAATTTAAGAGAAATTTCCGCCGTCAATCTAGAAACTTTAATCACATTTTATCAAAAAAGTCAAGAGAAAAAAGTCCGTTTACTGCTTGCTTTTCGTCATCCCAGTATTAACGATCCCTACTGTATGGCCTATCTTTTGTGGAAATTAGTACCCAAAAAAGGCCAAGAGTTAGGAATAAAATTAAACAATCCAATTCACGCTCATTTTATGTATGATCGAGGGATTCCTTTATGGGCTGGAGAAAGGGTAGGATGGTTATATTCTAAGTTGGGTGGCACACCAATTCAACGGGGAAAAGCCGATTTAATCGGATTGCGATCAGCTCGTCGTTTATTATTAGAAGGAGATTATCCTTTAGCCGCCGCTCCGGAAGGGGCAACTAACGGACATAATGAGCTTGTCAGCGCTATTGAACCGGGTATTTCTCAATTGGCTTTTTGGGGTGTGGATGATGTCAGAAAAGCTAAACAACAGCAAGAAGTAATTATTTTACCCATTGGTATTCAGTATTTTTATCTGACTCCAGTGTGGCAAGAAATCGAGCAAATTTTAACTAATTTAGAAACCGATAGCGGTTTAGAAACAATCCCGAATTCATCCTCAAAAGAAAAGGTTTTATACGAGCGTCTTTTTCGGTTAGGAGAAAGATTATTATCTTTAATGGAGGATTTTTATCGAGATTTCTACTATCAATCTTTGCCTGTAGTACCTGCCAATGGTGATGATCCAAACGAAACCCTAGCCAAACGTTTAGCCAATTTATTAGATGTGGCCTTACAAACCGTAGAAAAGTATTTTAATGTTTCTTCTAATGGTAATGTGATCGATCGCTGTCGTCGTTTGGAACAAGCAGGATGGGAACGCATTTATCGGGAAGAATTAAAACCCACTCATTCTATTTCTCCCCTTGAATTAGGATTAGCTGATCGCCTGGCCGATGAAGCTAATTTAAAAATGTGGCACATGAGAATTGTGGAAAGTTTTGTGTCAGTAACTGGTTATTATGTCAAGGAAAAACCCACCGTAGAAAGATTTGCCGAGACAATTTTATTACTCTGGGATTTAGTAACAAGAATTAAGGGAGGTAATCCCTTTTTCCGTCCCCAAATTGGTCAACAAAAAGCGATAATAACTATTGGTAAACCTATTTCCGTATCCGAGCGCTATGCTGATTATAAAAGCGATCGACGCTCGGCCGTAGCACAATTAACCCAAGATTTACAAACCAGTTTAGAAAGTTTAATTATTCATCAGTAGATAATTAGGGTTTACTGAAAAAGTTTGTTGGTGGAGTCGGTTATCAGTTATCAGTTATCAGTTATCAGTTATCAGTTCACTGAGAAAACACCCCACACCCCACACCCCACACCCCACACCCCACACCCTGCCACCAGGAAAAACTTTTCCACCTAGCTCTAGTATAGGAGATAGTACGGGAATCTGGAAAAACTCAATACCGAAAACCCTACCCCAGTCAGAGAATCTTTTATCTATCCTAAAAGTGTAGAGATAAATCAAAATCTCTAGCGTCAAGAAAACTGCGGAGGTGAATTATATGGCACTTATACGTTGGGAACCTTTCAGAGAAGTAGAAAGCCTACAGAAAGAAATGAATCGCTTGTTTGACCGTCTTGTGCCGACTGATGTAGGCAATGGCGAAAAAATGGGGTTATCCTTCATCCCGGCGGCGGAAATGACCGAAACGCCAGAGGCAGTTCAGCTTAAACTGGAAATACCTGGTATGGAAGCCAAAGACCTCAATGTGGAAGTAACAGCCGATAGTCTGACCATTAATGGTGAAAGAAAATCGGAAATTAAAACCGAAGAGGAAGGATTTGCCCGCACTGAGTTCCGTTATGGTAAATTCCATCGGGTTATTCCTCTACCAGTTCAGGTTGATAACAATAACGTGACCGCTGAATACAAAGATGGCATTCTCAACCTCACCCTCCCGAAAGCGGAAGAAGAAAAAAATAAAGTGGTGAAAGTGTCCATCAATCCTGCCATTGCTCAATGATGTGGCTCTCATTGTCTGGTCTTAAGCGAAAGAGTTAACCTAGTGTGATTAAACCAAAGCGGGAGTATCAAACCATACTTCCGCTTTTAGCTTCCTAAACCTTTAACTTAAAACTTCTAACACTGCTTGGGGTGATAATTTATCTTTAAACCAGATAACCTGAGCGGGTAGATTTTGAAATTTAACTCCAGCTTTTTCTAGATTTAACCGTTCCGATACGGCTAAAATTAGATTATTTGCTTGGGCCGATTTAACCTGTAAAAATTTCTTTTGTAGGTATTCTGGTCGCCAATAACCAACAATTTCGAGGAGAAAAACGCGACCATCGGGATGCACTAAACGAAAATCGGGAATCATCACTCCTCCGGGTAAAGGCACTAAATCCACTTCCCTTTCTAGTTGCCATTCAGTTTTTAACTGTAACCAACGTTTAGCGAAAGATTCCTCTAACATACTATCGTAGGGTTTACCCGGGGAATAGTGGGACACCAGACCACAGTTATCCTCTAAATTAAACTGTTGTTTTTTAATAGTTCCTGTATAGGAATCTTTATACTGTAATTGTGCCTTCAAATTCCAGTGAGTAACATGGAGTAAGGCAGGAATTAATTTAGCGATTTCAATGCCATAACGACTATTAGCTTTAAATAAACTGGTGGGACCATCGATAGTAATAGTAAATCCCGTGTCGGCATCCCCTTCGATATAAGTCATTAAACGAAATAGTTTTAGATAGCGAAAGAGATATTTATATTCCCCCGGATCGTTGCGGTGGACGTTGATAATTAAATAACTGGCCCGATAAAAAATACCTTGAATTTGCGAGAGGTTAAAACGATGAATTAAATTTTCGGGGGTGGGAGCATCAAATTGAGTGAGAATTTTATTCTCCGCTAAATCAGCATAGAGTCCTTTTTCTAGAGCTACTGGAAAAATTTCTTGATTTAATTCTTGGCTGAGTTGCTGGGCAATTTTCCCCAGAATTAGCGATCGATTTTGGGGAATAGGAACAAAGTTAGCCGCTTGTTCAAAAACTCTTTTTCTTAATTCCTGTGGTTCTAAGGGACTAATAATCTCAAAGGTGGCAAAATGATTGGTTAATAGGTGAGCAAATCCCCGTTTAATTTTATAATCAGGACTGTCTCCCTCCAAGATTAGGAGTTTTTGGCTTAATTCTCCCTTAGTTTCACCGATACTTTCCTGAAAACAGCTGATTTGTTCTTTAGCAATCGCCAGATAATCGGCAGCCAGCGGTAAGCGTTTGGGAATAATTGTCTCGCCATTTTGACGGGAAATCAATAAATCGGTCGGTAACATGGCAAGCTAGAGAAGAATAATCAGATGGGGAGAGGTGGGACGACAAGGAAAGGTCGAAACCCCAAAAATCCCCCGATTCTAACTAGGGTCTGCTGAAAAAGTTTTGAAAAAGTCCCGGAATTTTACCCCCGATCACTCCAATGGTTGGCACTTTTTGAGGAAAAAAAAGTCTAAAAGTCTTACCCAATAAGGTTTTTAGATTTATTCAGCAAACCCTAACTATTTTGGTCGAGATAACGCTCTAAATCCTCGATCACGCGGGTTAATTCTGCTTCTGTGGTTAAGCGTAGGCGATCATCACGAACCGTTAACAAAACTTTAGCCGAAAAAGGATTCGGATAAATATTGGGATTACAAAACACTTCCAGAAACACATCACCAGTGTGCTGATATTCCAGCGGTTTTTGGGGTTGGGGTTTACCCCCACTAGCGGCATTACTGGCGATCGCTTTCAGGCGATCAAGTAAAATATTAATTTCCCTTTGCAAATCTAGGGCAGCACTGGGACTGAAACGAAAAGTAACGGAACCTTGCAAGAGATTAAGAGTTAAAGGAATCATCGAAAAATTTGGTCTGAAACCCCGCCGTTTTAGGTTGGCTTTACTATTAAATAGTAGCACATTGACACGATATATGCTTGAAGGCGAGCAGGGCTTACCCAAATATCAGTCTAACACAGAACAAAATCACCCATTCGCCTCTATTTCCTTGTCAAGCGTTGTGGTTCTCACCATACCATCAAGAATGGTTCCATTCATAATCGGAAACCCAGCCACTAATAAAATTATCTCTCCCGATACCAAACAATTAATTGATCAACTCTTGCTCGAAGGAATTTCCTGACTTTGGAATTGCTAGAGTAACAGGGGTATCAGCAAACCCCATCTAAAATCCTTATTCATCCCCTAAATAAGCTTCAATCACCGCAGGATTCTCCCTGACTGTAGCTGGATCTCCCAAAGCGATTAACTTACCGAAATCTAACACAGCAATGCGATCGCATAATCCCATCACTAAAGGCACATGATGTTCGATTAACAGGACGGTTAAATCCTCTGAATTATCACGAATTTGTCGAATTAGCTGACTTAATGCCCCCTTTTCGCTAGGATTCATCCCGGCTGCCGGTTCATCGAGGAGTAATAACTGGGGTTGCAAAGCTAAAGCGCGGGCAATTTCCAAGCGTCTTTGATCACCATAGGCTAAATTACGGGCTTTCCGATTGCTTTGGTCGGTTAATCCGACTAAATCTAATAATTCCCCCGCTCTTTTGTAGGTTTTTTCCTCCTCCCTTCTCGAAACTGGTAAACCCAAAATTCCCGTCCAGAGATTGGAGCTATTGTGAATGTGACCAGCGATCGCCACATTTTCTAAAGCCGATAATTCACCAAATAAGCGCAAATTCTGGAAAGTACGGGCAATTCCTGCCTGAGCAATCTGGTGAGGACGATAATTAGCCAGACTGCAGCCTTGATAAATTAAATCACCACTGGATAGGGGAATTAAACCGGTGATCAGATTAAATAAAGTCGTTTTTCCCGCCCCATTAGGTCCAATTAAGCCAAAAATCTCCTTTTTTTGTACCTGAAAGGAAACCCCATCCACAGCGACTAATCCCCCAAATCGACGGGTGGCTCCCCGCACTTCTAATAAATTTGCTTGCATCCTTGTTAATAGGTTAAATTAGTCGATTTTACTCGATCAAGACGATTGCAAGTAAGCATTGCACCGACCAAAAAAAGATATTTGTCAGGAGATTTACCCTGAAAGAATCAGTTTTAAAGATTTATTTGGCAATTATTTTGATCGGGAAACATTTTACACAATCCTGACCAGATCAGCAAGACGGCTCACCACTACTAGCGAATCACTACCGATAACGAAAAACTGCCATAATTGCAGCAATGTCCTCATCTAGCCAAAAGGCGATCGCTATTGATGAAAAATGACGCTAAAATTATCGATCTCGTCATCCGGCTGTTCTTTCTCGGCCTGTTGTTATTTGCCGGTTTTACCCTGCTGCGTCCCTTCCTAACCATGATCCTCTGGGGAGCAATTCTAGCGATCGCTTGGTATCCGATCTTTCTCTGGTTAAAAAAGCTGCTCGCGGGCCGGGCGAAACTGGCCGCAGTTCTCCTCACCCTACTTTGTCTAGGGATTATTATCGGTCCGGTGAGTGGCATTGCAGCGGTTCTGGCGGGTAATCTGCGAACGATGGCCGAATATATCGATACTGGTGCGGTGCTGATTCCCCCTCCCCCCGCCGATGTGGCCACCTGGCCGCTGATCGGCGAAAGGATTGCCAGTCTCTGGCAGCAGGCATCGGATAACACGGGTCAATTTCTTCAACGCTTCGAGCCACAATTAAAAGAACTGGGGAAAATTTCCCTTTCCCTAGCCACCAGTACCGGTCTGACGGTGCTGAAATTTATCGTCTCGATTCTGATTGCGGCGGCCCTCACCCTCTCGGCTAAAAATCTGACTCACCTGATGAACCGGTTAGCGGAAAAGATTGCCCCGGGTCGAGGCATCGCGCTGGCCAGTCTAACCGCCTCCACCGTCCGCAATGTTAGCCGCGGTATTATTGGCGTTGCCATTATCCAGAGTCTTTTGATCGGCATCGGTTTAGTGACGGTGGGAACGCCTGCAGCCGGTTTATTAACTTTCCTCACCCTAATTTTGGGCATTCTCCAAATTGGCCCTGGTTTGATTGTCTTGGGGGCGCTCATTCACGCTTGGGTAACACTACCCCATTCTATCGCCCTATTATTTACCCTCTGGATGATTCCCGCCACCTTGGTGGATAATTTCCTCAAACCGATCTTAATGGGGCGCGGTCTGCCCATTCCCATGGTGGTGATTCTGCTAGGGGTGTTCGGGGGAGTGATCGCCTACGGGATTATCGGTTTGTTCGTCGGACCGGTTCTGCTCGGTCTCTGCTACGAGTTAGTCAGGGCTTGGATTGGCGAGGATAGCCCCGAACCAGTGGCAAATAGCCATGATCAGCCAATCTAAGGGCGGATAGAGCTAATTTTTACCTTAATCTTTCCAGGAAACTTAGGAAAAAAAGATTAATTTAGCCACGGTTCCGGTTAAGCAGATTGAGGTAAAAGTAGGCTCATCTAAAGGTAAGATTTCTTCAGTTGGTGACAACAAGCAATCAAACAGCAGAAACCAGACTGAAGTGAGGAGAAGGTTTGATTTAAGCAATAGGTATTGATTTGAATGTGGCGGCTGATTTATTGTAAGAAGATAAAGGTGTATATTTGGCTGGTAATTAATAGAAAAATAAATAAAATTACTGATTTATATTTAAAAAATATAAATCGCAAATCAGTTAAAAAACTATAAAAAATTTTACCAGTTATTAAACAAAAAATTACTTTTTATCTCCAAATATTACCCATTTATTGTCTCTGATAAACCTAGTATATTTATTAGTGCTTATTTATACAACTCTTGCTAGGCAAGGTTTTAAAGACTATATTTTAGAAAATTATTTCTATTCTTCTCCCTTACACACGGAAACAATAAGAGGCGATTTATCCACTTAATTATCTTTTCTATAATTGGGCTACAGTTTTTGGAAAATAGTCTTAGTATTTACTCTGTTGATTGAGAAACCCTGACCTAGTAAGCTAGGACGCATTTACGCAACGAATTTTAACTGCGCCTCAACAAGCAATTTAAATGCACGGGCAGCTTAATACTTTCACGTTTTTTCATTCTCAATAATACTGTTCTTATTGCGGTGACTAATCAGGCTCTTGGATAAATTAATTTAATAAAAAATTTATTTTTTATTAAATTTGTCTATTTATAATCATAAGTAGATGAGAAATTTAGCCCTAAGGCAGAAAGGTTGGGCTTGTCTTTTTCCCTAACCATAAACAGAAAGAATTAACAAACTTAAGTAATTGACCGATTAATTTTCGGACAATTAGGGAGGCCGAATCATGAAGACAACACAAGTAAGTTCCAATTCATTGAGTATAGATGTGCCGTCCTTAAAGGATGCTTTGGGTTTTGAGCAATCCTTCCCGAACACGGCTGATTTAACAGGTTCTGACGATTTAAGTCTATCGAAGGAAACTTCTCCCTTAGGAGTCCTGAACTCTAACCCCTCCCCATCTACAATCTCTTCGGAGGCCGCCACGGTTCCAGCCTCCCCTGCTGCTACGAGTCAAGTAGCGTTTCCCGCTTCTCCCAGTATTGACTCTTCTGGTTATTCCACCAGTCCAGCGTCGAGTCTTGCCTCTGTACCCACTGCTGCCCCCGTCACCTCAGAGCTAGAACCGGCAGCAACTAGCACCCTTGCCCCTTATGTTCCCAATCAACTCATTCTCAAGTTTAAGCAGGGGATCCCCAGTGCCGAAGTTGCTCAGTTCAAGTCCCTCTTTGGTGCTGTCAGCACCCAGACGATTAAACTAACGGGGGCAGAGATTTGGAAGTTATCGGGGTCGCTCTCTGTGGAGAAGATTCTGGCACAATATCGCTCCAATCCGATTTTTGAATACATTGAACCCGACTATATTCGGACGCTGGGGACAATTACTCCCCAGGCGACATTCCCCAATGACCCCAGTTTTAATCAACTTTGGGGACTGCATAACACCGGACAAAGTGGCGGTACTCCCGATGCGGATATTGATGCCCCGGAAGCCTGGGATATTCAAAAAGGCAATCCTAATTTAGTGATTGGGGTTATTGATACGGGGGTTGACTACAATCACCAAGACCTAGTTGGCAACATCTGGACAAACCCAGGGGAAATTGCCAACGACGGCATTGACAACGATGGCAATGGCTACGTTGACGACATTCGCGGTTGGGACTTTGCCTACAACGACAATAACCCCAGTGATGTTTATGGTCACGGAACCCATGTTTCGGGAACCATTGCTGGCAAAGGAAATAATGGGGTCGGCGTGACGGGGGTGGCTTGGAATGCCAAAATCATGCCGCTGAAGTTTTTGAATGATCAAGGATCAGGCTCTACCTCCAATGCCATTTTGGCAATTAACTATGCGAAGGACAAAGGAGTTAAGCTCACCAATAACTCCTGGGGAGGTGGCGGTTATAGTCAAGCGCTCTACGATGCGATTAACGCGGCGGGTCAGGCGGGGGCGTTATTTATTGCGGCGGCTGGTAATGATGCAAAAAACACTGACACAAGCCCCTCCTATCCTGCCAGCTACAACCTAGCTAATATTATTTCCGTTGCTTCCACCACCCGCACCGATTCCCTCTCGTCGTTTTCCAACTATGGCTTAACCAGCGTAGATTTAGGCGCACCTGGTTCAGAGATTTACAGCACCACTCCCAACAATACCTATGCCACCTATTCAGGGACATCCATGGCCAGT
>VYLO01000069.1_pt1 | contig 29544 bp, 30 predicted proteins | sample 5114271 | NCBI WGS metagenome assembly VYLO01 (sample SAMN12291807, study PRJNA351875) | freshwater metagenome | isolation source: freshwater lake | place: USA: Michigan, Lansing Lake | collected 2011-08-05 | reverse complement strand
TGGGGGCATCGCGGCTGGGGTTGTCTCTTTCATCGCTGCTCTTTTAACGTAAAGTGCTTATTCTATAACAATTATACTCTATTATACTCTTGTTGATCGTTTAAGTCCCACTATCAACTTTTATTTGTGCTGCGGGAATAAAGCTAAAATTCTTGGGTTTGCTTCCCTTTTCTTGAGAAGACACATTGATCAGCGTTGTGTAGAGAACTAATTAGGGTTGATCAAGCTTTTTGCTGGTGATTTGGCTAATATATACCCGTTGGCTAATTTTTACTCCTGATCTGGGGATTGTCCGAAAAGATGCTCTACGATTCGCTTAACTTCTGTACGGATGCCGGTGACTTCGTTGCGGAAAAACTGTCGATCGCTCTCAGCTTGAGTGATAAATTGATTTAAGCGCTCGTTGGTTCGTTCAAGACTCCCTGCTATTGTCCTAACTTCACGGGTTAGCTGTGCTATATCTTCTCGATTCTGTTGCGTGAGGACAACGGTAGCCTGTAGTATGCTCTCGATCCGTTCTAATCTTTCATCCGTCATCGGTTACAATCCCTTTAGCGCTTTTTATCGGTCTCTCTACTTAGAATTATATAGGGCTTGCTGAATAAATCTAAAAACCTTGTTGGCATAGTTGGCATAGAAGGCGTGTTTAGTCTTAGCTATCTCAAACAAACTAAACTCTATCAAGAAGCAATAAAAGAAGGTAGAGAAGAAGGTCAACAACGGGGAAAAATACCAGCACAATTAGATTATATTACCCTCGCTACTGCCTTAGACTTAGACAGGGAAAGGGGACGGTAAGTTCCCTAAAACTGCCTAAAAGTTTATCCGTAATCGGGCAATTTTATGAAACTAATTCTCTCCGTCATGATGACTCTTTTTATCTTTAATTTTGCTATTCGTTTATTGGCTTTGATTGGTTTCCCTATGATACTTTTAACTATTAGTGCCAAAGGTTTTCGCAATCAGTTAAGTTAATCGTTTTTCAATCATTCCAGATGGGAAAAAATTAATCTACCCCGGAGTCATGAATAACGATTAATTATTAATACTTTAACCAAAACGACCGCTAACATAATCTCTAGTGGACTCTTGAGCGGGATTTTGAAAGATTACCTCGGTGCGATCATATTCCACTAAATAACCCACTTTACCACCTTTTGGGGTCGGTTCAGCATTATAAAAAGCCGTTAAATCAGAAACCCGCGACGCTTGTTGCATATTGTGGGTGACAATAACTATAGTATATTGGGTTTTCAATTCGTGAATTAATTCCTCAATTTTTAGGGTAGAAATTGGATCGAGTGCCGCACAGGGTTCATCCATTAAAACAACTTCCGGTTTAACCGCAATAGCGCGAGCAATACATAACCTTTGTTGTTGTCCCCCCGATAAAGCTAAACCACTTTCTTTGAGTTTATCTTTAACATCATCCCAGAGAACGGCTTTTTTTAAAGATTCTTCCACTAATTGATCCATATCACCGATGTAACCATTTAAGCGCGCCCCAAAAGCGATATTTTCATAGATAGATTTAGGGAAAGGATTCGGTTTCTGAAAAACCATACCGATGCGACTGCGTAACCCGATAGGATTAACGGAATTACCATAAATATCTTGGCCCCGAAAGGTAACTTTTCCCTCAATTTTGGCACTTTTAACTAGATCATTCATGCGATTAAAACAGCGCAAAACCGTACTTTTTCCGCATCCAGAAGGACCGATAAAAGCGATCGCTTTTTTCTCGGGAATATCAAGGTTAACATCACGAACAGCGAGATTAGAACCATAGTAAACGTTTAAGTTTTTGGTTCTCAAAACCGCATCGGTAACAACATCGGTACTATACATAATCTTTAAAGGAATAGGTGTTGGGGAAAAGGGAGAAGGGAGAGGGAAAGAGGGAAGAAACTGATAACTGATAACTGATAACTGATAACTGATAACTGATAACTGATAACTGATAACTGATAACTGATAACTGATAACTGATAACTGATAACTGATAACTGATAACTGATTTAGCCAAAACGTCCACTGACATAATCTTTAGTTGCTTGTTCTTGAGGATCACCGAAGATTTTGTCCGTATGATCAAACTCGACTAGATAACCAATTTTGCCACCTTTATCGGTGGGTTCAGCGTTATAAAAAGCCGTTAAATCCGCTACTCTAGTAGCTTGTTGCATATTGTGAGTAACAATAATAATTGTATAACGTTCTTTTAATTCGTGCATTAATTCCTCAACTTTTAAAGTTGAAATTGGATCGAGTGCCGAACAGGGTTCATCCATTAATAATACTTCTGGTTGAGCGGCAATAGCGCGAGCAATACATAATCTTTGTTGTTGTCCCCCCGATAGGGAAAAACCGCTTTCTTTCAGTTTATCTTTTACTTCTTCCCAGAGAGCAGCCCGACGCAAGGAAGTTTCTACTAATTCATCTAAATCGCCTTTATAACCATTTAATCGCGCTCCGTAAACCACATTATCATAGATGGATTTGGGAAAAGGATTAGGGCGCTGGAACACCATACCGATACATTTTCTGACTTCGACAGGATCCACCTCTTGAGAGTAAATATCTTGGTTATGATAAAAAACTTTGCCGTCAATACGAAAACCGTGAATTAAATCATTGAGACGATTAAAACACCTGAGAATGGTACTTTTTCCGCAGCCAGAGGGTCCGATAAAAGCGGTGACTTTATTTTTGGGAATATCGATGGAAACGTCTCGTACTGCCCGATAATTACCATAGTATATATCAGCCTTATCGACCTTTAAAACGGTTCCTGTAGAATGGGGGTTAGAGTTAGTTAGCATAAATTATTTACCTTGAATTTGACTAATTGAGGAATCAGAAAGATAGGTAGATTTTTACTTAAATATCCCTTTTTGCTTTTCACTTTTTCCCTGACTTAAGTAGGGAGGCACAATTATTTGTAGGATGGGTTAGAGGTAGCGTAAACTATGCGGGCGTTGGGTTTCATGCTTCAACCCAACCTACGTTCATCTTATATTTAATTCCACCCACCCACTTAATAGGTTTTCTGGCGCGTAGCTAAACGGGATAAAATGTTAGTTACCAACACCAAAAGCACCAGAATTAAAGCACCTGCCCAAGCTAATTGCTGTTGGGGGGCAAAAGGGGCAGTAGCAAAGTTGAAAACTAAGACCGAAAGGGTGGCAATCGGTTCAAAGACACCCCGGGGCCAAAAGTTAGAGAATAATGCCGTAAAAATTAAGGAGGCGGTTTCCCCGGCAGCCCTAGCAATTGCTAAAGTCACACCGGTTAAAATAGCGGGAACTGCGGCAGGAAGGACGATTTTTAGGACGGTTTGGTAGTTATAGGCCCCTAAACCCATGGCTGCCCAGCGGATGTCTTGGGGAACGATTTTTAAAGCCTCATCGGTGGTTCTAATAATAGTCGGTAACATTAACACCGCTAAACCGATCGAACCGGCCAGGGCAGAAAAGCCTAAAAGGGCTGTTCCTTCGCCAAATAAGGGCGCAACTAGCAAACCGTAGGCGAAAACCCCGACAATAATTGAAGGGACACCCGCTAAAACGTTGGTAGCAAAGCGCACACCCTGGGCAAGTTTGTTATCACCGCTAAATTCCGAGAGATAAACCGCCGCTAAAACGCCGATGGGAACTGCGATCGCTGTGGCGAGGGCGACGACGATAATTGTGCCTAAAATGGCGTTAGCGATGCCTCCTCCTCCTAACCCCGGCGGTGGCGGTAATTTGGTAAAGAGATTGGCGTTTAAACGGCCCACCCCTTGCACAAAAACGAAGCCTAGGACGGCAAAAAGGGGAATCACGGTGACGGCTAAACATAAACCCGATAGGACGGTCATAATTGTCCCCAATAGCGATCGAGGACTACTCGGTTTCTTTTTGAGATTATTGCCTAAATTCGCACTATCCATATCAGTTATCAGTTATCAGTTATCAGTTATCAGTTATCAGTGAAGAGTGAACAGTAATCAGTAATCAGTAATCAGTGAACAGTAATCAGTGAACAGTGAAAAGACAGCAGTAAACTGCCATTTGATGATGAACACTTAATACTCAAAACTCAAAACTGATAACTGATGGCTTAATACTTAGCTTTGACGCGATTAACGATTAATTCTGCGAAGATGTTGACTACTAGGGTCAAAACCAAGAGAACAAAACCCGCATACATGAGTGCCGATACTTGCATTCCCGATGCTTCGGCGAATTGGTTAGCCAATAAGGAAGCGATCGTGTTAGCGGGGGCGAGAATAGAGGCACTAATGCGGTTAGAATTGCCGATAATCATCGTTACTGCCATGGTTTCCCCTAAAGCGCGCCCTAAAGCTAACATAATCCCCCCGACAATCCCGGAAAAAGCGGCAGGAATTAAGACCCGAAAAATCGTTTCCCAACGGGTGGCCCCCAAACCTAGGGAAGCTTGTCGCAAATCCGGCGGTAAAGCGGCCAAAGAGTCGCGAGAGATAGCGATAATAATCGGCAGGATCATAATTGCTAAAATAACCCCCGCCGGTAACATTCCAGGACCCCCTAAAGGAGTACTAAACAGAGGAATCCAACTAAAATTAGCATTTAACCAGTTACCAAGGGGTCTGAGGATAGGAATCAATACAAAGATACCCCACAATCCGTAAACAACACTGGGAATAGCGGCCAAGAGTTGTACGAGAAAAACCAAAATTGTCCGCGCATTTAAGGGAATAAAATCTTCGCTTAAAAAAATGGCTGAACCGATACCGAGGGGAACAGCAATCAGGAGGGCAATCAGAGAACTAACGAGAGTTCCGTAGATAACCGGCAGAACTCCGAATTCTTCCCGACCGCGCACGGGATTCCAAGCGCTACTGGTCAAAAATCCCAGACCAAAGGTTTGAATCGCCGGTAGGGCCCGAATAAAAATAACTAGGGCAATTAGGAGCAAAATTACCCCAATAGCGATGGCAAAGGCGGTGGTTAATCCAACAAAGCCTTGATCGAGGATTTTTTCCGATTCTGGACGTTCTTTAAAAGTTGAGTCGGGCGAAACTGTGGGCGCACTCATGATTAGGGTTTAAATCCAGCTAGTTTGCGGTAGCTAAGGTCGAAATTGGCCTTTCTACACTATTGTAACTTTGAATACATTTTTTCGGCGACTAATCCACCTTGATCGTGTAATCAGGATAGATGACATCGGCAGCGGCGGCTACTCGTTCCCGAACATTTTTCGGCAGGGGAATATAACCAAGGGGAGCTGCTTGTTCTTGTCCTTGGTTAAGTCCAAATTCAATCATCGCCTCCATTGCTAAAGCTTTTTGGGGATCGTTGTATTTTTTGTAAACCAACATCCAGGTATAGGTGACAATGGGATAGGAATTTTCCCCCGGCGGATCGACAATAAAAGCGCGTAAATTTTCAGGCAGTTCAACGTTAGCGAGGGTAGCAGCGGCGTTGGTTTCATCGGGGGCGACAAATTTACCCGCCTGATTTTGCAGGGCGGCCATGGGCAGTTTATTATTTTTAGCGAAACCGTACTCGATATAACCGATCGAGCCTGGATTTTGTTGAATTAGGGCAGTTACTCCCTCATTGCCCCTACCACCGAGAAATTTACCTTTTTTGGTCGGCCATTGTACGGCTTTTCCTTCACCGATGCTTTTTTTCCATTCGGGACTAACGGCGCTTAAAAACTTAGTAAAAACTCCCGTTGTTCCGCTACCGTCTGCCCGGTGAACTACGGTAATTTCTTCATCGGGTAGTTTTAAATCGGGGTTATCGGCGGCGATTTTGGCATCGTTCCAACGGGTAATCGTGCCTAAAAAGATGCCTACATATGCTTCCCTACTTAGTTTCAGCCCTTCTACTCCGGGCAAATTATAAGCCATAACGATGCTTCCCGCCGTCATCGGTAGCAGTAAAACCCCGCGGCTAACTCTGGCCATATCCTCGTCACTCATGGCTACGTCAGAAGCGCCAAAATCGATCGTACCTTGGATAAATTGTTCGACTCCCGCCCCGCTACCAGTAGATTGATAGTTAATTAGTAGTTTAGAAAATAGTTGATTGATGGTGACAAACCAGTTTTGATATAGGGGTGCGGGAAAAGAAGCACCCGCACCATTGAGGGCGACCTCTCCTTTTAGGGGAACCTGGGCGATTCTATTGTCCCCTTCTTTGCTAGTTCCCGCCGTATCGCCGCCCCCACAAGCGGTTAAAGTCGCTGTTAAAGTGGCTATAGATAAGGCTGTTAGTAAATGGGTTCTGTTTTTGTTGAGCATAGGATTAATTTTGATCCGTAAACTGCCTTAAATCTTACGCTAAAATCTACCACACCTTGGTAAAGAATAGGTTAAGAAGTGAATAAAAGAACGTAATGTATTGTCAAGAAAAGTTTTCTCGGTAACTAGACAAAAATCTCAACTTCTTTTACCATTTATTTTGACTAAACATTAGTTTTAAGTAGGGAGGCACAATTATTTGTAGGATGGGTTAGCGGTAGCGTAACCCATGCGGGCGTTGGGTTTCATGCTTCAACCCAACCTACGTTCTTCTTTTACTATTTATTTTGACTAAACATTAGTTTTAAGTCGCGGGTAAAGCCGCTGACTTTTCCAGTTTAGATTAGGTTTTTCTCTTTCCTTACCCTTGTAGTGACGTAAAAACAACAAAGAAAAGATTAAGGTTTTTAGTCATCATCCCTCAGCCTTGAATCAGTGATCAGTTATCAGTGATCAGTTATCAGATGTGAGTTTTCAGTTCACCGATTACCGATTACAGCAAAAAATTCCCCAACACCCAACACCCAAATCCCTCACTGATTACTGATTACTGTTTACTGATAACTGAAAAGTCTCCCCAATACCCGTTTTTACTTTCTCCTTGTTGACACCTATGCTAGAAATTTTTACTCAGCTATCTCGTCCGACCAAAGTAGTCGCAACCATACTAGGAACTGCTCTACTTTTACCCGCTTGTGCCAATATTAATCCTCAAGACCTCAAACCAATTAAAATCGATGGTTCGAGTACCGTAGCACCAATTACCGACAAAGTTCTCGAAGATTTTAAAGCTAATACCCCTAACAAAGCTTTGGCTGATGTTAAAATTGACGCTAATATTTCAGGAACCGGCGGCGGTTTTAGAAAATTTTGTGCGGGAGAAACCGATATTAATAATGCTTCTCGGCCGATTTCTGTGGAAGAATTAAAAGAATGTGATGCTAATAAGGTAAGATTTATCGAACTACCGATCGCTTTTGATGCTTTAACCGTGGTAGTCAATCCCCAAAATAACTGGGTTGATGATATTTCCACCACAGAACTAAGAACTATTTGGGAACCAGCGGCCGAGAATAAAATCAAACGTTGGAATCAAATTAATCCCGCTTGGCCCGACCAACCGATTACCCTTCACGGACCAGGTAAAGACTCCGGAACCTACGATTTTTTTAGTGAGGTAATTAACGGCAAAGATGCCAGTCGTGGGGATTTTAACTTTAGTGAAGATGACCAAGCTTTAGTTAATGCCGTCAGTCAAGATGCCAACGCTTTAGGCTATTTTGGCCATGCTTACTATGAACAAAATCGGGATAAATTAAAAGCTTTGAAAGTTAACGGTATTGAACCAACTCGTAGCAATGTCGAGGATAGTAAATATCAGCCTTTATCTCGTCCTTTGTTTATTTATGTTAATGCCCAAAAAGCCCAAGAGAATCCCGCTTTAGAGAAATTTGTCGAACATTATCTCGATCGAGTTCCCAATTTATTAGATAGTATTGGTTATATTCCCCTACCGGATGAGGCCTATCATTTGGCACGGGTACAGTTGCAAAAATTTGAGGTAGGAACGGTTTTTGATGGCCGACCTCAACCCAATTTAACCATCGGGGAATTACTTCGTAAACAAGCCCAATTTGAAGCTAAGTAACGATTCCCATCTGATACTAAATCCGTTGAGTATAGGCTACATATCAGGACAGGCACTCCTGCAAGGGGAGTGACTCTTAAATTATTACAGATGCGTCAGCAGCTGCGTGTAAGCATCCCACCGAAAAACTAATGCGCTCCGGGGTTTGGGGGCCGCGCCACGCCCCCAACGGGGGGTTTGGGTAGGGTTGATTCATGAATCAACCCTACTATGAATCAACCCTACCCATTCAGCGTATCAATAAACTTGTTAATTAACCCTTCGGTGTCGCCCCAAATTGCTCAATGAGGATAGAAGTTAACACCGATTTTAAGTCTTCACAGGGAATCCCTTTTTGTACACAGCTGCCCAGGCGAGCATCTTTACCCACTTTACCCCCCATGTAGAGGTCAACTCCCTCCACGGTTTTGCCGTCTTTGCGTGCTTTTGTCCCCATCAAACCGATATCGGCCACTTGGGGTTGTCCGCAGGAGTTAGGGCAACCAGTCCAGTGCATACGCACACCCCGGGGGATATTTAATTGGGCATCTAACTGACTAATCAAGTCCACAGCCTTATTTTTGGTTTCAATCAGGGCAAAATTGCAGAATTGCGCCCCCGTGCAGGAAACGAGCGCTCGTTGTAAAGGAGTGGGATTGGGGGTAAACTTAGCCAGTAAAGGCTCGGTTAAAAAAGTTGGAATATTTTCAGCCGCTATATTGGGAATAATCACGTTTTGTTCCACGGTTAAACGCAATTCTCCGCTACCATACACTTCGGCAATCCGGGCCAAATCGAACATATCATCGGCAAATAGACGACCAACGGGAACACAAAGACCGATATAGCTTAATCCTTCCTGTTTTTGGGGAAAAACTCCTAAATGATCCCGTTTTTCCCAGTCGATTGCGTCTTTTTCGGCAGCCGTTGCCAAGGCATAACCTAAGTGATTAGCCACCCGCGTGCGGAATTCCTCGATTCCCCACTCATCAATTAACCACATTAAACGGGATTTTTGACGGTTGGCGCGCAATCCGTTGTCGCGGTAAACTTCTAAAATCCCTCGGCATAAATCCACCACTTCCTGATTAGGTCTCACCCAAACATTCATAGGAATTGCCGCTTCACACCGTTTAGCCGAGAAAAAGCCACCCACCACGACATTAAAGCCTAATTCTCCCTCTTTATAGGCAGGAACAAAGGCAATATCGTTAATTTCCGCATGAACCGAGTTATCCCGTCCCCCCTCGATGGCAATATTAAATTTGCGGGGCAGATTGCTAAATTGATAATTACCTTGACCGCAGTTGGTAATCATATCTTGGACTTTTTGGACTAATTCCCTGGTGTCAATTAATTCATCCGCATCTAGTCCCGCCATGGGTGAACCGGTAATATTTCTGACATTATCCATGCCCGATTGTACCGAAGTCATACTCACGGATTTTAGTCGTTGGAAAATATCAGGAATATCTTCGATGCGAATACCGCGTAATTGTAAGTTCTGACGAGTAGTAATATCGGCATTACCATCATCGCCATAACGCTGCACAATTTCCCCTAAAACGCGCATTTGCTCACTGCTAATAATGCCGTTAGGAACCCGCAAACGCATCATAAATTTACCCGGGGTGACGGGACGATAAAAAACCCCCACCCATTTTAAGCGATGTTCTAAATCGGTTTTATCCATCGCTTCCCAACCGATTTGGGCAAAATGATCTAGTTCATCTTTAATGGCTAATCCGTCTTTCTCGGCTTTAAATTTCTCGAATTTATTGAGAGTTGTTCCATCTTTTTCAGCTGCTTGTACCACGAATCTATCTCCTTCTGGTTTGTGGGTGTAATTGTTCTAGTTGGTGCGGGTTAGAAATGAAGAAATCGGGATTTAACAATAAGTATTCTGTAAAATACTGTCGTCATTAGCAAAAATTTAGTAATTTACCTAGTCTCTATTTGTTATTTAATTCTTTTTAACTTGGATAATTTTGTATTGTTTGTAACAGAAATTCGCTCACCATCGTGTTTAGGCATTTATATCATGCAGTAAGTGCATTGAGGTGGGGAAGTGGGGAAGTGGGGTGTGGGGTGTGGGGAGATGGGAGATGGGAGAATAAATAAAAATAATCTCCTAACTTGAAAATAGAGGCTGAAATAACGCAAATTCGTCAATCATACTAAATCCGTTGAGTATAGGCTACATACCAGGACAGGCACTCCTGCAAGTGGAGTGACTCTTAAATTATTACAGATGTATCAGCAGCCGCGTGTAAGCATCCTACCGAAAAACTAATGCGCGGGGGGTTTGGGGGCGGCGCCACGCCCCCAACGGGGGGTTTGGGGGGTAGAACCCCCCAAAAACTTGGATTGAGCAATAAAATCGCAAGTAATACTAAATCCGTTGAGTATAGGCTACATATCAAGAGAGGCACTGACTGGAAAATAGAAGCTGAAATAACGCCAATTCGTCAATCAGAATATTGTCATGCTTGGTGGTGTCAACTTTGGCATCGCGACTGCTTTCTGTCTCCTCTGAATTTTCCTAAGCGAGAAACTTAACCAACTCCTCTAATTTTTGCCAAGCTAACCCACTGGCTAAAATCTCGCGAGCGAGGGCGAAACCAGCAGCATGATCGCCAAAAGTGACCTTTTCTGCCACCTGTAGGGCAAGAGCGGCATTAATCGCCACAGCATCCCGTTGAGCCGGCGTTCCCCCCCCTTGCAGGACATTTTTGAGTATTTCGGCATTTTCTGGCACTTCCCCGCCTTTAAGGGCATTTAAACTGGCTCTAGGGATAGAAATTGACAAGGGATCGATCACCCCAGAAATCACCTCACCATTATTTAATAAAGCCATATCGGTCAGATCTCCTAACCCTACCTCGTCGAGTTTTTCCCGGCCGTGAACAATAATCGTCTTTGGGGTTCCCATTTGTGCCAAAGCTGTGGCCATGGGGGTGAGAAATTGCTGGTCATAAACCCCGATAACTTGACCTGTGGGACGGAGAGGATTAACTAGAGGACCCAGAAGATTAAAAACCGTGCGAACTTTCAAGGTTTTGCGGAGATTAGCTACACTTTTCAGGGCCGGATGCCAACCGGGGGCAAAAAGAAAGGTCACTCCCACCCCATCTAAGGCCGCCGCTACTTTCTCGCTCGGGGCGCTTAAATTAACCCCAAGATATTCTAAAACATCGGCCGAACCGACTTTACTGGAGGCAGAGCGATTGCCGTGTTTAGCCACTTTTACGCCTCCGGCGGCCGCCACAAAAGCCACAGCAGTGGAAATATTAAAGGTTGCGGCCCCGTCACCGCCAGTGCCACAGGTATCGATAACGGGAGTAGTATGGGGTTTAGGGTCTTCTAAGCGAGATTGTTGCCGTAAAACTGTGGCCATTCCCGCTAATTCCGCAGCCGAGACTCCTTTTGCTTGCAAAGCCGCTAAAATCGCCCCCGATAAAACTTCCGGAATCTGGCCGTTTAACCATCCGGTCATTAATTCTTCAGCTTGGTTAAGGGAAAGGGATTTTTGCTCGAGTAGTTGCTGCAGTAGGTTTGGCCAGTCTGGAGTGGTCATCGCTGTTCCATTGCTGTGGGGAGGGGGCGATATATTATCATAGCGGTTTGTCTGGAGAATCGATCGCTCCTAGGAATTTTTACTTCAAATCGAGCAAACCCTGTTCTTTTAACTTGGGATTAAAACGAATTTCCATCTGTACTCCCCGTTTTTCTAGGGTTGATAAAATATCATTTTCCACTCGTCTGGATACCTGTTTTAATAACTTAATTTTCCCTAATTCGTCAGCACTTTGATAAATTTCTTTTTCTGTGTCAGTCATGGCTAATTTAGCATCAATTGGTTCTGTCCAGAGTTTTTCATTGCCGATTACTGCCTGACTTTCTCTTAGCCAAGCTTGTTTAATCGATTCGAGAATAGTTCGATTAGGACGCTCAATCACCTGTATTTTTAGCCAATAACAAGCTTGGGGCTGTCGGGCAAGATGTTGTTTTAAACTGAGATAAATATCACGAGAATAGCCGACAAAATCTAGGACTTGCTCTCGATTAAAAATGGCATAAACCCCGATTTTTCCCTGGAAATCAGCAGAGATATTACCCGTGGTATCTAGGTAGGGAATATATTCTAATTGTTGGAGATTAGCAAAAGTATCAGGCTCATTCATAATTAATCGTCGCTCATTGGTTGGAGATAAGTAGGTAGGTGTTAAAAACTTTCAGATACCCCGCTGATCAAGTAGGGTTGATTCAAGGTAGGGTTGATTCAAGGTAGGGTTGATTCATGAATCAACCCTACCCGTTTAAAATTGTACCAAAAAGTTTTAGGCTAAATTAGTCCCCAAAAATGATCAATTCTCAATGCCTACTGCTTCTCTTAACGAAATTGTTCACGCGGCCCTCAGTGGTCAAGTGGTTTCTTTTCCCACGGATACAGTCCCCGCTTTAGCGGTTTCTCCCCCCTATGCTGCCTTAGTTTTTGCCGCTAAAAAACGGACTTTTGATAAACCTTTAATTCTCATGGCGGCCTCAGCAGCAGATTTATGGGATTATGTCAAGGGAAATCAGGAAGAAAGGGAAATTTGGCGGCAAATGACCGAAAAACACTGGCCCGGCTCCCTAACTTTGGTTTTACCCGCTTCTGAAAAAGTGCCAAAAGTTCTTAACCCTAAGGATCCTAGCACGATCGGGATCCGAGTTCCTGCTCATGCGATCGCAAGAGAAATTCTCGGTCGAACTGGTGTTTTAGCGACCACAAGTGCTAATCTGTCAGGACAAGAGCCTTTATTAACTCCAGAAGCGATTATGACTACTTTTCCCTCGGTGATGGTGTTAGCGCCCACAGAAAGGCAAGCATGGGGAATAATTAATAGTGGACAACCCTCCACCGTCGCGCGTTGGCAATGTCAAAGATGGGATATCTTACGACAAGGGTCAGTTTTTCTGTAAATATGGACGATATTGACGCTTTAAAACGGGAATTACAGCAAACTCGCCTCGCTTATCAGATGGCTGTGGCAATTAATCACCTCAAAAGCAGTTTTTTGGCACGGGTTGCCCACGAGTTGCGATCGCCATTGAGCAGTATGATCAGTCTCCATCAACTGATTCTCGCCGATCTTTGTGAAAGTCCGGCCGAGGAAAGGGAATTTATCGCCCAGGGACAACTGGCGGGCTGTAAACTGATGGCAATGCTCGATGAGATGATTAATCTCTCCAAACTAGAGTCTGGTACTATACCTCTCGATCAAGAAATTTTTTCTTTAACTAAACTTTGGCAAGATTGGGCAAGTCTAACCTATTTACAGGCAGCTAATCGCAATATTAAGCTTAAATTTAGCCCTTTAACCGATGATATTGCTATTATTGCCGATTATCAATGTTTATCCTCCGCTCTTGTTCTTCTCGTCGATGCAGCGATCACCAACTTAACGAGTGGCTCTATTTGTATATCGGTAAGCGCCCTTGGCGAGAAAAAAGTCACTATTACCCTAGAATTTCCGGGGGAAATCGCTCTCTGGCAAATGCCAGAAATTTCTCCTTTGAGTTTAGAATCAAAGCCAGAAGAAGTCAAACAATTTACTCAAGCTCTCGGTCTTTCTCCCGGTCTTAAATTTCAGTTAGCGAAAGGCATTATCGAAGTCTCGGGGGGGGAAATGAGCTTAGATCAAATCGATAACAATAGTCAGGACAAGCTCACAGGGATCGTTTTTTCTTTACCTCGATCGCCGGACAGGAAAACTCCTCGGGATAACGATTAAATAATACCATCGTCGTGGTGGCGTTGCTTTGGAAGCCAATGCGCTGGTAAAAATTTTCTTGATTAGTAGTCATCAAATAGACTCTTTCCACCCGATTTATTCGGGGATGGGCCAAGACTGTTTCTACTAATTTACGCCCTAAACCGGCTCCCTGATAATCGGGATGAACGATCACATCCCAAATAGTTGCCCGATAAATGCCGTCAGAAGTGGCGCGAGCAAAACCAATTAATTGCCGCTCATTCCACACCGTCACCACCGGATCACTATAGTCAATTGCGGTTTCTAAATCTTCTAAACGGCGATCTATTGCCCAAAATGCGGTTAAATTAAATAATTCTCGTAGTTGCGATAGATCTATCTTGCTTTTATCCTCGTCAAACTGAATCTGACTACAATCAACCATGATATTTCCTTAGTCTAAGACTAAAAAATAAAAGAGGATTCACGCTCGATCGGGCTGATTTATGAGCAATTTCCCCTAATCTATGTGTTTGATTATACTAAATGTCTAAGATAATCTCTAGTTGATTTATCGTGATTTCTTGACAAGTCAGGATTCAGGAGTCAGGAGTCGGTCGTCAGGAGATAGGAGTCATACTAAATCCGTTGAGTAACGCACAGAAAACGGGTTTCTCCGAGAAACCCGTTTTCTGCTCATGCACTCATGCAAAAAGGGGAATAAATAATCAGTTTTTAACAACCGGATTTAGTGTCAGGAGTCGGTCGTCAGGAGTCAGGAGATAGGAGATTATTTTATTTATTCTCCCCACTTCCCCACACCCCACACCCCACACCCCACACCCCACTTCCCACACCCCACTTCCCACACCAATGCTTAACAATCAAAGATCTTCGCCAGTGTCTGTCATTTGTTTAGGGGAAATCCTCTCTGATCTAATTGCCGATCAAAGCGATCGCGCTATAGAGCAAGTAACTTCTTGGACAACCTACGCCGGGGGTGCGCCGGCAAACGTGGCCTGTGGATTGCGAAAATTGGGCATAAATTCGGCTTTTATCGGTTGTGTGGGCAAAGATCAACCAGGAGAACAGTTAATCGCCTTGCTAGACGCTCTCGGAGTCGATACCACTGGTGTACAGTATCACCCCACCCTACCCACCCGACAAGTTTATGTCACCCGCGATGCTGGGGGAGACAGACATTTTGCGGGTTTTGGCGGCAGAAAAACGACTGATTTTGCCGATACTGCCCTTAATGCTGACCTATTGCCCGAAAATCTCTGGAAAAATGCCGATTATCTAGTGATGGGAACCCTAGGGTTAGCCTATCCCCCGGCGAGAGCGGCGATGATGCAGGCCTTGCAATTGGCTAAAATTTACGGGGTGAAAGTATTGATCGATATCAACTGGCGGCCGGTTTTTTGGCCTAATCTTGAGGCTGCCCCTGATATCATTCGAGATTTTATTGCCCAGGCCGATTTGCTCAAATGTAGCGAGGAAGAAGCAGCATGGTTATTTGGCACTGATACCCCCAGAGAAATATCATCACAATACCCCAATTTAGGGGCAATTCTGGTTACTGGCGGCGCAAAAGGGTGTAAATATCATTTAGGCAAAAATAGCGGCACTGTCGAGGCTTTTACCGGGGAGGTAGTGGATACAACTGGGGCGGGGGATGGCTTTGTGGCGGGTTTTTTGGCTCGTGCTGGTCTGGGAGGCGATCAAATCGGGGAAAATGCCGATTTAGCGCGTAAGGCGGTGATTTATGCCTGTGCAGTGGGGGCAATGGTGACAAGAAGAGCAGGAGCGATCGCATCCCAACCGACTCGGGAACAGGTGGAGGAGTTTCTAGCGGCCTTTGACTCCTAGTAATTAGCCCTTATTTGCCAGTTTTTTGGTCAAACCAGTCTAAAACACGATTCCATGCCCACCAGCGATCGCTATCGCCCCACTGACGCTGACAGGATAAACTGCTGATATAACCCACATGACCGCCATGGTTGGTTAAGAGTAGATCCACGTGGGGATTATCAGCGATCGCTGCTTGCAGATCGGGAATAACTGCGGGGGAAAAGAGGGGATCATCGGCTGCGTAGAGGATAAAAGTGGGTTTAGTTAAATAGGGTTGAAAGGGCAAGGGACTACTAGCGGCATAATAGTCAAAAACTGTCTCAAATCCTAGCTTTTTAATCACTAATTCTCGATCGAATCCGGCAATCGTGGTGGCGCGAGTAATTGCTTCGGGATCGATATGATCGGGATGAGCTTTATGGATGCGTTTGGCTAACTTGCGTAGTTCCCGGGCGATCGCTTTTTCCAAATGTTTCCCCCAGGTATCCCGGACGAGATAGGATAAAGAACGATTAGAGTCTAAATTAGGACAAATTACCGCACCACCGCCGATATCGATGGGATCGATCCCCATATCTTCCTGATTCTCTGCCGATTTAATTCCCCAGAGGGCCAATTGTCCCCCCAGAGAGTAACCCGTGAACCAAAAAGGAGCGGGACAGCCCATTTTTTGGGCTTGGGCGGCAATATGAAGGAAATCTAGCCCTTCATAGATACCATCGGAGGTGAGAGTCGGGGATAATTCGGCTGTCTTACCGTGGGCCCGCCAATCGAAGAGGACGACTGCGTAGTTTCTTGCTACGGCTTTTCTGCCTAAAATTCTTAAAAACCATTGATTATCTAAGTCTCCCGTGATGCCGTAGGTGCCGATAATTGTTCCCTTCGCTTGCGGGGGAATGGAAACAATCCCGTAGATAGGGACGGCATCGGCCCCGGTGAAAATGGTTTCTTGATAGACTGGTTCGGGAATAGCGATCGTATTTTGCCAGGTTTCTCGCGCTTTTAGGGACACATAGAGAGTCATGGCAAAACCGTTTTTCAGCAATGGGGGCGGAGTGTAGGTGAGATTATCGGTCCTCGTCCTCGGATGGGCAATCATGGCAGCACAGGGGATTCAAAAAGTCAAGAGGGGGAGACAAAAATTAACTTATGCCCACCGCTTTCTTAAAAATTGTAAAGCAAATTGTCCCAAGCGGCGAGCAACTCTGGCAGGGCAGCGGCCGACCAATTGCCCTCACAACTGCGACCTTGATAGAGAATCAATCGCAGGGAATAATTATCAGGAAATCCTGTCGCTTCTAACCATAAAAGCTCGCTTTCCGCTTCACAAGCAATACTTTCTTCATCCATTAATTCTGTGGCCATGGCTGCCATAGTTGCGGTCAATTGTGATAGTAACCGACGCAAATCCTGCCACTCGGCCTCGGTTAATTCGATCGCCCAATCATCGCCACCAATTAATCCTTTATAAACGGTTGCCGTAGTATTCCAACCGAGTCGCCAACCCGAACCATATTTGAGAATTTTTTCCATAATTTTCTAGAATTTTAATAGGTCGGCATCTCCCGGTTTTGATAATGATGGACGACGGGGAGAAGGACTAGGAGAAGGACTAGGATTGGGGGTTTCTTGGGGAAGAATAGCGGGGTTATAAATTTCGACTAAAAGAGTTACTAACTGCTGCCGTTGACGACGATTAAGACTGTTCATCGCTTTGATATCGGCAGCCATGGGATTAACGGTAAGGGTGGCCTGTCCGGGATAGTTTTCTTCGCTGATTTTCTCGTTCACTCCTAGATAATCTCCTAGGGTTAATTGCCAATCAAAACGGATGAGAGTAAATCTTTTTTTGGTATCTTGATGATAACGAAGAAAGCGACTTATTAGGGTATTATTCGGATCGATCGCTCCTGTCTCTCGACGGATATAGTTGTTTTCTTTCGGTAAATCTGGCATTGCTTGATAAATTTGTTGGGCAACTGTTTCGGGACGTTGAATTTGGCTCATCCCGGTGGATTGCCAGGATAACCACCAGAAAAATATCCCTATTCCTAGCCAGAATACTAATAATATTATTCGCTGAATTTTCAGCTTTTGAGGGAATTTTAAGAGCATATTAATCAAGAAAAGATTGAAGTTAATTATCTAGCAACAGTCGGAATTTTTCAGGAACATTTCAAGAGGTTGGGAATGTTATAATCATCTAAACAATACCCCAACTCATCTAACTGTAACACCTAGGCTCAAAGTTACGCCAGTCATCCCCATCATAGCAAAGATTGGACACGATCGAGAGGCCAGTAAACTTTATAGGCTTGACCAACGATATAACTTTCTGGCAAAAAACCCCAAGCATGGGAATCAAAACTATGGTTACGATTATCTCCCAAAACAAACAGGGTTTTTGGGGGTACAGTCATAAATTCTATTTCATAATTGGCTAACTCGGCGGTGTAGGGTTCCTCGATAACTTGCCGGTTGAGATAAACTTTACCCCTGCGGATTTCAATGGTATCCCCAGCAATAGCGATGACTCGTTTAATAAAAAAATCTCCAGACTTAGGATCTAGTTGCTTAATTTTTTCGGGAGTTCTAAAAACAATTATATCGCCTCTTTCCGCTTGATAATTACCAGATTGACTGACGAAAACGCGATCACCGACTGCGAGGGTAGGCAGCATGGATTCGCTCGGAATCTCGAAAAATTCTATTCTTTGGTGTAACCATTCGGGAAAATAATTACAGATAATTCCCCAAGTAAAAATTGCTGCCACCATCAGCGCCAAAATGGAACGATAGGTGTGACGATGGGGATGGAATTGATGGGGGAAAGTGTGATAAACATGATAAATAGCGATCGCTGTAATTAAAGGAGTAAGAAAGAGGATATTGGTCAAAAAATGATCCATTTTCAGGGTAATCAGGGATATAGTCAGAAAAATTATCCCTAAGATCACCTTATCGGCGTACAATTGCCCTAACCCCGGTATAATCCGGTTAGCGAAGACGGCAAACCAGGGGTTTTTTTGTTGACGGGGAATTTTCTCTAAGCTGTTATTCTGTCTGGAATCATAAACACTCCAGTGAGCGTCAAAAATATTGCTAATGTAAACGATAACCAGAGCAACTATTCCCCCTAATCCCCAGCTTACAGGGCCATTGTGGCTAAAAATTGACCAAATTGTCACAATTATTAATATTACTTGAGCGATTGCCAAAATGGTTGCTTTTTGGTTTTTGTTAGCATACCATTGTCCCAAACCGGGGAAGAACATCGAGAGATTGACAGCTAACCAGGGATCTTTTGCCAGTGAATTAGTCGCATCAGGAGGAGAAACAGCCGAAAAAAGGGGGGGTTTGCTCATAGTATAGACCTATTGCCAATTCAGTGAACAGTGATCAGTAATCAGTAAACAGTAATCAGTGAAAACACATTAGGAATAATACTGCTCGCTTAATATATACTGCTCACTTAAAACTCAAATCTGATAACTGATAAAACTCAAATCTGATAACTGATAACTGATAACTGATAACTGGTAACTGATAACTGCTCACTTAAAACTCAAATCTGATAACTGATAACTGATAACTGATAACTGGTAACTGATATAGCAACCAATAACAATTAATGCTTTTACTTCAATTTAGCACATCTCATTACTGTCGCAAAGCTCGTTTAGCTCTAGGTTATAAGGGGATTGATTACCAAGTAGAAAATCTCACCCCCGGACTACATATTCTCAAACTCAGGCCTCTAACTAAAGGGTTAACTACTGTCCCCGTTTTAATGGCAGCAGATGAGATTATTGCCGATTCTACTGGCATTTTCAGATATTTAGAAAAAGTAGTTCCTGTCCCCTCTTTTATTCCCGCTGGGGAAAAGGAGAAAAATCAAGCTTGGTTACTAGAGGATTGGTTAGATGAAAGTATTGGAGTAGCGACGAGATTTGTCTATTATGATTATCGCGCTGGAGAGGGAAAAGCGATCGATCCTTCCCTGAGTAGTCAAATAATTATTAAGATCGTGCGACAACAATATAAAATCACCCCGGCAAGGGTAAAACTAGCGGAGGAGCGACTAGAAAATGCCCTCAAGATTCTAGAATATTGGCAAAATCAGCCCTATTTGGTGGCGGATAAATTAAGTGTAGCCGATATTGCCGCCACTGCCCTACTCAGTCCTCTGGCTCTAATTCCCAGTTATCGTCAAAAATATCCCTGGTTGTTTGCTAGAATCGGGGAAATTCATCAACAGTGTCGGGAAAAATTGCCCCCCGGTTTAAATTAAATGCAGCGAACGACAAAAATTATCATCCTCATCTCGATCGGTTTCTTATCGCCCCTAAAAGCCCTTGCTTTGCCCTCTCCCGAAGATATTCCCGAAGAAGTTTTACGAGCAGAAATTATCACTTCGGCTCGCTCGCCCCTTGATAATCAACCCCTAACTGCGGCAGAATATGCCTTACTAGAAGAACAATTAGCCACCAGCATTTATCCCCCCCAAATTAATCCCAAGATTCGACAATTAATTGCCCTGAGAAGATTACAAAAATTCCTCCAGATATTGATACCTTTCTATCGTTAAAATCAAAATAGTCAATCTCCTTTGGCAAAAGTGCCTATGCTAACCGAAAAGTTTAGAGAGGATTAGAGCAAGGCGATCGCTTTTATCGCCAGCAGACAAAAATCCCGTGTTATCATTAATGAAAAAATCATAAAGTTTTGTAACAAACCTTGACTGCTATCCTCCGCCCCCAAGAAAAGCCCCTGCTTAATCGTCCTTGGTACTCCCTGTCCCCTCTCTGGCAAGGAGACGAAACCGATGTTAAAGAAGGTTTACCCCATAGCCAACTCGCGCCGCCTTGGCAGATTTTAATTCTCGGCGATGGTTCTCCCACCCGTCATTTACAACTTTTAACTGGTGAAAAAACGGAGGTGGATGTGATCGATATGTCCCCCATCGGCGACGATGAGGATGGCGCACCGATGAAAATTAGCCTGATTCCAGGACCGAGATTGCGTCGTCAAGTCTGGTTACGCACAGCTAGTGGTCAAAGGTTAGCCTATGCCGCTTCTTGGTGGTCTGTCAATCAAGTGGACGAATATCTGGAAAATCGTTCCCTACCGATTTGGGAAAGTCTCTCGCGGCTGCACACGGAATTGTATCGCGATGTGCAGGGACTTTATTACGGTCATTCCCCGGAATTAGAAATAGCTTTTGGGGAAAAAGGAGCATTTTGGGGTCGTCATTACCTATTTTGGCACGCTCGCCAACCCCTTACCCTGATTTACGAGGTTTTTTCTCCCTATCTCCGTAAATACCTCGGCGAAATGAGAATTGATCAATTAGGATAACTGCTGTAGATATTTCTATGTAGGGTTTACTGAATAAAGCTAAAAACCTTGTTGGATAATATCTTTTTTAGGCACTTTTTCCCTGAAAATTAGGTAATTGGCCACCTCAAAACTGGTAAAACCCCACACCCCACACCCCCCCCGATGTCGGGGGGGTTGGGGGGGTCACACCCTACCCCCACGAAAAACTTTTTGCCGCAAACCCTAGTTAAGCTTTGGAGAGAATTAAATGATTTTTCTCCGTTAATTTGGCCATCCAACCCGGTTCAATCACAATCGTGCTAATTTTTTCGATAATAATTGCAGGTCCTGTCAAACAATCAAAAGGTTGCAGATATGAACGCTGATAAATAGGCGTTTCCCGCCATTGATTAGCCATAAAAACCGCTACTCGATCGAGGATAGGAGGTAATTCTCCCAGGGGACGGGTGCGAGTTAAAATTGCTTCTTGGGGACTGTCCATAGTCTCGATCAATTCCACGGCAATCGACTCAACAATTAAAGCTTTTTGTTCTTGTTTAAACCCATAACGTCTTTGATGTTCCCATTCAAAATCCTGACGCATTTGATCGCTAAAATTAACCACTAAAGTGGCATCACTGCCCTGATATTTTAAACTAACTTGCTGCCGCACCCGATTATAACCCTCTAATTCCCGACCCGCTAAAACTTCTAATTCGTTCATTTCCGTGAGTAACTGCCCGATTAAATCGGCATTTAACGGCTGTTCGATCGCTTTTTCTTTAATTACCCTCAAATCGGCCAAACCCATGCCGTAGGCACTTAAAACCCCGGCGTAGGGATGGAGAAAAATACTTTTCATTCCCAGAGTATCGGCAATTAAACAGGCCACTTGACCCCCGGCACCGCCAAAGGTACAAAGAGTATAATCACTGAGATCATAACCCTTTTGTAGAGAGATTTTTTTAATCGCATTAGCCATATTTTCCACGGCAATTTGAATAAACCCCGCAGCCAACATTTCAGGACTATTATTACCCCCCATTGTTGCCGCTAATTCGTGAAACTTTGTCAGCACAATCTCTCTATCTAGGGGTAAATTTCCCTCTTGTCCAAAAATAGCGGGAAAATAGGCGGCTTGAATTTTTCCTAACAAAACATTAGCATCGGTAATTGTTAAGGGTCCACCCCGTCGATAACAGGCCGGTCCCGGATTAGCTCCGGCACTTTCTGGTCCGACCCGAAAACGATAACCATCATAGACTAAAATCGAACCTCCACCAGCGGCTACGGTGTGAATACTTAACATCGGCGCTCGCATTCTTACGCCAGCAATTTCGTTATCTGTTTGCCGCTCGTATTCCCCTTGAAAATGAGAAACATCGGTGCTAGTTCCCCCCATATCAAAACTGATAATTTTGCTAAATCCCGCCCTTAAACTGGTTTGTACTGCCCCAACTATTCCCCCCGCAGGACCAGATAAAATGCTATCTTTGCCCTGAAATTTATCGGCGGTGACTAAACCGCCATCGGATTTCATAAATAGTAAGCTAGTCTTCGGTAATTGCTGGCTAATACTATCAACATAGCGGCGTAAAATTGGCGATAGATAGGCAGAAACTACCGTGGTATCTCCCCGGGATACCAGTTTCATTAAAGGACTGACTTGGTGGGAAATGGCTAGGTGAGTAAAGCCGATTTCTTCGGCAATGGCTGCCACTTGTTTTTCGTGGTCGGGATAACGATAACTGTGCATAAAAACAATCGCACAACTTCGGATACCCGCTTGATAAACTGGTATTAAATCGGCTTTAACTTGGGCGGGATTAACGGCGATTAATTCTTGTCCTTGACGATCGTAGCGTTCGGCCACTTCGATAACTTGTTCGTATAATAAAGAAGGAAGAATAATTTGACGGGCAAAAATATCGGGGCGATTTTGATAGCCAATTCTCAAGGCATCTTTAAAACCTTTGGTGATTAACAAAACCGTGCGCTCTCCTTTTCTTTCTAACAGCGCATTGGTGGCTACTGTTGTTCCCATTTTGATCACTTCGATGTTATCTAGGGAACCGCTAATATCTTTAATCCCTTGAATGACTGCATCTGGGTATTTTTCGGGATTTTCCGAGAGCAGTTTATAGAGAACAATCCACTGTTGATCGGCAAGGGGAACAATCAGAAATCTAGCGGCATCTCTAGCTAGTCGTTCAATAATTTCTGGTCGATCGATTATCGCCACGATATCGGTAAAAGTTCCCCCTCGATCGATAAAAAATTTTAACATAATCCCTTCCAGTTCTCAGAATCAATTAACAATTGCGCCTAATCCTTTTAAGATAAACTAGATTGATTTATATGAGTAAGCAAAATGTCCACAGGAATCGCTATCTTAGGGGTAGGACGTTGGGGAGTGCATTACGTCCGCCATTTTTCTCAACATCCCTCAGCACAAGTGGTGGCAATCGTTGATCCCTCCCCCGAAAAACTCCGTCTCTGTCGCGATCAATTTAATCTCGATACTAATAAGGTTATTTTAGCCAATGACTGGGAATCTATTCGCAATCACCCCGAAATCTCGGCTGTGGTCGTCGTTACTCCCGCCATCAGTCATTATCCCCTGATTAAAGATGCTCTTGATTTAGGTTATCACGTCCTCGCCGAAAAACCCTTAACCCTCAATCCCCAAGAATGTGCCGAATTAACGGCATTAGCGGCGAAAAAACAGCGTATTTTATTAGTTGATCATACCTATCTTTTTCATCCCGCCGTTATCACCGGACAAAAAGTCCTGCAATCCGGCGGTATCGGTAAACCTCTTTATGGTTATGCCACTCGCACCCACCTGGGTCCCGTCCGTCAGGATGTGTCCGCTTTGTGGGATCTAGCTATTCACGATATCTCGATTTTTAATCATTGGTTAAATAGTACACCAGTATCGGTACAGGCGAGGGGAACCTTCTGGCTACAACCTAATCTAGCCGATTTAGTCTGGTTAACCCTGATCTATGGCGATGGTTTTCAAGCGACTATTCACCTTTGTTGGTTGAATCCCGATAAACAGCGACGTTTAGGGATAGTTGGCAGCGAAGGGACTTTAATTTTCAATGAATTAGACTCTCGATCGCCTTTAACCCGACAAAAGGGCTATTTTGAACGTCAGGAAGCCTATTTTATTCCCCAGGGACAGGAGACGGAATCTATCCCTATTGCCGATGGTGAACCCCTGAAAGCATTGTGCGAACATTTTTTAGAGTCGGTGGCTACGGGTGTCAATTCTCCTGTATCTTCGGGATCGGTAGGGACGGAATTAGTCAAAATCCTCCAAGCAGCAGAATTATCTCTAGCCAGAGGTGGAGAGATTGTGCGCTTAGAATAGGGAAAAATGGGATCGATAAGCTGTTGACTATCTAAATTACTCGTTAAGACTGCACCGGGGTTGAGAGCCGGGAAACGAGCGATCGCTGTCTGCTTAGTCGATGTGTTGGGCAATGATGCCAGTGCTACAGTTGAGGTAAAATCTACGGCGTTTCCCAGAAAGATGAAGTATAACCTGATTTGCTATTGACGAGGAGTTTATACATGACTAGCAATTATTATAGGTTGGGTTGACGCCTGTTACCCAACCAAGAGTAACCTTTGGGGCGGTTGGGTTTCGCTTTTTCAAGGGAATTGAGCTATTTTCGACCCAGTATTGTTTCGCTCAACCCAACCTACGAGGCAATGGCGATCGCACTACTGTATTGGGAAAGATTTCATCATCCCCATCCCCAGGTTCAACGGCTCGGCTGAGCGTTCGACAAAAGCTCACGCGGCTCGACTGAGCTCGCCGAACGCCTTAAGATGGAAGTTCTTTGGTTAAAGAGTCAAAAGATATGATAGCTGATAGCGTTCTATCAACCAGCGATAACTATACCAGCGGTGTTTTTGGTTTTTGCCAAAATACTCTCCTGATTTAAATGATATCGAACATGATTTTAGGGCATTAAAGAGAGCAAGAATGTCTGCTCCTGTGGGTACACCCCTTGATGAAATTATTCGTACTTATTGTGTCGCCTAGTGTCTCGTTTTTATTTGAAATAACTATAACTGAAAAGTCTCCCCCCCTAAACCATAACGCTGCCCGATTTTGCTAGGATAAGAAATGTAACAAGAATCTTTCTCAACAGTCGGATAATTCATGGGCAACGATACCATCACCTTACTCTCTTCCCGGGAAATTGAAAAAATGCGTCGAGCCGGACGATTAGCGGCTAAACTGTTAGATCATCTGGCAGATATGGTCAAACCGGGGGTAAGTACCCTAGAAATCAATGACGAGGCAGAACGTTGGACTCGCGCCCATGGAGCCAAAAGTGCGCCCCTAGGATACCATGGCTTTCCTAAGTCCATCTGTACTAGCATTAACGAGGTTATCTGTCACGGCATCCCCAGCGCCAATCAAATCCTTAAAGACGGCGATATTATTAACATTGATGTCACCCCGATTTTAGAAGGTTATCACGGCGATACCTCGCAGACTTTCTTTGTCGGTACTCCCTCCCCCTTGGCCAAAAAGTTAGTGGAAGTGACCAGAGAATGTCTGCAAAGAGGCATAGATGCGGTGCAGCCGGGGGGTAAAATCGGCGATATCGGCGCAGCTATCCAAGAATACGCCGAAGGACAAGGATTTTCAGTGGTTAGAGATTTTGTCGGTCATGGCATCAGTAATGTTTTTCACACCGGTCCGCAGGTTCCCCACTACGGCATTCGCGGCAAAGGCAAAACAATTCGCCCAGGCATGGTATTCACCATTGAACCCATGATTAATGAGGGTACTTGGCAACATATTCTCTTAAAAGACGGTTGGACTGCTATTACTAAAGATGGTAAACTTTCAGCCCAATTTGAACACACCATCGCCGTCACCGAAACCGGTGTCGAAATTCTCACTGTACCCGATTAAATTTAGGGAACAGGGAACAGGGGATAGGGAATGGGAGAATGGGGAAATAGAGAAGTGTCAACTAATACCCCAAAACCCCAAAACCCTAAAACCCCATCTCCCCACTGATATAGTCATTTCAGATAAGTCTGATACACTCTAGACCGACAAAAACCTTATGAACTCTGGGATTGATATTCTCAATCTTAATTGAAATGACTATAAGTACCTAAGCAAAATTAATTACACATATCTAACCCCCCCTTGCCTCTTGCCTCTTGCATGAGTGCCTTTCTTCACTAGGAAATTTATTTTGCACGACTACTTAACTGATAACTGATAACTGATAACTGATAACTGATAACTGATAACTGTTCACTGATAACTGATAACTGTTCACTGATAACTGAATATATGCAGTATCGTCGTTTCGGTCGCACTAATCTACAAATGCCGGTGTTTTCCTGTGGGGGAATGCGCTATCAATTTCAGTGGCAGGATTTGCCAATGTCGCAAATTCCCGACGAGAATCAAGGCAATTTAGAGGCAATCATTAATAAATCTCTAGAAGTGGGGATTAATCACATCGAAACCGCTAGGGGTTACGGCACTTCCGAGATGCAATTGGGCAAAATTTTGCCGCAACTACCGAGGGATAAGATTATCGTGCAGACGAAAGTTTCTCCTAGTCAAGATGTGCGGGAATTTCGCCGTAAATTTGAGCAATCCCTGCAATTTTTACGGTTAGATTATGTGGATTTGTTGGGTATCCATGGCATCAACACGGCTGAAATTCTCGATGACACTATGGCCGAGGGCGGTTGTTGGCAAGAGGCGAAAAAATTACAGCAACAGGGAAAAGTTCGTTTTATCGGTTTCTCGACCCATGCACCAACTGATGTAATTGTCAAGACTATTGCAACAAATTGTTACGATTACCTCAATCTGCACTGGTACTATATTTTTCAGAATAACTGGCCGGCGATAGAAGCGGCAAAACAGCACGATATGGGCGTTTTTATCATTAGTCCCTCCGATAAGGGCGGCCATCTCTACAATCCTCCCCCTAAGCTCGTCGCTCTCTGTTCTCCTCTCAGTCCGATGGTTTTTAATAACCTATTCTGTCTCAGTCATCCGGCTGTCCATACCCTGAGTATCGGTGCTGCGCAAGCCAGAGATTTTGATGAACACCTGAAAACTTTACCCTTACTCGATCGATCCGAGGAGATTTTACCGGCAATTATCGAGAGATTGCAAGGAGAGATGATCAACTGTTTAGGCGATAATTGGGTAAAAACTTGGTCTGTGGGTTTACCTAGCTGGGAAAATACCCCCAATCACATCAATATTCGTTCTATCCTCTGGTTACGCAATCTCGCTATCGCCTACGATATGATTGACTTTGCCAAGGCCAGATACAATCTCTTGGGGAATGGGGGTCATTGGTTCCCCGGTCAACAGGCAAAAGAGGTGGAAAAACTCGATTTAACTGCCTGTTTAGCCGCTAGTCCCCACGCTGATAAAATTCCCTATCTTCTCGCCGAAACTCATCGATTATTGTCGGGAGAGACCGTACAACGCTTAAGCAGTAGTTAAAATTCGATGCCGGGTTGCGCTTTCACTCCCTGTTGACGAAAGGGATGTTTAATTAACTTCATTTCCGTGACCAAATCCGCTATCTCGATTAATTCGGGTAAAGCTCCTCTACCAGTGAGAATAACGTGACAATTAGCGGGTTTTAGGGCTAAACCAGCGATAACTTCCTGAATATCCAGATAGCCGAATTTAAGGGCGATATTGATCTCATCGAGTAAAATTAATTTATATTGGGGATTTTCGAGAAAAGTTAGGGCTTTTTGCCATGCTTCTTGGGCTTTCTCTATATCTCTTTCCCTATCTTGAGTTTCCCAGGTGAAACCTTCCCCCATAGCATAAAACTCGATTTGTTCCCCCCAAACACTAAAAATCTTCTGTTCGGCAGGTTCCCAAGCACCTTTGATGAATTGTACCACCGCCACTTTGTAACCATGACCGAGGGAACGTAAAACCATACCGAGGGCTGCCGTGGTTTTTCCCTTACCATCGCCGGTATTAACGATAATTAACCCTTTTTCAGCGATTTTTTCGGCTAAACGTTCCTCTTGGATGACCTTGCGGCGCTGCATTTTTTCTTTGTATTGTTCGGGAGTGAGTTGCATTCGGGTCTGTCTAGTCAAATCAAGATAATTGTAACTCAAGGGGTTATCGATCGCTGTTTGCAGATTTTAACCGGCTAAATTGTCTGGGGGTTGATGCCTAATTCTCGTAATTTTGCGGCTAATCTTTCCTTAGCTTGTCGTTCTTGTTCTTTTTCTACAAGAGCTTGTTCCTTTGCCTGTCGTTCTTGTTCTTTTTCTAAAAGAGCCTGTTCTTTTTCTAAAAGAATCTGTTCCCTTTCTAAAAGAATCTGTTCCTTTTCTAAAAGAATCTGTTCCTTTGCTTGTCTTTGCTGTAATTCAGCTTCTTGGGGAGTGGGAACCAATTGACCATCGACAGTAAAATAACGCAGTTTCCGGTCAAATATGCCTAAATATAATCCTAACTCTTCACTCCATAGATAACCCTGCTCATTGGTAGAAATAGCTTGATATTGTCCCTCAATTAGTCTAAATCCTTGCAATTCTAACGTATTAGGATCGAACCAAAAATAATTAGGAGTGCGAAAAGTATTTTGGTAGAGAATTTTCTTTTTAGTGCGGTCAATATTGGCCGTAGAATCGGAAAGAATCTCGACGATTACATTGGGATATTTCCCCTGTTCTCCCCAAACCACCCAACTTTTGCGGGGACGTTTTTCTGTATCTAAAACCACAAAAAAATCAGGACTACAGAAATCGCGCTTTTTCAGTTGTTCTTCGTTATAGTAGATAGTCAGATTACCGGAAGCGTAGTAATCGTTTTTCTCTTGCCATAATAATTCTAGACAACTGAGGAGAATTATGATCTGTTGCAGGCGTAAATCACTTGCCAAGGGTGGTTCATCACTCCATAAATCGGTGGGGGGACAGGTAACTTCTGGTAAAATGTCGAGAGTTGTCATAGTGGTAATGATTTGGTAGTAGTGGCGTAGCCCTCTTGCTTACCTGGTATGAATTGTGTCAAATATTTATGAATAAAAATAATTGGCTCAAATCAGTCTTTAAACCTCTAGCTTGCTCATGACTTTTCTGATAAATATCTTTTTCTGGCTCCTGTCTGGCTTACTCAAATATCAGTCTAGCACCGAACAAAATACCCCCCCTAGTTCACCTCCGTTCCCCTGTCCTAATTGTGGTTCTCACCCTACGATCAAGAATGGTTCTATTCCTAAGGAAAAACCCAAACGTCAAGGTAAAGAATGTGGTCAACCGTTTGTGATCAATCCCACTAATAAAACCGTCTCTGACGAAACCAAATAATTAATTGACAAATTCTTACTCGAACGAATTTACTGACGAGGAATTGCCAGAGTAACAGGGGTAAGTTGGTCATGGTAACAAAACTATGTCAACAATAAACTGGCGGCTGTCCCCCGTCAAATAAAGGTTTCGGACAAACCAAAAGGTAAATTGGTTAGAGAATGTGATGAGATGTGGTCTTGGTTTTTTTCTAAGACGATAAAGGTTTATATTTGGCGGTTAATTGATAGAAAGACAAGGAAAATTATTGGTGGCTATGTGCGGAGATAGGAGTCGTCAATCAGCCAAAAAACTTTGGGGCCAGTTTACCAGGCGTTTACCGACAATGTGCGGTTGCTTACACAGACTTTTGGGAGTCCTATAAGACAGTAATT
>VYLO01000074.1_pt1 | contig 30432 bp, 27 predicted proteins | sample 5114271 | NCBI WGS metagenome assembly VYLO01 (sample SAMN12291807, study PRJNA351875) | freshwater metagenome | isolation source: freshwater lake | place: USA: Michigan, Lansing Lake | collected 2011-08-05 | reverse complement strand
AATAGGTTGTAATGGGAGACTCTTTGTTTTCCTAGACAAAAATAATTACTTTTTCAAAAAAACACTTTTCTATTTTTTTGTTGGGTATTTTATTCTCTGGAAGTCCCTAAGTGGATTCCTGGTTAAGGGCGTTAAGTGCTAGCCGTCTGAGGAGACCAAAATTCCGAGGGCTATGCCAAGACCGAATCCGACACTTATCTTCATTAAAAGTAACATCTAAAGTCCAGTGGACTTGATTTTCAATGCCCCAGTGTTTACGAATAGCCTTACCGATGATTTGAGCATCAGCCGGGAGAGAACTGAGATAAAATTGGACTTCGTGGGTAGTTTTATGACCGGGATGGCGAATCCGTTTAACCATAACAATACTTTTAAGTCCTAACCATTGCTGTGGTTGGTAAAGACCGCCAAAAGCTTCTAAAGGTACAGCCCAACACCAACGCTTTTCTAGACGATGATGACCTTTTTCTAGGCGATAGTCATAACTAAATTTAATCCCTTCAAAGTTATGAGCTTGAGCCTGAGCGAACCAATTCTTAACCTGAGAGTGAAGAGTGGGATGATTAGCTTTAAGTGCTAACACAAACATCAGCTTTTTTTTGGCGAATTTGTCGAACAATCTCAGTTTGAGTTCCCATCGCGTCAATGGTGATAATCGCACCCGAGATATCTAATAATTCTAGTAGGGCAGGAATCGCCGTAATCTCATTAGACTTATCTTCCACCTCTAAAACCAATCGTTGCTCACTTGCCCAGGCGGTGACTAAATGTAAGGCTTTTATCCCTTGATTACGATCGTAGGAACCTTTGAGATTTTTCCCGTCTATGGGGACAATTTCTCCCGCGAGAGAACCGATCAAATGTTGTAGCCATTGAGACAAAACTTGTTCGAGAGCTTCCGGCTTAATCCGTTCAAAAACCCGAGGAAAAGTATCATCAGAAGGGATGCCATTGGGTAATTCCAAAAATTCCGATAACCAAGCCTGCTTACTGATGCCATAATTTTCCATGTCTTCCCAACCTTGCGCCCCGGCGATCTCGCGTAGCGAGCGCGTTGCGACCACGGCTAAAATCGCAATCACTAAAATATCGGTCAGCAAATGTTTTTGAGTTCGAGAAACTCTTGGGTCAGGAATATCTTGAACATAATTCAATAACCTGGCTTGAATTTCATTGATTAGTGTTAACGGCCCGGTCGTTGGCTGTTGAGCTTTCTTTTCTGGTTCCAATACGGGGGCAAAACCTGTTTAAGACTGATTTTGTTTAACTACTTATAAATGAAATTTGAGGGGAGAGACAGGCAGGATACTTCGAGATATTTGTCAAGTACAATTTATACCAAATTAGATGAGCTTACCCTGGCTTTGTGGATTACTTAATTCAGTTGTTATAGAGTGGTTCTATTCTTATATTTCTAATAAAGTTCGAGGTGGATATCTAAGAGCTTTTACAGATTATATTAGGAAAATTCCTATCGCTAGTGCAACAGAAACTCAAAAACAAGCGATCAAATGTCTAGTTAAATAATGTTTAGAAGCTAAGGGAAAAGAAGTCAAGGAGTTAGAAACAAAAATTAATCAAATAGTGTATGAATTGTATGGATTAAGTGAGGAAGAAATTAGGATAATAGAGAGGGAAACCAAATAAATATAAATGTAGGGTGTGTTAGCGAAGCGTAACGCACCCAAAAGCATCCCAAAGGACTGACAAAAATTTAATCCCCCTAAATCCCCCTTAAAAAATTTGATCCCCCTAAATCCCCCTTAAAAAATTTGATCCCCCTAAATCCCCCTTAAAAAATTTGATCCCCCTAAATCCCCCTTTTTAAGGGGGACTTAAATTTGATACATTCGTTCTCATGATAAATTCTGTTTTGAATAATATGATTAACTCGCAATCGAACTTTAAAACCCATCTCCCCACTTCCCCACTGAGTAACGCACAGAAAACGGGTTTCTCCGAGAAACCCGTTTTCTACTCATGCACTCATGCAAAAAGGGGAATAAATAATCAGTCTTTAATAACCAGATTTAGTATTACCTAGGATTATTAGTATCCTATAATACCAATTCTTAGGAGACTATAAAGAAAATCCCAAGATTAGGCGAGTCCCTTGCCGAAAAACGCTATAGTAGCACAAAATGCCTAATTTTATCCACAAAATTGTTATGACAGTTACCAATAGACAAGAGCTAGAAGAACTGATTCAACAGGTAAAAAAAGCTCAACAACAATTTGCCAACTATAACCAAGAACAAGTAGATCTTATCTTCAAAAAAGCGGCATTAGCAGCCAACAACGCGCGCATTCCCCTAGCTAAAATGGCAGTACAAGAGACAGGAATGGGAGTAATAGAGGATAAAGTGATTAAAAACCACTTTGCCTCAGAAATCATCTACAACAAATATAAACACAGCAAAACCTGCGGCATTATCGAAGAAGATAAATCCTTTGGATTGCAAAAAATCGCCGAACCCGTGGGCATTTTAGCGGGGATCGTACCCACCACAAATCCCACCTCCACAGCCATTTTTAAAGCCCTAATTGCCCTGAAAACCCGCAACGGCATCATTTTTTCCCCCCATCCGCGAGCCAAAGACTGCACGATCGCAGCGGCCAAAATAGTCTTGGAAGCGGCCGTGAAAGCGGGCGCACCGGCCGGTATTATTGGTTGGATCGATCAGCCATCGGTGGAACTTTCCCAAGCATTAATGCAACATCCCTGCATTAATTTAATCCTCGCTACCGGCGGTCCCGGTATGGTAAAAGCGGCCTATTCTTCGGGAAGACCTTCCTTAGGAGTCGGTGCCGGCAATACCCCCGCTTTAGTGGACGAAACCGCTCACATAAAAATGGCTGTTTCCTCGATTATTCTCAGTAAAACCTTCGATAACGGCATGATTTGTGCCTCCGAACAATCGGTAATCGTTGTCGATAGCATCTATGAAGAAGTTCGACAGGAATTTATTGATCGCGGGGCCTATCTTCTTTCCCCCGAAGAAAGGGAAAAAGTCGCCGAGATTCTCCTAAAAGATGGTCATATCAACCCCGATATTGTCGGACAACCGGTAGAAAAATTAGCCACCATGGCCGGAATTTACGTTCCCGAAGATACCCGCTTACTAATCGGAGAAGTGGAAAATATTGGCTTAGAGGAACCATTTTCCTACGAAAAACTCTCGCCAATTTTAGCCATGTACCGAGCGAAAGACTTTGAAGATGGGGTAAAAAAAGCCGAAAAACTGGTCTTATTTGCCGGTCGAGGTCATACGGCCGTGCTTTATACCGCACCCTCCAATCGGGAACATATTAAACGCTTTGAAGACAACGTACAAACGGCCCGGGTATTAATTAATACCCCTTCCTCCCAGGGTGCGATTGGTGATATCTATAACTTCCGTCTCGATCCTAGTTTAACCCTCGGTTGTGGCACTTGGGGCGGTAATTCCATCAGCGAAAACGTCGAACCTACCCACCTATTAAATATTAAAACCGTGGCCGAGCGCCGGGAAAATATGCTTTGGTTCCGAGTACCACCAAAAGTATATTTTAAATACGGAGCATTACCCGTCGCTATTCGGGAATTAGCCGGCAAAAAACGGGCCTTTATTGTCACCGATAAACCTCTTTTTGACCTAGGAGTTACCGCAACTTTACAGGAAATTTTAGAAGAAATCGGCATCACGGTTAATATCTTTTATGATGTGGAACCCGATCCTTCCCTAGAAACCGTCGAACGGGGGTTAAATGTCATTAATACCTTCAATCCCGATGTAATTATCGCTATCGGTGGTGGTTCCCCCATGGATGCGGCTAAAATCATGTGGCTACTCTACGAGCATCCAGAGATAGAATTCGAGAGCTTGGCCATGCGTTTTATGGATATCCGCAAACGAGTCTATGAATTGCCTCCTTTAGGCGAAAAAGCTCTGATGGTTTGTATTCCCACCACTTCGGGAACAGGATCAGAAGTGACTCCCTTCGCCGTCGTGACCGATCGCCGTAATAATATTAAGTATCCTCTGGCAGATTATGCCCTAACTCCCAGCATGGCAATTGTCGATCCGGAATTAGTGCTAAATATGCCGAAAAAATTAACAGCCTACGGCGGAATTGACGCTTTAACTCACGCTCTTGAGGCCTACGTCTCGGTTTTAGCCTCAGAGTACACCAATGCTCTTGCTCAAGATGCCATCCGACTGCTGTTTAAATACTTGCCCAGTTCCTATCATAACGGAGCTAAAGACCCGAAAGCGCGGGAAAAAGTCCATTACGCGGCGACAATGGCAGGAATGGCCTTTGCCAATGGCTTTTTAGGCATCTGTCACTCCATGGCTCACCAATTGGGGGCAATTTTCCACATTCCCCACGGTCTGGCCAATGCTTTGATGATTTCCCACGTCATCCTCTATAATGCCACCGATGCCCCCTTTAAACAGGCCACCTTCTCTCAGTACAAATATCCTAACGTAAAATGGCGCTATGCCAGGATCGCCCATTCCCTGGGATTGGGAGGAGAAAGCGAGACCGAAAGTGTGGAAAGATTAGTATTAGCGATCGAATGTTTAAAACGGGAAATCGGTATTCCGGCCAGTATTAAAGAGGTAATTCCCGAAAGTGAAGCCGAATTTATGGCCAAATTAGACCATTTAGCCGAACAAGCTTTCGATGATCAGTGTACCGGAGCCAATCCCCGTTATCCCCTGATTGAGGACTTAAAAACCCTGTTAATCCAAGCTTATCACGGCAATTTGCCCCTAGAGGTGGCGGTAAATGGTCACGGTGATGTCAGTCTTGCCGATTTGAAGTTAGATCCGCAACCCTTGAGCTTGTAGAGATCGATTTTGCCTTTGATCCCCCCTACCCCCTGTAGGGTTGATTCATGAATCAACCCTACCATCAATCAACCCTACCATCAATCAACCCTACCCCCCTTAATCAGGGGATATCCCCCCTACCCCCCTTAATCAGGGGATATCCCCCCTACCCCCCTTAATCAGGGGGGTTTTGACAGTTTTTAACACCTACTTACTTAGGGTTGGCTGAATAAATGTGAAATGTAGGCAAAGTAAGGGTTTTGGGGCTTTTCTCGCGAAACAGGTGCAAGATTTTGAGAGAATCGTCGTTCAAAACCTTGCATCTTCATCGGCCCGCGTCCTGTAGGGGCGAAGCATTCGGGCAATAACCTATCGGTGAAACCGTAGATTTTCTATCCGAATGCTTCGCCCGTACTTTTTCAGCAAACCCTAACCACTCCTAAAAATTATCTTTTTTCCCCCGCAGCCGTGCAAACACTTGTACTGGTTCGTTGCTATCCATGGTCATTGCCAAAGCGGGACTATCCCAACGCAAAAAAGGATTAGTCAGCTTTTCCGTCCCCAAAATTGCTGGAATCGTGGGCAGATCTTCAGCGCGATCTTTCTCCACTTCCCGATAACGCTGTTGCAGAGCAGCATTATTAGGGTCAACTGTCAAGGCAAACTTTAAATTATTTAACGTATATTCGTGAGCGCACCAAACCCTGGTCTGGTCAGGCAGCGATCGCAATTTAGTTAAAGAAGCCACCATTTGGCCCGGTGTTCCCTCAAATAAACGACCACAACCCCCAGAAAACAGGGTATCACCACAGAATAACTCGCCGTAATCTCCGGGGTTAACCGGGGGAAAATAATAGGCAATATGAGCGCGAGTGTGGCCGGGGACAAAGAAAACCTCGGCCCAGCGACCGGCAAATTCCACCCGATCCCCCTCCTCTAAAAACAGCTGCTGGCCCGGAATGCGACCGCGATCCTCCTTTCCCCCATAAACACAAAGATGGGGATAACGATTAATTAAAGCCTGATTAGCCCCCACATGGTCGCCGTGGTGATGGGTATTGAAAATAGCGACTAAATCCACCTGTAAAGCCTCTAATCGCCTGAAAACGGGTTCAGGTTCGGCTGGATCCACCACGGCCGCAATTTTTTGCGCTCGATCGTAGAGGAGGAAAATATAATTATCGGAAAGGGCGTTAAGACGTTCGATCTCCATGGTAGAATCTTGGGCTAAGGTTTAACTCGATCATATAGTGCTAACCTAACTCCCCGCAGGACAGGAATCGGCAAAAATTACGCAGGGAATCCCCACATGATTAATGGGAACAATATAGGTTTCTGTGGGGGGAAATAAAGCGACAACGTGGGGAACGGGACGGGGAGTATAATGCACTTGCGATTGGCCCTGATAAGCGAGGGAGGTGCTTGCTCCTGAATCCAACATCACCGCCTCCCGAAAGCCTGCCTGTACTAATAATTCTCCCAAAGCCATCGAATCGATCGGCTCTCGGGAAACCCCGATAACTGGCTGTCCTGCCTGATTAATCCCCCAAAAAGCCCGGTGACGCAGGGCATCAAAACCGTAAAGTGTACCAAAGGATTCTCGCGATTGTGGTTGTCCATCTTTGACCAACCAAGCGGCCGCGACAAAAGCATCCGTCACCTTGAGATCATCTCCGGCCTCGGCTGCGATTCCTTCTAGGGTATTATGACGAGCAGGATCAAAGGGAAGATAACGCACCCATCGATCGGTAATGATTACTAAAGGACGACCCTCTAACTTGCCGATTTCCCCTTCATATCCAGGTATAAAGCCGCCATTTTGGCTTAAAACCGGCCCGATCATCTGATTTGAGTCCAATTCCTTGAGAGAGAAAAAACCGCCATCTACAGCTGCGATCGCTTCTGTGCCAGCGATAATTTCCTCCACTTGATAACGACTATCAGCGTGGATGGTTTTGGGAATCCCGCCACTAATCAGAACAAGTGTATTAGTTGGAAATTCCACTTCCCGTTTTTGGATGGTGGTGGCAAAGTTAAAACCGCCATCGGTACGGGGTAAGGGATCACCCCCCCAAGCTTGCGGTACAACTTCTCGCGTGCGCGATTGCCCAAAGCGTCCAATAGTGAGTAAATCGGGGGATTGTCCAGCAAAATGCTCATCGAGGTCATTCATCGATAAAGCCGCCCGATAACCCGCTTTTTTGACGAATTCCTTCACTCGATCATCCGCCTTCCCTTCCGGATAGGTGAAATAATTAACGGTAATGCCCAATTCTTTTTCTAAGATTTGTTTCGATTGCTTGACTTCTTGCTCCAAATCTGCATCGGACAATAATCTTAAATCCCGGGGATGACTAACACTATGGGAGACAATTTGGACTAGAGGATCGGCGGCCATTTCCTGGAGTTGTTGCCAAGTGACACTGGTTCTGCCAGTTTTTTGAGTCATTTTATTGATATAAATCGAGAAAACGGCAGGATAGCCATATTTTCTCAATAAAGGATAGACATACTGGTAATGTCCCCCATAACCATCATCAAAAGTCAATAAAACCGGTTTAGCAGGAAGGGGGATACCTGTCCGCAGATGGGAAATTAACCAATCGATACTGATAGGAGTTGCCCCGATTTCCTGCAAAAATTGAAAATGTGCCTCTAATTCGCCGGGAGTAACGTCAAAAAATACCTCTTTTTTTGGTAAAATGTCGTGATACATTAAAATCGGTACTTTTGTCCCTTGAGCGCGGGGATGAATTTCCGGCCAGGGTGCTAATTCGATCGCTGTTGCCGAGTTATTTGGCCAATTATCGAGACTAATATCGTTTTTTTGGAGAGATAGGGAAAAAATCACGCGATCAGAGATGTTTTTATAGGTTTTACAATCAAAAATTCTCGATATATCCTTAAAAGAACTATTTTCTAGGACATAATCCGCGCATTCCGGTTGAAACTCCCTAAAAGGTGCGGGGAGATAATCACCCCCCACCAGAGCATTAGAACGAGGATAGAGAGAAATTGCCCAAATAATCAGACAAGTGACGATAAATGCCAAAAATCCGTATAGGGGAAACAAGGGAAACGAAGATTTTTGCCGAGCTTGCCAACGCATAAGATCAAGTAATAAAGTAAAAAGTAAAAAAGAAATTGAGATTTGCTCTAGTACCTTGACTAACAAGCTGAGTTTCCCTATAATCCGTTCCCTTGTCAAGTTTTCTAGAACACCCTCATCAGTCATCAGTTATCAGTTATCAGTTATCAGTTATCAGTGAGCAGTTGTCAGTGAGCAGTTGTCAATAGACTGCCTTTATTGATTCTCCCCATCACCCCACACCCCACACCCCACACCCCGCTATATTCACGGGGATTAAGTTGGTAAAGGGTGACACAAAACTGCTAGAGTTACCAAAGACGAGTATATAAACTTTACAGATATTGTATGAGAGTTTTGGTTATTGGCGGAGACGGCTATTGTGGTTGGGCAACGGCACTCCATCTATCAAATAGAGGTTACGAAGTAGGCATACTTGATAGTTTAGTTCGTCGCTATTGGGACTTACAATTAGGCTGTGATACCTTAACACCGATCGCACCCATATCTCATCGGATTCAACGCTGGCAAGATCTGACGGGAAAATCGATCGATCTTTTTGTCGGGGATATCAATGACTACGACTTTCTGATTCAATCCCTGGGACAGTTTCAACCAGACACCATTGTTCACTTCGGAGAACAGAGATCTGCACCCTTCTCCATGATCGATCGCGAACACGCGGTTTTAACCCAAGTTAACAACGTTGTTGGCAATTTAAACATCCTCTACGCGATGAAAGAGGAATTTCCCGACGCGCACCTAGTAAAACTGGGAACCATGGGTGAGTATGGCACACCTAATATAGATATTGAAGAAGGCTACATCACGATCGAACATAACGGTCGTAAGGATACTTTACCCTATCCCAAACAGCCCGGTAGTATGTACCATCTCAGCAAAGTCCACGATAGCCATAATATCCATTTTGCCTGTCGGATGTGGGGTTTAAAAGCCACAGATCTCAATCAAGGGGTGGTTTATGGAGTCCTCACCGAAGAAACGGGAATGGATGAGATGTTAATTAACCGTCTCGATTACGATGGGGTTTTTGGTACTGCTTTAAACCGTTTTTGTATTCAAGCAGCGATCGGTCATCCCCTGACAGTGTACGGTAAAGGTGGTCAAACGCGAGGATTTTTAGATATCCGCGATACCGTGCGTTGTTTGGAATTAGCGATCGCAAATCCCGCTCAATCGGGGGAATTCCGCGTCTTTAACCAATTTACCGAACTGTTTAGCGTCGGTGACTTGGCACTGATGGTTAAAAAAGCTGGTTCTGCGTTGGGGTTAAATGTGGAGATTAACAATCTTGACAACCCGCGCATCGAGTTAGAGGAACATTATTTTAACGCTAAAAACACAAAATTACTCGATCTAGGCCTACAACCTCACTATCTTTCCGATTCTCTCCTCGATTCCCTCTTGAACTTCGCCACCAAGTACAGAGACCGGGTAGATATGAATCATATCCTACCAAAAGTCACTTGGAAACGATAATTTATCAGTAAATGATAAGTTGAGGATGGGGTAGTAACCCATCCTTGGCGTTTTTCTAATGTATCGGAATCAAACTCGATCTTAATCGGCACTGATAGGAATTATTGTCGTCCGCAATTGCGGGAATTAGGGCAACGTTGCTGCATTAACTGGGAAAATTCCGTTCTTTGAGCGGGAGTTAAGACTTGGCGAATTTCCAAAAAACTCTCAAATTGCAGGTTACTCATTTCTTGGCGATTCCGAGAGATTTGCTGATGTTTAGAACGGATATCTCGATCGGAGGCATTATTCGATAATAAACTATTTAATTCTTGTTCGTTGTTTCTAATGGTTTCTTGCAATTTTTGGATTTGTCCCCGATATTTCTGACGAATAGCGGCAACTTTTGACTTTTGGTCATCGGTAAGGTTTAATTGTTCAATTAGTCCTTCTCTAGAATTATTCATCCGACGGGGACGATTTTCAGGACGCTGGGGAGAGCTAGTTTGAGCAATAAATAGACCATCTTGGGGATAGGATAGCACAGTGGCACTTGGGGCCAAGTTAGCGGCTAGAGTTAAAGCCATGGTCGTGCCGAGAATCGAGACAGTAGAAAGGGACATAATTGACCTCCACAAAGAAATTAAGGATTATAGGTAGAATAGGTGAGTTGAGGCTCGTTTAAGCTCATCCAAGGGGAACTATAAACGCTAGGAGCAGCAATCGGTGGAGCGATGCTATGGTTCCAACTCTCCACTAAAAAAGCTTCTAACTCCTCGTCAGAAATTTGTCCCAGTTGTGGATGAGGATGAGACCAACGATAGGAAGTAAAAATCAGGGACGATAAGGCAGTAATACCAGTTATCAAACCCAATAAAGGCAGCAATTTTGGGAAATTTACCGGCTTTTCTTCCCTAATCATTTGCATTAACTGTTCTTCTTCATCTATCGGTCGAGGTGGCAGCGATGGACGATAGCGACGCAGAAAATTAACCACTTTGTCATCTTCTGGGGACATTAGAGAACTCCTTGTTTTTGCAAAAATTGACCCATGGTTTTACGCGCATAATGAAGACGTGATTTCACGGTACCGAGGGGAATTTCTAAGATTTGAGCGATTTCCTTTTGGGGTAAGTCCTCTAGATCGTGAAGGACAAGGACAGCGCGATGTTCTAAACTGAGAATTTCCAACCCTTGTCGGACCACTTCCTCATAATGCAGTTGCATCAAATCGGGACTATCTTGGGGACGGGATTCGCTATCAAGGGGGTTTTCCTGATCAGTGCTTTTGGCCATCCTCATTTGTCTTTTGGCTAATTGTCGGCGGCCATCGATCGCCACATTGCAAGTGATCCGATAAACCCAAGTGGAAAAGTATTCAGGTGAACGCAATTTCGGCAACCCGTGCCACACTCTTAAAAATACCTCTTGGACAAAATCCTCTAGGAATTCCTGTCCACAGAGTTGATAGAGAGTAGAGCGGATTTTTGGTTGATAAAGACGGTAAAGGTGACGAAAAGCACCCCGATCACCCCTTTGACATTTTAAAACTAACTCTCGATCGCTCACACTTGTTTGCTTATTGGTTATCACCCTGATCATTACCCTCCCTGGATGCCTGTCCCTTTAGACTAGGGGGTGTCAAGAATGGTTCATAACCAGTTATCAGTTATCAGTTATCAGTTATCAGTTATCAGTTATCAGTGATTCAGTGATCAGTTATCAGTTGTAAGTTATCAGCTTTTTTCTCCCCACAACCCCACACCCCACAACCCCACACCCCACAACCCACAACCCCACACCCCACTTCCATCACCGAGGGAGTAATTGTTGATAGAAATCCAATTGTTTTTGAGCGAGGGCTTTATTAGTATAATTGGTCATTACTCTCTGATAACCCCTCTGGCCTAATTCTTGAGCGAAGCTGGGATTATCTAAGAGAGTTTGTATAGATTTAGCCAGTGCTTCCCCATCTTTTTCGGGAAAAATTAACCCCGTATCAGCAATAACAAAGGGAATTTCTCCTGAATCGGAACCAATAACAGGAACCTGACAGGCCATAGCTTCAATTAAAACATGACCGAATTGTTCTTTCCAACCCACAGCAGTTAAAGTTTTGACCTGATAGGTGGTTTCTGAAGGTAAAACTAAAGTGTTCATCAGGTTAATATAATTAACTACTTGATCGTGGGGAACACTTTCCACTATCATCAAGCGATCGCTTATTCCTGCGGCTGTAGCTTCGCTGACTATTTTATCTTTCAGGATGCCCCGACCTAACAGTAATAACTTCCACTTACCTGTTAATTTAGTTACAGCTTTAATCAGCGTTATAATGCCTTTCTCTTCCACAAAACGACCGATAAAACCAATCACAAATTCATCGCTTTCAATGCCTAAAGATCGGGATAAATCGGGTTGCTTGCCCGGAGAAAAAAGGACTTCATCCACTCCTAATTGTGGTAAAACGGTGTATTTACCCCTGTAACCCCGTTCTTTTAAAACATCTACCCCGTCCTGATTACCGGCGATTAAACCATCGGTATTTTTCAGGTTATAAGCTTCTAACCAAGAGATGGGAAATTTAGGAGTATAGGGAAGATTCCACCAGGTAAAAAATACATTTTTAGCCTGGATATTTAAGAGACGATTCAGAGTAATAAATTGAGCATAAGCGAGAGATTTAGAACCCTGTTCCACTTGAATAATATCGGGTCTAATTTTTTGCAATAAAGAAATTATATCAGTGCCAAAAGTTAATAAAGCTTGGTTATTCTGGCTAAAATTAGATATAGGAATGACTCGGAAATTGTCGGCTATTTTCGCTTGACTTTCAATGATTTTATTTTGGACTCCTCCCGGTTGCCAACGTTGGGGAACAACAATAGTAACTTGAATATTGGGATTTAATCTTGTCAGGGCGCGCAGTTTCTCACAGTTGAGATCAACTATATATGTATGACTAGCGACTAAAATTCTCATAGATTATCTAGTTTTGTATAAATTTGGCCATCATTCCAGAGGGACTTTACTTGAGTTTTCAGAGCATCCAGAAAACCTAAACTATAAAAAATTCCCCTAGAGAGGATTTTAATCGGAGAACCACCTTTATTACAGGGAGGATTACCAAGAACGTGACAATCAAATAATTTAGCATAGAGTCGCAATTGTTGAGCGAGAGTGAGATTTTTCAGAGCCATCAGAAAGTGATTATGATAAAAAGTCGTCTGATAACTCAAAGAACGAGTGCTAATATCATGACAGCCGCCGGTTTCTTCCCCTAAATGAACCAGATAAGCGGTGGGATCGTACCAGACATGATAGGGAGTCTGGCGTAACCTTAAGCAAAAATCCGATTCCTCGCGCACGGCACTGCCACGAAAGCGTTCATCGAACCAAATGCCGTATTTCGTAAATATATCCTTCCGGAAAGACATATTACAGCCCCGGGCCGAGATTACCTGCTGGGGTTTAGTGGTGTGAACAAGGTCGATGTAATACCAAGCAATGCCCGGATCCATGGCTTGGGGGGGTAAAAAGTCGATTTCGTAGGGTTTGCTGGTATCTGTCACCATTTTTTGGGAGTCACCCAATTTCATGCGATCGAATACCCGACCGGCTACTACACCTATCTCAGGATTCTTGACAAAATTCTCACTATGTGCTTTGAGATAATTATCTGGTAGCCGCACATCATCATCGATAAAAAGAACGATATCGCCCTGGGCGCGACGGACTCCATAATTTCTGGCACCGGGTAAACTCGCCCAATCTAGCCGATACCAGCTAATTTTGTGCTGATTAGCCAGATTTTCTAGATAGGATTGTATTTCGTGGCTGTGGGTAGCTGTTTGGTCGATAACTAACACCTCAAAATCGGGGTAATCTTGTTTGAGCAGGTCATCGAGAGTATCTTTAAGAGGCTCTTCGCGTCGATAGGTGGGTATGATGACAGAAATCGAGGGAAAATTCATAGCAGTAAACAGTAAACAGTAATCAGTAAACAGTAATCAGTGAGCAGTAAACAGTAAACAGTAATCAGTAATCAGTGATCAGTGATCAGTAAACAGTGATCAGTAAACAGTGAGCAGTGAGCAGTGAGCGGTAAACAGCAATCAGTAAACAGCAATCAGTAATCAGTAATCAGTAAAAAGACAGTAGGAAACTTCTATTTAATACCGCACAATTAAAAACTCACATCTGATAAATGAAAACTTCCATCTGATAACTGATAACTGATAACTGATAACTGATAACTGATAACTGATAACTGATAACTGATATAACTGATAACTGATAACTGATAACTGATAACTGATAACTGATAACTGATAACTGATAACTGATAACTGATAACTGATAACTGATAACTGATAACTGATAACTGATAACTGAAATACCTAACACCCAGCACCCATATTTCAAGCTAAAGAAACACCTTTGCGTTTAAATTTTAAGCCCTTTTTGGAGGATTTTGTTTCAGTTTCCCCCGCCAGAATTTTAGCCTCTTTTTCCTGTTTTTCGATCACGGGTAATTTAAAAATTACACCCGCGAATATCCAGTAATAAACGCCCACAGGATCCGTATCGAGGGCATACCAATAGGGAAGATAGGTAACAAAGAGCAGGAAAACCCAATAACTACCGGCAAAACCTCGCAGAGTCGGATCTTTGAGGGAACGATAGGTGCGGAAGGCCAGATAAATTAGATGGGTCATGAATATCATGTACAAGGCAAAACCAATGTATCCCAACTCGAATAAAACCTTACTGTGAAAGGTTTCCACAAAAGAAATATCACCGAAAAACCTAGCAGAAGATGTGGCCGCACCAAGTCCACGACCTAAAATACCGCCCTGATTACGGGTAGCAAAATCCAACTGTCCTTGAATAAAAGCGGTGGGGGGAGAATGTTGCCAACGGCCGATGGCACTATCGTAGCGTTGTTGGACAAAATCGGGGTTAAGGAAAGAAAAACCGATAGCTAGAAGTAAAGTGGCGGCAAAAATGATCGGCAAAAATCGTTTTAAGTTAGCGATTTGTCCTGTAAGAATCGTCATCAGACCAACAATCATCGGTACAGCAAAGAAAGCTAATCTTTGCCCAGAGACCACTGCATTAATAAAAACTAGGGTTAAACCCACTAGGGCTGCTAGTCGCCATTTTTGGGAAATTTCACTAAAGGCACTGGCATAACAAATTACGGCACTAGAGACCAAAAACCAAGCCCAGTGCCAGGGGGAAACAAAAGTACCCGGTAGGCGGATCATATTCACTTCTGGACTATATATTAATGACCCACCGACCAAACACCTTGCCTCTAAGCTGGCTTTGTATAGTAAACCACCCACGTAGCCTCTAGTTCCTACACAACGACCGGTTTTCAGCATCCAGTATTGCATTAGTCCTAGGACACAACAAATAATCACTAAAGTCACTAAAAGACGACCAAAAAATAATAGGGTGGGTTTGTCTTTGATTAAGTAATAAGTGCAGAAGATCAAGGGGACATAACTTAGCAAAACTTTAAATCCTAATAGTCCTTGCAGAAAAGTCTCACTTTCCCGACAGGGAACTCCGCGCAAACGGCCATCCCTAAACATACCCATCCCGGCCACGGAATCGCAAGTAGGCAGAAATTGTCTCTGTAAATTAACGGCTAATAGACAGACTACACAGAAAATAAAGATTAATAATAGAGTTGTACCTAATTGTTTCGGGACAATAATCGGTAATTGCTTTTTTCGACATTCTAAAACTAAGCCGACTAAAGCGGGTAGATAAAAGATATCTTTACTTAGCTGCAGGATTTGATTACCTCCCAACCAATAGATAATAGTACCAATGAAGGGGACATAGATAATAAATGCCCAAAGAGCCGTGCGGGGATAGATAAAGGAGAAAACTCCTAAAATTAAGGCTAAACTTACTGCAGCTCCTATCGTGGCATCAAATAATAAGCTGAGGGGTAATCCGAGCAAAATTGCTACACAAATAGCAAAAATAACCAACCCCGTTAACTTTTGTTTCTTTTGCCTTTCTTCTTTTTTGAGGGCAAGTTTCTCTTTGATGTTAAGCGGGGGACTATCAGCTTTTGTTTGGCCTTGTTTATTCTTTTTTTTCTGGCGATCGATACTCAGTCCGGTCATAATTATCCCTTGCTAGGCTAGGCTAAAGGCATTATAATCCCTGTTCCCCTCGATCGACTACAAAAGATAGCTTCGCACCGCTTCCACCAGCCTTTCTGTCCAAAAATTGGCTAATTCTAGGGTTTCTGCTTCCACCATCACCCGAATTAATGGTTCTGTACCAGAAGCTCGCACCAAAACTCTACCTTTTTCCGCCATGGCTGTCTCAGCTTTGAGGATTTCTCGCCGCAAAGGTTCACATTGCTGCCAATTACGTCGCACTTCTCTATCTTCCACCCGCACATTGCGTAAAATCTGCGGATAGGTGACAAAGCTATGATCGACTAAGTTAGCCAAGGAAACCGCCGATTTCTGCACTAAAACCGCTAAATGTAGGGCGGTTTGCATTCCATCCCCAGAAACTCCGTAATGATGGCAGAGAATATGACCAGATTGTTCACCCCCTAGCATGGCTCCAGTTTCCCACATTTGTGCCTGAACGTGCTGATCGCCCACGGCAGTCCGCAAGAATTGCCCCCCCAGTTTTTGCCAAGCGCGTTCAAAGCCTAAATTAGCCATCACCGTCGCTACTAATAACCCATCGGGTAGCTGTCCGGCTTCCAGGAGGGAACGACCCCAAAAATAGAGGATATAATCGCCATCTACTACTCTACCCTGACTATCCACGGCCAGGACCCGATCGGCATCGCCATCGAAGGCAAATCCTAAATCCGCTTGCTGATTAATCACCGCCGCCTGTAGGCTTTCCAAATGGGTAGAACCACAATTAACGTTAATGCGATCGCCATCGGCTCGCTCGTGTAGGCAGATAACTTCCGCCCCCAAAGTTTGGAATACTAAAGGTGCTAGGTTAACGGCTGCCCCCCAAGCTAGATCCAAAACTATTTTTAATCCCGATAGGTTAATATCCGTCCCGACGGAAGCAATCACAGCTTGATAGTATTTTTGGATTAATTCGGGACAAAAAGTCGCTTTTCCCCAATTTACCGGTTTATCTGCTAATTCTAAATTGCCTCTTAAACCCGCCTCTATCTGTGCGGCTAAACTGCCAGATAATTTTAAACCGCTGCTGTCAAAAAATTTAATGCCGTTATCTTCAGGAGGATTATGACTGGCAGAAATCATGATCCCCCCCATCGCTTCGCTTTCTCTGGTTAAATAGGCGACGCAGGGAGTGGGACATAATCCCAGTTGCCAGACTTCTATTCCCGCCCAATTTAAACCCGCAGTGATAGCATTGGCTAACATATCACTGGAATTACGGGAATCTTGACCGATAATTACTGGTTTGGTGACACCAGCTTGATTTTTTAATACCTGTCCCGCCCAAAATCCGATTTGTAGCGCTAGGGGGGCAGTTAATAATTCTCCCACTTGGCCGCGAATTCCGTCCGTGCCAAACAGGGGTGATGATGGTAATTCAATCAAACCCCCTAAGGATAACAGAGGATGCGATCGAGTTTTTTGCCCATTTTGATACGACAGAGAAGCTACCATGGCCGATTCCTTTCCTCACACAACACATTCAGAGGATAACATGATCACCGATTTTTTAAAATCAATGTCCCCAGTTGACCCTAATCCTCCTCCCAGGGTTCCTTACATCTGGCGTGGGGAAGTGGGGTGTGGGGAAGTGGGGTGTGGGGAGCTTTTTCAGTAAAAAGGCAGCTCCGAGCTTATCGCTTAATACTATTGACTGATAACTTACCCACTGATAACTTACCCACTGATAACTGATAACTGATAACTGATAACTGATAACTGAATAAAGATTGTTGATTTTTGCGGGAGGTCTAATCAGGGAACCCAAGTTATTTGTTAAGCTGAAACGGTAATCTTGACCCCCGAATGCGCGTGCTGATCAGTGTTGTCATCCCTACCTACAATCGCGAAGCAATTTTAAAAAAATGTTTACTCGCCCTAGAAAATCAGCGTTTAACCGATAATAAGGTGGAAAACTACGAAATAGTCCTTGTCGATGATGGCTCTACCGATGGGACGATCGCTTGGCTAGAAACTCAAAAAGCTAATTTACCCCACCTGCAACTGTGGCAACAGGATCACGGTGGACCAGCGATCGCTAGGAATCTAGGGGTAGAAAAAGCCCGTGGTGATACAATTATTTTTATCGATAGCGATCTGGTAGTAACAGAAAATTTTTTGCAAGCCCACGCCGACGCTTTAACTGCTGGAGCAGCCAGTCTCGGCAGCGATCGCTTATTTACCTACGGCAGTGTCATTAATACCTGTAACTTCGAGCATCCCACCAGTGAACCCTATAAAATCACCGATTTCTCCGCCGCCTATTTTGCCACGGGCAACGTTGCGATCGCCAAAAAATGGTTATTAGCAGCGGGATTATTTGATACTCAGTTTCAACTCTACGGTTGGGAAGACTTGGAATTAGGGGTGAGATTGAAGCAATTGGGACTAAAATTAATTAAATGTCCCGAAGCCGTCGGTTATCATTGGCATCCCCCCTTTAATCTCGCTCAGATTCCCAATCTCATCGATAAGGAAATTCAACGGGGACGAATGGGAGTGCTTTTTTATCAAAAACATCCCAGCTGGGAAGTGCGGATGATGATTCAAATGACTTGGATTCATCGACTGTTGTGGGGTTTACTTTCCTTGGGAGGAACCCTGAATGAACGCAGCCTCTCTCCTCTGTTGCAGTGGTTGATCGATCAAGGTAAACCGCAATTAGCCCTAGAAATTGCCCGCATTTTTCTCAATTGGTACAACGTGCGCGGCGTTTATCAAGCTTATCAGGAAATGCAGCTTCAGTGAAATGTCTTCCCGAACACCGAACATCGCCGACAGCGTTTCTCAGAAAGATGAGGTATAATGGGACTGGTCACAGTCTTTGGACAACCATTTAATGTTCTCTATTCCGGCGTTCTCTAAAACCAGAGAACTTGTACCTCATTATTAAGATAAATGCTATCGAGGTCAACATTTCCAGATAAAAAACTGAATATTTTCTTTTTTTTTCCGATAATTGCTGCCACAATCAAAAACAATCAGAATAGAGAGCAGGAGTTGCTAGGCTCAATTGCGGAAAATACAGACCTCGTTTGTCCCCTTGTTAATTATCTGGTGAAATTTGGCATACTTAGAAGTAAATTTTTTTATTGGAGGAATCCCACAATGAATATCTTCGATATTTTAATCGGTTTTGTCGGTGGAGGTGCGATCGGGGGTGGGGCTTTATATGCCTTCCAACAGGGAAAAATCAGGGAAGCACTAGAAAAATATGAGAAAATTCAGGCTGCTTTAGGTCAAACCGAAGCGGAGTTAAAAGAGACCAAAGGACAGTTAAAACTACTCGATCTCTCCGAAGAACGGATTCGCCATATCGAAGCCACCCATCGAGAAGAAGTGGCTAAATTGCAAAAAGAGTTAGAAGATAGCCAAGGGCGTTTACAAGCGGCAGCCAGCGCCACTCCCGATCAAGCCGTGGAAGTTGCCTATAAAACCCAAATTCAGCAACTTCAACAGGAATACGAGGAATTGAGCCAAAGCTATCAAAGTCAACAGACGCAGATTCTAGAATTAGAAAATGGCTATCAGTCGCAAATTCAACAACGAGAACAGGGTTATCAAAGCCAACTGTTAGAACTAGAAAATGCCCGTCAAGCAGTAGTGGATGATCGAACCACTGAAATCGTCGAACCTTGGGATGATTTCCCCGATCACTCCAGGGACGAAATCGCCACAACTGCTGAGGATTTCATCTCTGAACCGGAATTTGCCCCTGAAACAGCAGCTTTCGGCAGTTTTGAAACAATGGTAGAAACGCCCGTTTCTGAAAGTGAAATGAGTCCTTTTGATGGTTTTGTCACTGAAGAAACCGTAGTATTAGAGCCAGAATTTACTCCTGAGCTGCTGGTAGAAACGCCCGTTTCTGAACCAGAATTCGCTCCTGAAATGAGTCCTTTTGATGGTTTTGTCACTGAAGAAACCGTAGTATTAGAGCCAGAATTTACTCCTGAGATGGAGATGTTTGGCGGTTTGGAAACCCCAGAAGGATATCTGGAACTAGAACCAGAATTCGCCCCAGCAATGGAGACATTTGACGGTTTAAACGCCGGGGAAGAAACCCTAGTTTCTCCAGAAATGACCATAGTCGAAGATTCTCCCGTCATCAAAGAACAAGCGATCTCTAACTTGGAGATATCCGCTGCTGAGATGGAATTTCTCAATGCTCTACAATTAGAGGAAGAAACTAGAACGATCAGTAGTCTAGAAGAATTATCGGGTAATGCAGAAAAATTCGCTGATGCCCAAAATTCTCTAGATGACTTATTTGCCGATGTTGCTGACAGCAATAGCTTCGAATTATTCGATCCTTTTGCTGAAGAAACCCCTAAAGTTGAAGCTAAGGGCAAAAATGGTTCTTCTGTTCTGAGCAACCAAGAAGAACTAGATTTTTTCAGTATGTTGGATAATGAAGAAATGGGAAATCTAGAATCTCTGCCTTCTGACGAAGAACTGCCCTTTGATGATCTATTTAGCGATGATTTATTCTCGGATGGCGACAATAGCAAAACCACGAGGCTAGAATCTCATCAGTAGGCAGATTGCCCGCTATGAAGGCAGAAGACAGAATTTCTTCCCCACCCGATTTCTGGCTTCTGACTTTCTTATTTTTTCAGGTTTTCAGACATAAAAGTTAGGATACCAAATCCTTCCGGCAGACGATAAACTAACTGCAATTTTCCCTCTTTAGTAATCGCATATTGCTGCACACCTTTTAAAGCTGCTAAAAAACTCGCTTCCTGTTTCATCCAAGCTTCCGGACAAGCTTTCATGGTTGAGGCAATTTCCGACTGTACCGCCATATTATCTTCTTCCTTCTGGTAACGGGTAACATAGCGATTGCACCCCGAAAAACCAGCTAAATTACCTGCGGTGAAAGCAGCACTGATTTCCGTGTCTTCTACTAATTCCGTTCCCGTCCACTGGCTCAATTTCCAATTAGTTCCTTCTAGAGTTACAGTAGATGCGATCGCTTGTTGCCCTGTCAGCACAGATGCCAGGGTGATTAATCCTAGAAAACTCGTCAGCTTCTGTCTCATGCTCTTAATTCCTGTCAATGATAGCCAGTTTCTATCCTAGCCAATCAGCCGGAAAACCTGCCTCACTTCCCTAAGAATATGGACTAAACGGTTTTTGCCGCTACCATCAGCACCACAGCCCCAATAATAATCGATCGGCGAATTTTCTACTAATAAACTGTCGCCTGTGCATAGCATAATTTGGCGAATATTGCCAGGAATTGTCAACTTTCTTAATACACCTCGATACATGATTTCCTCTTTGATATTTTCCCAATCGGGACGCAAGGGATAAAAATTAGTGCGCCCCATAGTTGCCGCTTGCTGGGGAGTGGCTGCCAGTCGAATCGCTTCTGAATAGGGATGTTGAGGGAATTTCTGTGCTTGAAAATAATGTTCGCTGGTGGGCCACCAAACACCCTCTTAAATCGAAACCGTGGCCAGAAAAATTAGAAAAACAACCATAGGGTTTCTCGCGAGTGCTATAAAAGTAAATAGTCATTTCGATCGCTTACCCGTCCTAACTATGCCACGCACTCAACGTAACGATAATTTTATAGATAAATCTTTTACCGTCATGGCGGATATCATTTTAAAGATACTCCCCGCCAATAAAAAAGCCAAGGAAGCCTTTGTTTATTACCGCGATGGGATGTCTGCCCAGGCTGATGGTGAATACGCCGAGGCCCTCGATAATTACTATGAAGCTTTAACATTAGAAGAGGATCCTAACGATCGCAGTTATATCCTCTACAATATCGGCATTATCCACGCTAGTAACGGCGAGCATGAGAAGGCCTTAGAATACTACGAAGAAGCTATCCAACTTAATCCCAGGATGCCCTCCGCTTTGAATAATATCGCCGTTATTTACCATTTTCAAGGGGAAAAAGCCAGAGAAGACGGTCAACAGGCCGAAGCAGCAGCACTCTACGACAAAGCGGCAGAATACTGGAAACAAGCCATCCGATTAGCCCCCAATAACTACATTGAAGCCCAAAACTGGCTGAAAATCACCGGGCGATCGGAAATTGATGTTTTCTTCTAAATTGAGGAGACAGGAGTAAGGAGTTAGGAGTCAGGAGTTAGGAGACAGGAGGCAGCAGATTATTTTTTTTTATTCTCCCCACACCCCACACCCCACACCCCTAACCCCATTTCTCCCTACACCCCACACCCCACACCCCCCCGATGTCGGGGGGGGTTGGGGGGTCACACCCCACACCCCACACCCCACACCCCTAACCCCATTTCTCCCATGATCGATCGAGCTACAGTTGAAAAAATCGCCCATTTAGCCCGTTTAGAGATTAATAGCAGCGAAGAAGAACAGTTTGCGCTGCAATTAAGCGGAATACTCGATTATTTCGAGCAGTTAACGGAATTAGATACGGAAAATGTGCCACCCACCACGCGAGCGATCGAAATTCAAAATATTACTCGCACCGATAGTAATAGACTTTATCCCGATCACGAGGTCTTAGTGCAAGGATCGCCGGCCCCAGAAGGGGATTATTTCCGTGTTCCCCGCATTCTCAACAGCGACGAAGAGTGAATCAGTGATCGGTGATCAGATGTGAGTTTTCAGGTTACTGTTTACTAATCACTGAGTTAGATGCCATCCAGGGTTTTTGCTGCTATCTTGGACTAAGATCAGACCTAGCAATGGAGACATAATATAATGATCGCATCCCAAGATGTGGCACCATTTCGGCTTATTTCGACCGTAGAATCGGCAGCAACAGAATTTAGGCCCTGGGGTTCCTTCACCACCCTAGAAGAAGGTCCCGGTTATAAAATCAAGCGAATTGAAGTGGATCCGGGTCATCGTCTCAGTTTACAGATGCACTACCATCGCAGTGAACACTGGATTGTCGTTTCGGGGACGGCAAAAGTCACCTGTGGAGATAACGAAGAAATTCTCGGTGCTAATCAGTCCACTTATGTGCCGCAGTGTACCGCTCACCGTCTGGAAAATCCCGGGGTGATCAAATTGGTGTTAATTGAAGTGCAGAATGGGGAGTATTTAGGAGAGGATGATATAGTGCGTTTTCAGGATGATTATGCTCGTCATCAGAGCTAAGAATGCTTTTTTAGAGAGATAGAAGGGCAAGAAACTATATTTTTGCCCCAAAAAACCTTTTTAGGTTATTCTGCCTGACTGTCTTCCCTGCCCTCAAGGCTCGTCTTAACTTACTATAGAAGCGATCGATCTTTGTGTCCTCTGTGTCTGGAGTGGTTCCTTCCACTCGGTCTCGCGTAGCGAGCGCGTTGCGATCGCCAGTAAAACTGTATCTTAGAATACATTTTACCCACCGAACCGAAGAGAACCCCTGTGGTGAGCAAAGAACGGGTAAAATCTACAGAAAAATAAACTTCCCCTAGGCCTTGTGTGGGCAGCTTGAGGAAAGCTGGACTAGGGGAAATGATTTATTCCTTTGCTGGATTAACTTCAGCATATAACTCTCATTTGTCAGAACTATAACAGCCAGATGTCAATTCTGTGACAAAGAAAAGCCGATCAGGAGTCGGGCAAGAGGCAAGGGGCAATGATTTATGTAGGAGGGAGTGAGAAAACGGCTTAATCTTGTTGATCAAGGCGGCAAAAAACCAAGAAAGTTTGCCAAAAATCAACTATATGTACATTGGTTAATATGTATAGATTAAAATCTATTAACGATAGATAGTATTTCCTTTAATAAATAGAGTAATCATGGGTATAATTAAGAGCAATCTTAAAGAAGATGAAGGTATCCGATGGGTAATATTGTCGGGATAGATTTGGGTACAACAAATTCAGTGGCGGCATTCAAATTTGCGGGGGTGGAGGTAGTGACCGCTGCAGATAACTCGCCTCCAGAGAGAAAATTAACCCGATCGCTCGTCTCCCTAGCCAGAGAGGGGTTGATCGTTGGAGAGGAAGCCTACAGACAGATCAAGGCGACCCCAGAAAACGTGATCATGTCGATCAAGCGTTTGATGGGTAGGAGTTTTAGCGATACTATCGTTCAGGAACAAATACCCCGTTTAAGCTATAAAGTCACTCGCTCGAGCCGGGGTACGGAGGATAGTCTATCGGTATGGTTAGGGGGCAAGGAATACGAACCGGAAGACATATCGGCCGAGATTTTAAAAAAAGTAGTAGCTAATGCCCAGAATTATCAAGGAGCTAACGGTCAGAAAAGCCGGATACAGGAAGCTGTGATCACTATTCCCGCCTATTTTAACGATAAACAGCGTCACGCCACGGAGATGGCAGCAAAACGGGCTGGTATCATCGCCCGGGAGTTGCTCTCGGAACCGACCGCGGCGGCAATTTCCTACGGTTATAAACCGGATTCGGAGGAGGTAAAAACTATACTGGTGTACGATTTCGGTGGCGGGACATTCGATTCTTGTTTAATCACCGCCGCCGGAAATCAATTTATAGAATCGGGGAAAGCTGGGGATCTGTGGTTAGGAGGAGATGATCTAGATACACAATTAATGCAATTTGTCAAGGAAAAAGTGGCACAAGAAGAAGCTCTAGAGGATGTGGACGCTCTGATCGCCGCGATGCCCCATTATCAAAGAGTAAGATTTTTAGGGGATTTCAAGAGTGCCGTAGAGAGAGCAAAGATAGATTTAAGTAGTGCTGAAAGTGCCACCATTATCCCGGCAACCCCGCTGATCGATGAGATGGGTATGGCGATCGCCATTGCCGTGACGATTAAGAGGAGTGAATTTGAAGAGATGATCCGGCCCCTAGTGGAGAAAACGATCGCCATCTGTCAAGAAGCGATCCGGTATTCCGACTATCCCGAAGATCTGATCGATGTGGTGTTATTAGTGGGGGGTTCCTCCCAGATTCCTTTCGTCCAAGAGGAAGTTAAAAAAGTTTTCGGTTGCGAGAGGGTGGTAGTTCACCGACGGCCGATGTATGCAGTAGCGGAGGGAGCAGCGATCGTGGCTGCTGGTTTAACAGAGAAGGTAATGACCGTATCCCGTGATTACTGTATCCACTTGGCCGACGGCAGCCAAGATCCGATCATCAGACAGGGGGATATATTACCCGTTAAAACCACCCGCACTTTTAAAACCGAAGCGGATGATCAGAGTCTGATCCATTTTAAATTTTATAGTCCCGATCGGGTGCGGGCAGAAAGTACCGGGGAGAAGTGCGACGAGAAAATCGGGGAAATGTGGTTAGCCCTCGATCGACCCTATCCAAAGGGTACAGAAATATTACTAGCCGTCTCCCTAGACGAACAGAATAATTCTCTATCGATGGTAGCAAGTTTAAAAAATGACCCCTCGCTGAAAGTGAGTTCCGATTTTTCCCGTGGCGGTGAGGACGAGGAGATCTCGCGACAGGTAGAAGAAAGTATCGAGGAGATAAACCGTAAGGAGTTATTAACCACGGTCGGGGCCGAATACGTCTATCAAATAGCCGGGGAAATAGTGCGGGCGGCCAATCAAATCCGCGGAGAGGATGGAAAATCGCGGCAAGATCGGGTCAAGGTGGCCAGGGAAAAATTACGGGAGTTAAAAACTTACTCCTGCGAGGATAGTAGTCAGGGACAAATCCTGATCTCCGAGTTCGAGTTCGTTGTAAAATACTGTCAAATTCTGGTTCCGGAAGAACAACAGGCACGCATCGAACAACTGATAGAAGATTTAAATAGGGCTATCAATAACGGTAATCTTTCGGCTATACAGCGATTAAATGAAACAGCAATACAGGAGAGGAAAAATTTATCCGAATTGTTGTTGCTGCTGCTATTGTGTCGTAGCGTCATCACCCGTACTGGAGTGGTAAATCAAGCCAGCGCGGATAGTATGGCGAGAAAATTCGGTGCGGTTATCACCGCTTTGCAAGCGGGGGATCGAGAAACGGCGGAACGAGAATTACAGCGATTATTACCGGAAGTTCGCCAGAATTGCGAGATCGAATTACCGACAGGCAGTGTGGCTACTGGATTAACCCGATTTTAATTATGAGTAAAATTAATTGTCCCGTTTGTCAACGATCAGACGTGGAGGGGAGTGTTTGCCCCAATTGCGAGACGGATTTATCCTCTCTACGTCTTTTAATGGAACTATCCCCCGTTGTCGATAATCGGACGGCAAATAACCGCCGCGGTTTATTACTGGGATTGGCTCTTTTACTGTTAATTTCGGGGATTTTTCTGGGTGCTATCGCTTCTAATCTATTCCCCCGTTCCTTACTCCCTGTCAGCGAATCTAGTCCTGTTATTTCTCCTGTTGGGGAACTGAGCGCGCCATCGAAGCAGCTGACTAAAACTGTCTGCGTGGATGGGTTTAACTATCGGGTTCGATCGGGTGATTCCCTATCTCGTATCGCTCAACGTTTTTACGGGAATGAGTCTCTATTATCTCCCATACTTGAGGCTAATCCCTTTTTGCTCGATCGGCTCGATTCTCTCGAGGTCGGTGAAAAGTTATTGATTCCCAACTCCGATAAATCCTGTTAATTTTACCCAGTACGAATATTATGTTAGTTTTCTTGGGCTATGCTATTGGATTTGTTTTAGCTTTTTTTCTCGCCATTAGTTTAACGGCTGTTTTTTTAGGGTTTCCTCCTAATAAGGACAATAACTATTGGTCAAGAAAATTAGAAATATTAACTGGCTTGGGTGGCGGACTTGTCATCATATTTATTCTCTTTGTCCTCAAAAATTGGCTGGCTTTAGATAAGAATTTTATCAATTATTTTTCTATCACTACATTTGGTTTGATTTTATTGTTTTTTTATAGACGAATAGAAGAAATAAAAAAGAGCAGAGAACTAGCGTATAAAGCGAGAAAATTACAAGCGGAAGATACGGGAAACCCTTTCGAGATAGGCAAGTTATCGGAGGCTTTAAAATTCTACCAAGAGGCTAACAAATTAATTAATGATTCTAAGTTAATATCTTTAGAAAAAAATCTTGAACAAGAATTAGAAAAAAGAAAAAAATTTCTGGATTTTTTTAAACAGGGTAAGGAGTTGGGAAATCGGGGATATTTTAAGAAGGCTTTAGAGGTACTGGAAAGCGCACAGGCTCTTTATTCCCATCACCGAATCGGTTTAGAAATCCAGAAATGTCAATTAGAGGTAGAAAAAGAAAATATCTGTCAAGTAAGACTGAAAAAAGCCCAGGAATTAGCCCGACAGGGAGAACTAAAACAATCGAGAGAGTTAATAAATCAAGCCCTAGCAGATTTCCAGCGACTGGACGTTAAAAACCTATTAACTAAAGTTGAACAGATAATGATCGCCTTCAATTATTTTGAACAGGGAGTGGCTGCCGAAAAAAAAGGCGATCTAAACAAGGCGATAGATAACTATCGAAAAGCCCTGCTCATAACACCGGAATTAATCGATATAAATCGGCGATTAGGCATAACCAATATTAAAGCGGGGAACTATCGGGAGGGAATAGAACAATTAGAGGGAATCGAAGATAGGGAATCGATCTACTTCCGGGGTTACGGTTATGCGAGATTGCAGAAATGGAGGAAAGCGCATCGGGAATGGAAAAAGATTGATCGACCAGAAATTAAAGAACAGATAGAGCTGCTCAGCCGATATAGCCAAAGGGAAAAATTAACTCTACAGCAGGAAATACAAGAACTAATTCCAGAAGAAAACCTAGAATTAGCCCGCTCGAAAAGCGAGGTGTTTTTAGAGAAATTCGGCGATGATCCGCAAGTTATCTATAATTTATATAGTCATATCCTTCCTCGGATAGATCAGCAATTATGGCGATCTAAGGATCGGGAGAAAATCGTTATCAACGCCGAGAGGGAATGGGAAAAAAAACGCAATCTGGAATCATTGCACAATTTGGCAATCGCCCTTTATTATCGAGCGGTAGAAAATCCCGCTACCCTAGAGAAATTAATACCCGTCTGGTTATCCGCTACGGCGAATTTAAATCTCAACACCAGTGTCAGGAATGTGGTTTGGAAAGTTATCGATGACGGTGATATAAGGGACTTAGAAGCACAATTAACCCGAATACTTGAGGAGTTGATCGATCGAACCAAAGAAGACCTCAATTACTACCTGCAACTTCGCAATCTTTACCGTTGCGATGCTGTGGCCCTAGGGTTATTACGGGATCATCCTCTAGAGGGAATCCAGATCGAAGGGTTAACCATCCTACCCGGGTTGTATCGGACTCACCCTGATAGAAATACTGTGAAACTGCCTGAGCAATTCTGGGCGACTCTCTATACCCGTTGGGGGGAATCTGTGGCTGCCTGTTTGCAAGGGGATCGGGTCCGCGGGGTGGCGTTAAAACCCCTAACCTGCCAATCTACTCTCGAACAGATAGCTAATACTTTTGTATCATTCCATCAAGGTTGTCATTATCTGCAACAGAAACAGTGGCAAAAAGCCGAGAATCCTTTAAAAGAGGCGAAAAGGGCCCTTAAAAATCACCCAGAATGGATTGAGGAGATCGATCGACTTTACCTAGAATTACAGGAGGAGATTGAGGGTTTCGAGAATCTATTAAGGATGAATAAAAATTGGTACGAGTTAGTACAAACGCCTAACTCGAAAATGTGTCACGTCCGAGATCAAGCCTTGGCAATAGTCAGGAGATTGGATGAGCAAAAGATAGACGAGTCCAAAGCTTTAAGCGAACTGGAGAAATTAAAACAGATAGATTACAATCATGCCATACTAAACGAATTGATCGAGGAGATTATTTTTAGAAAAGACGTAAGGGAAGTAGGGCGATTGATGGAGCGCAATCAATTTTCTGAGGCGATCAAAAAGGCGAAACGATCGAGATCACAAAAACTCCGTCACCTTACCGCCCAATTCTGTCTCAATCTTTTAATAGAGAATTCTCAAAAATTACCTCCAGAATTACTAATAGAACTTGTTAGATCTGCTTACGAATTATGCCCCGACGATCCAGAGTTTCGAGAAGTATATAAACTATTTCATATTATTTAATGGGAGTTAGATGAATGTACGATAATTTAGATAGTAATCCTTACGATATTCTAGAAATTTCTCCAGCCGCTTCCACTGCCGAAATCACTAAAGCTTTTGGTCTAGCTATGAAACGACGTAGCTATTCTATGGATAGTATAGCTAAAGCGCGTAAGATATTAATGAATCCTCAAGATAGGATAGTTGCCGATTATTTACGTCCTCATCTCCCTCTGGTTCAACGCTTGAAAACCATGTCTTTCTCGGAATTGTCTGAACCTTTACCATCTTTAGAAATCTTAAATAGCATGGATGATATTAATAATTACGATCAAGAACAATTTAAAAAAGTCGCTGCCGCCCTGGCTTCATCGATACTCAAAGACCTAAATTTTTGGGAGGACTAAGGATGAATAATTACAAAATTAGCCAAGAAGATAGAAATAAATTATTAAGCCTAATTGTAAATTTAATCAACGAGGAGGCAAGTTTAAAACAAGCTTTACGGCAGCAAGGAGAGAACAATCGATCGGAAAAAGAACAGATTTTTTTAGAACTATTAGAGGTGTTTGATACCCTCGAATCGTTATTAAATTTTTTAGAAGATCGACCCGAACCAGATGAGCGAGTCTGGAAAAGATTACCGAAATCTTTAAAAAGTGTACAGACAAAATTATTAAGTATTCTAGAAAAACGTCAGGTGCTGAAAATAGAACTGTCCGCTGATCAGCCAGATTTTACTATTTGTCAGGTGGTGGAGCGAGAAATACGCCCCGATTTGGCAGAACAGACGATCACAAAAATAGTCAGGCAGGGATTTACTATCGAGGATAAATTACTCAGACCGATAGAGGTTATTACATCTAAACAAGAATAGATAACCCTTTGCCACTTCCCACTCCCAACTCGGCACTCTGGCGCTCCCGTCCACTTATTTTCTGAGAATTCTAGAGGTACTTGTAAATATTTGTTACAAGGAGACGAGGAAAAATCTGAGGGCAGGGAGACAAGAAAGGATTATCGACGGGGATCAAGGATTTCAGCAGGAAATTGGATTGGGGATCAAGGGAAACCGATTGTAAAGTTTTCTATACCTCTCGCCGATTCTTGTAATAGTTCGATACATATAACATAGATGATCAGCGATGATTGTAAATTTATATTGCGAATAGCTCATCTTCTTCGGTGTTTTCCCTATACTGGTTTTCATCAACTTTGAGCCGAAGTGCAGAAAAGTTAGACCACCAAGTTTGTAAGAGGTCAGGAAGATGCAATTAACCGCAAGAAATAACTGGGGCTACGTTTCTTTAGCAATGCTAAAAAGCTTTCTCCTCTGGAGTTTCGTCCTCACTGTCTGTTTATTAGTAGTGGGATTTCCTTTAGTAGTATTAATGATGACAGTGGGAGCATTGTCGGCGATTATCTTACAGTCAGTTTTACCGATTAGTTCCGTGCTTTTAGTTGCGGGAATGATTATTGGTATCAATATTTTGGCTATCCTAATTAGTGCCGCTTTATTAACAGCAAAAGGTGTTCATCCCCATGAAGTTAGTTGGTTGCACTGGTTACACGGTGAGGTAAAAACCTCTCATCAAGCTGTTTATGCTTCTTGCCCCTTAACTTGCGGGGTAGTTCATTAAATTTGATTTTCTTACAGTGGAATTGCTTACCTTTTTTCTATTTACATTTATTCAAGTTTTCAACTGCTTTATCAGTTGACTATACAGACTCCAAGCTAGTGCAACCCGGTTTCACCGGGTTTTTTCATCGTTATTCAGCAAACCCTATCTAGTTAGGGCTGGCTGAATAAATCTAAAAACCTTGTTGGATAAGGCTTTTAGACTTTTTTTCCCTCAAAAAGTGCCGACCATTGGAGGGATCGGGGGTAAAATCCCTGGACTTTTTC
>VYLO01000098.1_pt1 | contig 34696 bp, 28 predicted proteins | sample 5114271 | NCBI WGS metagenome assembly VYLO01 (sample SAMN12291807, study PRJNA351875) | freshwater metagenome | isolation source: freshwater lake | place: USA: Michigan, Lansing Lake | collected 2011-08-05 | reverse complement strand
TACAGGACGCGGGCCGATAATAAAAGTTTATGCTCAGAAAATTAATTAGGGCTGGCTGAAAAAGTACGGGCGAAGCATTCGGATAGAAAATCTCTGGTTTCACCGATAGGTTATGCCCGAATGCTTCGCCCCTACAGGACGCGGGCCGATGAAGACGCAAGGTTTTGAACGACGATTCTCTCAAAATCTTGCACCTGTTTCGCGAGAAAAGCCACAAATTTGACAGAAAAGAATTTGATTCGTCGGGTTGAGAAGGATATACAGTTCGGGTTTATAATAATAAAAGTTTATGCTCAGAAAATTAATTAGGGCTGGCTGAAAAAGTAGGGGCGAAGCATTCGGATAGGAAATCTACGGTTTCAGCGATAGGTTATGCCCGAATGCTTCGCCCCGAAGATGCAAGGTTTTCAACCACGATTCTCTCAAAATCTTGCACCTGTTTCGCAAAATAGGCCCCTAAAACCCTTACCTCGTCTATATTTCACATTTATTCAGCAAGCCCTAATTACACTCTTTTAAAAAGTTTCTTGATTTCTACAGTAGCTGTCAGTATCTCCCGTAATTGTAGGGTTAAGAAATGCCTAATCTTAACCAATTAACAAAGCGAGAAAGTATTAGCAACCCTTCTCGCTTTATTATCACTAAACCAACGCCTCCACAGCTTGCGGAACTACTGCCGTCTCGGTCGTGGGATTTTCCCCTAGGTAAATTCCCAAAGAACGGGCTGTTTTCACGATAAAACCATCAGGATCCACGGGATAGGCACAGCGATGCTCTTGATGACATTGTTTGATAATTTTGATCACCGGTTTCAGGGGCAAACTACGCACTTGTCCCCCGCGCCAAATCACCACGCGATCGAGTTTTCCCTGTTCAATTAATTCTACGGCCTTAATGCCGAAAGCCGTGGCTAACAGTCGATCCATGGCCAAAGGAGGACGACTTCTTTGCAGGTGTCCCAAAGACATGGCCCGCACATCCATGGAATTGAGATAACAGAAGACGGGATCGGTAACGCACAAAGAGCGAGTTTTGTCAAATATTAATTTTTCTAAATAATCGGCAATATACTTCTCTTTTTGGTTATCTTCGTTTTTAACACCCTCAGAAATCACAATGAGAGCGAATTTACGACCTTGAGCGCGTAATTGTGCCAAATGACGACAACAACCGTCGATAATTTCGGGAGTGAGAGCCGGGGTTAATTCGGGAATAAAAATCGCATCGGCACCCCCAGCAATCCCAGCATGAAGGGCTAGATGACCGGCATCTCTACCCATCACCTGCACAATCATCACCCTTTCGTGACTAGCGGCGGTAAAGGTGAGATCATACAAAGCTTGAGTGACGATATCGACGGCAGTGGTAAAACCGACTGCCCATTCCGTATAGGGAACGTCATTATCGATGGTTTTGGGAACCGCGATAATATTCCAGTTGCCTTTCTGGGCGAGATCGTAGATGATATCGATGCTCCCATCGCCCCCGACGACGATCAGGGCATCTAATCCCAGCATTTCGTATCCTTGCAGGATTTTCGTGGCAATTTCTGGGTTTTCGGGATGTCCTTTGCTCAAAGAACCCAAAACACTACCACTAAGAAACTGCAAAACGTCTAATCCTTTCAAGACCCCGGGTAGGTTATAGCCATGCTGAGTCAGGATCAAATCTTCGGGGTGATATTTTCCCTCGGCAATCTGCATAAAACCGTCGGTCCCGTAGGGAATGCCGTACACATCCCAACCCTTGAGTTTTGATGATTTCACCACGGCACGAATTACCGCGTTTAACCCCGGGCAATCGCCACCACTGGTCAGAATGCCGATTTTTTTCTTTTGATTCTCGTTCATGGTTATATCCTCCAGGATTTTTTTGTCAGTTATCAGTTATCAGTTATCAGTGATCAGATGTAAGTTTTCAGTTTTCAGTTAAGTAGCTGGTTATAATTAAATTAAAAATCGATTTTAGGTTCGATCCCCCCTGCCCCCCTTGATAAGGGGGGTGCCGATCCCCCCTGCCCCCCTTGATAAGGGGGGTGGCTGATAATTTTTAACGCCTACCTACTTAAGTTTTCAGTTCACTGATTACTGATTACTGATCACTGATCACTGAAAAAAGCTTCCCACTTTTATTTGCTGGTGGTTTGAAAACGTTTCCAAACAGGTTCGTAACTTTGCAGAGCTTTCATATACTGTACCCGTTCAAAAGCAGTGGGATCCGGGCAATTCATTTGACTCATACTGCCAATTAACTGCTCGATCGATTCGTATTCATTTTCTTCCAACCAATGCAATAAACCCTGTTCGATCTTGGTAATTTCCTCCAAACCGTGGCGTAATAAAACACTAACTAACATAGTAGCTTTTGCCCCCACCATCATCATTTTGATCACGTCGATGGCGTTATGAATGCCACTGGTAGCGGCAAAATCCGTCGGTACACGACCATAAAGCATGGCAATCCAGCGCAGGGGTAAACGCATTGCTTGGGGATTACTGAGGATAATATTGGGGTGAACATCTAAGGTGTCTAAGTCGATATCTGGCTGATAGAAACGGTTAAATAATACCAACCCATCGGCCCCCGCTTCCGCTAATTGTTTAGCCATATTGGCCGTATTGCTAAAGTAGGGACTTAACTTCATCGAGACGGGAATCGATACCTCCGATTTGACAATTTTGAGGATATCAATATAGTTTTGTTCGACGTGATTTCCGGTTAATTCCAGGTCGTTGGGAACATAATAAACATTCAACTCCAAAGCATCAGCGCCCGCTTGTTGAATTTGAATGGCATACTCCAACCATCCCCCAGAGGTCTCACCGTTGAGACTGGCAATAATGGGAATATCGACCATTTCTTTGGCTTTGCGAATATGGTTGAGATATTCGTCGGAACCAACGTGAAAAACCTCCGGTTCGGGAAAATAAGTCAAAGCTTCCGCAAAACTCTCGGCTCCGTGGGTAAAATGATGGTGTAGAGCCAGTCTTTCCTGTTTAATCTGCTCCTCGAAAAAGGAGTGTAAAACCACGGCAGCGGCCCCAAAGTCTTCCATTCTCTTGATATTGTCGATATCCTCGCTCAAGGGTGCGGCCGCACCGATGACTAGCGGCGATCGCAATTGCAAACCCATGTAAGTAGTGTGTAGATTCATAACTATTCGTTGCTCCCTGTACCTTTTGCTGCTAAATACTGATACATTTGCCAGCGCGTATCCACATCTGCTTGTGCTTCTTTGAGCAGACGTTTAGCTTCCTCCGGCTTACTGGTGGCCAACATCTTAAAGCGATTCTCCGAGTAGAGAGTTTGCGCTACGGTAAGCTTAGGCGCACGGCTGTCCAATTGTAGGGGATTTTTGCCTTCTTTAGCTAAATCGGGATGATAACGGTACATTAACCAGCGACCGCTTTCCACCACTTCTTTTTGATGGTTCATGGCGGTGGTCATGTTGATCCCGTGAGCAATACAGTGAGAATAGGCGATAATTAACGATGGCCCGTTGTAAGCTTCCGCTTCTAGGAAAGCTTTGATAGTTTGCTCGTTTCTTGCCCCCATAGCCACGCTGGCCACATAGACGTTACCGTAGGTCATGGCCATTAAACCGAGGTCTTTTTTCGGTCCTGGTTTGCCACCAGAAGCAAATTTAGCTACGGCGGCGCGAGGAGTAGCTTTCGAGGCCTGGCCGCCCGTATTCGAGTAAACTTCCGTATCCATGACCAAAATATTGACATTGCGACCACTGGCTAAAACGTGATCTAAGCCACCATAACCGATGTCGTAGGCCCAACCGTCACCCCCGACAATCCAGACGCTTTTCTTGACCAGATAATCGGCCACGGATAACAACATTTTCACCTGCGTGGTCGGGGTTAATTCCCCTAAACGGGATTTTAAGGCCTCTACCCGATGCCGTTGTTCGTAAATTTCCGCTTCATCGACTTGGTGACAATTGAGAATATCTGCCGCTAGACTTTCTCCGATTTCACTAGCAAGGGTTCCTAACAGTTCTGCGGCAAATTCTGCCTGTTTATCGATGGAAACTCGGAATCCTAAGCCAAATTCGGCATTATCTTCAAAGAGGGAATTCGACCAGGCCGGACCGCGACCTTCGGCGTTAACTGCCCAGGGCGTTGTCGGTAAATTACCTCCGTAGATAGATGAACAACCGGTGGCATTAGCCACTATCATGCGATCGCCAAATAGCTGACTGACTAATTTAACGTAGGGAGTCTCACCACAACCGGCACAAGCGCCGGAAAACTCAAAGAGAGGTTCCTGCATTTGCTGATGGTTAATTTTATTGAGATTTAGGCTTAATCGGTCTGGATTAGGCAAATTAAGGAAGAAATCCCAGTTAACTCGTTCCTGTTCTCGCAGGGGCAATTGGGGAGCCATATTAATCGCTCTTAGACGCGGTTGCGATTTGTTTTTAGCGGGGCAAACATCAACGCAGAGACCGCAACCGGTACAATCTTCGGCGGCCACTTGGATGGTGAATTTTAGCCCTTTCCAGTCGTGATCCTTGGCATTCGCGACTTTAAAGGTTTCCGGGGCCGTGGCTAATTCGGCCTCATCATAAACTTTCGAGCGAATAACGGCGTGGGGACAAACGAGAACGCATTTACCGCACTGAACACAGACATCCGCATCCCAAACGGGGATTTCTTGGGCAATATTGCGTTTTTCCCATTGGCTAGTGGCGGTGGGGTAAGTACCATCGTTGGGAAGGGCGCTAACGGGCAATTCATCCCCGTGACGGGCGATAATTTTGCCGAGGACTTCTCGGACGAAAGCGGGTGCAGTGTCGGGAATTGGTGGTCTTAATTCAAAAGCTTCAGGGGTGACAGTGGCGGGAATTGGGACTTGATAGAGGTGTTCTAGGGCAGAATCCACGGCTTTAATGTTCATCTGCACGATTTCTTCGCCTTTCTTGCCGTAGGTCTTGCGGATGGCTTTTTTAATTTGTGCGATCGCATCTTCCCGAGACAAAACCCCCGCTAGGGCAAAGAAACACACCTGCATCACGGTATTAATCCGGCTGCCCATCCCCGCTTCTTTGGCTACTTGAGTCGCATTAATCGTATAAACTTGCAGATTTTTATCGATGATAGTTTGCTGGAGATGGCGGGGTAAGTGACTAAACACCTCATCCGGTGGATAGGGACTATTGAGGAGAAAAATTGAGTTCGATTTAGCGGTTTCTAGCAGATCAAATTGTTCGACAAATTCCCACTGATGACAGGCGATAAAGTTAGCATCGGTGATTAAATAGGTAGAGCGAATCGGATGGGGTCCAAAGCGTAGGTGAGAAACGGTGACGGAGCCAGATTTTTTGGAATCATAGACGAAATAACCCTGGGCATAATTATCAGTATCTTCACCGATAATTTTAATTGAATTTTTGTTAGCTCCCACCGTACCATCGGAACCTAAACCGTAGAAAACCGCCCGCACTACTTCGTCCGGTTCGGTGGAAAAACTGCGGTCATATTCCAGACTGGAAAAGGTAAGATCGTCAACGATACCAATAGTGAAGTGATTTTTCGGTTTGTCGAGACTTAAGTTATCAAATATGCCAGCAATCATGGCTGGAGTAAATTCTTTGGAAGATAAACCGTAGCGTCCTCCCACAATTTTCGGCAGCTTCCCTTCGTAGTTTTCCATAAAGGCATTTACCACGTCTAAATATAGCGGATCGCCCCCGGCACCGGGTTCTTTACAGCGATCTAAAACGGCTATTTTTTTCACCGTGGTGGGCAGAGCTGCCAGTAATTTTTCGGCGGCAAAGGGACGATAGAGACGAACTTTTAAAACCCCAACTTTAGCCCCATTTTGATTGAGATAATCGACGGTTTCATGGACGGTTTCCCCTCCCGATCCCATTAACATAATCACTCTTTCGGCATCGGGCGCACCGTGGTATTCATAGAGATGGTATTGCCGTCCTGTTAATTGGGCAAAACGATCCATAATTTTTTGAGCGATATCGGGACAAGCATGATAGAAAGGATTGACGCTTTCCCTTGCTTGGAAATAAACATCGGGATTTTGTGCTGTGCCTCGTAAAACCGGTCGATCGGGAGTTAAAGCTCTTTGACGATGGGCAATAATTAGGTCTTCATCTATCAGTTCTTTGAGAATTTCATCGCTAATTAATTCGACTTTTTGCACCTCATGACTGGTACGAAAACCATCAAAAAAGTGCAGAAAAGGAAGCCGCGTTTCTAGGGTGGTAGCTGTGGCAATAGCCGCCAGATCTTGAGCTTCTTGAACGGAATTAGCCGCTAACATAGCCCAACCCGTACTTCTGGCAGACATAACATCACTATGATCCCCAAAAATTGACAACCCTTGGGCTGCTAAAGCACGGGCTGCCACATGGACTACTGAAGAGGTTAATTCCCCCGCAATTTTGTAGAAGTTGGGGAGCATTAATAATAATCCCTGGGAGGAAGTGAAAGTAGTAGTTAAAGAGCCTGTTTGTAGCGCTCCGTGCAGGGTTCCCGCTGCCCCACCTTCGCTCTGCATTTCGATTACGGAAGGAATGGTTCCCCAGAGATTAGCTCTGCGTTCGGCTGCCCAACTATCGGACCATTCACCCATAGGCGAGGAGGGAGTGATAGGATAAATAGCGATTACTTCACTGAGACGATAGGCAACGCGTGCAACAGCTTCGTTACCGTCTATAGTTGCATAGGTTTTTGTGGTCATGTGTTCCCCTTAGTTTTTACGATATTTGTCGGGATTTTAAGTTTTTTTACGGCTCAATTTCGCACTAAATATCCCCTCGTTTCCCTGACAACCGAAGGATTTTCTTGAGCGTCGCTTTTGACTCCCTATCTACTATTGGACGCTTACGGCAGACAGGCTTAAGTAGAGCAATTTTTCTGTCTCCACCTCGATCATTATCCAGATTCTCGGCTTTCTAGCAATTCGTTATTTTTTCTTAATACGCTGCTGAGTTTGCCAGCAATTGTCACCTGGATTAATTAATATTGAGAATTGATAAGTAATCGTGCAGAATTAATTTCCTAAATTTTTGATTTTTGCCAGCGGTCTCAATAACCAGTTGATTTAGTCGGCCGATGAAGTTAAGATGTACTAGGTTGAACACAAATGAACTAAAGTACAAATTATCTTAACCCAAGGATAGGAAAATAGATCATGACTAACCTCGAATCCCTTACTCAAGCGCAACAGGAGTTGTACGACTGGCTAATTGAGTACATTCGCACTACTCAGCACGCCCCTTCCATCCGGCAAATGATGCGAGCGATGAATTTACGCTCTCCCGCACCGATTCAAAGCCGTTTAGAACGTTTACGCACCAAAGGCTATATTGATTGGACAGAAGGAAAAGCACGCACCCTGCGGATTCTCAAACAACCAGTGCAGGGTTTACCGATTCTCGGCGTGATCGCTGCCGGTGGTTTAGTGGAACCCTTCACCGATGAGGAAGAAAAACTCGATCTTTCTAACCTGTTGCAACGCAGTCAAGACTGTTATGCTCTGCGCGTTTCCGGAGACAGTATGATCGAGGATCATATTGCCGATGGGGATCTGGTGATTATGCGTTCTCTCACGGGTAATGAAGCGGTGTCCAATGGGGAAATCGTCGCCGCCAGAGTCGAAGGCCACGGCACTACTTTAAAACGTTTCTACCAAGAAGGAGAAATCATCACTCTCCAACCCTCCAATCAAAAATATCAACCAATTACAGCCAATACTGAACAAGTACAGGTGCAAGGGGTTTTGGTTGGTGTTTGGCGCGGTTATTAGGCAAAACTGGGGCGCACTTAAGCGCCCCGATAATTTTTCCTCTCCTTGGCTCCAGGAAAAGAATCGGGTTGGCAGACTAGGATAATATAAGGGTTTTAGCCTATCCCGAACTCAGGTGTCTTAACTTTTATGCCCAAAAAACAGAAATATCCCCATCTCTTGGGGTCAAAATGGACGGCAAAACAAAAAACATGGGGCTGGCGACATTTTCAAGTGGTCAATCGTCAAAATCGCGGTCAATGGGTTTTTGCCGAATTAGTCGCTTCCTGCGATCCGACTGTCCGCTTCTGGATTAATGCTAAACAGTTGCAAGACGGGAATCTCTGGCAATCAGGTTGGCAAACCCTAACGGAAATGAACCAACCCGACAGCACCGACGAGATTATTGTAAATTAATATTAAGAACCCTTGTATTTTTTCACTCTTTGCCCATCAGCCAGTCCGAGAGCTTTTTATTCCTAAGCTGTTAAGTATTTAAATTGCCTCTTGCCTCGTCTCAACAAGCAATTTCAACGCGCGGGCAGCTTACAGCCTATTGCTGTTCCATAAAAGTCCGCACCGTACCATCGGAACCAAGAACTAGACGCAATTGAGGATTACCGGGGATATCGAGGGGAGACACGAAAGGTTGATTAAGCAGGGGCATATTAGTGCGATCGAGATAGATTTTCGCCGCCTGTCCTAGGGGAATAATCTGTTTTAGGGAACCATCCTGATTTAAGACCAAACGGTACTCTAGAGTATGCTTGAGACTTTCTGGCGGTTGCCAACGGGATTGAAAATATTCTCTGGTTTCTGCCACTTGGGGAATGGTATCTAGTAAGTTCGTCTCTGGGGCTTTAGCGATGCTTGTGGGCGGTTTAGGGTCTAAATTGGCATTTTCTGGGTTAATAGGGCTTAGAGGCGGTAAATCTGGCAATTTTGGCGGTGCTGGAGTCGGATTCATTGTAGTGGGGGGAACATTTGTCAGTGCATTTGTACCCTGATCACCAGTGACGGGGGGGGCAGTAATCGGGATTTTCTGATTATTCGGTTCAATTACGATCGCCGTGCCGCCGGGACGCGAACCTGTGACTGGTGGCGGCGGTAAAGTGGACGGCGGAATCCCTAGGGGGACGCTAGAGGGACGAACTGGGGCTGGAACGGTTCCCACGGGCGGCGGTGGCGGTAAAGGGGTTTTATTGCCCAAATTTGCCGGTAACTGCGGGTTTGGGGCGGCTGTTCCCGTGGGGGGTAAAGGCAGCGTTGGCAAGGGTTGGGGAATCTTGGCACTATTGGGATCAGTGGTTAAATCATTGTTGGCCACTTGTTGCTGTTGATAAAATGCGATCGCTATTCCCCCGATAGTTATTAGGGCTGAGGCGATTAATCCCGTCCACATCAGGGCATTTTTTCGAGTTTTCTGGCGAATTAATGGGGGTATTAGGAGGCTTTCATGGTTATATTCCCCTAAAGCATTGGCTAGATCGAATAATTGCGATGTGGTTAATTCGATCTCCTGTTTATCTCGATCGGTTAGCAGGGAACCCAAAAATAATTGATGGTGCAGAAGTCCCCGACAACGGAGAGAAGGCAAGGAGGGGAGATGACTTTCGGGGGAACCACTAGCCACGAAGGAGAGGGTAGAAACAGGACTAGAGAGTAAATTCTGCACATAATTAGCGACAATTTCCCCTAGGAGTTGTAATTGTGTGCGATCGCCTTTGATCGTCACCTGTTTTTCCTCACTCAATCTAGGATCATCAAAGCGCAATTGAAAGTGGGCATCGTTTAAGACATTTTTACCCAGCCAAACCGCTAGAGGCGAACTATTTCCCCAAATTTCTAGGGTACAGGTGGGGGGTGTATATTTGCGAATTAGATTACTCATTTTTAGTTATCGGCGGGAATTATGAATTATGAATTATGAATTATGAACTGGGAAGCTTTTTTTTTCAGTGATCAGTGATCAGTAAACAGTAATCAGTGAACTGAAAACTTACATCTGAAAACTTACATCTGAAAACTTACATCTGATAACTTACATCTGATAACTGATAACTTACATCTGATAACTGATAACTGATAACTGATAACTGATAACTGATAACTGATAGCCTTTTTACTTTTTACTTGCCAAAAGGGTGTGCCAAAGAAGGAGATGACTGCGGGGGCTGCTGTAGAACAATAAATCGATTAATAATTTCCAGGCTAGGGAAGTCAGGCTAGAATCGCTGAGATTATTTTCCGATATTTCTGGGTATTTTAAGCGAAAATTAGCGATATAATTGCCTAAAAGCGTGGTTTTGACCGGTTCTTGTCCTTGAGTTCCCACTTGTTCCAAGAGAATTACGGCGCGACGGATTAACTCTTGCTTTTTTTGGGCTAGATGACAGAGGAGGAGAACTAGAGAACGGATGTCCGCTAGGGAAAGTTTTGACTGGGGTTGCCAGTGGTGGGCAACTAGGCGATCGCTTGTATCCAGATCTAAGGCTAATTCTTGGGCTGCTTGGGTAATAGACTCGGAGTCTAAATTAGCTAGAGAGACTAAAGCCGCCAAAATCAGGTTTAAATAGCTATTAATACTCTCTAACTGCTCGTTACTGGGTGAGATAGCTAGGGGTAAATCCTCACCCGTGGAGGACTCGGCAGACTGAGGCATAGTCAAGGACATAGATAATAAGGAATTGCCAGCAGAAAAACTTGGGTTTAGAAGAAAAAATCACTGGTTCTAAAGTGTCATAATAATTGAGATTGTTCTTTTCTTGCACGTCCGCTCACCGATTGCCTCCCACCCAATGAGTTTAGAATCCGCTACCGATGAAGTCATTAAGCAAAATTTAGAACAATTTCTAATTGTTTTGTCCGTTTCCCTGAGTGTGGCTACGGTTTCGAGGATTTTTAGCTGGTTTCGCCAAATTCCTTACACCCTATTGTTAGTGATAGTCGGTTTAGGTTTAGCCTTTATCGATATCCGTCTGGTGAACCTATCCCCCGAACTGATTCTAGAAATTTTTCTGCCCCCTTTGCTATTTGAAGCCGCTTGGAATACGCGCTGGCGAGATCTGAAGGATAATTGGATTCCCGTCAGTCTTTTCGCTATTGTCGGCGTAATTATCTCGATTTTCGGGGTTGGCTTTGCCCTAGATGAATTGACCAATTTACCCCTATTTACGGCATTATTAGTGGGTGCGAGCCTTTCTTCTACGGATCCCGTCGCTGTTGTCGCTCTTTTTCGCGAATTGGGGGCCAGTAAAAACCTCACCGTGCTTTTGGAAGGGGAAAGCTTATTTAATGATGGGGTCGCTGTCGTCGCTTTCGCTCTTTTGGTGGAAATTCCCCTCGGTGCTAGTGGTCTATCCTTAGAGACAACCATTAGCCGGATTGCCGCTTTTATCGGTATCGGGGTGGCAGTGGGTTGTTTAGTGGGTTTTGGTATTTCCTATCTGACTCAACGTCTCGATTTACCCCTAGTGGAACAGTCTTTAACTCTTGTGTCCGCCTACGGTGCTTATCTATTAACCGAGGAGTTCGGGGGTTCGGGGGTAATCGGAGTGGTGACTACGGGGATTATTTTGGGTAATTTTGGCTCTCGAATTAGTATGAGTCCCCGTACCCGCCTATTAGTCACGCAATTCTGGGAGTTTCTCGCTTTTTTTGTCAATTCGATCGTTTTTCTCCTCATCGGCGATCAGATCCGTCTCTCCAGTTTAGCCGATAATCTCAATTTAATTTTTATCACGATCGCTGCCGTGGTAGCGGCCCGTTTTCTGGCTACCTTTGCTTTGGCAACTGTTAGTAATGCCTTGATGGAAACTAAAATTAATTGGCGAGAAAAAACGGTTTTATGGTGGGGAGGTTTGCGCGGTTCCGTTTCTATTGCCCTAGCTTTAAGTGTGCCGGTTATTTTTCCCAATCGTCAGGATATCATCGATATCGTCTTCGGAGTTGTTCTCTTTACCCTTTTGGTTCAGGGATTAACTATTCAAACTTTCCTATCGAGATTAGACTTGATCGGTGATCAACCAATTCGAGAAAACTATGCGGAACTTTTAGCCCGACGGGTAGCTTTAAAAAGGGTTTTAGACTATCTTTCTAAGTTAGATAAATCTCCCGATGTTGCCCCAGAATTTTTTAGTTATGAGCAGCATCTTGTCAAAGAAAAGTTAAAGACCGTAGAAGCGGAAATACAATCTCTCAACGATAGTTATCCCCAATTACAGCTATTAACAATGGAACAACTTCGGGAAACCCTCCTAGATATCGAAGCTGATACCTACGCTGAATTTATTCGATCTGGCCGTTTAACTAGCAATTTATCCCCCGTCCTCCAAGAAATTCTCGCTGAAAGTAAAATTACTGATCAGTAGGACTATTTTGGGGTATATACAATCAATCTCAATTCTCCTAACGATCAACGACTGGGTTTTATGACAAAAACCCCTCCAATTAATGAAGGGGTTTTTGTGGGGTTTTATGGGGGATTTTAGGAGACTTTTGTAGTTTCTTTTTCAGTGGATTGGGAGGGTTTTAGTTTGCGCTTGAGGGTGGAAGCTGCACCCACAATACTAATCGCAAGTAAGCCAGCTATATTTCTGGATTCAGGAACGGAAACAGCAGGAGCAGTCGGAATAGGATCAATGGTTGGATCAACAAAACCCCCTGATATAGCATTCCCAAAACCTGCCAACTGAAGTGAACCAAATCTTCCTAAAACTTCCACAGTACCAGTGGAATTTTCATAAATACGAAAGCTTCCTAACTCTGGTCTATTAGGAAAATATAAGATATCAGCTTGCTGTTCAGGAGTCGCATCAAAAATCACTCCATCGACCAGAAGAAAATTGGGGGTTAGCTCTAATCTGATCTGTTCAGTCAAAATCTGATTAAAATCAAATGGAGTGGTGGTGGACGAACTACTAGAAACTGCTAGTTCTGAGGTGTGACCACCAACAAAACCAAGTCCATTTTTATAGCTAAGTGTTCCTAAGACAAAAGTTTGTCCAACTTGAACATTCTCAAAAGATGTTCCATCGAATTTAAAAAAGTTGGGATCGAAATCGGGACTACTAAAATTAAGTTGATTAGTACCAATTCCATTGACATCTGTATAAGGAAAAGGAGGAGCGAAGCTATTAAAAACACCGTTCGTCACTCCAGAACCTACGGGTTGGCTATTTGCTGGTAAATTGCTCCAAGCAAGAAAAGAAGGGAGCAGAAATAAAAGCTGCTTAAAAATGGTCTGCTTGATAGAATATTGCTTTGCGACACTCATGTAATTTACACACTCCGTTAATGGCGACACTCCGTTAAGGACAACTTGAAGCCAGCATACACACTCCCCCCCCCACAACTGTATCCTAAGCTACAATTTAATAAATCTTTATATTCTTCTCCCTAGCTTAGGGATTCATAGGGGAAAGAGTTTCAGGTATTTTCCCCTGTTTTACTGCTTCTCAGGCGACCTATCGAAATCTGGTTATTAAAGACTGATTATTTATTCCCCTTTTTGCATGAGTGCATGAGTAGAAAACGGGTTTCTCCGAGAAACCCGTTTTCTGTGCGTTACTCAACGGATTTAGTATCAGATTCGGTAATAGGGTTCAAAATTTCGCTAACATTGTTAGGTGATTATTTATTATGACTATGTCGAGAGAGGAACAATTAAAGCTCCTTGGTCAGATGAAAGATTCTGATATAGATTATTCAGATATAGCTGCTACTGATGCCGAATTTTGGCAAGAAGCTACTGTAGAAGCTGCCCGTTGGATGGTATCGAGGGAAACGCCCATCGCCAGTAGGGGCAATTCATGAATTGCCCCTACTCCGTACCTACCAACTGGGTTTTAAGTTTTATGATGCCTTACATCTGGCTTTTGCTGAAGCGGGGGGCGCTGATATTTTCCTGACCACCGATGACAGGCTGCTGCGAAAAGCTCAACAATATAGAGATTCAATTAACGTAATGGTAGAGAATCCCTCGCTTTTAGCGATGGGAGTGTCAAAGGAGGATGGCAATGAAATTAGCTGAACTGAGAAAACAAGGATATCAAGCTTTAGTTGACTCTTTAGGGGTGGTGGGAATGCTCCGCTTCCTGCAACAATTGGAAGTCGGCCATGGCGATTAAACCGCCGAGCGACACCAGTGGTTAGATGAACTGACCCTCGCCGATTTTCAGAGCTACGTTCAACAAAAGAAAAGTATCAATGGTGGGGAGTTAGGGGGTTAGAAGGCAAGAACTGGCTCTTCTGGTTTCTGTGTGAAAACGAGGTCTATACTGATAGAATATCCGTCAAATAGCACTGAAAGTCTTGCCCGATCAGCATTTCACGATTCCATAGGCAAAAATTATCAGACAAAATCGAGAAGAGCCATTAATTCTGTCGGGGTGATTAGAAAGGAATATCGTCTAAATTTTCCTCCACTGGTGTGTCGCTAGGTTGCCAAGCGGAAGGATTAGAAAGTTCATAGGATGCGTCGTATTCAAAATCCCCAGTGGAGACAGGTGCGACGGGTTTTTCCACCTCGGTTTTATTCGATTTGTGGGTATTGATTGGCACGACTTTTTCCGGAATCGGGGCTGCCATTTCCCCGCTACTCATGCTGCCGTCAAGATGATAGAGATGACTAATGACTAATTCGGCCCGTTTTTCCTTAAAACCTTCGGGACGATCGATCGTCTGCATGGAGAGACGACCTTCTAAAATTACCTGATCACCTTCATGATAATTCTGAGCGACTTCTGAGGCCAAATTTCCCCAAGCTACGGCCCTTAAATTAGTCGGGGTTGCCTCGGCACGATTGGGAGAAAACTCGACTAACATTTGAGCGTAGGGAGTTTGATTATCTTGGGTATAACGTAATTCGGGACGACGGACAATTTTAGCCATTAAAATGCAACTGTTCATGGTCGAAAATCAGTCTGAATTTTTCTAATAAGTGGGTGGGTGGAATTAAATATAAGATGAACGTAGGTTGGGTTGAAGCATGAAACCCAACGCCCGCATGGGTTACGCTACCGCTAACCCATCCTACAAATAATTGTGCCTTCCTACTTAGCACCATTGTACTGAAAAAGTACAATGATCACCACTGTGGAGGTTAGGGAATTTTATGGGACTCTGGTTAAGAAAAAATCTCTTTAACACTTGGTACAACGTCATCTTAACCCTTGCGGGTCTATTTCTCAGCCTCTGGGGTGGCTTAAGTTTTCTCGATTGGGCGATAAATCAGGCAAAATGGGCTGTAGTGACGGAAAATCTCGGTTTATTTGTGGTCGGTCGTTATCCAGAACAGTCAATATGGCGAATTTGGCTGATTTTAACGATACTTGCGGCTTTATCACTGTTTTCTTGGCAATTAAACCGGGGTCGCTTCCCCGATTGCCCCGCTTTTCTGCAACGCTGGTGGGGATTGCTCTGGTTATTGACTTTACCTTTAATTGCTTGGTTACTATTGGGAGGATTATTTTTAAAGGCAATTCCCCTCGATGATCTCAGTGGTTTAATCTTAACTTTATTAGTAGCGATCGCCAGTATGATTTTATCTTTCCCCTTGGGGGTATTATTAGCCCTGGGGAGACAGAGTGAATTACCGGCAATTCGTTGGCTATCTATTGGTTATATCGAATTATTGCGCGGTTTACCTTTGTTGGGAATTTTATTCATGGCTCAGGTGATGTTACCCTTGATTTTACCCGCCGGGACGAGACCGGAACGGGTGATCAGAGCGATCGCCGGATTTACCCTTTTTGCAGCAGCCTATCTGGCCGAAAATGTCCGCGGTGGTTTACAAGCGATTCCCAAGGGTCAAGTTGAAGCGGCCAAAGCCTTGGGTTTAAAACCGATTTTCGTTTTATTATTGATCATTCTACCCCAAGCTTTAAAAGCGGTCATTCCCGCTATTGTTGGTCAATTTATCAGTTTATTTAAGGATACTTCTCTACTGGCGATCGTGGGGCTGGTGGACCTCTTGGGTATGGCAGGCTCGGTTTTAGCTAATCCGAAATTTATCGGCGATTATCCAGAGGTTTATCTATTTTTGGCGTTTATTTACTGGATTTTCTGTTATTCTATGTCCCTAGCCAGTCGTAGGTTAGAACAGCGTTGATTGGGAAGTGGGGTGTGGGGTGTGGGGTGTGGGAAGCTTTTCAGTGTTGCCAAAGGCACGGCGTAGCCGTCCAGTAAACAGTAAACAGTAATCAGTGAACTGAAAACTCACATCTGATAACTGATAACTGATAACTGATAACTGATAACTGATAGATGGCTACCTGGCTTTTTGTCATAAATATTGATATGATTTAACAATCAGCAGCAATTTATGGTAAATATATTTATTTAGGAGAGCGAGAAAATGGCTGGATTCTTTGGCCTGTTTGGCAATAAGACGAAATACGTCGATGAACCGATGGATATGAGCGCACCGGAACCGAAAGAGGCTTTTTACTTGGAACCCGATGACGCTAAAACTCTCGGTGATATCGACTTTATGCGGACACCGATCACGATCCGACGTACTTTCCCGAAAACTGCCTCGAATAAAAAGGGTGGCGAATCGATTAAACAGATTTCTTCTATGGAAGTCAGCAAAGTCACCGATAACGGTATTGTGGCAAAATCGGCGACTTCCGAGGCTAATAGTAAGGCTAACGCTGCTAATGATAACGTTCGTCGCGCTAACGATGACAATATCAATCCTTTCCTGAAAATGGCCCGCGAAATCAAGAAATAGTATAGTAAGGTGAGCATTGGCTACCCTTGAGATTAAACTTTGGTGGGGAAAGCCCACCTTTTTTTATGACCATTATTAACGGAAAAACCAAGTTATTAGGCGTAATCGGCGATCCTATCGGCCATACTCTTTCTCCCCCCATGCACAATGCCGCTATCGATGCCTTGGGGCTAAATTATGTCTATCTTCCCCTACCGATCGCCCCGGAAAATTTAGCAACTGCGATCGCTGGTTTGGCCGCCATCGATCTAGAGGGTTTTAGCGTCACAATTCCCCATAAATTAGCAATTATTCCCTTATTATCGCAAATTACCGAGAAAGCAAGGCTAGTGGGCGCAGTTAACACCGTCTGGCGCACGGAAACCGGCTGGCAGGGAACGAATACCGATGTGGATGGCTTTCTCGCACCCTTGAAATCCCTTGACAAAGATTGGAGTCGGGTGAATCCAGTTATTTTAGGCAATGGCGGCGCTGCCCGGGCGGTAGTGGTGGCTTGCGCCCAGTTGGGCTGTGGCGAAATTCATGTGGTAGGACGCAATCAAAAGAAATTAGATCCTTTTAAAGAAAGTTGGGCGAATACCAGCCTCTATGACCTCCTAGAAGTGCATAGCTGGGACGAATTAGAGGGGCTGGTATCCACCACAGAACTCCTGATTAATTCTACCCCCATCGGAATGTCCCCCCAGGGCGAACAATCCCCTGTTGAGTTAGAATTATTAGACCTTTTACCCCCATCGGCGATCGCCTACGATCTAATTTATAATCCCCGGCCGACCAAATTTCTCCGGTTGGCCCGGACTAGAGGGATAAGAATTATTGATGGGTTAGAAATGTTAGTTAATCAGGGAGCGATCGCACTAGAAATCTGGTTAGGTCAACCCGTCCCCGTCTCGGTCATGCGGGAAGCTTTGTTAAAACAATTCTAAATGCTAAAATCTTATTTCTGGCTTTATTTATGCCCCCTTCTAGCTCCTTTTGGAAAACTCTGAATAACTCGATTCTAGTACGCTATCTATTATTATTTGGCTGTGGCTGGAGTCTAATTATCTTAATTAACTATTTCTACGGGATGATCGCTATTTTTACTGGTTCAGCGATTCTGGCCGCCCTATTAAATTATCCTGTGGTTTGGTTATCCCGTTATCTACCGAGAGGACTAGCCATTGCTATTACCACCCTAGCAGCTTTTATCCTCCTATTTGGATTAGTCACAGGCATAGGATTAGAAGCAGTTAATCAGGGGAGAGGACTACTATTTAATCTTACCGATGCCCTGAGTCAAAAAGATTTTTTACCCTTTCAAGACTTTCTCGATCGGTTAGATTTGAATAAAATGGTGGGAAGCTTACAAACCGGTTTAGCCACGGGTTTATCGCTCGTACAGGGAGTTTTTTCCAGTGTCTTTACGGGCATTTTCGGGGCGGTGATCAGTGTTTATATGCTCATCGACGGTGATAAACTCTGGCGAGGTTTTTTGCAACTTCTCCCCATAGCATACCGGGAGCGTTTTGCCAAGTCTTTTCGACAAAGTTTTCTGGGATTTATTCGCGGGCAACTGTTGTTAATGCTCTTTTTATCGGTGACGAGTTTCTTAAGTTTTTCCCTATTAGGAATCAAATATGGGCTAATTTTAGCGAGCATTCTCGGTGTTATCGATGCTATCCCTGGTATCGGGGCAACCCTGGGCATTTTGTTGGTAACTATCTTGACTTTTACCTCCCAGGGACTAGCAATTGCCGTTAAAGCTTTTATTGTCTGTGTTGTCTTGGTGCAAATTCAAGATAATATTATTCGCCCTAAAGTTATGGGCAATGCCCTAGAATTAAACCCGGTAATTTTATTTTTATCTCTCTTTATCGGCGAAAGAGTTGCGGGATTATTAGGAATTTTTCTCTCCATTCCTATTGCTGGAATGATTGCGATCTGGATCGGATCGAGTGAAGAAAAACCAATAACAGCTTTAGAGGAAAATCAGTTAGGAGAAAGTCAAGAGAATTAAGAGCCGATCCTCGGTCTCTACTATACAATTAGGGAAGTTTGTTATCTACAACACTCGATCGCTACCTAGGGTTTGCTGAAAAAGTAGGGGCGAAGCATTCGGATAGGAAATCTACGGTTTCAGCGATAGGTTATGCCCGAATGCTTCGCCCCGAAGAAGCAAGGTTTGGAACCACGATTCTCTCAAAATCTTGCACCTGTGGGAGCGAAACAAGCCACTAAAACCCTTACCTCGTCTATATTTCACATTTATTCAGCAAACCCTACCTATGGAAAACCTAGATCTAAAGAAATCCTCGCCCCTCTTATTTATCTCACCGTTTTTTCTCTGGGGAACAGCGATGGTAGCGATGAAGGGTGTTATCCCCCACACCACCCCCTTATTTATGGCGGGAATTCGCCTTGTCCCCGCCGGAATGTTAGTTTTAATAGTAGCTTGGTTTTTAGGTCGTCCTCAGCCCAAAACCCTGCAAGCGTGGCTATGGATTGCCCTGTTTGCTCTCATGGATGCCACTCTTTTTCAAGGTTTTCTGGCATTGGGATTAAATCGCACCGGGGCGGGGTTAGGATCGGTAATTATTGACTCCCAACCCCTAGCGGTGGCTTTAATGTCCAGTTGGCTATTTAAAGAAGTTATCGGTGTCTGGGGGTGGTTGGGATTGGGTTTAGGAATTGGGGGAATTAGTTTAATCGGCTTGCCCGATCAATGGTTTTATGACTTTTTTGGACAAAAAGCGGTAAATATTGACTTTAGCTGGCAAGAATTACTAAATAGCGGCGAAATGCTGATGCTTTTGGCTTCCCTATCCATGGCGGTGGGAACAGTGTTAATCCGGTTTGTCTGTCGTCATGCGGATCCCGTCAGTGCCACGGGATGGCACATGATTTTAGGAGGATTGCCCCTATTTTTAGCTTCAGGTTTCACCGAATCCCATCAATGGCAGAATATAGATTTAAATGGTTGGTTAGCTTTAAGTTATGCCACTATTTTTGGTAGTGCGATCGCCTATGGAATATTCTTTTATTTAGCCGCCAAGGGCAATTTAACCAGTTTAAGTTCTTTAACTTTTTTAACTCCGGTTTTTGCCCTCACTTTCGGGAATTTATTCCTCGGTGAGATGTTAAGTGTATTGCAATGGCTGGGGGTATCTTTAACCCTCGTTAGTATTTATTTAATCAATCAAAGGGAAAGAATCGCCCCACAAGTGCGGGCAATTTTTGCTAATCTTTCCTCACTTATACCCAAAAGCAACTAACTCAAATTCCGTGCGAATTACCTCGACTCTGGCAAAATTTGCTTCTTGTAATTTTTGGTTAAGATTTTGAGAAGTAAAACCGGTTTTGTGAGCCATATAGGGCATTCCGGGGACTTCTGTTCCCATGCCGTAAAACATCCATAAAGCCCGCACCGGACCCCCGGGAGAAATATATAAAGGTTCATTTTCCATATCGCCTCTAGCGACAAATTCGGCGGCGGTTTGCATATCGGGAACTACGATCATCAAAAAGCCTTCGGGTTTAAGAATGCGTTTAAATTCCCCTAGAGCGATGGGAACTTCGTAATGATAAATATGTTCTAAATTATGACTAGAAAAAACCCCATCGACGCAGTTATCGGGAACGGCACTTAAATCGGTAATAGTTCCTAAAATATCGGGGTTAACGGCAGTATTGATATCGAGGCGAATTTCTTGCCAATTGCCATCGCGGAATATTTGAGGTAAAGCTTCGGGATTATAGGGACCACAACCCACATTTAAAACCAGTTTTTTTGGGGATTTTAGCACTGTTATCCCCGGGGGAGCATTCCAAGCTAATAAACAAATATTTTTCAAACCAAGCAAACCGTGATTAGCTACTTGATCATCTAAAATTATCTGGGCTTGGGGATGGGTTTTAGTAAAATCTTTTATTGCCTGTTGGAGAGCAGGATGCTGACATTTATTGATGATAATTAAAGCGGAATCAGACCAGAAATTTTTGGCTAAAAGTAGGGAGATGAAGAGGGATCGATAGTCTTCGGCGGCATCGTAGTAATAAACTCCCAGCTTTTCTTCACTGTTTAGTTCTTCCAGATCATCGAAAAAGTTTTCCGTTTCTTGATCGCTTAAAAATATCTGTTCTGATAGTTGAAAATCCTCCAAATCCTGGGATAATATAGTTAGTCTTTCTCCCGATGGATCGTATTTAAAAAAAGCTTCTACGCCATAACCGTAGCGATCGCTATTATCGCAGAAAGCGGCGACTAAACTACCGCGACGAAAACAACCCACTTGACAGTAAACCTCGTCCGGTTGCAGACAGGCAACGGCTAAATTGAGCAGGGGAAAGAGATTGCGATCGGGATAAGATGCGGTTTTTTGGCTTAAAAGGGTTAATTGCTCGGAAATAGGCGACATTAAAGCCGATCCCCAATCCTGATACTGTTGAGGCAGTTTTTCTAAGAATTTCTGTAAATCCATGCTCTTGCTTTCCCGAAAACTATAATCCTTTCCCCCTATCATAAATTATCGTGTTTGTCATCAGGTCACAGACTTAATTGTGGAAGAGTGCTAATCTGATCTATAGCGGTTTTCACAGAAGTTAGTCCCGATTGAAACCCTGAAACGCCTATCTATCAAGGGATTTACCATACCTTATTAGACTGAAAACCGCTATATTAGCCCATCAGCACAAGTAGAGAAACTTCTGATCTGCCCTACAATTGCTTCCAGATCAAATTTTGGGGAGTACGGGGAAGTATCCCCTGTCCAGGTTCAGAAACCGTTCGTTATGGTGGTAATACTTCCTGTGTGGAGATGCAAGTCGGTAGAGAAAGATTAATTTTTGACGGTGGTACGGGGTTACGCCTACTAGGACAGTCTTTGATGGCAGAAAGTCCAGTGAAAGCCCATTTATTTTTCACCCACTCCCATTGGGATCATATTCAGGGTTTTCCTTTTTTTATCCCCGCTTTTATCCGGGGCAATACTTTTAATATCTACGCAGTTCCCTCCCCCAACGGGGCAACCTTAAAGCAAAGATTAGAAGATCAGATGTCACATCCTAATTTTCCCGTGCCTTTGCAGATTATGCGGGCCGATTTAGAATTTTATAATCTAGAAATGGGCGAAACCCTCCACTATGGCGATGTCAGCATCGAAACCCGTCCTTTAAATCATCCGGGGGAAGCGGTGGGTTATCGGGTAGGGACTTGCGCTTTGATAATGTGCCATCTGGCTACAGAGCGATTTTCTGGCTGGGATATTATTCCCACGCAAGTCCCTTAGTATGACTCCTGACTCCCCAGACTCCTGACTTGAAAGAGGGTGTAGGGTGTAGGGTGTAGGGTTTTACCCATTTTCATCTGGTAAATTACCTAATTTTCAGGGAAAAAGTCCCGGAATTTTCCCCCCGATCACTCCCATCGCCGGTACTTTTTGATTTCAAAAAAGCCGAAAATCCGTTGAGTAACGCACAGAAAACGGGTTTCTCGGAGAAACCCGTTTTCTGCTCATGCACTCATGCAAAAAGGGGAATAAATAATCAGTCTTTAATAACCAGATTTAGTATTAGATTTATTCAGCGAACCCTAGATAGGAAAAGTGGGATGGGTTAAAAATTAACACATCCCACAGGTCTTATTGCCATCTACCAACTTAAAAATCTAGACTGTTTTCCTCTCTCTAACCGGCTCTAGCTTGGCAGGACTGGAGCAATCAAGGAAGTTAGGAACCTCCTGACGACAGTGAGGACAATACCAGTAGGCACGACTAGCTACAAGGTGACGAAGGGTAATTCCCGAACAAATCGGGCAGCTGTGCATGGATTGTTAGACTAATTTTAAACGTTTTTAAAATTGTCCTACCTCCTGAAGTAATCCTAAACAAAATCGCCGCTCTTTAAATCTAACTTTAGGTAGAAACCGGGTATTTCTTTCGATAGATTCCCCAGAAAATACTTAAGGATGAGGACGGAAAAGATGGGAATGTTGCGGGTGATAAAGTTGCGATCGAGTTCCTGTAATCTGGTTTAAAGCGGGACTAATGAGATAAAGGGTAGTTCTAGTTAAATTTTCTCGATGGGTTAATTTTGCCATCTCTGACAGGGGGACAACCCAGATTTTTTCGTCGGGCCAACCGAGACGGAAACAAACGGCCACCTGTTGCTCTGGTTGGTAGTATTGTAGGAGTTTTTCCTGGGCTTTGTCAACGTGACGGGCGGCTAAATATAGGCATAAACTGGCTTTATGAGCGGCTAAAGAGGCTAATTCCTCACTTTCTGGCATGGGAGAGGCTTTTCCTTCCACCCGGGTTAGAATAATTGTCTGGACTAATTCCGGAATCGTTAATTCTAGGGACAATTTGGCCGCTAATCCTTGAAAGGCACTAATTCCGGGGATTAGCTGAAAGGGGATATCTGCTGCTGTCAAAAGCTCAATTTGTTCTTGGATGGCACTATAGAGACTTAAATCCCCCGATTGCAGTCGCACCACCGCTAAACCCCGACGCACGCGATCGATCATTAAAGGGATAATTTCTTCTAGGGTGATGCTACTGGTGGGAATTAACTCGGCATCTTTAGGAGTGTCCTCAAGAATCTGTTTGGGGACGAGGGAATCAGCAAAGACGATAACATCGGCTTTTTGGAGAATTTTATAGGCTTTTACCGTCAATAATTCTGGATCTCCGGGACCCGCACCAATAAAATAGACGGCCGGGGAGAGCGCCGAGGAGTCAATTAAAGTCATACTAAATCCTGTTTAAAAGGGGTGTGGGGTGTAGGATGTGGGGATGTGGGGAGAATAAATAAAAACAATCTCCTGAATCCTGTCTCCTGAATACTGAATCCTATCATTAACCTGAACATTTGTATTTAATTAGGGTGAAACTGACTATAATTAAGTGGGTGGGTGGAATTAAATATAAGATGAACGTAGGTTGGGTTGAAGCATGAAACCCAACGTCCGATTATGTTACGCTACCGCTAACCCATCCTACAAATAATTGTGCCTCCCTACTTAATGATAAAGCACGGTCAGCATTGACAATGATTAGCGATCAATCCCTCCCCCCCCAAAATATTGAAGCGGAAGAATCTATCTTAGGTGGTATTCTACTAGATCCAAAAGCGTTAGGTAGAATCAGTGATTTTTTAATTCCAGAAGCTTTCTATGTGAAAACCCATCAAGATATTTATCGTGCGGCGCTTGCTTTACAAGGGAAGGGAAAACCGACGGATTTAATGACGGTTAGCAGTTGGTTACAGGATAATCATCTGCTGGAAGAAATCGGGGGAATGCCGCGATTGTTACAATTAATTGAGCGCACTGTCTCGGCTGCTAACATCGATCGCTATGCGGAATTAGTGATGGATAAATATATGCGTCGTCAGTTAATTTCCACCGGGGGAGAAATTATCGAGTTAGCCAGAGATACGACGCTAGAATTAGAAAATGTTTTCGATGAATCGGAACAAAAGATTTTTCGTCTCACCCAAAAACGACCCCAGGAGGGTTTAATTTTTCTGGGGGATACTTTAATCGAAACTTTTAACGAAATTGAGAAAATGCAGGAGACCACCACTCTACCCGGTATCGAAACTCAATTTTATGATCTCGATGCGATGACCAGTGGTTTACAACCCTCGGATTTAGTTATTATCGCGGGTAGGCCTTCCATGGGAAAAACTTCTTTTGCTCTTAATATTGCCTATAATATCGCTCAACAGAATTTACCTGTGGCGGTCTTTAGTTTGGAGATGTCTAAGGAACAATTAGCCCAACGTTTGTTATCGAATGAGGCTAAAATCGAAAGTAATCGGATTCGCTCGGGCCGTTTGGGACAAAATGATTTAGAGAAGGTTCTTGGGGGACTAGAAAAGTTATTAAATTTGCCCATATATATCGATGATAGTGCCAATTTAAGTGTGATTCAAATGCGTTCCCAAGTGCGGCGTTTACAGGCGGAAAAAAAGGGGCAAATGGGATTAGTTTTAATCGATTATCTGCAATTAATGGAAGGGGGAGGTGATAATCGTGTTCAGGAACTTTCTAAAATTACCCGCAGTCTTAAGGGTTTAGCGAGAGAAATTCATGCTCCGGTAATTGCTCTTTCTCAGTTAAGTCGCGCCGTGGAATCTCGCAATAATAAAAGACCGATGATGTCCGATTTACGCGAGTCGGGATGTTTAGCGGGTGATAGTTTAGTTGAGTTAGCCGCTCCTCGTGCTAAAGTGCCAATTTGTCAGTTAGTGAATTGCTCTAATTTTACGGTTTTTGCTCTTAACGAGGAAACAATGAAATTAGAAAAAGCACTGGTAACTAAGGTCTTTTCCACAGGATTTAAGCCAGTTTTTCGATTAACAACTCGTTTAGGTCGCACGATTAGAACTACAGCCAATCATAAATTTTTGACCGTCCACGGTTGGCAAAGATTAGATGAACTAAATATTGGTAATTATATCGCTTTACCTCGCTTTTTACCTAGTTCGCAATTACAAACTATGAGTAATGCTGAATTAGCCTTATTAGGTCATCTAATTGGTGATGGATGTACCTTACCACGTCATAGTGTTCAATATACGACTAAAGAGTTAGATTTAGCCAATTTAGTTGCTTCTTTAGCGATACAAGTATTTGATAATCGAATTAAGCCTCGAATTAGTCCTGAACATCAATGGTATCAGGTTTATTTAACAGCGAATTATCCCTTAACTCATAATATTAAAAATCCTATTTCTCAATGGTTAGAACGTTTAGGAGTTTGGGGGTTACGTTCCTATGAAAAATTCATTCCTCCTCAAGTTTTTGAGCAAACTCAATCAGCAATAGCCTTATTTTTACGTCATCTTTGGAGTACCGATGGTTCCCTTAAATTGGTTCAAGGAAAATCACCTCGTCCTATGGCTTATTATTCTAGCAGTAGCTTAAGATTAGCCCAGGATGTACAATCGCTTTTACTAAGAGTAGAAATTAATGGAAAGCTATCGAAACACTCACAAACAGGAAAAGGACGAGATCAATACCATGTTACAATAACAGGTAAATCAGACTTGAAGAAATTTACTGAGATTATCGGTGCTGTTGGCAGCTATAAAACCCAGTCTTTACAAGAAATAACTACTTATCTTCAAAATCACCAAGCTAATCCTAATAAGGATATTATTCCTAACGATATCTGGCGATTATATGCTGTACCCGCTATGGAACAAAGTGGTTTAACTACACGACAAATGCAAGCTGCACTGGGTAATCAATATTGTGGGACAAGTTTATACAAATCAAACTTAAGTCGAGAAAGAGCCAATAAATTAGGAGACATTCTTGAATGTTCCCAAATACAGCACTTAGCTGATAGTGATATTTACTGGGATGAAGTTATGGCAATTCAAGCGGATGGAGAGACAGAAGTGTATGATTTAACAGTAGATAAATTGCATAACTTTATTGCCAATAATATCATCGTCCATAATAGTATCGAACAGGATGCGGATTTAATTATGATGTTATACCGAGATGAATATTATAACCCCGATAGTCCCGATCGAGGTGTGGCTGAAGTAATTATTACTAAGCATCGTAATGGTCCCACCGGCACAATTAAGCTACTTTTTCAACCAGAATTTACCAAGTTTCTTAATCTTAAACAAAGTCGCTCTAATTATTAAAATGAAAGCAACTATTAATTATAAAACTCCCAATTGGCTCTTAATACTTTTGGCAATTATCCTAACTCTCGGTGTGTTTTTTCGTTGGGCAAATATCGATAAAAAAATCTATTGGCATGATGAATCCTACACCACGATTAGAACCACTGGTTATCAAGCAAAGGAAATCGCCGATACTATCTTTCAAAATCGTCTTTTATCTACCACAGAATTAGAAAAATTTCAACAACTGAAACCAGAAAGTAATATTTTTGATACAATAAAATCTCTCGCTAACGAAGACCCTCAACACCCACCTTTATACTTTATTATCTCTCGCTATTGGCAACAAATATTCGGTTTTTCTCCCGTTTCTTCCCGCAGTTTAGCGATTGTTTTTAGTCTTCTATCTCTGCCATTGATTTACTATCTATCCCTAGAACTATTTACATCAAAGTTAACGGCAGTTTTAGCAGTAATTTTATTAGCACTCTCTCCAGTTGATATAATATTTGCTCAAATGTCTCGTCAGTATAGTCTTTTAGTTTTGTTAACAATAATCAGTCAATTAATGCTGTTAAAATGCCTCAAAAAAAGAACTCTTGTTAATTGGTCTTTATACACTCTCTCTAATACGCTCGGACTCTACACCCATCTCTTTTTTATTCTCAACTTATTTGCTCAAGCAGCCTTGATACTTTGGTATCTTGTTATGAAACCAGAGCGAAAAAATAACTTGATATTTTTCCTGTTATCTGGGTTAACAATGATAATTTTCTATATACCCTGGTTACAGGTTTTTTTAACTAACTCTCAAAGGGCCTTTAACTCCACCAGTTGGGCTGCCGTTAACTATCTCGATTGGGGATTGTTCGGTAAATTATGGCTCTTAACTTTTACTTCTCTATTTAGCGATAGCGATTTTGGTTTTAATAACATCTTCACCTATATATATAGACTGATTTTTTTAATCTTAATTATCTATGCTTTTTATCGAGTTTATCGCTACAATAACCCGATAGTTTTTACTTTTCTGATTACCTCAACCCTAGTACCTTTCCTCGCTTTAGTCATTCCCGATCTAATTTTGACCACCACTAGATCAACTGTCACCCGTTATCTAATTGCATCCTTTCCCACTATCTATATAACTGTGGCTTTTTTCTTGTCACAATTGCTTAATCAAGGTAGAATTTTAGGTAAAATTATCTTGACTTTTTTGTTAACTGCTAGTATGATATCGAACTTTAATAATGCTCTTTCGGAAACCAGTTGGGCAAAAGTTCCTAGTTATTGGAATGGCGAAGTTGCCAGAAAAATTAATGCTGTACCCAATGCCATTATTATCAGCGACGAAGGTAATGACTGGACTAACTTAGGTGATTTGCTTTCCCTTAATTATCGTCTTAATTCTGATGTACAATACTTTCTGACTACCACTAACCCTGATACCGATAAGTTAAAAGAAGTCCTAGAAATTCCCCAGACCAACTTATTTCTTTTTCGTCCTTCCAATCGGTTATTACTGTCCCTAGATCAATTCGATATTCGTCTTGATTATTTCTATCCCTATGGTCAATTGTGGCGAGGGAAGAAATAGGTAAATATATATTTTGGGTCAATCTAGCCTGAAAGAGTTGAGCAAAGCTGGTATTATAACCAGTTAAAACCGTTAATCTTCACCTTAAAGAAATGACTTTTCTAATTCCGGCCAGTGCTTGGCGGCAAATTCTTAAAAAGCTCCCTATACTACTATTCTTAGCATCTTTTCTCATAGTCCTATTCTTAGGCTATTTTTCTGCCGCTTTCTCTCAAAGTCGAGATCCTGATATCCGCGGTGTTTGGATTACCACCAACGATACTGCGATGCTGATGGACAGGGATAAACGACAACAGGCGATCGAGCAATTAGTTAATCTTAATTTTAATGCTATCTATCCCGTGGTCTGGAATTCCGGTTATGCTCTCTATCCCAGTGCGATCGCCCAACGGGAAGGAATACAGCCTTTTGTGCCTACGGGAGCGCAGGGACAAGATATCTTGGCAGAAATGGTGGAACAAACCCGTGGAAGGGGATTACTGGTCATTCCTTGGTTTGAATTTGGATTTATGGCTCCTCCCACCTCAGAATTAGCTTTAAAACATCAGGACTGGTTAACCCAAAAACGGGACGGAGGGACCACTTGGGTGGGAGCAGCCGGTGAGGTGGTGTGGTTGAATCCCTTCCGTCCCGAGGTGCAGAATTTTCTGCGGGAGTTAGTCTTGGAAGTAGTGGGACAATACGATATTAACGGCATCCAATTCGACGATCATCTGAGTTTACCCAACGAATTCGGCTATGATCCCTATACTATCGCCCTTTATCAACAGGAAACCGAAAAAACGCCCCCAGCTAACCCCCGGGATCCGGAATGGACAAAATGGCGGGCCGATAAAATCACTGCTTTTCTGGCTAATCTCAAAGAATCAATTCAGGCAATTAAACCGAATATACTGCTTTCGATCGCCCCTAATCCCTACGAATTCGCCTATAATGGTCATTTACAGGATTGGCTCGGTTGGGTGCGACAAGGATTAGTCGATGAGTTAATCGTACAGGTTTATCGTCCCGATCTGCCCAGTTTTCTCAAGCAAATAGAGCGTCCCGAAATTCAGGAAACCCAGCAAACTATCCCCACTGGTGTGGGAGTTTTAACCGGTTTACGCAATCGACCGATTGCCCTACCCTTTATTGAAGAAAAGGTATTGGCTGCTCGTCAACGGGGTTTAGGGGTGATTTTCTTCTTTTATGAAAGTCTCTGGCAGCAAGCTTTGGAACCTCAAGAAACCAGAAAAGCGGCAATTCAAGCGATGTTTTCCCAACCCATCACTCCCCGTCTTCCCGTGCTGGAAAATATTCCCTTAGTTAGTACACCTGAACCTGTTTACCAGCCAAGACTAACTCCCACACCTCCCCCCTTAGCGCCGGACGGGATCGAAATTCCTGTAATTCCCCCTCCGGGTAGTTAATAGCAATTTTTGCCCACAGAGACGTTGCTGAATCAAGGTATGAATGCCAACTGTGCATCGTATCCAGGGGTTGGTTTGGGTCTAGGTTTTAAAAATCCCACAAGAGAAGATTCATATCTCAAATCAGCAACGCCAAGTTTTGGGTTGGGAGAGTGGATAAATTGTCAGGATATTCTGACAAAGTTTGGGCTTAAGTTGGTAAAGTTGGGAATTTTTCCCAAGTTAAGGATTTTTGCGGGAGGGGTGAGGGACTGGAAGTTAGGCAGGATAAGGGATTGGGGGAATTTTACTAACTTTTTCCTTAAGTTGCTAAACTTCGGTTGCGTTGGGTGTTGAGATAAGACATAAAATAAACTATCCTTTTTATCTCGAAATAGAGAAACAACCACATGGAAACTGAGAAGTACGACAAGAATTCCAATCCGAGCTTAGGGTACTATCCTGAACCTGGATGGGAATGGCAAAAACCCGAACCAAAGACCTATCTCGTCGAGCACGACCTAGCCAAATATGCCCGTGCTTGGATACTGAATCTTGTTGAGTTTGTTCACTGGCTTCCGTTCGTTCCTACTTTTATTCTATCTTTTATTATCTTTCAACATTCCAGCAATTTACATTTGCTACTAGGTAGCGATATTCAAGTATTTTTGGTCTTGCTTAGTCCCCTAGTGCAAACTTTTGGGGGATTAATGGGGATAACAATGCATGAATATGAAGGTTGGCAAGTTGTATTTTTTCAGAATCCCCTCGATACAGACTTTAAGATTAAGGACTGCAATAATGAGTGGCTGCGGGAAGTGGCATACAAGCTCCTATTCTTCCTACAGGGCGCAGGGCTTTTAGCCTTTTCTTTAGGTGTATTCGGCATTAACAAAATCACTTTGGCTTTCGCTGCTATCAGTGCAATCATTGCATTCATTGGTCCTCAAAATCCTAAAGCTACATTTTACGTCAACGAGCAGCCTGTATTTCCCCTTTCTGTATCGATGTCAATAGTGTTCATTGTTAACGCTGTTGTCAACTTTTTTGCTTACTTCCATCTTTTTGATACTGCTCTTGCAACAGCTAACTTACCTATTGTTCTAGCAGGAATAGCTCCAGCTCTACTAATGTTAGGCGGAGTGATTGAAGGAGTTATCGCTGAATCAACCTTTAACCAATGGTGGCATTTTATCGCTGTGATCTTTCTTAATCTTGGCATGATTGTTCAGATTTACTTCTTTGGTTTGCTATGGTGAGGCTGTTTTCATGCTTAAAGATAAACTGGCGAAAATCACCCAAAGCTACTGGCTTCTAGGGTTGGCTCAGGTCATTCACAGCATGGAAGAGACCTATACTGAGCTTTATCTTAAACTCAATTTGATGATTGAAGTGTTGCATCAACTTTTGCCCTGGTTCCCTTTGGTTGAAATCAGTGCAGATATGTTTGCAATATTTAACTATCTCATGATTGCCTTGATTTTAGGGTCAGTTCCTGTAACTGAACAAGGTAAGAGATTAGGTTTTGTCCTGATGTGGGGTTGGGCGGTGATTGAAATCTTGAATGGAGCTTTTCATATTAGTACTTGGGTGTTTTTGCACACCTATTTCCCTGGTGGGGTATCAGGTCCGATATTATTTGTCTTGAGTATTTTCTTTATTCAGCAACTTCAAGCGACTCCCAAGCAAGTCACACAAGAAGTCAAGTAATAAAAACATTGGTGTAGGGTGCGTACCACGCACCTTTTACTTTTTCAAAACACCTTAATCAATATTGCGATGCGTTACATTACGCTAACATATCCTGCATTCTTTATTGCCAATACTGTCGAGAATTGTTGTCTCGTCCCAATCAGACGGATAAAAAACTTCAGCAATAAACCGATAGATACTGAAAAACGGCCAATCCTGCGGTTTTAAACAAAACTCATACCGCATAGGATTATAATGAATATAATTGAAAGTTGTAACAGTCGTTCAGTTATGGAATACCGATGGGATGAAGCAAAACGACTTACTAATCTTCGTAAACACGGTATAGATTTTGCCGATGTTCCCGCCGTTTTCGATGGGGACATTTTAACGGTTGAAGATGATCGTCTCGATTATGGAGAGCAGCGTTTTGTTACATTGGGTTTACTAAAAGGGCGAATTATTGCCGTTGTCCATACTGAACGTGAGGATTACACTCGTATTATTTCTGCAAGAAAGGCAACGAAATATGAACAACGAACCTACTTTAAGCAACTCTCAAACTGATTGGCAACGATTAGACGCAATGAGCGATGAAGATATTGATTTGTCAGACTGTCCAGAAATTACACCTGAAATGTTTGCTAAATCCGTAGTGCGGCGAAGTGTCCCCGTAACCAAGGACAAAGCTCAAGTTACTCTCTCCATTGATAATGATGTATTCGAGTGGTTTCAATCTCAGGGAAAAGGCTATCAAACACAGATCAATGAGTTGCTCCGAGCCTATATGGAAGCGCACCAATAACCATTAAATCTATGGTTTGATTATTATTTCTAATTGACCCAAATTCTTGATCAGTAGTTCCATATTATTTTTACCAATCACACCGAGAGAATAACTAATTTTTTAAAGGTGGACAAAATGCCCACCCTTAACACTATTGTAAACTGCTAGTTAACTGACTTTTGGCCTTAGCTAAAGCTTCGCTTAACTTACTAGCATCCCGTCCCCCAGCTTGAGCTAAATTGGGACGACCACCACCACCACCGGCGCAGATTTTAGCGATCGCACCGATAAATTTACCCGCTTGTAAACCCTTATCTTTAATCACCCGGGGACTAAAAGCGGCCACTAAACTCACTTTATCAGCTGCGGGAGTCGAGGCCAAAATCACCGCCCCTTCCCCTAATTTTTGCTGTAGTCTTTCGGCTGCAGCCATCAAAGCATTAGCATCAATATCGCCCAAAGAAGCGACTAAAAGCTTAAATTCGCCGATAGATTCGGCTTGAGATAGCAAAGCATCCGATTTAGTTAGTGCCAACTCCTGTTTAACCGCTTCTAACTGCTTTTGTGTCCCCTTTAACTCTGATTGTAGGGCCGTAATGCGATCGGGAATTTCCAGAGGTTTGACCTTAAAGCGATCGCACAAATCCCGCACCACCTGATCCCGTTCATTCAGGTATGCTAACACGGCAGGGCCGGCCACCGCTTCGATGCGACGAATTCCTGCAGCGATTCCCGTCTCGGAGATGATTTTAAATAAACCGATCTCGGCGGTATTTTTAACGTGAGTTCCCCCGCATAATTCCATAGAAACGCTAGGAATATCGATAACTCGCACTTCTGAGCCGTATTTCTCGCCAAACATGGCAATAGCTCCCTTTTGCTTCGCTTCTTCCAATCCCATCACCGCTATCTCGGTGTCATGCGCTTCGGCAATCCAAGTGTTAATCTGTTCTTCCACCTGTTGCAATTCAGAGCTAGTCAGGGGACGAGGACAGTTAAAATCAAAACGGAGGCGCTCAAAACTGACGAGGGAACCTGCTTGGGAAATCCCGGCATCGACAAGCTTTTTCAAGGCCGATTGTAGCAGATGGGTGGCGGTATGATTAGCTTGGGCGCGACGACGACAGGAACGGTCAATCTGTGCATTAATTGTATCGCCTGTGGTGACAATTCCCCGCTCAATCCGACCAAAATGGATAAAAATCCCCGATTCTTTCTGCACATCCTCAACGCGGATAAGCAGATTATCGCCGGTTAAATAACCCTTGTCACCGATTTGTCCACCCGATTCGGCGTAAAAAGGGGTTTGATCGAGAACTACCTGCACCTCAGTGCCTGCTGCGGCCGATTCCACCGTTTTACCGGCGACTAAAACTGCCGTTACTGTTGCGGTTGCTTGCAAATCCGTATAACCGAGAAATTCCGTCGGGTGAATATGTTCCGCCAGTTTATCTAAACTACCCTGTACCGTCAAATCTATGGTTTCGTGGGCGGCTTTTGATCTTTGCTGCTGTTTTTTCATTTCCTGCTCGAAACCCGCCGTATCGACGCTTAAACCCTGCTCCTCAGCGATTTCTTGAGTGAGTTCCAGGGGGAAGCCATAGGTATCATAAAGGGTAAAGGCATCGACTCCCGAAATCTGGCTTTTTTCTTTTTCTAGAATCGATTCGAGCAGTTTTTCGCCTCTTTCTAGGGTTTCTAAAAATCTCGCTTCCTCTCGCTCTAATTCTGCCTTGATCACCGTTTCTCGTTCCCGAACATTGCCATAGACGGACTCGGAAAGAGCGATCGCAACTTCCGCCACTTTGGTGATAAATTGACCTTCAATACCGATTAAACGCCCGTGCCGTACTACTCTCCGAATCAGACGACGCAGGACGTAACCTCTGTCAGTATTCGATGCTGAGATACCATCCGCTATCATGTGTACTACCGAGCGTACATGATCACCGATGACTTTTAGGGAAACTTTCGTTTTTTCGTCCGCTTTCTGGTAGTCTATGGCTGCTAACCGAGCTGCTTCGGCGACAATCGGGAAAATTAGGTCAGTTTCGTAGTTATTGGCGACTTTTTGCAGGATTTGCGCCATCCGTTCCAAACCCATCCCCGTATCGATATTTTTATTCGCTAGGGGTGTCAGATTGCCGTCCGCGTCGCGGTTATACTGCATAAAGACGAGGTTATAAAACTCGATAAAACGGCTATCATCCTCTAAATCGATGGTTTTATCCCCTAATTCCGGGTGAAAATCGTAGTAAATTTCCGAACAGGGACCACAGGGACCCGTGGGACCCGATACCCAAAAGTTATCCGCTTCGCCCATTTTTTGGATACGATGGGCAGGAATACCGATTTTATCGCGCCAGATAGCGAAAGCTTCCTCATCCTCTTTAAAGACACTAACGACTAATCTTTCGGGGGGAAGGTTAAAAACTTCTGTGGACAATTCCCAGGCCCAGGCGATCGCTTGTTCTTTAAAATAATCACCAAAGCTAAAATTGCCCAACATCTCAAAAAAAGTATGGTGTCTAGCAGTCCGGCCGACATTTTCGATATCGTTGGTGCGAATACATTTTTGAGAAGTGGTAGCGCGGGGAAATTCTGGGGTCTTTTGCCCTAAGAAAATCGGCTTAAAAGGGAGCATTCCCGCAATAGTCAGCAAAACGGTGGGGTCTTCTGGTACTAGAGAGGCACTAGGGAGAATTTTATGGTTTCTGGCCGCAAAAAAGTCTAAAAATCGCTGGCGAATCTCGCTTCCGCTTAGGTGGTTACTCATAGAAGATGTCAGTTAGTCAGAAAATGCCTATTTTATCCATTGTGGCATTTTTGCGTTTTAACTCTCCACCTTTACTCTCGCGCCGCTTGTCGGACCTGTTCTAAGTCTAAATCCAAAGCTTGAGCGATTTGTTCCACACTTAAACCCAAAGCAAGCAAACGGGGAATAGATTCCAGTTTTCCTTCCAGTTTTCCTTCTAGTTTTCCTTCTAGTTTTCCTTCCTGTCGTCCTTCCCGTTTAGTTGCTTCCTTCCATTCCTGATAGGTTTGAGATAAAGTCATAAACACCTCTCTATCCTCAGTTTCTAGGATGTTATTTATTTCCATATTAACCCGCC
>VYLO01000099.1_pt2 | contig 35375 bp, 21 predicted proteins | sample 5114271 | NCBI WGS metagenome assembly VYLO01 (sample SAMN12291807, study PRJNA351875) | freshwater metagenome | isolation source: freshwater lake | place: USA: Michigan, Lansing Lake | collected 2011-08-05 | reverse complement strand
TCGCTATCCGAAATTCACTTTGACTTTCTAGATCACAAAACTCAACGATTCTTACCTCTACTTCTCTTTTTTCTGCTCCTAGCTTGCTCTGACCATTTTCCAGCATTTCTAGCTTCATATCATTTTTTACCCTTAAAACAAAGTGCTTGTCTTTTTTCTCTAATAATTTTCTAATTCTTTCATTAGAAGAAAAGCCTCTGTCCATTACCCCAACTCCATTTACAGGAATTTCTTCTATAGTTTTTTTCCCTTCTTTAGAGTCATGTCCTTGACCAAAATTGCTCACAATCCCCCCCACTTCTGTGGTGATACTATTTATTCCACAAAATAATTTTACTTGATGCCATCCTTTTGTCCACAACAGTTTACTTGTCAGTGAGATTATTGTCGAGTCAATTGGAAATAAAGCTTGAGCTGCTTCTTTTCCTTTTTTGTTTACTAAACTTTTATTTAATTTATTGATTGCATTTTCAGGCGTGCGCTTAAGTCTCTCATGCTGACGATACTTTTATCCAGCGCCAAACCTATCCAACAGGACACAAAAGTAAATGTACTTAATGCGGGATAGTCATTTTTGGGGAGTGGCTTGAGAAGCTCTTTCATTAGTTTTGGGAAAATTGTTAGCATAGCTTATTCACATTTATTGGTGTATATTTACTTTGTTTTCTTATCTATAATATCAAATTTTGTACGACTTTTTTCCACGTTCAACACTTCTGACCGGAATCCTATGTGATGACAGCTTTAGAATCGGGGATAAAAATGACTTTTGCTGGTACTTTTGAGCCGGTGTGTTATGTGGAGATTAAAAGTGTTGGTTCTATTTCCGCCGCTCAAACTAAAAGCATGAGTAGTGATTTTTGTCAAGAAATTGAGGCTTATTTAGGAATACCGAAAAATCGCATTTATCTAGAATTTGCCGAGGCGAAAGGTTATCTTTGGGGATGGAATGGCAGTACTTTTGGTTAATTTATACCAAAATTATGGTAAATAGGGCTTATTTTAACTCTCTGGTGAGGATTTTCGCCTGTTCAATCCAAGCTAACATCACCGCAATATCGGGACATAAATCGCGTCTTTGCAGATTAGCCACCTGAAAATTGATGTTTGTGCCAATTGCGGGGATGATCCTTTTTCTGTCAACTCTTGAGGTTGACGCGTTTCATTTTAAAATTGGCACATTCAGTCATCATTGATAGTATAAAAGTAGAATAGAGAGATTATACTAAGTATAGAAAAATTACAGCTTTGTTCCTAAAGATGAAGTGTAACCTAATTTGGTATCGAATCCTGACGACCGGCTCCCCAAAACGAAAACTGTGTACTTCACCATTAAGATAACTGCTATAAGATGAATTTATTAGAAGAAGTTAAGGCAAAAACTAAAGAATTTCGTACCGATAACTATCCTATGTCAATCGGAGAGATTATTAGTCTTTATAATAACAAAGAAATGACAATTAATCCAGATTTTCAAAGATATTTTCGCTGGACAATAGCCCAAAAAAGCCGATTCATAGAATCGATACTATTAGGAATTCCTATTCCCTCTATTTTTGTCTATCAGAGAGAAGAAGATAGTGTTTGGGAATTGGTGGATGGATTACAAAGGATTTCAACAATTTTGGAATTTGTTGGCGATTTAAGAGATGAGGACGATGAAACTAAGAAAAAACCGAAACTGGTGCTTCAAGGTACTAAGTTATTACCTAGCTTAAACGGAGTTATGTGGGAAGGTGCAGAGGAAGGAGAGTATAATTTGCCCCCATCTCTAAAAATAGATTTCAAAAGAGCGAAAATACAGGTTCAGATTATCCAAAAAGAATCGGATAAAAATGCTAAGTTTGAAGTTTTTGATCGTTTAAATACTGGTGGCTCTTTTTTATCTTATCAAGAGGTGCGTAATTGTCTTTTGATTATGCTAGATAAAAGCCTATATAAGTGGTTAGAAGACTTGGCAGAAAATGAGAACTTTAAAAATTGTATTTCCCTATCCGAGCGATTAAGACAAGAACGCTACGACTTGGAACTAATTCTTAAATATTTTGCCCTGTCTTCTCCCACATTTGGTCCAACATCATTGAACAAAAAAGAGGTTAATGAATATTTGACTGACTATTTGATAAAATTATGTAATTCCACCACTTTTGATCGTGTGTTAGAGCAAGAAAAATTCGCTAAAATGTTTTTATTGCTTGATCAAGCGACGAATGAAGATACTTTTACCAAATATGATGGAACAAGATTCAAGGGGAAATTTCTCGATTCTGCTTATGAAGCGATCACCACAGGATTACGAGAAAATATTGATGATTACTCTGCTCAAGATATTGAACTGCTAAAAACAAAAATTCAGGAAATGTGGTCAGAATCTGACTTTATTTCTAACATCGGTACGGGATCGAGAGCTAGAACTAGAATGCACAAAATGATTGAATTTGGCAAAAAATATTTTAAAAAGTAATGAGTAAAGATAATAGAACTATCGAAATTCTCCAGAAAAACTTAGATGAAGATATGGCATGGCGAATCAGAGAACTTAGTATTTTAAAAACTAAAATTCCTCGACAAAAAGGAACTGAGCAAGATGTATTAATTAGAGCCGGAATAACCACTCTCTATGCCCATTGGGAAGGTTTTATTAAATATGCAGCAGAATGTTATTTGCAGTTTGTTTCCTTAAGAAAATTAAATTATCATGAACTGGATTACTGTTTCGTTGCCCTTGGTTCTAGAAGTTCTATAAATGAGTTAATAAAAACCAATAAATTTAAGTTACAAAAAGAGATGATCAAAAATTTACTTGATAACCTAGAAAATAGAGCTTCTATACCCTACGAAAATATTATTAACACCAAATCTAATCTCAATTTTGAAGTTTTCACTGATAAGCTAAACGGCTTTTACTTCGGATCACCGATATAGACTCCAAAAGGGTTATAGCTGTTGGATCATGCAGGTTAAGCGCCGTTTAGCTTATCTGTACTATTCTAGGAATTGATGATAGTGATTATCAACTGCGGCAGAAAGCTATTGATGAACAACTTCTCACCCAAAGAAATAAAATTGCTCATGGCAAGTATTTAACTATCGATTATGAAGAATACATCAGTATTTATAATTTAGTAATTGAATTAATCAGAAATTTTAAAGATGATCTATTAAATGCCGCCGTGACGGAACAGTATAAAAAAGTCAAAAGTATATAGGGTTAATACTAAATCCGTTGAGTATGCGCTACATATCAGAACAGGCAAAAGGCAAGAGACAAAAGGGGAAATAAATAATCAGTTTTTAATAACCGGATTTAGTATGACTCCATGACTATCAAGAACTGTTGAAATAGTAGCAAGAGACGAAGTGACTAATCGGAGTAACTTGTCTTTTGTCTCTGCCAAATTCTTATCTTCTGTATTGCGCTGTAAACTTTGAGTATTATAAATTTTTTTAATTAATTCTTCACCAGCATAAAAAACATTACTATCGGAATATTTGGTTGTCCTGGCTTCTTCAAAAAATATATTAATTCCCTCTGACCATTCAGCTTTTAACTCTAAGTCATCTACTTGCTCTAATAGATTATTACTAAGAGATTGAAGTTCTTGAAGCTGCGTTTTGACATGAGGTGCTTTCGCATAAATTCTTCCCCAAGTGGACAAAAAATCAAGAGTTTGTTCGGCAATTAAAGGGGTTCCGTCCGCAAGACTAACTTTAAAAAAAGCGTCGAGGGCAGGGGCAAGAAGCGCAAAAATTGGTAATTCCCAACTATTGACAGAAGCGGTAAGAACAAGTAGGCTGATTCTAGATGGACTATCAGGGGGAATACTATTGCGAGATAAAATTGACGCAATAAATAACCAAACAACCTCATTGTTAATCTCGCTGTCATTCTGTAGAAGCTTACGTCCCAATACCCCTAAGCCGATTTCTGAAGCTTTGATCGATCCCAGTGCCAACAGATCTGCAAACTCTCTAACATGACTATCCACCCTTCTCAGATTGCCGAAAGCTCTATCAATTTCTTCTCTAGCGTTATCACTATCGCCAGAGTCTAAAAATTGTTGTACTCTTCTAAGCATCGTTGTCATTCTGTTTGGGCGAAGGGATAAAGGTAAGACCACTGCGAATTTCAATATCTACACGGGCGTTTTTAGTTGTACGTTTATAATCCTGAAATGAGTGCGGTTGTGCCTCTGGAGTGACACCACCTTGCTCACTAGCATTTGTAACAAAGCGTTCAGCTTTTTTAAACGCTTGTTTCCGTTCCTCTCGTTGAAATTGATTGCATCGCCCTTTAATATTAGCAAGAAATGATAATCCTTCTTTAGCAGTAACAGGATTTTTTCTTGCCCAAGAACAACTGTATCCACCCTCTTGCTGGATATCGTCTCCTTGAGCTTGTACCCTCCCACGATAAGGTTCTGACGAACTCGACATATTAAATATTCAAATTTATTCATTTAAGACAATTATATGGTAATTATCAGTAAAAATGTCAAACAAAGCCCAAATACTTGATTAGAATCAATTATCAAAAGTTTAGCTATAAAATTATGTAGAATGCTTTCGACGATGTACTGGGAAATTACCTGACAAAAAAAAGTTGATAGAACCAAAACGGTCTATCAACTCTTAAAGTTATCCATTCAAGAACTAAAAATTAACGTTCTTGAAAGACGATTTTTTTGTCCAGGGAAGGACGGTTATTCGACTTAGAGGGGTACTTACTACCACCACTGCGGGGAGTTTTATTAATCACCGGTTTACTGCTCGTCGCTGCGGGAACTTCCCAATCGGTTTTCATCCACTGGGGACAATTTTGATCGTAGATCATTTGCAGGGCAGCCGCCGCGATCGCTTGGGGATCGTATTCTTCACTTAAATCCCGCACTAAAGGCAAGAAAGAAGCCATCCGTTCCCCCGATAAAGCCTCTTTTAGCTGATTTTGCAGCTTGGCCAGGCGTTTTGCTTCTACTTCGGTGCGGCTAGGAATGGGACTAGATTCCAGACGTTGACGCAGACGCTGTTCAATCTGACGCAACAAACGCCGATCGATCGGTTCTACTAAAGATATAGCAGTTCCCGTTTTACCAGCGCGGCCGGTGCGGCCAATGCGGTGAATATAGGTTTCGGCATTATCCGGCAGATCATAGTTAATAACGTGGCTGAGATTTTCCACATCTAGACCGCGGGCTGCGATATCTGTGGCTACCACTAATTTAATTTTGCCCTCGCGGAAACGTTGCACCAGTCGTTCCCGTTGGACTTGGCTTAAGTTACCGTGGTATTCATCCACCGTTTGCCCCGCTTCTTGCAGTTTGCAGGTTAATTCGGCCGCGGTTTGCTTGGTGCGGACGAAAATAATCGCCGATTCTAGGGGTTCGATCTCTAACAGGGGTTGCAGGACTTTTAATTTCGTCCAACCGCGAGGGATCAGATAAATTTTCTGCTCAATCTTAGCAGGAGCGGCCTGGGGTTGAGAAACCGTCACAGAAACGGGAGATTTCAAGAAATTAGCGATTAAATCGCGGATTTCCCGGGGCATAGTGGCCGAGAAACAGGCGGTTTGACGGGTGGAGGGGGATGCTTGCAGAATTTTCTTAACATCATCGATAAAACCCATACTGAGCATTTCGTCCGCTTCATCGAGGACTACCCAGTTTAAGGATTCGAGATGGAGTTTTTTGCGATCGAGCAGATCGATTACCCGGCCGGGAGTCCCGACCACAATCTGGACACCTTTTTCCAGACTGCGGATCTGACGTTCCATGGATTGACCACCACAGACTGTCAGGATAAAGAGACGACGATCATCAGAGAAATCTTTGATGGCGCTGGCTACCTGTTGGGCTAATTCCCGGGTGGGGGTGAGGATTAAAGCTTGAACGTTAGGATTTTTGGTGTCCATGCGTTCCAGTAAAGGCAGGGAATAGGCGGCAGTTTTGCCGGTTCCCGTTTGCGACATTCCTACCATGTCATGCCCTTCTAGAAGGAGAGGGATGGCTTTGGTTTGAATTTCCGTGGGGGTGGTGAATCCAAGCGTTTCTAGGTGTTGAAGACGGCTATCGGATAAACCTAAATTGTTGAAACCAGTGGTCATAAGGGTTGTTTTGTGGGAATTAAATTAGAAAAATCGAAAAATTAGACTATTTCGCCGTAGAGATCGTAGGTATCGGCCGCAGTGATTCGGACCGGTACGATCGCACCTAGAATCGCCTCCCCTGTCACATAAACCAAGCCATCTACTTCTGGGGAAAAACGAGCGGAACGCCCGATTAATTCTCCTGTTTCCGGGTTTTCCTGTTCGATGAGAACATCGACAGTGTGACCTATATAAGCTTGATTTTTGCGCTCCGAGATTGGTTGCTGAGTTAACATCAACCTTTCGCGGCGTTCGTCCATAATTGCCTGTGGCACTGGATTGGGCAGGCCAAAAGCGGCTGTACCTTCTTCGGCGGAGAAGGTAAACACCCCGACGTGATCGAACTCATGACGCTTGACAAATTCCAGCAGATGGCTGAAATGTTCCTCGGTTTCTCCGGGGAAACCGACGATAAAAGTCGTTCGTAAAACCGCGTTCGGGATAGCTTGCTTGAGCCGCTCGATAATGCCATCGTTGACTCGTCCTTGCCAGGGACGGTTCATCGCCCGCAGGATGTCGGGATGGGAATGCTGTAGCGGCAAGTCTAGATAGGGTAAAACATTCGGGCTCTCTCGGATCGCTTCGACAACCTTTGGCGTTAACCCGGTCGGGTAAGCGTAGTGAACGCGAATCCAAGGTATATCGACTTCTGCCAGCGCTCGCAAGAGTTCCGCTAATTTGGGTTCGCCATATAAGTCTAACCCATAATTGGTGGTTATTTGCGAAATGAGAATTAATTCTTGCACCCCTTGGCTGGCCAATTGTCGCGCTTCGGCCACAATCGACTCGATCGATCTCGATCGCTGATCGCCGCGCAGGTGGGGAATAATACAGAAGGCACAGCGATAGTCGCAGCCTTCGGCCACCCGCAGATAGGCGACTCCTTCGGTAGTGGTGCGATAACGGGGCAGATTTTCATCGGCGATAAAAGTGGGAGCGGCGCTGACTTCTTTGACTCGTTCTCCCGTCTCTACCCGTTCGACGATCTCGACAATTTTCTGATAATCCCCTGTGCCGACAATGGCCACGGCTTCCGGCAATTCCGTCAGGAGTTCATCTTGGAAATGTTGGGCCATACAGCCGGAGATAATAATTTTTTTATTAGCTTCCGCCAGTTCCACGAGGGTGCGAACGGATTCTTCTCTAGCTGCTTGAATGAAACTACAGGTATTAACGATAACGTAATCGGCCAACTCCTCGTCATTATCTACGGGATAGCCGGCCTTGGCCAGCAGTCCTAACATATGCTCGGAGTCGATCCGGTTTTTCTCACAGCCTAGGTGTGAGATAGCGATGGTTGGCTTATTGCCCATGCGATCGAGTATCAACCAAATCTTAAACTTCTCTTTTAATGTTAAGACATTGTGAACTACTCTCAACGGATTTGAGAGCTTCCTGCTTCAATGGGATGCGCTTTCTACCTCGAAAGATAGCAAGTCTTACCTTCCCGACCCAGGCAGGAGTCCTAGTTCCTAAGACCCACACTTTTTCTTGCAACACGACCCCCCGAAGCTCGGTTATCGCTTAAGGAATAGTGGTCAAGACCCGTTTATGATAACATAGTTTTTTGGAATTGTCTATATACAAAGTCAGCATTGATGAGGGGAACTGTGGGGCGAATTACTTCGCCCCTTGAAAAGCCCCGTCCCATCGCACTAAGCGCGAGGGACGAATGCTGGCACTAAGTTAAAATAATTTCCCCCCCGTGGAACCGTGGGTAGGCCTTCACCCTGTTAAAATGGGTGAGCGGCGCATGGTTGGGGACGCTAAGAGTAGTAGACGCTGTGAACTTAATTGCAACTTTCAAGACAAAAAACCCGATTATTGGCGTGGTTCATCTCGCCCCCCTGCCCACTTCCCCCCGTTGGGGTGGCAGTCTCAAGACGGTGATCGAGCGGGCTGAACAGGAGGCGACGGCTTTGGCTGCCGGCGGTGTTGATGGTTTGATTATCGAGAATTTTTTTGATGCCCCCTTTACTAAGCAACAGGTGGATCCGGCCGTGGTTAGTGCCATGACTTTAATTGTCGATCGCATTAAAAATCTGGTGGTCTTACCGATTGGTCTTAATGTTCTCCGCAATGATGCCCATAGTGCCTTAGCGATCGCTACCTGTGTTAATGCCCAATTTATTCGAGTTAATGTGCTAACGGGGGTTATGGCCACCGATCAGGGCATTATTGAGGGTCAGGCCCACGAACTCTTGCGTTATCGGCGCGAATTGGGGTCTGAGGTCAAAATTTTAGCGGATGTTTTGGTTAAACACGCCCGCCCCCTGGGAACTCCTAATCTGACTACGGCAGTGCAAGATACGATCGAACGGGGACTAGCAGACGGGGTAATCCTCTCCGGTTGGTCCACCGGTAGCCCCCCTAGTTTTGAGGATTTGGAACTGGCAGTGGCGGCGGCCAAGGGAACACCGGTTTTTATCGGCAGCGGGGCTGATTTGGACAATATTGGGCGGTTGCTGCTGGCTGCCGATGGGGTGATCGTGGCTAGTTCCCTCAAGCGTCATGGCAAAATTACTGAACCAGTGGATCCGATCCGGGTGTCGCAATTTGTGGAAACGGCCCGGCAGATCAACGATCAAAAGGCAAAAATTAATAATTCTCTGCCTTCTTTGCCTCTGTCCACATAACCTCTTGCTAGAATGGCGGATAGTTATCGGCCGTGCGTGGTGCGATCCTAAGTTTTTAGGAATTGAAAACGTCCTAATTAACACAATACCGTTACGGGATTTTTCCCTTCAACAAAGTACATTTAGATTTCCCTCCTGACTTCTGACTTCTGACTCCCGAATTCTGCTGTAATTTAATCTAAATAATATTATGCGTCGTCGTTCTGTACCTTGGATTCATCGCTACTCCCGGCCCCTAATTGGGGGCGTTTCGATCGTGGGGGCGATTCTGACCGGCTATTTAACCATTACCAAACTGACGGGAGGGGCTGCAGCCTGTACCGCCGGGGCTAGTGATGGGGCTGGTTGTACTGGTGTTCTTAATAGTCCCTACGCTACGGTTTTCGGGCTGCCCTTGAGTTTGTTCGGTTTTTTGGCCTATATTGCCATGGCGGTTTTTGCCCTCAGTCCTCTATTTATCAATGGGGAAACTCAGAAAAATCTCCGCAAAAGTTTAGAAAATAATACCTGGTTATTGCTGTTAGCGGGGGCGACGGCGATGGCGGTATTTAGTGGTTATTTAATGTATATTCTAGCCACGGAATTAAAGGAATTGTGTCCCTACTGCATCACTTCAGCTTTGTTCGCTTTAACTTTATTAATTCTCACAATTGTCGGGCGTGAATGGGAAGGTTTAGGACAAATTATACTGCCGATGGTTGTGGTGGCCATGATTACTTTTGTGGGAACTTTAGCGGTTTATACGGGAGTAAATTCCCCCACCGTGACAGGAGGAAAAAAAGAAATTACCCGGCCAATGACAGCGGCTACACCTCCCTACGGTTGGGAAGTAACCACGGTTTCGGGAAAAGCAGAAATCGCCCTAGCTAAACATTTAAAAGCAATTGGCGCGAAGGAATACGGGGCTTTTTGGTGTCCCCACTGTTACGATCAAAAACAGTTATTTGGTAAGGAAGCGGGAGAAATCCTCAAAAAAGAAGGGGTTTATATCGAATGCGATCCCCAAGGGGTTAATGGTAATCCCCAAGCTTGTCGCGATGCCGGAATTAAAGGTTTTCCCACTTGGATTATTAGGGGTCAAGAATATTCGGGAACCCAAAGATTAGAGAAATTAGCGGAGATTTCCGGTTATACCGGCCCGATTAATTTTAAATATACAGTTCCGGGACGTAAGTAGAAAAATATTGAGGGGTTGAACCTTGTTCAGCCCCCATATTTTATGGCTTTTATGGCGTTGCTGATTTTAAGTATTAAGTGTCCTCTAGGCAATTTTTCAAACTTAGTCCTAATGGGACTTAGACAAAAAACAAATCGAGAAAAGCCTCAACAAAATCGCTGAAACCCAGATAGATCAAGGAAAATCATAAATCGAGGTTAACCCTTTGTCCCGTAATGGTTTGAGCCTTTTTTGCTGCCCGAAAATGCCTAAGTCCCACTAAGCGTTCGTTGTGGATACGATGCACAATTACCATTCATATCTCAATTCAACAACACCAGAACAAGTTCTTAGTTTTAAATAAGATAAACATTTCTCCCACAAAATCCTGGTTCTTCCGAACTTACACTGTAGAAAATTCCCTAAGCTCCCTCTCTGTCCAGCAATGCTCTAAAGTTGATAAATATCAATCTAACAAAAACTCAAAGCCTTACTATACAAGCTTTACAAGCATGAGTTGTTAATAATTTTGCATAACAGGTTTGGTAGAGTCTCGTTTATTTTTGTCCAGGTACTTATTTTCTATCAAGATGTCGAGAGAACAAAAAAATGTTTGGTAAATTGTTAAAATATTATCAAAGCTAATAAAGGAGTAATTTCTCATGATTGCCATTAAAGAAAACTTTCCCCAACTTACTCCAGAAGAATACTTTGCTTGGGAAGAAAAGCAACTAGAAAAACACGAACTGATCGATGGTCAAGTGTACACTATGAGCGGCGGCAGCAAAAACCATAGTCTCATCTCAGTTAGATTTATTACCCTGTTTTCCAACCACCTTGAAAGCACTGGCTGTGAAGTAGGTAACTCAGATCTGAGAGTCAACATTGTCGAAACAACTAACTACACTTATCCTGATGTTAGCGTAACCTGCGACGATCACGATAAAACTACAACCCAATACATTACTTATCCTTGTCTCATTGTTGAAGTTCTTTCACCTAGTACCGAGTCCTATGATAGAGGTGGCAAATTTAGAATGTACCGCAAAAATCTAGTTTTACAAGATTATTTATTAGTGAGTTCCACCAGCATCGAAATGGATTTATATCACAAAAATGATGCTGGTGAATGGCTCATTATTAACTACCAAGAAGGCGATACCGTAGAACTCAAAAGCATTAATCTAAGTTTTCCGATTGAACAAGTCTATCGCAACCTCGACCTTACCCCAGAAACAACACCTTGAAATTGAAAAATCTTGTTAATAAGTTGGAAGCAATCTATCTATCTATACTAGGGAGTAAAGTATGCTCAAAAAATCATTATCTATGACTATCACCATAGCTACTTTATTGGTAGTATTATGGCAAACTGAGGGTGCAACCCAATCGTCTGGAAGAGAGATTGCCTGTAGCCAGATAATCAATGATTTCAAAGACGGCACTCTGACAACAAAATGGAACAATGGTCGCACCCATAGAGAGAAAGTTTTTTTTACTGCGGGTACGAATGGAGTTTATTTAAACTGGGAAAACTCACAGGATAGGTTTCTCATCAAAACCAATGGTTCGGCTTTTGAACTTGTAAGAGGTCAAAACTGGCAAACTTACAGGGGTACTCGTCGTGCAACTGACATACCAGGAGTCAATATCGAGCGATCTGCTTATTCCTACCCTGATCAAGTTGCTGGAACTTTCCTTTTAAGGTTGTCGTATAGTAGGCGTGTACCTTGATGAAAACAACGTTAAGCCGTTCAGTAATGAAATCAGAATTTGGCGAACTAACTAGCAGGATGGCATCAATGTCTATCTCAAATTGTGTGACTTTTCTCCTTATTTCAACTAGCTTTCTGCTACTAATAGAACCAGTAAAAGCACAAGATTGCGGTAGCAAAAATGGCATTAGCATCCCTTGCTGGGATGATTTTAAGGACTCTGATGAAGGCAGTGAATCACTCCCTTTTTACCCCTATGCCAAAAGACCTAATGGTTGCAGTATTCCGGGTGGAAGACCGGGAGAATATGATAACTTTGGTAGCCTTGGCTACGACTTCAGTTTTAGAGAACCTTGCAATAACCACGATCGCTGTTACTATACTTTAGGCACAGATGCCAATGATTGTAACACCAGATATAGAGCAGAACTTTTTCAGGTTTGTCATAATGGGGCATCACAACCCCTAAAACCCCAAGATTTTTTCACGGGTGGCGCATCAAGGGCTGCTGTTATCGAAAACTGTCTGACTCGTGCTGATTTTATGTCACAAGCAGTTTTTGCAGTACAACACAGGTATCATACAGAGGCACAAAATGCGCAAGCGGATTATCGAAAATTTGGGTTAAAACCCCGTCCTTTTAGGACGGCTTTTCCTGATTTTTAATGTAGCACTTAAGAACTTCCAGTGGCGCACCTCCTACAGAAGAGACAAAATAACTGGGCGACCAAAGAGCATCTTTTCCGTACGGCTTAGGATAACCAGCTTGTCCATATCTACGACTAGAGACTCCTTTTAAAGAATTGACCATTACAGAAATAGCTAGTTTCGGTGGGTATTCAATCAATGCGTGTATATGATCAGACTCCCCGTTAAATTCCAATATCTGAAAATTCAGGTTCTTCCGAACTTACATACTATTTGTTGACATTACCACCGGCGGCAATTAAATTAATAGTTTTAAGCAAAAAGTAAACAATCCCAACCCAGCAACTAAATCTAATGAGCTATCGCCATAACTTGACCCAATTATTAGAAGAAATTAATTTACAGAAACCTTCGATCAAAATTCCTACCTTTGTTACTCATGACTTGGTAGATACTTATCAAATTTGTCGTCTAATTGATGATTTCATTTTTGAATATTTTCAAGAAAATAGAAAAACAGACACAGACATTGCAGACAATAGGGATCAAAAAATCGATGATGCTTTGGATGAGTTCCAGTCTAAAGTAGTTGAAAAAATCCTGAAAGAAAAACAGGATTTTAAAAATATATCTCTCAAAAAGAAGAAAGGATTTAAAAATATTTTTGAGTTTGCTCAATGTGAAAACTTGTACTTATCGAATAAATATGTCAATCTTATCTCGGAAAGTCTAGGTCATACTTTAGAAGAAATTGCTTCTATTAGTTCACAGGTTTTTGTACCAGAAAAAATTCTAAATTTTAAAATCAAAGGTGTGGATTTAGTAGTTTTTAATCAAGGAATAATCAAATACACTCAATTAAAAACTAAAAAAGATACTCTTACTGGTAGCCAGAGTGATCGGAGTATCAATGAATTAAAAATACATCCTAACTCAGTTTTTGCCGCTGCTTTAGATATGGGCAATTCTTGGACAATTAGCAAAACCAAAGCTAAAGAGAATAATATTGAGCTATTAGCAGGGCAAGCTTTTTGGTCAATGTTGGACTTAGATTATAAAACTATCCTGAATAAGTTAAAGATGACAGTCAGGAAAATCGAAAAAGAACTTTATCAAGTTTAGCTACTTTGATGTATAATAGAGAGGTAGATAAGTTGCTAATTATTGGTTATGACTCAGGTAAATCTACAAAAAGCCGCTAATATTCTCGGTGTAACTACTGCAGAAATACTAACATGGCAAAAGAAAAAATTAATCAAAGGTCAGAAAATTAATCAAGTTGATTGGTTATTTGATCTCGAGCAATTAACCAATCTTAAAAATAACCAATCCCCTGGAGAATTGAGAATTTTACAAACTGTTGAGCCAACTAATTACACAGTTATCGAATTATTTGCTGGCTGTGGTGGTATGGCTTTAGGTTTAGAAAATGCGGGACTAAAAACGCAATTACTGGTGGAAATTAACCAAGATTGTGTTAATACTTTAAGACTCAATCGACCGCAATGGAATGTTATAAATCAAGACATAAAAAAGATTAAATTTTCCAATTTTAGAGACAAAATAGATATTGTAGCTGGAGGTTTTCCCTGCCAACCTTTTAGTTATGCTGGGTTAGGAAAAGGATTAGAAGATTTGAGAGGAAGCCTATTTTTTGAATTTGCTCGTTGTTTACAGGAAGTGCAACCTAAAATCGCTATAGCCGAAAATGTTCGAGGATTATTAAGCAATAAAAAAGGAGAAACTCTGCAATTAATGCTGGAAGCTTTACAGGAAATCGGTTATTATGCTGCTTATCAAGTTTTATCAGCCCAATTTCTCGATGTTCCCCAAAAAAGAGAAAGATTAATTATTATCGCCACCCGTCAAGACCTAAATATTAAACCTATTTTTCCCCAATATAAAAACTATACTATTTCTCTGAAAAAAGCCCTAGAGAATTGTCCAAGTTCTCCAGGAGTAGAATATAAAGAAAGAAAAAAAGAGATTATGTCCTTAGTTCCCCCAGGAGGAAATTGGCGGAATTTGCCGATGGATATTCAAAAAGAATATATGAAAAATAGTCTCAAAAATCACGGCGGACGGACAGGATATGCTAAAAGATTATCTTGGGATGAACCAGCTTTAACTATTACCTGTAGTCCGGCACAAACCCAAACAGAAAGATGCCATCCCCAAGAAACTCGTCCTTTGACTGTGAGAGAATATGCACGAGTGCAGTCCTTCCCCGATGATTGGCAATTTACCGGTAATTTAACCTCTCAATATCGACAGATTGGTAACGCGGTTCCCGTGAATATGGCCTATCATCTTGGTGGCTGTTTAATTAATATGTTGCAAGGGGATTATCTGGGGGAAACACAGCCAAAAACTGAACAGTTAAGCATTCCGGGGTTAGAAGTTAATTAATTTTGACTAAAAGTAAATAGTTTTTACCTAATCAGCAACAGCAGCAGAAAAATTAAGTAGTTATACTAAATCCGTTGAGTAACGCACAGAAAACGGGTTTCTCGGAGAAACCCGTTTTCTATTCATGCAAAAGGCAAAACGGAGAATAAATATCAGTCTTTAATAACCAGATTTAGTATAACTACTTCTTGCATGAGTTCCTATCCTAACCAAGAAATTGATTTTGTCCGATTTTACTGTCCGGGATCTGTAGGGTTGATTCATGAATCAACCCTACCCCACCAGAAATTGATTTTGTCCGATTTTACTGTGCGGGGGGAATAACCTCTAATGGAATACTTTCAGTTTCTCCCTCTTTAGATGGATTGACATCGGGACTTTTTTCTGCATCTGGAGTTTTTTCCACCGCTTTGGTTTCCGGAGTGGGGGGATTTTCGGGGGGTACTTCTGGACTGGGGTTCTTTTCCGGGATGGGAGTGAATTCCACCGGGGTTTCGCTTTCAGGAGACGGGGAAACTTCGGGGGAAGCTTCGCTATTGCGGGTAGTTTCCGCGGGAGTTTCTTCTATCCGGGGAGATTCTGGGGTAGTTGCGGGGGTAGTTGCGGGGGGAGATTCCGGGGTAGTTGCAGGGGTGTCTTCGCTGATGTTTTGTTCTTCCCGGGGACAGGCTGCCGATTCTAAACCAAGATGACATCGGACTTCCTCCCGTCCCAAAGATACGGCAATTCCCGACACCGACATTAATAAGGCTAGGATGGGTAAGATATTCTTCATAAAATTAGACTTGATTCTACTCCTCGACATCACATTGTCTATTTTAGATGGGATCGAATTGATATTGAGAACCCTTTGGCCCCTCATTGCCGCGATTAGCACGCACTAGGGGAACTTGATTAAAAATCTTAAAATCCGTGGTACTTCCCTGCAAGGTGATGCCTCGATTTAAAGTTTCGACTACAGTAGCACGGTCAGAACTTTTAGCGATCGCTTCTCCTAATACTTTCATGGTATCGTAGGCGGTAGCAGTACGCCAACTGACGCGACCGCGCCAACTTTTCAGCGCATCTTTGGCAAAAGGATCCGTTGCTTGGAAACTCCAAGGTACTGCTAGAACTAATCCGTCGATGCTATCTGCTCCTTGAATAAGTATATCTGGTGTATAAAGTTCATTTCCGCCTAATAAGAGCATTCCAGACGATTCTTGGGCAATAGCCACGGCTTGATCTATGCGATCGCCGTCTTTACTCAAGGCCAAAAATACCACCCTAGCGCCGGCTTGTTTGGCCTGATCTATGGCGGTTTTAGCGTTAAAATTGGCTTTGGTTGTGTCTATTTCCTTAACTATCTTGCCTCCCGGTTCTTTTATCGCTTTAGCAAAGGAATCCTTTAATTTTTGACTATAGGGACTATCGGAATTATAAAAAAGAACCACTGAGGGAGAATTCTCTTGCTGACTAGCATAATTAGCCAAAGTTTTGGCCACTGCTTCCAGATAACTGCCTAAAACTTCCTGAGATTTATCCTTAAGGGGAATAGTTTTCAGGGTTGATTTTCCCGTTTGACTAACACTGGTAGTCAGGGGAGAAAGAATCGCTAATCCTTCTTTTTCGTAACTTTCAATCGCTTTTTGACTAAAAGGGTCGATTCCGTGGCCCATAACTGCCAAAACTTGACCGGATTGAATCAGATCATCGGCTATCGCTTTTGATTGTAACCCACCGCCATCATTAGCGATGACTATTTCCAAAGGATTACCCGGATTAGAATTATTAAACTCCTCTTGATACTTTGCCACACCTCGGAGAATTTCCTTGGCGCTGTTGGGGTCGTTAGCGATGGGGACAACAACGGCTATAGTATTTTGATTACCTTTTTGTCTGGCTTTGGCGTTATTGTAATAGATTTTGCCCTCCGGATCGTTTGCTTGGGGAGTGGCTGCTAGTTGATAAGCTGCGATCGCATTTATCCAATCTTCTTTTTTAAAGGCCGCTGCGCCTTTTTCTTTGTTAGGAGTGGAATTAAGCAGTATTTTCTCACCTTGGCTAAATAAATCGGGATTTTTAGCCGTATCACTCACAAAAGTTGCCTTGGGTTGCTTGTCTGGGGTTTCTTCCCGGACGACTGGGGAAGTATCGGGTTTGGGAATGAGCATTTGCAATAGACTCCAACCCCCTAAACCTGCGGTTAAAGCGGTAATTATCAAAGCGAAGGGAAGTAACCAGTTAGATTTTTGACCGACTCTAGTTGTACCACCCGGGGAGACCACCACCGTGGTTTTAACCGTCGTTGTTACGGGATCCATCGCTTCCCTAGGCAGGCCACAGATAGGACAATCAGGAGTAGTATTTTCGCAGGGTTCATGACCTCCCGCAATCGCTTGCGGATAAGTTTTACCATCTTTAGGGATACCGTCACATTGCCAAGTAGTCATAATCAGTTATCAGTTATCAGTTATCAGTTATCAGTGGGTAAGTTATCAGTTATCAGTTATCAGTTATCAGTTATCAGTGGGTAAGTTATCAGTGGGTAAGTTATCAGATTTGAGTTTTAAGTGAGCAGTATGTGTTAAGTGAGCAGTATTAAATAGCAGTTTCTTGCCATCTTTTCACTGTTTACTGATTACTGTTTACTGTTTACTGGTCACTGTTTACTGATTACTGTTTACTGGTCACTGGTCACTGTTTGAGGACGTTGTCGTAAGCTTTGGAAATAGAGGCCACCGATAAGCATTAAAAAGAGGATATAAGCAACAATTTGACTGATATAGAGGTTTTGACGATAACCAAACAGAGATTTAAGGAGGAGTCCGGGGAAAGTGCGATCGCTCAAAATTTGGGAACCGTCCCAAACTTGAAAACCGAGAAGACAGGAGGAGGGGAGAGAAGGACAGAAATTGCGATAAAAAGGGTCAATTTCACTTAAAAGACTGATTCCTGCGTCGATATGTTTCAAAACACCGATGAGTAATCCCGCAACGATTAAGAGGAGGAAAGTCCCCATAATTTGGAAAAAGAGACGGATATTAATTTTTACTCCCCCCGCAAAGAGGAGAGTTCCCAACAAGGTTGCGACACTTAACCCCGCTATCGCACCGAAGGTTTGTATCTGCCAATCTTTTTGGAATTGGGCCAGGATAAAGAGGACAGTTTCAAATCCCTCTCGCAAGACAGCGATAAAAACGAGCAGAAAAATCGCTTTTCCTGCCCCATTTTCCGATTTTAAACCCGCTTTTACCGCACTTTCTACCTCAGATTTCAAAGATTTGGCCTGTTGAGTCATCCAAATTAACATCCAACTCAACATCAAGACGGCAATCAGTCCAAAAGTGGCGGCCAGTAATTCCTTGAGCATTGGTACATAAGGACTAGGAGAGGCATCCACTTGAAAAAGGATTCCCCCTAGCAAAATACCGACCAAAACACTAGCCACCACTCCCGCACCAATACCACGATACACCCATGAGTTAAGTTGCGATCGACCCGATTTTTGTAAACAAGCGAGGACAATTCCCACCACTAAAGCGGCCTCGAAACCTTCCCGGAGAGTGATAATAAAAGTGGGTAAAGCGGAACTGAGATTCATAAGCTAGTCGATAAACTCTAGCTTTGATCCTAGCTCAAGCAAAATCCCGCAGCATCTTGCGAATTTCCAGATTGTGTAATTCTTCTTGTCCAATCATACCGCGAGCGAATTCTTCCAGGTAAATACTGGCATCTTCGACGGTTTCTAGGAGTGCTTTGTACAAATCAAGGGATTTTTTCTCATGATTGAGGCTCTCACTCAAGATTGCTTTGATATTATGTTCATAGCTTTCTTCGATGGGGGCAATTTTTAGGCTAGGATGACCTTCTAAACCGGTGAGAATTTCCCCAACTTGTTGCGCGTGGGTGAGGGATTCCGTGGCCTGAGTCTGGAAAAATTGGACGATGGGGATGCGATGGGGACCTGTCACCATCAGGGAATAGTGGGTGTAACGGACAACTCCCGCTAGTTCAAATTCCATGATTTCGTTTAGTTGTTCGATGGTTTTGTCTCTGTCTAGTTCTCGCATAGGATTCTCAATAATTTTTCTCTAATTGCAATTGTAGCTAATCCAAACCGGTTAAATGAATCTAAAAACCTTGTTGGCTAATATTTTTAGGCTTTTTTGTTGTCAAAAAAGTGCCAGACATGGGAGTGATCAGGGGGAAAATTTAGGCACTTTTTCCCTGAAAATGCCTAAAACCCCCCACACCCCACGACAAACCCTTTCAGCAAACCCTAGGTGCTGAATCGAGGTGTATCGAGTCAAAAGGATTTTAGCCGGGGGAATAGCAACTCAAGAGGTCATTAAAGGTTTCATTTTGCCTTAAACCATCGAAAACAAAGTTATTACGCACTAATTCGCCACATATATCCGGTTCTATGTCCATGGCTTCGCGTAAACAGTCGATCGCTTTTTCTTGTTGACCGAGGGCGGCATAACAGCAGGCGGCATTATACCACGCATAGCGATCATCTTGATCGATTTTTAACGATTCTTCATAACAGGCGATCGCTTCTGGTAAACGCTGTAATTCCTGTAAGATCACACCCTGTTGATACCAGGACCAGTAATCTTGCGGTCGGATATCGAGGGCGGTACGATAATTAAATAAAGCCTCTTGGGGATTGCCCCAATCCCGGAAAGCGTCGCCGCGACGATACCAGGCCCAATAATCCTGGGGTCGCGCCCCCAAGGCCAGATCATAAAAAGTGATAGCGCGTTCGTAGTTTTTGAGCAATCGATAGGCTTCCCCTTGCCGGTAGGCCGCCCAATAGTCCCCCGGACTATGACTTAGGGCCCGTTGAAAACAAGCGGTCGCTTTTTCGTAGTCCTTTAATTCCTGTAGATAAACACAACCTTGGTCGTACCAAGCCCAATAGTTATCATCCTTTACCTGTGCGGCGTTAGCATAACTTTGAGCCGCTTCTTCATACATTCCCAAGTCTTCTAGTATCATACCCCTTTTGTACCATGCCCAATAATCATCTGGATAATATTCTAAGGCTTTTTCGTAGCTGATTAAGGCTCCAAAATAGTCCATTCTTTCTTTTAAAATATTGCCTTGGTCATACCAGTCCCGATAGGTATCCGGACGGCATTCGAGCGCTCGATAGACAGTGAGTAGATAGGTCATAGTCATTAATCTTTAACGGAGTCAGGAGTCAGGAGTCAGGAGGCAGGAGAATTAAGAATGAGCATTAATTAGGGCTGGCTGAATAAATGTGAAATGTAGGCAAGGTAAGGGTTTTGTGGCTTTACGAGCGAAACAGGTGCCAGATTTTGAGAGAATCATGCTTCAAAACCTTGTGTCTTCATCGGCCCGCGTCCTGTAGGGGCGAAGCATTCGGGCAATAACCTATCGGTGAAACCGTAGATTTTCTATCCGAATGCTTCGCCCCTACTTTTTGCCGCAAACCCTAATTAGAGCCGTCAGTCTTATCAGTTATCAGTGGGATTGTTCGGTGAGCAGTGGGGGAAACGGCGATCGCAATTGATCGCCATTCCCCGTTATACTTTTAGAACAGATTCAGATCCGTTAAAGCGCCGAGACTGCTAGAGGAGACTAACTTGGCGAATTTGCCGAGAATTCCCGTTTTATAGCGTGGGGGGCGCGGTTGCCAATGGTGACGACGACGGGTTAATTCTTCCTCCGATACATTTAACTGCAAGAGACGCTGACGAGCATCAATAGTGATTTGATCCCCTTCCTCGACTAGAGCAATTGTACCACCCACCGCCGCTTCCGGAGCAACGTGACCGACCACCATGCCATAGGTTCCCCCGGAAAAACGACCATCGGTAATTAATCCCACGGAATCTCCTAAACCAGCACCGATAATTGCCGAAGTGGGGGCCAACATTTCCCGCATACCCGGTCCACCTACTGGTCCCTCGTAACGGACAACCACCACATCCCCGGCTTGAATTTTTCCAGCTAAAATTGCCTCTAAACAGGTTTCTTCCGACTCAAACACCCGCGCAGGCCCAGTGATGACCGGAGTTTTCACGCCGCTAATTTTGGCCACGGCCCCCTCTGTGGCCAGATTTCCTTTTAAAATGGCTAAATGACCCTCTTTATAGACAGGATTGCTAAAAGGACGGATAACATCTTGGCCTGAGGGCGGTTGGTCGGGAATATCGGCTAAAATCTCGGCGATAGTCTGACCGCTAATGGTGAGAGCATCCCCGTGTAGTAAACCATTAACCAGCAGAATTTTCATCACTTGGGGAATACCGCCGGCTTTATGCAGATCCACGGTAACGTAACGCCCGGAGGGTTTAAGATCGCAGATAACCGGTACACGCTGCCGGATAGTTTCAAAATCATCGATCGATAATTCTACCCCCATGGTGCGGGAAATGGCTAAAAGGTGCAGCACAGCGTTAGTGGAACCTCCCACCGCCATAATTACCGAAATGGCGTTTTCAAAGGCTTTACGGGTCAAAATTTGGCTAGGGAGAATCTGTTTTCTAACCGCCTCGACCAAAACCTTGGCCGATTCTTCGGTACTATCGGCTTTTTCCGCATCTTCGGCGGCCATGGTCGAGGAGTAGGGTAAACTCATCCCCATGGCTTCAAAAATGGAAGACATGGTATTAGCAGTAAACATTCCACCACAGGAACCGGCCCCGGGGCAAGCGTTGCGTTCAATTCCGATGAGGTCTTCTTCACTGATTTTACCGGCGCTGTACTGTCCCACGGCTTCAAAGGAACTGACCACGGTTAAATCGCAATCTTTGTAGCGCCCCGGTTTAATCGTGCCACCATAGACGAAAATAGCGGGAATATTCATCCGGGCCATGGCAATCATTGCCCCCGGCATATTTTTGTCACAACCCCCAATAGCGAGGACTCCATCGAGACTTTGACCATTACAGACGGTTTCAATGGAATCGGCGATTACTTCCCTAGAAACGAGAGAATATTTCATCCCTTCTGTTCCCATGGAAATCCCGTCACTAATGGTGATAGTCCCGAAAAGTTGCGGCATTCCCCCCGCTAATCTGGTGGCTGCTTCGGCACGCATTGCTAAATCATTAATTCCCATGTTACAGGGGGTAATGGTGCTAAATCCGTTAGCGATGCCGATGATTGGTTTGCTAAAGTCCTCATCCCCAAAACCTACCGCTCTTAACATGGCCCGATTAGGACTGCGTTGGGTACCTTGGGTAACAATGCGACTTCTGTAGTTATCTGCCATAACTTTATCTTTCTCCAATGGCGGCTGACAGGTGCGATCGCGGCTCAAGTTCTCTAATCGCACCTTTATTTCTATTTTCTGACTTTTGGCCGCTCTGAGCAGGTTTTAGGACAGCCCATCTCTAAAGAAAATATAAAACTGCGGGAGTATTCAGGGGACAGCTATCGGGAATCAGCAGTCAGCAGTCAGACTGTTTCCAGAAAACGGGTTTCTCCGAGAAACCCGTTTTCTCTTCGAGTTTTCTCTGTGTAGCTAGGTTAATTTATCAGTGCGAAATCAGCCGCTATCACGACTAAATCATCGTCATCGACGCTGGCAAATTCAGCCGCTTGACTGAAGCCATTGCCAATGATACTTTCTAAAGTGGTAAATATGGCTTTACTTAATACTATTTTATCACTGCCTGGGGTGAAATCGCTGATGGCATCAATTCCTAAATTACTACTGTTGAAGATAAAGTTATCGCTACCATTACCACCGGTGAGTAAATCATCACCAAAACCACCAATTAAACTATCGTTTCCGTCTTGGCCGGTTAATTGATCGTTGCCACCACCACCAGTTAGAGTATTATTAAGGCTATTCCCGGTTAGTCGATCATTACCGCTATCGCCAATAATATTTTCGATGGTGTTATTTGCCGAAAAAGTCAATCTTAGATTATTAGTGACGACGGTTTGATTTGTAGTAACACCTAAGTTAACTCGTACTGCGGTATTTGTCCCAGTAAAGTCGAGGGTATCGATACCGCCGGTGGTAGTTTCTTGGATGGTATCGTTTCCTAATGGGGTTGAAGCATTGAAGCAGTAAATATCGTTACCATTAGCACCAGCGAGGATATTGTCACCGCTATTTCCGGTAATTTTATTGTCACCAGCGTTACCTGTACCGTTAATATTATTAGTGCCAATTAGTCTGAGGTTTTCGACATTATTGGGTAAGGTTCTAGTAATTGCGCTTTGTAAGGTGTCGCTAATAATTACCTGTCCAATTGCTTCCTCGGGATTGATGGTAGCATTAACGGGATTTGATAGGGTTACTGTAAAGGCTTCATCGGCTTCGTTGAGGTTATCATTGAGGATGGGAATGGTAATAGTAGCAGTAGAAGTATTAGGTGCAATGGTGAGGGTTCCTGTCTGGCTAGTGTAATCTGCATCGGGGGTAGCATCAATGGGTGCAGTGGTATAGTTGAAGGTAATTGGTTGTGGATTGGGGTTATCAACTGTGACGGTGAGGATGGCATTATTATCTAAGCCTTCGACTACGGTAATATTATTGATGGAGAGTTGAGAGGTGACAGTGCTATCGTCATTAACAATGGTTAGGGTGAAACTGTCGCTAACACTTTCTCCCACACTATCAGTTGCAGTTACTTTCAGACTGAGATTACCCACATCATTGTTAGTAGGAGTGCCACTGAAAGTGCGATTAGTCTGGTTAAAGTTTAACCAATTTGGTAGAGGATTATCGTTAGCAAGGGTAGCTGAATAATTCAGGGTATCGCCTGTATCAATGTCAGCAAAGGTATTATCAGGAATTTGGAAGCTGAAGGGTGTATCTTCGGTGGCGGTTTGATCGGCGATCGCATTCTCTACTGTTGGCGCATCATTAACGGAGTTGATAGTAAGGTTAACTGTAGCAGGGTTAGCTGCGTAAACTGTACCGTCATAACCATTCCAACTAAAACTTATATTCCCGTTAAAGTTGCTATTGGGAGTAAAGACAAGATTGTTTAGATCAGTAGCATTAATTTCTTGATTTAGTGCGATCGCTGTATTGCTAACTTTCAGCACTCCGTTATTAGGCAAAGACGTGATCTGAATCTTGGTAAGACTGTTATTATCAGAATCGCTAAAAGCTGAGGTAAAGTCAGCTAGGGTAAAGGTTAAGGTGTTATCTTCATTACCCATCTTGCTGATGTTGCTGACAGTAGGCGGTTGATTGGTGGGTAATAATTGATTACCAAAGTTAATATCGGTGAGAATTTGTCCCGCCGTGAGGGTGATGGTGTGAACTAAACTAACGGTATTATCCGGAACATATATGGGGTCATTGCCGCTGTTATTGCCTGTATTGCCTGTATTTGAACCTGATGAGATATTACTCAGGTTGAGGATACCTTCAGCTAGGGCTAAAACATTAATCCGAGGATAACTGATTCCTGTATTGATAACATTATCCTGTTCATTATCCCCGTCGATAATGAGGTTGCTGGTGGTGTCTAATAAGGTACGGAACTCAGTCAGGGTGATTTCCCGTCCGAGGTAGGTTTGGGCGATTTGTTGAGATAGGGCAGCGATCGCACTGATAAACGGCGTAGCTTGAGAAGTCCCTCCCATTGAAATCGTACCACCCGTGGCATTAGCACCTGTAATCAAGATACCGGGGGCAAAGACATCTAAGAGGGGGTGACGTTGGGAGAAAGATGCGATCGCATCTTCAAAGGTAGTATAATCAACTGCACCATTACTGAAGCTGCGAGACCCGAAATCATCGGCCCAAACTGCACCGACGGAGATTACATTCGGGTCGGCTGCTGGATAGGCTAATCCGGGGGTGCTATTAAAGGTGTAGAAACTGTTACCGGCTGCGGCTGCTATGAGAATATTTTGTCCGGCAATGGCGGCTAATTCGTCGCCAATTCCATAGCGTCCGGTGGCGGTTGTCCAGTTTTGATTATCTCCTAAAGAAAGGTTGACAGAGGTGACATTATATGTATTCGCATTTGTATTAACCCACTGTAGGGCCTCTTCTAAGTCAGCAAAGTACCCGGAACCGTTATCTTTAAAGACTTTGAGGATAATTAAGTTAGCATCGGGAGCAATTTGGGAGGCGATACTGGTAATGTGGGAACCGTGATTGTTTTTATCACTGGCATCAGTATCATTATCAGCAAAGTCGTATTGATAGATAATCTTGTCAGCAATACCATTATTATTAGCATCTGCACCGAATAGGGGATGATTTAAGTCGGCACCGGTGTCAATAATAACGATGCTTTGTCCCTGTCCTTTGATATTGGTAAAGCGGGAATCTGACCAGAAATTATCGAGGTTAATTAGATTGGTGGCGTTAGTATTTTGCGAGTTAGAAAGGGTGTTACTGGGATTTGAGATAGGCGGTGTGATTGGATTATTATTGGGAGATTCATCATCGAGAATGGTGACGGTTGCCTGACTTTGATTCCCCAGAGTTGCGCCACCGGTGGGGTTGGTGAGATTGATGGTAAAGGATTCATTTCCTTCGATTTTGTTGTCATTCCGAATGCGGATGGCGTTGGGATTATTTAAGATGGCGTTTTGGACGGGAATGACTTTACTGATTTCGTTTTCGGCGAAGGTGATGGTAATGGGATTGTGGTTAAAATCATTGTTGACGGAACTAGCGGCGCAAGCGCAACCTTTGGCGGTTCCATCGCTAAAGGTTAGGGTGGCTGTGACTGTTCCTGTGAGGTTTCCGCTACGGATGATGATAATTTCGCTGATGGCGGTTCCATCTTCTGTAACTGTGTAGTTGCTGGTGCTGAAGTTGAGTTGGGTTTGATTACTTGTAGCGGGAGAAATTAGTTCTAAAGTGGGAATGGCGAGGGGAATATCCGCCGCTGTGGTGGTGATATTGAGGAGGGGATAGGTTTGTTTCCAGCCTGTTTGTACTACTTGAGCGACGTTATAATTACCCGGACGCAGGTTATTAAATGTATAGTCGCCGTTAGCATTAGTTTGGGTTGTGGTTTCTCCGGTATCGAGTTGGTTGTTATTGTTGGTGTCTAAGTAAACTGTCCAGCCTGCTAGATTGGGTTCGTTGTTATCAGCCGCATTGCCATCAATATCGTTCCAAATATTGCCTTTTATTTCTGCATCGTTGTCTTGAATACTGACATTAACCGTCCCAATGGTTAACCCGTTGTAGTTGGTATCTGTACTGCTGATATTGTGGGTAATGGTAGCAGTATGATTCCCTTCTGTTAGGGTGTCATCTACTGCGGTAATGGTGAGGTTTTGGGGAGTATTCCAGTTGGTTGTAGTGAAGGTAAGGCTAGTTGAATTGAGGGTGATTTGATTGTTACTGGTTAGGGTAATGGTGACATCAGCAGTGGGTTGGGTTTTGAGGACGAGAGAGTAGGTATCGGTGTTACCTCCTTCGGTGACGGTGGTATTTCCTGCTGTTTGGGTTAAAGTGACTCCTGGGGTGGGAGGAGGAGTAATGGTAAAGCTTGTGGTTTTGGCTGCGTCGCCGTTATTTCCGGCGTTGTCTTGGATGGTGGTTGCGTCAATTTTTAGGTTATAGATACCGGGGGTATTGGTTAAGTTACCTAACCCGTTAATGCGGTAGGTTGTATCAGAGAGATATTCAACGGTTACGCTATTAGGTAGGGTGAGGGGGATACCATCACGGGTGAGGGTAATATCACTTTTATCGAAGGTATTGAGGTTAATTTGTTCGGAGAATTGAACGTCAATACTGTTGATGGGGTTGGCAGTTGAGGTGGGAACGTTGATAAATTGGGTAAGGACTGGTTGGGTGATGTCTGCAAATAGACTTAGGGTTGTATTGGTGGTGTTTCCTGCGGTATCTTCTACCCGGATTTCTATGTCTCTTGCGCCAGGTGAGGGAAGTTGAACTTGACTACTAAATTGGCTTCCGCTTACGGTTGCTTGTTGTAAGAGTTGATTGGTGATTTTGTCGTAGAAGAAGACTTTTAATCCGGTTTCTCCTAATTGTCCACTAATGGTGGGATTGGTGGTATTAATTCGGGTTTGTCCTGATACTGTCAGGGGTTGTAATGGCGCGAGGTTTGCAGTATTTATCCCTGAAGGTGTTAGGGGATTGGTGACTGTAATATTAGTAGGAATTGCGGGTGCGATGGTATCCATTACCCAGCTTTCGGACTGGGTTCCATTTCCTGAATTACCGGATAAGTCTTGGATTCCACTGCCGTTAACTGTCAGGTTATAGGTTCCATCGGTTGCGGTTAATCCACTTAGTCCATTAATGCGATAGGTGGTGTCATTAATGGTGCTAATGGTGACGGTATTGTTAATTAAATTGGTTCCATTATTACGGGTGAGAGTAATATCTTGCCAAGTGAAGGTACTGAGGTCAATTTTTTCGGAGAAGGTGACGGTTAAAGAGGGAACTGGTTGATTACGCGGGTTGATTAATAGATTAGCAATATCTGTTACTACTGGTGGTGTGGTGTCGGCATTACCGCCAGCGGTTTTCTCCCAGGTTTCTGTTAGTGAACCGCTACCAAATTTACCACTGGTGTCTTGGATTCCTGTGGCGTTGATGGTGAGTATATAGTCTCCATCGTTGTTGGTTAGGGTGTTTAATCCGCTGATTTGATAACGGGTGGAAGAGAGGGAAACAATGGTAACGGTGGAGTTGATTAAGTTTGTGCCATTGTTGAGGGTTAAGCTTAAGTCATTGTAATCGAAACTACTGGCTTGTATGGGTTCAGAAAAGTCAACGGTAATGGCGTTAACTGCTGTGGCGCGTGGGTCTGGACTGACATCAATAATGTCGGTAATAGTGGGTCCACCGGGGGTATAAACAACCGTGTAGGTTTTCGTTCCTCCGGTGGCGTTATTGTCAAAGAAATGGAGGATGTTTTCATAGGTTGGACGACCTGTCGCTGGGAAAGTTCGGTCGGTTGTCCAGAAGTTATCTAAGCCAATTTCTGTGCCGTCAGACCGTTGGATTTTAACGATGTCGTATTGACTGTTGCTGGGTTCATCTAAGCGGAAGTAAGTCCAGCCATCTTGGACGGTGGCGCTAATTTGAACGGTTAAGTCGCTGAGGGTTGGGGTTGCGTCAATGGTGGCGTTTTTGACGGCTTTGACGGGTGCGGTTCCGCCACTGCTAAAGTAGATTATATCGGGGGTAAATTGTGCGTCAAAGGTTTCGTTAACGAGGAAGTCGGGTAAGTTGTCGGGGTTGGAATGATTGACTTGAACTGTATGAATTAGTTCGTGGATTTTGACTTCTTTGATGAGGGAAAGTTCAGCTTTACCAAGGCTGTTGATGTGTTCAAAGGTGGCTTTATAATCGATGAATTTCCCTTGTAAGCTGGATTTAAGTAACCAGTCAGCGACGGCGGTTTTTCCGGCTTCAATATTACCAAAGTTGACGGTTAGGGAGGGGGTAACGCCTTGTCCGTTGACTTCGGAACCGATGATTTGAAAGTCTATTAGTAAGCCTTTTTCGTTTTCGATGATTTTCGGTTGTCCGGAGGTGATTCTCAGGTTTTTTGCGTCTCCTTTTCCTTCATTTCTGATGAGGACGGCGAGGGAGTAGGGGACGGATGTTTCGATAATGTCATCGGTGAAGGGGTCATCGGCGAAGACATCTCGTTGATGGAAGTAGTCGAGATAAAGTTCGGCTTGGGGATAGACGGTTACAGGACTCGCTAGGAGGGGGACGGTGACAGTTTTGCCGTTTTCCAGGTAGGAAAGGGTTCCACCAATGTTGTATTGAGTTGGGGTTTCTGGCGCGGCTAAATTGGTAGGAATAAAGGTCCATTGTGCGCTACCAATTCCTTCTTTTTGAGGCGTGTTAGGATCATCTCCGGTTAAGATTCCTGTCCCGTCAACGGCGGTAATATTGCTGAGGATGGGGTTGGTGATGCCAAATTTATCGTTGACAATGTTGCCGTTTTGGTCTTTGATTTGAAGGATAACGGAGAGGTTAGTTAGGTTGGTTGAGTTACCGTTTTCTATTTCTAAATTGCCAAGGAAGGCAGCGCGAGTCATTACTGCTTCTTGGTCGATTTTTATTTTGACTGTGGCGCAAACACTTTCGGAAGTGCTTTCTAGGGAAGATTCTCCCGATGTAGATTGTATTAAGGTAGAGGAACCGCTACTTCCAACTTGCTGTTTACCGCTACTTCCAACTTGCTGTTTTAGGTTTTCTATAAATTGTTCTGTTTCAGTAAAAATATCGGTGAAGCCTTTATTTATACTAATCTGAATGGCTTGATCAGCACCAACTAATTTATCGTACCAAACATCTATGGCTATAAAATCGGTGCTTTGTCCATTAGGAACATCTGAAATATCAAAAATACCAGCATTCCAATAATCAATACTGCGATTCCATCTATCTACTAACTTATTTACATCAGTAGTAGTTATTCCACTAGGAAGAGGAATATTGAGGAGTTCATTAAGTTCTACATTAGAAATCTTAGCACTATTACTATCAGTTTCATTATCAATTTTTAAGAAAAATGAATCAATCCAATTAGTAAAGACATCCATATCACTTGAACTGTCCAACCAAGTATTATCGCCAAAAAAATAAAATTGTGAGTCAATTATCTTTTTAAAACGCTGATATATATCTATCAATTGATTTAATGGTTCAAAAGTTATCACACCTACATCAGAAGATTGAAGAGCTAGTTGAAACTGTTCATCAGACAAACTTGAAAATGCTGTTGTTTCTAGAATATTACCTGTAGGCTTTATGCCATAAAAACAAGCTGTTGCAACGGCAATATCAATTGCACAATCAAAACCTGTTAAAAAAGCTTTAATTGGTCCGGGGATAAGTTTGGCACAACTTAAAGCAGCTTTAGTGCATTTATAAGGAGAACGCCATCGATTAAAATCACTACTATCTTCTGCTACTTTAATAACTCCATCAACACAACTCAATGTACTTTTAACACATTTTATAGCGTTTCTGATTCACAAGAGGTACATTCCCGATCCTGAACAGCTTAATCAGCAAAGGTTTAAGTGTGCCGCACAGATGCGAGAACCGCTATAATAAGTTTTCTCGATCACTAAAAGGAATAAAAACTGCGGCTACATCAATAGCACAACCTATAATTGCATTGAACAGTTTCAGTCCACAATTATCACCAGCTTTAGGGGTATCGCTGCAATTTGTAGAATTGGTAATAATTGGTGTAGGACTATAAATACCACTAGGTCCACCACTAGGTCCACCACTAGGTCCACCACCGCCGCCGCCGCCACCGCCGCCGCCACCACCGCCGCCACCAGGACAATTCCCCTCTACATTATTAAAGGCGATCGCTGTTCCTTTCGTAATATCATTACCCCCACAAGGATAAGACCACTGTAAAGATCCAGAAATTGAGCAAGGAACGGGTGTATTAGGATCTACATCCCCACCACCAGTACCACCACCACCAGTACCGCCACCACCAGTACCGCCACCACCAGTACCACCACCAGTACCACCACCACCAGTACCGCCACCACCAGTACCGCCACCACCAGTACCGCCACCACCAGTACCGCCACCACCAGTACCAGAGAAATCGTTAATTCTTGTTATTCTTACAGGAATAGTTAGAGAACTTTTTGCGGCTAACCCATCAAAATTATTAATTAAAGGTTCAATTTTATAAAACGGATGACTACCAAAATTCAGTTTGACATCATTCGCCGCAATCAACCCATGATTAGTCACAGTCATGTTAATTTGCATGACTTGACCAATTGCTTGTAAATCTTTTAAATCGATTAAAGGCGGGTCAATTGTTACTACAGGAATTGGAACATCAGTCTCAAACGTCGATTGAACCGTAATAATATATTTATCTTCAATTTCTGTCGGCGTTACTGTCCAAGTATATTTAACCGTTTGTCTTGACAAAAATGCCTGAATATCCTCTGTTTCTCCTGCGCTGACATAAATATTCTGTTCATAAGTATCATGATTATCCGCAGTAATCCGCAGTTTATAATACCCCTCCGCTAAATCAGTTTTAGACAATATCCCATCGGCATCTTTTTCTGAGGAAATAACGGTTCCTGTAAAGGGATCTAATAGGGTAATTGTCGCATTTTCTAGCCTGGGTGAACCTTCCGCAAAAAAGAATAATTCATCAACAACACTAATATTAAGATTCCCTTTCGCTTCCGAAATCGCACGGAAATTAAAGGGTAAGCTTAAGGATGCTTCATCCCCGGAAATAACGACATTTCCGTTATAAACTGTTAACTCTTGGGTCGCTGACGGTTGTAATAATAAGGAAACTTTCGTTGATTGACCAGGATTTAAAGACGGTAAAGTAACCGAAGAAGCAGACTTTAACCAAGGCGCATTAGGAAGCAGAATATTTAATTCTCCTGACGCAATTTCCCCTTGATTACTAACCGTAAACTCGACTATTGTTTGACCTCCCCGCAACATCGAAGCTTGTAAACTTCTGGTATCCGCAACTAAACGGGGTAATAGTTGCGCCACATCTACTCGTATTGGTAGATTTGTGGTAACGCCTTCAGTGGTACTTAATCCCAGACCAAAGTTGTAATAACTCCATTTATCATCCGGGACATTGATACTGTAATTGACTGTGATTTCTTCATTACCCCCTAAACTCGTTTTCTCTGGGGTGACATTGACTGTCCAATCACTTGGCGCACCGTTGACTGTAGCAGTTAATCCCGATAAGCTTAGATTACTGAGGTTTTGTAGTTTCACTGACCCATTAAAGGTGGTTCCTTCGGTAATCTTTTGGGAAACCTGCGTTAAGAATTGGTCATTTTGTTCAAACCGCATTCCTAAGAGAGTAAAACTATCTTCTGGGGTGCTATCTTCACTCGCAAACCCAGGGAAATAAGCATTGATATTATAAGTCCCCGCTTCTCCGGGTAAGGGAGTAAATTGACGGACAAAATTACCATTTCCATCGGTAAACGCATCAATCTCTCGAATATTTCCTTTATTCTCTACCCGGACTTTGACAAATTCATAGGCTACAGGAGAATTATCACTATTACTTAATGCTTGTCCCCGGAGAGTGACGGGATTACCGGCGATGGCAGTTTCTGTGTCAGAATAAACCGTACCACGATAAGCAGGTGTTACTGTTACTGGGGTAATCGTTGTATTATTGCTTTCCCCTATTGTGACTCCTTCATTAACGGTATTTCCGTTATCTGTCACCCCAATTAGGTAATATTGTCCTGGATTACGGGGAGCAAAGTAAGTGACTGTGCGATTGTATGATGTTCCCGCTAATAGATTGGCTGGAGTTTCTGTACTTCCTAAGCCAAATTCTCCTAATAAGGTGTCGTTGGTGTCTAACTTATTATCGCTTGATAAATAAATTCGGTCTTTCCAACTTCCCGTCGCGGCGATAATCCCGTTATTGGTGACTGTGTAGGTAAATTGAGACTGCTTAGTTGTATAAGTTGGGGAGATTCCTTGTAATTGAGTGACGACTAAATCAGGAACATTAATATCTGTGATTTCTAAGTTGTCACTTCCACTATTTAAGCCTGTTGCTGAAGCGGTAATATTAACGGTTTGACTACCGTCGTTGATTCCGTCACTAATTCCGGTAATAGTGAAAGTGGCTGAAGTTTGTCCCGCAGCAATTGTTACTGTGTTGGGGACTGTTGCTTCGGTGGTATCACTGGAATTGATGGTAACAATTAAGTCGCTGCTGGTATTGGTATTACGGGTAAGGGTTGCTGTTGCGGTTCCCGTTTCTGAGATAACATCTTTGTCAATAACGACTTTTAAAGTGGGACTTTCGTTATCGATGATATTAATATTAGTGGTTGCGGTTCCTGTATCGGTTGCTAAGTTTGTCCCTGTATAGGTAGGTTTGGCGGTGATGGTAACTGTTTGATTACCATCTAAAACGGTATCATCAACTCCGGTTATTTCAAAGGTGACAGATGCTTGATTGGCGGGAATGATAACAGTAGCAGGGACGGTTGCGGCGTTAGTATTGTTGCTGGATAGTTGTACCTGTAGTGGTGTATCGGTAACGAGATTACGAGTAACTGTTGCTGTTGTTTTACCCCCATTTTCGTTAATATTGCTGGTCTCAACGCTTAGGGTTAACGTAACTGCATCATTATCAATAATTGCTAGGGTATCTGAACCACTAACAAATCCTTGTGCTGTAGCAATGATGGTGTAGTTTTTCGCTAGTTCAATTAAGGTATCATCAACCGCATTAATATTAAAGTTGGCTGAATTTGCACCGGTGGGAATAGTAACAGTTGTCGGTACAGTAATTTGACTATTTTCACTATTAACTAAGGTGACTGTTAAGGGGTCTGTGGTGTCGGTATTGCGGGTAACTGTTCCCTGAATGGTGTTACCTTCGGTGACTTGTTCCCCACTAATAGTAAGGGTTAAGGTGGGTTTAAAGTCGTTGTCAATAATATTGACAATTGCGCTGTTTTGTGAGCCGATTGTTACGCCGTTGGTGGGGTTAGATAGACTGAGATTGATGGTTTCTGTCGCTTCAAAGATACTGTCATCAATGATGGGGATGGTGACGGTTTTACTGGTTTCTCCGTTGGCGAAGTTAACCGTAATTGCGGTGTTATTGTAGTCAGATGGTGCAGTTGCTGTTCCATTTGTTAGATTGATTCTGACACTAACTGCACCATCACTTCCATTGCTACGAGTTAAAGTAACTGCGGTAACGGGGGTTCCATTTTCATTGATGGAATAAGTCCCATTGCTAAATTGAATGACTCCCGGTACTGCGTCATTATCAATAATCGTTAGGGTGGCGGTTTGTTGGGTTCCTAAGGTTGCGCCACCTGTGGGATTAGAGATGGTTAAGTTGACGGTTTCTGTTGGTTCATAAATGGTGTCATTATTGATAGGAATGGTGACAGTTTTACTGGTTTCTCCATTAGCAAAGGTGACGGTAATGGGTGTATTAGTGTAATCGTCTCCTGCGATTGCACTGCCATTACTAGGGGTTAGAATAACGCTAACTTCCCCGTCACTTCCATTCGTGCGAGTTAAGGTGATATTCGCTGTTCCGTTTTCGTTGACGGTGTAGTTACTGCTATTGAGGTTAATTGTTCCCCGTTGCGGTAAGTCATCGTTAAGAATGGTTAAAACTGCTGTAGTTTGGGTTCCTAATGTTACGCCACCCGTTGGGTTAGATAGGGTTAAGTTGACGGTTTCATTGGGTTCAAATTGAGTATCGTTAACGATGGGAATGGTGACAGTTTTACTGGTTTCTCCGTTGGTGAAGTTAACCGTAATTGGGGTGTTATTGTAGTCAGATGGTGCAGTTGCTGTTCCATTTGTTAGATTGATTGTGACACTAACCGCACCTGTCATGTTACCTGTACGATTGACCGTAACAGCAACAACAGGAGTTCCATTTTCATTAACACTAAATTGAGAATCGCTAAAAGAGAGAACACCAGCATTAACATCATCATTGATAATAGTGCTAGTAACTGTATTCGTCGTTCCCCGATTATAATTAGCACTAGAAACCAGAGTTAAACTAACTGTTTCATCTTGTTCAAAGATAGTATCTGCTGTGGGGTCAATGGTTAAAGTTGCGGTATCCGAACCCGCAGCAAAAGTAATGGTTCCACTGGTTGCATTAAAACTAGCCGCACCATTTTGGGTATAGTCATTATTAAAGGTTGCATTTCCTCCCACATTAAAACTAACAGTGAGAGGATTAGCTGTATTTCCAGTCCGAGTGAAGGTGTAAACAAGATTACTTGTTCCATCCTCTGTTACACTCGCAGGAGAAACCGCGAGGGAAACGGTTGGTAAATCATTATCGACAATGGTTAAGGTAGCTGTTGTTTGCGTCCCTAAGGTTGCGCCACCAGTGGGACTGCTGAGAGTTAAATTTAGGGTTTCATTCCCTTCATATATATTGTCATCAATTATCGGAATGTTAACTGTTTTACTCGCTTCTCCTGGATTAAAAGTAATCGTAATGGGACTGCTATTGTAGTCAGTTCCTGCGGTTGCTGTTCCAGCAGTAGGAGTTAGGGTAACGCTGACGATACCATCGGTTCCTGCTGTGCGATTAACAGTAATAGTATTGACTGGAGTTCCATTTTCATTGACACTGAAATTAGTCGTCGCAAAAGAGAAAATTCCAGGCTTATAGTTAACATCCTGAACTACATCAAGAACCAGAGATTTATTAACAATCAATGATTGGAGTAATAACCCATTACCCAAATTTAATCCGTTAATATTACTAAAACCACCGGTTAACGTACCGCCATAGTTAAAGATAGTATAGCGCTCTCCAAGAACGGGAGCAAACCCATTTACCAAGCTAATATTTAAGGTTCCCCCTAAAGTCGCATTTCCGGTGATATTTAATTTGTCGTAATTAGTATTTCCTCCTAATTCAATATTGAGAGTTGCACTACTATTCTGGTTGTAGTTTCCCGTAATATTTAATTGGCCAACTCCATCCCCAGGATTAATTTGAGTTAGATTAGCTATATTGCCAATAACTGTACCATTTCCAGTGACAACCCCTCCCTGTAAAGTATAATTATTAGCGAGTTGTAAAGTAGCACCATTACTTAAGTTCCAATTTCCGCTACTGCTTCCCCCTCCTGTTAGATTTAAGGTGCCACTTGATACCTGAACTGTTCCTGTATTATTTAATTGAGTGGAAATCGTTGTGGTTCCTGTACCAGCGGTTTTCTTG
>VYLO01000050.1_pt1 | contig 35987 bp, 40 predicted proteins | sample 5114271 | NCBI WGS metagenome assembly VYLO01 (sample SAMN12291807, study PRJNA351875) | freshwater metagenome | isolation source: freshwater lake | place: USA: Michigan, Lansing Lake | collected 2011-08-05 | reverse complement strand
TTTTTTGCTTACCTCCACCTTGATTCCTTCTTTCAAAACTATACCTATCAATCGTTTCCCCTTTTTTTAAGTTTCTTCTCTTTTTGTTAAGAAAGATCTGACTAATGGATAGCTGATTAAGGGGGGATTAAGGGGGTATCCCCTCTTAATTTCCCCTTAATAAGGGGGTATCTGACAATTTTTAACACCTACCCACTTACGGCGGTTCCTCTATCCATCGCCGGTCAAGGAAAAACCCGATAATTCAACCTATTCCCTGGGATCAAAATCTGGCAGCGTCCCCAGCTTGCGAATGGTCACTTTAACATCCATAGACAAATAGTCATCGGCATCACCAAACCAAGAACCGGAAAGAGGTATAATTTGGCTGGGATGACGAGCGATCGCCACTCGAATTAAATCAAAGCCGGCGGTAATTTGATTAGTCGGATCATAATTACGCCAACCGGCCCCCGGTAGATAAACCTGTAACCAAGCATGGGTAGCACCAGAGCCAGTCATTCCCACTTCACCACCGTCGAGGGCAGCATCGTAGAGATAGCCACTGACAAAACGACAGGCTAAACCCAATCTTCGCAAAGCTTCGATCATCAACCAAGCATAATCGCGACAAGTTCCCGACTTTAGCCGCAGGGTTTCTCCGGGGGATTGAGTTCCTTCACTCTCCCTGGATTGGTAGGTAAAATTATCTTTGATAGCCGCCATCATTCTTGCCATGACATCGAGGGTATCATCTTGGTCCCCCGCTACAAAACTTTTGGCCCAAGCTGCCAGGCTGCCGTCGGCATCCTCGGCGTGGGGACGCATAAACACCACTAGATCTAACCATTCATCGGGGGTATATTGGACGGGAATTTCGATCGCCCGTTGAGCGAGGGGAAAATCAGCGATCGCTTTTAAGCCAAAATGTTCCGCCCGTAATCGACAGGTAACGATTAATTCTGACGCTGGTTCAGCAAATTCAATTCCTACCACATTGTTAGATAGCGTATCCATAGTCCAGCGCGTTTTGGCGGCAATATTCGCTTCTACAGAATAACTGATAATTCTTTCGCCGTGACCGGCACTAGGCAAAAAAATCGCCCGATGTTCCCCAAAAGTTACCGGTTTACGATAATGATAGCTGGTAATGTGTTCCAAGTCGTAGATGACACTCATCCTGATTATCCTTAATAATAAGCTGGTTATAATTGAAGATAAATCCCCCCTTGATCCCCCCTTGATCCCCCCTTGATCCCCCCTTAATCCCCCCTTGATAAGGGGGGAAGTATGACAATTTTTAACACCCACCCACTTAATCACTGATAACCGATAACTGATAACTGAAATGACCTCTGACCCGTTCCTCGATCGAGCTTGGAATACCGAAGACCTAGAACAAGCGCTTCGAGGTGTCGGCACTATTCAAGAAGAACTCAACTATAATCAGGCACGCAATTCTCTGGGCAAACTTGTTGAGCGTCTCGATCTTACCTCGATCGAGAAAATTGGTCTAGAAGCGGAGATCGATCGCCTAGTGGCCCTGCTGGAAAAACTCGATCGATCCCTGATTCAAATTGCCGCTTTTGGCCTGGTGGGCCGGGGAAAATCCTCGATTTTAAATGCTCTGGTCGGTCAAGAAATCTTTACGACCGGTCCCCTACACGGAGTTACCCGCACCATTAAAGGGGTAAATTGGCAGTTAAGCAGCGATGATACCTTCCCTAATCTAGCGCGTCTGACCCTGAACGGCCAGGGTAATGCTCAGGTGCAATTGCTTGATACTCCCGGTATTGATGAGGTAGATGGGCAAACGAGGGAAATTCTCGCCTGTCAGGTGGCGCAGCAGGTGGATTTAATCCTTTTTATCATCTCCGGTGATATGACCAAAGTAGAATTTTCCGCCTTGGCCAAGTTACGCGAAGCGGGAAAACCGATGATTTTGGTCTTTAATAAAATCGATCAGTATCCGGAAGTCGATCGCCTCGCTATCTATGAGAAAATCGCCTCAGAACGGGTGAAAGAATTACTCTCCCCCGATGAGATTGTTATGGTGGCGGCCTCTCCCCTCTTGACGGAGACCGTCAAGGAGCAGGATGGGCGGCTAAAAACGCAACGATTTCGTGGAAAACCCCAGATAGAAGCTCTGAAACTCAAAATTTTGGAAATTCTAGAGCGAGAGGGTAAATCACTGGTAGCACTCAATTCTATGCTGTATGCAGACGAGGTAAACGAGCAAATTGTCGCCCGCAAAATGGCTATCCGCGATCGCGGCGCCAATCAATTGATTCAAAAAGCAGTGATGATCAAAGCATCGGCGATCGCTCTTAATCCAGTGACGGTGTTGGATCTGTTTACGGGAGCAGTTATCGATCTAGCCATGATTCTCGCTCTTTCTCGCTTATACGGCATCGATTTAACTCGTCGGGGAGCGATCGCTCTTTTACAAAAAATTGCCCTCAATATGGGGGGTATTAGTGCCAGCGAATTTTTAGCGGTTTTGGGCTTAAGTTCCCTCAAAGGACTGCTCGGCCTCTCGATTCCTGCCACTGGCGGCATTTCTCTCCTTCCCTATACTTCGATCGCCCTGACTCAAGCGGGAGTTGCCGGTGTATCCTGTTACGCGATCGGCCAAGTGACGAAAACCTATCTCGCTAATGGGGCCACCTGGGGACCCGATGGCCCGAAGGCAGTGGTAGCCAGTATTCTCGATTCCCTCGATGAAACCTCGATTCTCAACCGGATTAAGCGGGAATTAGGCTCAAAATTGGGGGTGGGGGACTTTTCAGTGTTGCCAAAGGCACGGCGTAGCCGTCCAGTAAACAGTAATCAGTAATCAGTGAACTGAAGGCAAGAGGCAAGAGGCAACAGGCAATAGGCTCCCAGAAAGAATCTGGCAATTCTCCTACCTAAAAAGAAGGTTAGAAACTGAGTAGATTAAAGTTTTTAGCTTAACAAATTGGCTCTTCTCGACTTTGTGTGATAATTTTTGCTTATGGAATCGTGAAATGTTGACTGAGAAGGACTTTTACGACTATTTTGCCGAAGAAACTATCAGTATAGGCTTCGTTTCCACACATAAACCAGAAGAGCCACAAATTGGGTTTTAGATTCGGCCCTTGTGAACTGAAAACTCAAATCTGACCACTGATAACTGATAACTGATAACTGATAACTGACCACTGACTCGATCAATCCAAGAAATGCTTACTATGGACGATCGCCGCTATAATAACTACCACCCCTTGAATTTGATAGATCAGACGGTAAGCATATGCAGACTTTTCTCGGATGGTATCATCGCTAAATTCGGCGCATTTTTTCGCTTCTAGGGGACAATTTTCTAAAGAATAGCTTATATCAAGAATTCGACGCACGACGGCCGCCGCGTAGGATGGGGAATCTCGACTAATATAAGATGCGATCGCATCCACGTCTTCAATTGCTTTGGGCGACCAGACAAGGCGATAATTCACTCGATCAGCCATTTGTTTAAAAGACCCTCAACTTCTTCTTGGGGGATTGTATTCTCTAGAGAAGCCGCGCTCAAACTTTGACGCACCTTCTCCAGAACGTATAAATGATACTGAATATCTTCAATTGAACAATCATCCGGTAATTGATTCAAGAGGGATTCCACTTTTTGTCTAATGCTATTCATACAAGTTTGACCGAAGTTTTTAAGGAAAAGTATAAATTTAAATTATCTATCAACTATAATCTATAGCAGTTATCTTAATAGTGAGGTACGAAGTATCTGGTTTTAGGGAACAGGGAACGGTTAACAGTAGCCGGTCGCCAAGAGATAATGCCAAATTTCTTTATACTTCATCTTTAAGAGAAACGCTATATCATAGATAGAAAACTAATAGTCACGCATCCTATCTTATGCCATAGTCCCCAGAAAAGCGAGAAAAAGTTAAGAATAGATAAGGTGATTATCTCGCTTTTGTAACATTGAGGCGGGTATTCTGTTAAGAATACTTAATAATTCTCCTATCTGCTCAATCCCCGCAACTTTTAGGGATTATTGACCAATAAGCATCGAGCGGCCACAAGACCCCCCCCAATCGCAGCAATTTTTTGTTACATTAGTTTACAGTTCCCTCAACGCCCCAGTGGGTTATTAATTTTAATGTCTTCTTCGGTTCCTTCGTCGGATTTTATACCCTTAATCGGTCAAGAAACAGAAATCTTTAACTGGGCAAAATCCCATTATCGTAACCATACCTTTGCCAAAGATGAAAAAGTCGCCACGCGCCCCGGGCTATTATACTTTGTCGAATCTGGGGCGATTCGTATTGTTGGTAAGGCACAAGTTAACGTTATCGACCAAAAATTCCCCCGTCAACCACCTATTGCCGATAGTGAGGAAGTATTTCTCGGTTTTGTGGGTGCAGGTCAACCTTTTGAGATTGTTTCTCAATTTCCCTTTCAATTACAAGCCCAAGCTCATCTAGACGGAACCGAGTTAGTCTGGTTATACTGGGAAGACCTAGAACGCTGGCCGCAATTGCGATCGGCTGTTATGGAAACTTTTCGCCATCAATACCAGCGTAAATTATTTTGGTTGAGTATTCTCGGTCAAAAACGCTCCCTCGATCGATTAATGGGATTCTTGGTTCTATTATTGGAAGAATACGGTCAACCCTGTGTAGAAGGCTATTATCTCCCCTATCCCCTAACTCACGCTCAAATTGCCAGCGCCATCGGCACTACCAGAGTAACAGTAACAAGATTAATCGGTAAATTGCGACAACAAAATTCGATCTTTTTTAAGCAAGATAATCTTATCGGATTGCCCAGTTTATTTTTGAGTCAAAATTAATTTTTCTGCGGTGTTGCTGACTCAAGCTACTTGCCAACCGTGCATCCTATCCAAAAGTTAAGTAGGTAGGCGTTAAAAATCATCAGATACCCCCCTTATTAAGGGGGGATTAAGGGGGGATCAAACCTAAAATCCATTTTAAATTTAATTATAACCAGCTACTTAGTTTGGCTCCAAGTTTTAAAAACCCCACACAAGAAGATTCCTATCACAAATCAGCAACCCCAGAAATCTATTATGACCGCACAAACCCCACCATCGCTCTCCGTTCTCTACGAGGAAGATTTTGTTTTCTGGACAGAAAAAACCGCCGAACTTTTAAAGCGAAAAGAGTTTGACGGAGTGGACTGGGAAAATCTGATCGAGGAAGTGGAGTGCATGGGAAAAAGCGAGCGCCAAGCTGTCGAAAGTTTATTAACTCAACTATTAATTCATCTTTTAAAACTGAGTTATTGGACAGCAGAAAGAGAACGAAACGCGCGTCATTGGCTAGGAGAGATAGCCACTTTTCGAGTACAACTGAAAAAAAAGATCAAAACCCCAACCCTAAAAAATCATGCCATTAATTCCTTCGGGGAAGCCTATTCAGACGCAAGACAAACCCTAATTGATGGGAGAATTGTCGATAAAAATACAATTCCCCTAGAGTCTATATTCACCCTCGAACAAGTATTAGACGGAGATTGGTTCCCCATCGATATCGCACCTTTTTTTACGGAAAGTTGAGAGCCACTGATACTTAAATAGTTAGATGTTAAAAACTGTCAAAAACCCCCCTTATTAAGGGGTGATTAAGGGGGGATCAAGGGGGGATTTATCTTCAATTTAATTATAACCAGCGACTTAGTTCGAGGTTATCTCAAAATAATCTGGAGGACGAGCTTTTCCCTCATGTCTGATGTTTATCTAATTGCTGGCCCCAATGGTTCCGGGAAAACCACCGTCGCTAAAAAAATTTTACCCAACTTTTTAGGCGTTATCGACTACGTTAACGCCGATGAGATTGCCGCCGGACTCTCACCTTTTAATCCTGAGTCGGTTGCTATCCAAGCAGGACGGTTGATGTTAGAAAGGTTGGTAACGCTGAAGTGCCAAGTAATAGATTTTGCCTTTGAAAGCACCCTGGCATCCCGACATTTTGCCCGTTTTTTGAGAGACTGTAAAAGTTCTGGCTATAGGCTCAATCTTATTTATTTTTGGCTACAAAGTCCAGAATTAGCTTTAGAGAGAGTTCACAGAAGGGTAGCCAGTGGCGGTCATAATATTCCTGAAGATGTGGTTCGTCGTCGTTATGAGCGGGGACGTATTAACCTCATGCAGTTGTATTTACCTTTGTGCGATACTTGGGTGATCTATAATAATTCTGGGGATGAACCGCACTTAGTTGCTGCGTTAGGATTTAATCAACTTCCTATTATTTATAACCCAGACACCTTCCGAATCATTACCAGAAACTAAAATGACTGAACCCACCTTAACGGAACTGCATCAGAAAATCGATACAGGTGTTAGAGTCGCAATCGCAGAAGCAATTGAGAGACACCGCCTCTTAGGAGAATCTATCAGCATTTTCAAAGATGGTCAAATTGTCACCTTAACAGCCGCGCAAATTCCGCCAAAACTTGCCAAAAAAACGGAAGTGTAAAAAATTGGTTGACTGTCTCAAATTTCACTATTCATAGAAACAGTTTCACCTATCCGAGGGATTTATATAGGGCTTGCTGAATAAATTTGAAATATAGACGAGGTAAGGGTTTTAGGGTTCTGTTTTGCTCTCACAGGTGCAAGATTTTGAGAGAATCTTCGTTCAAAACCTTGCGTCTTCATCGGCCCGTGTCCTGTAGGGGCGAAGCATTCGGGCAATAACCTATCGGTGAAACCGTAGATTTTCTATCCGAATGCTTCGCCCGTACTTTTTCAGCAGACCCTATATAGATGTCAATTTTAGCAAATTCCCGTTACGAAAATCAAAAGTACATAGTATAATAGTACTGTTCTTTACCTTTCGAGGTATAAATATGACCTTAACAGAAAAACAAAAAAACCTTTTGCGATGGATAGTTAAAGAAGTACGGGCTGATCATCTTAAAGAGGACAGTATTTGGTACTACTGTCCGACTGTTAACAGTCATCTTTGGGTAGATTACAATGGTTTTGATAGCACTCCTTATGTCGAATTCGCAACCTTCGATATATTAGAAGAATATGGTTATATTAAATGGCAACAAAAAAGCCAGCATCAATACAAAGGCGCTCTAACAGGAAAAGCTTATGAAGCGGTTGATTCTAACTTTGACGAACCCGATCGCTCGGCTATTCCTCATCTAATTCCCTTGACTGAAGTTGAACATTTAGACTCCGAACTATGGGAGAGACTCCTTTTTTCTGTTAGTGCGGGTGGAGATAATCCAAAAGCGTGGGATACTGCGATTCGCAATGCGACAGTGGTTTTAGAAGACCGCATGAGGAAACTGGGAAATATAGATAATATTAATCAAAAAGCCACGGGTAATGGTATTGTTAACCTAATTTTTGGAAGCAATAAATCTCTACAAAAAGATAAGCTTCCATCAGAAGAATTAGAGGCATACCGTGATTTATATTCGGGTACAATGAAGCTTTTTCGTAATCGTTACGCTCATCGATTCATCGATCCTAAACCAGAGGAGGGTGGAGCAATTATCGTATTCATCGATTTATTGTTGAAGATGCTAGATGATTTAGATTGGGAGACAGAAAACGAGAATACATAAATCTCTAATTCTTGTCTGGTTTAACTGTTCACCGATAATTGTCTTCTAGCTTCGTAGAGGATGACAGCAGTAGCGATCGCAACATTTAAAGATTCCACACCGCCAAAGAGGGGAATTTTCACCGTTTCATCGGCTAAAGTCGCTAATTGGGGCGATAAACCGGCTCCTTCATTGCCTAACAAGATTAAAGTCGGACGGGTAAAATCAATCTCCCAATGGTTTTTGGTGGCTGTGGGTAAAGTCGCAATCGCTTTTACCCCCTGTGCTTGATATTTTTTCACCAAAGCCGATAAATCCGATTCTACCACTAGGGGCGATCGAAACCATTCCCCGGCGGAACTGCGGATCACTTTGGGGTTATCGATTTCGACGCTATCGAGACTTAACCAGATACCCTGTACTTCCGTAGCCACAGCAGTGCGAATAATAGTGCCGAGATTGCCCGGATCCTGCAATCTTTCCAAAACTAAGCCCAATTGTAGCGGATTTTGGGGGGTTGGATGAAGGTGATGACGGGAAATAGTGGCAATCACACCATCGGGATTAACCGTTGTTGCTAGGGAAGCGAGGACTTCCGGGGAAACTATCTCGACTCGTTTGGCTTGATTTTGAAGCTTTTGTGCTAATTGTCCCTGTCTTTGCTGCCACCTTTCAGTATAACAAACCGTCTCTAGGGAACAATTCAGGGCTAAAGCTGTCTCTAATAAGTGGGTTCCCTCAATTAAGGACAAATTCTGCTCCTGTCGCTCTCTAGTGCGGTGTAGCTTGCGAATTTGCTTGATTAAAGGGTTTTGAACACTGCTAATCATAGCCGTTACAGGAGAGCGATCGAGATTATAGCCAATCGGATTTTTCACCCCGCTAGGGCTACCCTAAACAACTGCGTCTTGAGGGAGATAATGCGGAACTCGGGACTTGAACCCGAAAGTCTTTGCAGACACTAGAACCTGAATCTAGCGCGTCTACCAATTCCGCCAGTTCCGCATTTTTCTTTCACAATCTTTTATTATACTATCGGACAATCCATAAGTCAAGATAGTTCAGATAATTAAGACAAAAATCGCTTTTCGGGGTAGAATCACCAATAATTTCCTCAAAAATCTGATAAAATGCAGTGTCATTTTGCCGAAGCTCTCCTTAGCCAAGACTGCCAACCAAGATAAATGAATCATCCTATGACCATCGATACCGAGCATCCCTATTTAGAAATTCAAGGTCGTCACTCTCTCAAGGGTGAAGTCAAGATCAGTGGTGCCAAAAATGCCGCTCTAGTGATTATGGCCGGGGCTTTACTCTGCTCCGAAGAGTGCCAGATTAGTAATGTACCTGCCCTGGCCGATATCGAGCGGATGAGTCAAATTCTCTCGGCTTTGGGCGTGCAAGTCCGTCGCACCGGAGATAGACTAGAGATTGATGGCAGAGACCTCAAACAAGCTCAAGCACCCTACGATCTCGTCTCCCAGTTGCGGGCCAGTTTTTTTGCCATTGGACCGATTTTAGCCCGTTTAGGAGAAGCAAAAGTTCCCCTCCCCGGCGGCTGCGCCATTGGGGCCCGACCAGTGGATCTGCACGTTAGAGGCCTACAGTCAATGGGTGCAGATGTATTAATTGATGGCGGCATGGTACACGCCCGCGTTAAAGGTAATGGTCGTCTGAAAGGGGCGAATATTTATCTGGATTATCCCAGTGTGGGAGCGACGGAAACCCTAATGATGGCGGCGACTTTAGCGCAAGGGGAAACCATTCTCGGCAATGCGGCCCAGGAGCCAGAGGTGATTGATTTAGCCGATTTTTGTGTTTCCATGGGGGCAAAAATTCGCGGTGCCGGAACCAATACAATTGTTATTGAGGGAGTTTCCCGTCTGCACAGTACCGATTACAGTATCATTCCCGATCGCATTGAAGCAGGGACTTTACTGATAGCCGGGGCGATTACCCGCTCAGAAATTAGTCTTTATCCCGTGATTCCCAGCCATTTAGCTTCGGTAATTGCCAAACTGCACGAAATCGGTCCGGAAGTGCTGGAAGATGGTCCCAATCGTCTCCGGATTATCCCTAGAGACTTAAAAGCCACCGATATCGAAACCCTGCCCTATCCCGGTTTTCCCACGGATATGCAGGCCCAATTTATGGCTCTATTAACTTTAACCGAGGGCAGTAGCGTGGTTAATGAGACGGTTTTTGAAAACCGTCTGCGTCATGTGGCCGAATTAAAGCGTCTGGGAGCAGATATCAAGGTCAAAGGAAATGTGGCCTTAGTGCGCGGTGTGCCTTTCCTCTCCGGGGCGCCGGTGATGGCCACGGATCTACGCGCTTCGGCAGCTTTGGTGGTGGCGGGATTAGCAGCCCAGGGGACTACTATTGTGCAGGGACTCCATCACCTCGATCGAGGTTACGATAATTTAGAGGGTAAATTAAGAGCATTAGGGGCAAATTTACGCCGGGTTGATCCTTTAGCCTCAGAATTGGCTACCCTGACCCAATCTTAATAGGATGATTAGTTATCGCTGTTCTATCGGTGTTGAGGATTCTCGTGAGCAACACCGATAGAACAGCGTTAATCGTGCTTAGTTGTTCTATATTGACGGAACCTTTCATCAGCGATCGCATTTACCAAATCTTAGCCATTACTAATACAAACCCCGGCAATTCTGGATCACCACTAATGGTTTCAGGAGCATTTAAAATCTCCGGTTCTCGATGGGGACGATAAATATAGACTTGGCGATTTTGGCGATCGATTAACCAACCCAATAAAGTACCATTGGCAATATATTCTTCCATCTTTTTCTGCAAACTGGATACTGTATCACTAGCAGAACGTAATTCAATGACAAAATCGGGACAGATGGGGGCAAAAGAGGCTTTTTGTTTTTCTGTTAAAGCATTCCAGCGTTCTAATTTAATCCAAGCAGCATCGGGTGAACGAATTGCGCCATTGGGCAGCGTAAAACCCGCACTAGAATCAAACCCAAGCCCCGTTCCATCTAGTTCTGACCAGTTCCCCAGTTGCAGAGCTATATTAAAATTGCGATTACCCGTATCTGAAAAAGCAGGAGGCATAACGATCACTTCTCCACTAGCACTGCGTTCAATGCGTAAATCTCGATTGGCTAAACAAAATTCATAAAATTGCTCCTCCGTCATCGGCATAATCCAAGGAAGATCAATCATCAGAGGAGCAGAGGTCGCTTGTACAAGTAGTGTCGTCATATTTTCGCCCTACTCAAGAATTACACGAATTAACAACTGAATGCCCTTCAATCTTAACTTAGCTCTTGTCATCGGCATTATTGACTACTAAAAGATAGAAGGCGATCGCTCTTAACGTTGCTAAAGAAGCCTGACGGAGAGGAATGTAAATATTTATAAAAATGTAGCTTAGAATACAGTTCTGGGGGGGGGAATGTGTATTGTTTTGCTATCTCCTTTTGGGGTTGGGTTGGGTTGTTGCTTGACCTGGCTGCGAGGGAGGCGATCATATTTAAAACAAAACAGTTCTGGGGGGAGTGTGTATTGTTTTGTGGTCTGTAATTAAAAAGAGGCTAAGATTATGAATTGGAATGTACTCAGGAAAGTTTCATTCGCCGCTATTAGTGTGATATTTAGCACTGTGAGCAGTGCCAATGCTGCAACATTTAATATATCCCTCAGCAGGCTCACTGGCTTAACAGGCGGTAGCCCCGCTGCAACAGCGGTTTATTATGCTGATTTGTCACCTCTTCCATTATCAACAATAACTTCAATTCAAATTTCTGATAATAGTAGTGGCTTAGGAGGAGCTACTGGCCAATTTACTGGTTTTGATATTGATGCGATTAAGCTGAGCTATACCCTTGCGGCTGATGCATTAGCTGCTGCATCTCTGGTGGGATTAAGTGTGTTTGACTTCACTCCAACACGAACTTTTTTTATTCCGGGAACACAACGCCTCCCAACAGATACGAAACTTTTTGGAACAACAGCAACTGGGACTAATATTGATAACGCTGTTGCCACATTGGGAACATTTGATGGTAACTCAACAACTGCAATTCCAGGAGCTGATGGATTTGTTAGTTTGGGAGATAATGGGAAGGTTACATTTAACTTAACAAGTTCTGTTTCTAGTAGTGGACTATACCTTTATTTAGGAGAAGTCGGCGATAACGGGGAAATAGTCGCAGGTTCAATTACTATTTCAGATCAACCCATTAATGTCCCCGAACCCGCCTCCATCCTAAGCATACTAGGCCTCGGCACACTCGGCGCGGCCTCAACACTCAAGCGCCAATTGAAATCCTCTAAATCCTCAGAAAAAGAAACCACAAAAGTCTCCTAAAACCATCAATAAAATCCGACAATTCCCCTTCATTAATTGGAGGGGTTTTTATCAGTTGTCATACTAAATCTGTTGAGTAACGCACAGAAAACGGGTTTCTCCGAGAAACCCGTTTTCTATTTGGGGATAGTTTTTCCTAGCTTAGGGGGATTGAAAGTTTAATTTTCCCTCTGTTATTCCAATAGAATTATGAAACCCTCTTGCTGAAAATGATTGTCGTGAGTTAACACTTGACTGATTTTTAAGCGCTGCATGACCGTCATTGAAATACAATCTGTCAGGCTATATTCTTTGTCTGGACGGCGGCGGTATAACTCGAATCCTTGCAGGAATGATTCTCGGTTTTGCGGAATGACTTGAAGGCGGGGATTCTGGAGCAGATCATCGATAAATTCGACAGTACGCCGCTTCCGATTTGCTCCCCGGACTGACATAAAATTCAGTAGCTCTACCAAAACTTCATCCGTCGTCACAAGTTTAACGTTTTTGAGACTGGACGTAACTTCTCTGGCTCGTTGATGCCAATTATCTTGGGGATTGATTAAAGCAACCCAGTAGAAAGTGTCGGCAAAAATTTGTTTCATTGCCTTTTCTTGGGACTCCCATAAAGATAATGGTCATGCTCTTCTGCACCGTCAGATGGAAGCGGCTCAAGTTCTTCTTCAGGGAAGTTCAGATTCAACCTATCAACTATCTTTAAAATTGATTCTCCAGTCTCCTCTTGAGATATATCAGAAGCCATCAGATGAGTTTCCAGAGCATCTTTCAGTCGATTTAAAACGCCTTCTAGAGAGCTATCCTGGTAATCAATTGCTGCTAATTCAGGAGATTTGAGTGAATATCCGTCGGGATTCTTGGAGATGACAATGCTGATTTGATTGACCATAATCCTTCCTATCTCAGGCTAATCAAGAATTGGGACTTCTTTAGTCTAGCAAAATAAGCAGGACATTTAAGGTTCTTCAGGATTTGGAAATGATTGTTCATCGGGAATTTTAATTGTCTGTTTTTGAGATTGGGATTGAAAGTTTAATTTTCCCTGAATCTTTCTAACAGTTCTGAGCGAGATAAATTAGCCAGAGAAAGAAGTAACCCGGTGCGTTCCGAGATGGGAAGTTGGGCAATCTGTTCCACCAGACCAGATAATTCTGCATCTAGGCTGCCAAAACGTCCTTCCAGAAGACTGGTTATCAGGGAATACCGTTCTTCTAAACTGCCTCGTTGTATCCCTTCTTGTATCCCTTCTTGTATCCCTTCTTGTTTCCACTCTTCTCGTTGTTGTAAATAAGCTGGTGATAGGTTCATAATCTCCTCCTGTTCTTCGGCACTTAAATTATCTCTTAATTCCAAACTCTTGCGCCAGTTGGCCAGAATTTCCAGTAAATTCTCTTGGAAAGGATTACCTTCAGGCAATTGCACTAATTCTTCTACTGCTCGTTTCTGTGTCCCTCCTTTTCCTAGCACCCTCAACCATAAAGTCTCCTCATTGACTGGTAATTGATGGATGGCGACGATTCCTGTTTTGAACAGGCTAGGGGAAAAATAAACTCCTTTTCCCCACTCCTCTTTCATCCCCTCTTCTGGTAGGAATGAAGGGGGGATTCCCACGACTTCTTCAATCATTCTCCCCGAAAAAGTAGGCGTTAAAATCCAGAGAACTGGTAGTTCAACTTCGGTTAGAGTTTTGCTTGTCCGTTTCGCCTTCCTTAAGACTTCGCCATGAACCGCATATAACTTGTATCCATTCACTTGATCTAGGCGCGTAGATGCACGAGGCTCGTATTTATCAAATCCCGCATCCGTAAACCAACTATCTATTTGATCAATATAATATTTATATTCTAAGCAAAATTGTCGAAACTCACTCTTTAATAAATCTAGAGATATATTCATAGAGACACATCAACTTTCGGAGAAATCACCGATACATACAATACCAAATTCTAAGTAGTTGGACAAAAGTAAAGTTAACTGTGGGGTAAGGAGTCATACTAAATCCGTTGAGTACAGGCCAGTTATGAGGAGAGGCACTCATGCAAGAGGCAAAAGGCAAAGGGGAGAATAAATAATCAGTTTTTAATAACCGGATTTAGTATCAGTAGCCGGTCGTCGGTCGTCAGTAAGAATTGCGGCAATTTACATTTCTTAAGATAGACAACAGAATTTATGTCCGACTACTTAGCAATTCAGCATTAGGCTCAAAATCAACAGATTGGTGGGTTATGGCGAATACCTTATTAGTTACTTAACTGTCTCATTTGTCATCGCCTAACCCACCCTACTATTTGGCTACCGGCAAAAGATAGCCACCGGCAATTGTATCAATTTGTAAAAGATGGTTGACGTTTGTGCCAATCGGTGGCCTGTTCGTAGGCGTGGGCGACGTGAAATAATTGATCTTCGCGCAGCACATTACCGACTAATTGTAAACCAATCGGCAAACCTTGCCCATCAAAACCGCAGGGAAGACTTAACCCGGGTAAACCGGCTAAATTGACGGGAATAGTCATTAAATCCGATAAATACATACTCAGAGGGTCTGCCGTTTTTTCCCCAGCTTTAAAAGCTGTGGTCGGTGAAGTGGGAGAAACTAACACATCTACCGATTGAAAAGCTCGATCGAAATCCTCTTTGATCAAAGTCCTCACCTTTTGCGCTTTCAGGTAATAAGCATCATAATAACCCGCCGAGAGGGTATAGGTTCCCAACATAATCCGGCGCTTAACTTCCGCACCAAAACCCTGAGCGCGAGTCTTGGTGTACATATCAATCAAACTATCGGCATCTTCCCGAATACCGTATTTAACCCCATCATAACGGGCTAAATTCGCTGATGCTTCCGAGGGGGCGATAATGTAGTAGGTGGGCAATCCGTAACGGAAACGGGGACAGGAAATCTCTTTAATCGTGGCACCGAGGGCCTTTAACTGCTCTAAAGCTTGGTTAACTGCCTCGGCAACCACCTGATCCAAACCTTCCCCGAAAGTTTCCTTAATTACGCCAATTTTTAGCCCTTTTAAACTGGTTTTCAGGAATTGGCTATAGTCGGGAATCGGCAGATTGAGACTGGTAGAATCTTGGGGATCGTAACCTGCGATCGCTTGTAATAAAGTCGCCGCATCTTCTACGGTACGACCAAAGGGACCAATCTGATCGAGAGAAGAAGCGTAAGCCACCAAACCAAAGCGAGAGACTAAGCCATAGGTCGGTTTTAGCCCGACAACGCCACAAAACGAAGCCGGTTGACGAATTGATCCCCCCGTATCCGATCCTAGGGCAATCACGCATTCTTGAGCGGCCACAGCCGCAGCCGAACCCCCGGAAGAGCCTCCTGGCACCCGGGATAAGTCCCAAGGATTAGCAGTAACGTGATAACCGGAGTTTTCCGTGGAACTACCCATGGCAAACTCGTCTAAATTGGTTTTACCGACGATAACTGCCCCTAAATCCCGTAATTTTTGGGTAACGGTGGACTCGTAGGGGGGGACAAAATTTTCTAAAATCCGAGAAGCACAGGTGGTGGGGATACCCTTGGTGCAGAGATTATCTTTTAAGGCGATGGGAATACCTGCCAAGGGATGCAGAGATTCACCTCTAGCTATTTTCTCGTCCACTTTTTGGGCTTGTGCGAGGGCTAAATCCAGGGTTAAATGGAGAAAGCTTTTTACTTGTGGTTCGATCGCTTGAATACGAGCGATAAATTCTGTGGCGATTTCGACGGCTGTTTTTTCTTTATTAACGAGTTGTTGATGCAGTTGACGAATCGAAGTCATGTTCAGTTACCGGTTACCGAAAAATTGGGTTTAAAGCCTCGCCCTTTTAGGGTGACTTTATATGATCTATGATATTAAGAATAGCGGGCAGGGTAAGCAACCGCTTAAAAAACCCAGTCATCAACCGATGAACGCACCTTGAAAACTAGAGTTATGGGGTTCTATAGGGACCTCTGGGTGGGATTTCGCCAGGAATCTAATTCAAGTGGACTCGTTGAGCCAGAAATTCTCAGCAGTGATGCTAGAAGAATCCACGTCCGTTTACGGCGTGGGGTATGTCAAAACCACCGTCAGGAGCAAGCAACAACCCCAGACAGCAAAAACTATTTTAGCGTCAGTTTGGCTGTCGGTCAGCTAATCCCCTAAAATTAAAGGAAAGCCTCGAAGGAAAACCCACAGTTATGACTTTTAATATCCGACAATTAGATAATTTAGACTACGATGAAGCCGAACCCTTACTAGAAGATTATATTAATGGAGCGATCGAAGAATATATCAATTCGCCCGAAGGAGATGCCTATTATCAAGAAAAACAAGAAGGTTGTGGTTGGATTGCTACCTTTGTCGAGTTGGCCTATCTCTATCAAGGTTATACCCTTGCTACCATGACTAAGGCAGATGTGCAGATCTTAATGGAGAAGATCTTACCACGCAAAATTACTATCCTCGATCCGACGGAAACCGAAGATGCTATCCCTGAATTAATTAGTTTTTGGCAATTTTTGGGACGAGAATATAAATTAACTCAGGCTAAGGCTATTATTAAATATTTAGAGCAATTAGGCGATCGCTTTAGTCAACTGATGAACGATCCCAACAGTGGCGGTTTTATGAAAAATCTCTTGTTACAAGCGCATCAGCAGGGTTTTGATATCACCAGTCAGGAGGGTTTAACAGCTTTTCAAGAAAAATATAATGCTGAACAACAGGCCAAACAGCAAGCGGCAGCAAAATCGAAAAAAACGCCCCCAGCTGTTTCTAAATCGGAAAATGTTCCCAAGGCAATGCAGGCCAAATATCAAGAAATTATCGATATTACCGATAAATTTGCCGCTCAATATCTCAATGAAGAATACGCCCAACTTATTCGCCAATTAACCGCAACTTTAGCTCGTAAGCGTCCCTCTCCCCTAGAAAAAGGTAAGGCTAATTCCTGGGCTGCCGGCATTACTCACGCCCTAGGAATGGTCAATTTTCTCTTCGATCCTAGCCAAAATCCCCACATTTCGGCCACAGAACTTTATCAGGCTTTTGGGGTTGCTCAAAGTACAGGACAAGCTAAATCAAAACAAGTGAGAGATTTACTGAAGATGTCCTATCTTGACTCAGAATGGGCTTTACCAAGCAGTTTGGAGAACCATCCTAGCACTACGGTCCGGCAGTTAATCAGTACCATGCTCGGTGATAATTAGGGTTTGCTGAAAAAGTCTGTTGGTGGAGTTAGGAGGCACTCTTGCAGCAGTGGATTCCTGAATGACCCAATCTCGATCGCTCGTGCCGACTAGACTCTAGTTACACTTTGCTGAATAAAGCTAAAAACCTTGTTGGGTAACACTTTTAGACCTTTTGTCAATCAAAAAGTGCTGGATATGGGAGTGATCGGGGGGAAATTTAGGCACTTTTTCCCTGAAAATTAGGTAATTGGCCACCTCAAAACTGGTAAAACCCCACACCCCACACCCCACCTGCCCCCCCGATGTCGGGGGGGGTTGGGGGGGTCACACCCTACCCCTAGGAAAAACTTTTTGCCGCAAACCCTAGTTACCTCTCCAGTTAAACTATAGTAGTCAATAGTTATAAAGTTTTAAACAATCACCTATTGTCAGCCTTTTTAACTGGTCACTTTATTACCTACCTATGTTAGACAGTTTCTCCCCCCAAACCTCTAGCGTCGTCCTCGCTTCGGTGGCGGACTATTTCAAAGTCCTGTCGGAAGTCAGTCGCCTACAGATTCTCAGTTGCTTGCAATTAGGTGCGATGAATGGTAAAGAAATCGCTGAAGCTACCGGACTAGGCCAGGCCAATCTCTCCAAACACCTGAAAGCTTTAACCCAAGCGGGAATTATCTCGCGGCAACCCCAAGGAGTCAGCGTTTACTATCAAATTACCGACCCCGTCATCTATGATCTCTGTCAGGTGGTTTGCGATCGCATTAGTCAACAAATGCGTCAACGAGTCCTGGAATTCGAGAGTCTGCCGGCTTTCCATCTCCCTAAATAAAAATTACCAAACCCTTGACATTTTGCGTCAATTATGATAAGGAAAAAACTTCCATGCTCCTAGAAGAACTTTGTCAACGCTATCGGGAGGGAGAAAGAGATTTTCGGGGGATTAATTTGCGGGAAGGCGACTTAACTAATATTTCCCTCCCAGGAGTCAATTTTTGCCGTGCAGATCTGCGACAGGCCCGGTTAGGAAAAATACGCCTTGCGCGATCGCTGCTGAGAGAAGCGGATTTAAGTGAGGCGATTCTTTGGGGAGCAGATTTAAGTCAAGTGGACTTTTATCGAGCTTGTTTACGCGATGCGGACTTAAGCGGAGCTAATCTGCTCGAAGCCAATTTAGAAGCCGCTTATTTAACCAAAGCCGTCTTAAACGGTGTTAATCTCAACAGTGCTAATCTCCAGCAGGCCATATTAATCGATACGGATTTTCGCTCCACTTCCGACCAACGCACGGACTTAGGCAAAACTAACTTTTGCGGAGCCGATCTCAACTATGCTAATCTGAGCGGCTCCCTGTTATATCGAGCTAATTTGGCCGATTGCCGACTTTGTCGGGTTAATTTTCGTGCTAGTCCCGAAAGAGACGGATTTATCACCGATCTCACCGGGGCCAGTTTCCGGGGTGCGGATCTCAGTTATGCCGATTTGCGCGGGGCAATTTTAGAAGATGTGGACCTGACTGATGCGGATTTAACTGGGACTTTGTTTTAACTTAGGCAATGAACAACGGGGAAAAAGTTCTCATTTTCCACCTCAGGAAAATATCTTAATCGATCGGAGATTCAATTATTCCCAAAAACTTGCTGGTTGGGTTTGACAACTCAATCAGCCGGAGTTTTTGGCTGTAAATTAAATGGTGCTATAATTCAATTATACTGATTCTCGCCTCTGTCAGGCACAATTAAACCTTTGCTAGTGGGCTTTTCAGAATCGAGAATTTGACTGATCTGAACGGAAAACTCTAGACTGTCACCAAAGATTAAACAAAAATGCTCACCAAAGAAAGTATCCAGGAATTAAAAACAACTAATCCCGACTTTCTCGGCGAAATGTTATCCCAAACGGAGGATAGTAAAAATCTGGTATTTATCTTAGAAAATCTCGGACAAATCCCCGATAATTTTAATCAAAATATCCTCATTAATCTCGCTCAACACTCCCAAGAGCAGCTCAGATTTTTGGCAATTAAAAATCTGGCTAAACTAGCGGATATAAATTTACTTAATTTTTTCTTTGAGCTTGCGGTTAATGATCGAGAATCTTTAGTAAGAAGAGAAGCGGTATCGGCAATCGGTCGTCTGAGGAATGGGGAAACTATTCCCTTTTTATTTCAATTTTTAACGGACAAAGACCCGAAAATTATCTTACAGGCAATTCGAGGTTTATTGGTTTTTAAAAACAATGATATAGTCAAACAATCTCTAATTAAATTAGCAGATCATCCCAATGAAATTATTCAATCAGTTATCAGAAAAGCTTTCACCAATAAAAAATCTTCTCCCGATCAACTACCCCATCCCTTATCCCCAGAATTTATGAAAAATGTCGTGGTTAATAGCGATGTGCGAGAAGTATTTCCCTATATTCCTGATCAATCTATTCATCTAACTTTTACTTCCCCACCCTACTACAACGCTCGCGACTACTCCATTTATACCAGTTATCAAGCTTACCTAGATTTTCTCTGTCAAGTCTTCCAAGAAACCCATCGAATTACTAAAGAAGGTCGCTTTTTAGTTGTCAATACTTCCCCGATTATTATCCCTCGTACCAGTCGCGCCCATGCTAGTAAACGGTATCCAATATCTTTTGATCTACACTATTATTTAGTTAATCATGGTTGGGAATTTATCGATGATATTATCTGGTTAAAGCCAGAAAGTAGTGTCAAAAACCGCAATGGAGGCTTTTTACAACACCGTAAACCATTAGCTTATAAACCTAATGCTGTCACCGAATATTTAATGGTTTATCGAAAAGAAACCGATAAACTGCTTGATTGGAATATGAAACAATACGATCAAGATATTATAGAGGAAAGCAAGGTTTGTGGAGATTATGAAAGTTCTAACGTTTGGCGAATTGATCCGACTTTTGATAAAATTCATACAGCAGTATTTCCCATAGAATTGTGTAATCGGGTGATTAAATTCTATTCTTATAAAGGCGATTTAGTCTTCGATCCCTTTGGTGGTAGCGGCACTGTGGGAAGGGCTGCTAGAAATTTAGGTAGATATTTTTTCTTAACAGAACAGGAATCTACCTATGTGGATAGAATGAAGATAGATTTGGGGCAGCCGATGCTTTTTGAACCCAAACTAACCAAATTTTTATCTTTAGCAGAATTATTCCAATTGAGTCAGGAACAAGAAGATGATAACAATCACTGATAGTATAATTCAGCGAATTATCCGTAGGCTCTTTCGTGGTGATGATTATCCTATAGAAATAGTAAATATAATTGATGCTGAATTTCTACAGTATGTCATCAGTTTTTTTCAAAAAGTAGTTGAAGCTAAACTTAGAAATCAGAGTCTAACCTCTGATTGGTATAGAACAGAGTTTTTAAATCAGAATCTTCCATCCGATGATTTGATAATTCACTCTGGTCTGAATAAAAAGACAATTACAAATATGTACAACTCTGCTCGACGTAATATCGTTTTACAGGCTACCACCGAACATTACAATGAACTTTATGAAATGATTAGCTCTCTTGTAGAGCAAGACAGTGCAATAGACATTATATTAACTATAAAATTTAATAATGTTAGCGTTGACCTTAACATTAACGAAAGTCTTATCGTCATTAATACACTAGCAGTTAAACGAGCAGAATTAAGAGGTGGTGCTTGGAGTAGTGTTGGGAAACAAGTGGAAAAAATATTAATGAGAAGTTTGTGTTTACTCTATGATGTTCCTAATAGTAACTTTGATTTAACTGGTTTAACTGAATCAAAAAGAGAGGTGGATTTTTATTTGATTGATAAAAACAATCAACCCTATCAATGTGAAGTAAAATTAATGGGTCAGGGAAACCCTGAAAGTGCTGATGCAGTTTATGCAAGAAATGCTCAGGTTTTTATTGCTGATAAGTTATCGGACTTAAATAAACAACAATTAGATGATAACAGCATTCAATGGGTTGAGCTTCGTGGTGAAATGGGTTACAGAAAGTTTAGAGATATACTACAACTATTAGATATACCTTACACAGACTTTACAGTAGATATAGATCAAAAACTTGAGGAGATATTAAGTGCTATCTTTTCAGCAACTTCTTCATAAATTCCTATTGAGGGCAGTTGCAATTGAAAAAGAGACGCTCTAAAAAACGTCTCTTTTTAATCAGATAATTGAGAGTCGATTTATTTAAAACCGACGGATGCTTGCCAAACAAAGGCCAGCAAGAGGAAAAATAGGGGAATCAGGGGCAAGACATCGACTAGGGGGTCGAAAATTTGGTATGCTTCTGGCAATTTGGCGAACAAAAGTGCAGTTTCCATCTCTCTATCTACCTTGACAAGAAAATTTTTCAACGTTTCCTGAAATTTTATCACGTTGGGGTAACATCTGCGGCATCCTCAAGCCAAGGGGCAAAATCTTGGGCAAAAGTCCCCCCCAGGATAGATTGACGAATTTCGCAGGTAAATCTGATTAATTCGGCGATATTGTGCAGAGATAAGAGAATATAACCCAACATTTCCCCCGATTTAATTAAATGATTTAGATAGGCACGGCTAAAGTGTTGACAGGTGTAACAGGGACAAGTCTCGTCTAAAGGGGCGAAATCCTCCTTAAAACGGGCATTTTTTAGGTTCCAACGCTCTCCCCGCACCAAAGCAGTGCCATGGCGACCAAAACGGGTGGGAATGACGCAATCAAACAGATCTATGCCACTAGCGATCGCCTTGGCCATTTCTCGATAGGTTCCCACTCCCATCAGGTAACGGGGTTTATTTTCGGGGAGTAAAGGGGCAGTTATCTGGACAATGCGATGAATTAGGCTCGTTTCTTCCCCCACACTCACGCCACCGATAGCATAACCGGGTAAATCGAGTTTTACTAAAGATTCCGCCGCCGCTGCCCGTAAATCCTCATAAATTCCCCCTTGTACTATGGCGAATAAAGCCTGTTGTTGGGGTCGTTGATGGGCCGTCAGACAGCGCTCTAACCAGCGATAGGTGCGTTCTATGGATGCTTTCATGGTCTCATGACTGACTCCCGTGGGGGGACATTCATCGAAGGCCATAATCACATCGGCACCGAGGGCATTTTGAATCTGAATCGATTTTTCTGGCGTAATTTCGATTATTCTACCGTCCCGGGGCGATCGAAAGGTGACTCCCGATTCTTTAATTTGCCGCAGTTGACTGAGGCTAAATACCTGAAATCCACCCGAATCTGTTAATATTGGCTGATTCCACGCCATAAACTCGTGTAAACCTCCCGCTTTCTCGATAATACTTTCTCCGGGCTGCAGATGCAGGTGATAGGTATTAGCGAGAATCATTTGCGCCCCCGTGCTGGCGATTTGAGCGGGGGTCAAACCTTTCACCGTGGCCAAAGTTCCCACGGGCATAAAACGGGGTGTTTCTACCGGTCCGTGGGGAGTATGCCAAACCCCAACCCGCGCACCAGTTTGGGGACACTGGGCGATTAATTCAAAGGAAAATCCCACTGTTTCAGTTATCAGTTATCAGTTATCAGTTATCAGTTATCAGTTATCAGTTATCAGTTATCAGCTTCTGAAGGCAAGAGGTAAAAGACAGAATCTGGCAATTCTCCTACCTAAAAAGAAGGTTAGAAACTAAGCACATCAAAGCTTTTAGCTTAACCAATTAGGTCTTAGATTCGGCCCTTGTTATCAGTTATCAGTTATCAGTATTTTTGCTCGCTGCCTAAAAGGGGCAATCGTTGTCGTCTTCGTCTTCAAACTGCACATCCCACTTAGCAGAAAGTACCTGAGTAACCATGGCTTCCAGGGTATCGGCATTGAGACGGGCTTTCATATCGGGGTCTTGCAGTGGATTACTCAGGGGAATCAGCCGTAATTGCCGATTGTCTTGGACCAGATCAAAATAGGTTTCACCGTCGGGAGAGCGGGTTAAACGCAGATAATCGAAGCTATAGGTATTCAGATAAAGACTGTAGTTAGCGACTAGGGTGCTTTGCTGATAATCGGCGAAAACTTCCACTATCCATCCCTCCCCTTCACTCTGAATCACCCCTTCGAGACTATGGATGTAGCGAACTCGTCCGATATCATCGAGGAGACGACGCATATCTTCTTTAGCGATGACCACGCCAGAATCAATAATACAGGGGGCGGGCAGGGGCTGTGAGGGCGGATGATAGTTCATAGGGATTGCCAGTAAAAAAATTTCCGTTAATAACCCACCGGGTGTTTCTACCGATTCCTGTTGCAATTTTTTTCGGGTTACGTCTCGATCTTAACCCAATCCGCTAGAACTTTTCACTGTTACTTAAGATTAATAACGATGATCGATGATTAACTTCTGCTTACTAAATATTTACAAAAATTTGGGTAGACAGAGCCTACCCGATCATAACTATTTACTGGGAGGGTTGGAAGCGGAAGGACTGCGATCGATCACCTGATCGATTAAACCATAGTCTAGAGCCTCTTCGGCGGACATAAAGAAATCCCTTTCCGTATCCTCGGCGATGAGGTCGAGAGGTTTACCCGTATGACTAGCTAGGTGTTGATTGAGTAATTGTTTGAGATAGAGAATTTCTTTGGCCTGAATTTCGATATCTGTGGCCTGACCTTGGGCGCCGCCGAGGGGTTGGTGAATCATGATCCGCGAGTTGGGTAGGCTCATTCTTTTGCCCGGTTTGCCGGCACTGAGGAGAAAAGCCCCCATACTGGCAGCTAAACCAATACAAATGGTGCTGACATCGGGACGGATTTGATTCATGGTGTCAAAAATCCCTAATCCGGCCGAAACGGAACCCCCAGGGGAGTTGATATACAAGTAAATATCTTTTTCGGGGTCTTCTGCTTCTAGAAAGAGTAATTGGGCGACAATTAGGTTAGCCAGGTCGCTGGTTACTTCTTGTCCCAAAAAGACGATTCTTTCCCGGAGTAGTCGGGAGTAGATATCGAAGGCGCGTTCGCCCCGGCCTGTGGTTTCAATAACGGTAGGAATCATTGCGCTTTCTTGTCTTGCTGCTGCGGTTAGTTTTTTGATTGTAACTTAGGGAATGGGGGATAGGGATTCGGGAAATTATGAATTATGAATTATGAATTGGGGGGTGGGGAAGTGGGGAAGTGGGGAATTTCAACTAAAACCTTAAAACCCTAAAACCCCTAAAACCCCAACACCCTAACACCTAACACCTAACGGCTAAAAATAATCTTCTCGATGGCATCTAGGGCGGTTTCTAGGTCATCGTTGACGACTTGAGCGGGGAACTCCCCGCTGGCGGCCAATTCTTCTCGGGCGCGCTCTAAACGACGGGCGATCGCTGTTTCGCTATCTTTGCCCCGGTCGCGCAAACGACGTTCTAATTCCTCGAAACTGGGGGGTAGGATAAAGATTCTCCTCGCTTCGGGGAAGCTTTGACAGACCTGTCTGGCTCCCTCTAATTCGATTTCTAGAATTACGGTCTGGCCCGCCGCTAATTGAGCAGCGATCGCTGATTGGGGTGTTCCATAGTAGTTGCCCGCGTATTCGGCCGATTCGAGAAATTCTCCGGCTGCCATTTTCTCCTCGAAACTGGGACGGTCGAGAAAGTAGTAATCTTTCCCCTCAATTTCACCCGGTCGAGGTGGGCGCGTAGTGGCGGATACGGACAGGTAGAGGTTAGGGAAACGAGTTAGTAAATGCCGGACTAGCGTACCCTTGCCCACACCGCTAGGGCCAGTAATGACGATTAATTGACCGGGTTGCATGGGGTTAATAACTTAGTTGCTACTATTAACAGGCGCTTCCTTGTTGACCACGAAACGGTGAGCCACGGTTTCTGGTTGAATGGCCGACAGCACCACATGACTAGAATCGGTGATGATCACCGCACGAGTCCGTCTTCCATAGGTAGCATCGATTAAACAGCCTTTATCCCGAGCATCACTGATGATGCGTTTGATAGGAGCCGATTCTGGGCTAACGATGGCGATAACCCGATTAGCGGAAACAATATTACCGAAGCCGATGTTGATCAGTTGTATATCCATAAGTTAACAAAGGTGCAGCCCTTTGTACAAAAGAGTGTTGAGGTATGATTACAATGTTATCGAGAAAGATTTAGCCTTACAACGCTAAAAATAACATTCTTAATCACATTTTAGTATTTTTTCAGGTTTTTTGCGATTTTAATTAAATTTGTTGACACGAGTCTCTATCTTAGGGAGTAAATAGTCCAAAAGTCGGGAAAATTAGGGAATTTTGGGGGTGTGGGGTGTGGGGTGATGGGGTGATGGGTGTAGGGTGTGGTGCGATGGGAGCTTTTTTCAGTGTTGCCAAAGGCACGGCGTAGCCGTCCAGTAAACAGTAAACAGTAATCAGTGAACTGAAAACTCACATCTGATCACTGATAACTGATAACTGATCACTGATAACTGATCACTGATCACTGATCACTGTTAAGAATGTCCCCAGCAATGGCATGATAATTATGGTAACTAATAAGTATTCTCTATCCTTGGTGGGTGCGTTAGACTATGGGTTTTGCTGATCTATCGATCGCTGATATTGCGGCAGAGTACGATCTGGCCGATGAATCTGTGTTGTCACTTTGCGACCAATTAGGCATCTCCTATAAAGATCGGCAGACTAATCTCGCCCTAGAAGATGCTAAAGCAATTATCTCACTGATTTTATCCCAACGCTCAGGAGTAACCGCCTCGAAAACGGAAACGTCCCCTTGACTTTATTCCCCACTGCGATCTTCTCGGTGTCCGTGATCACTTAGAATCGATCGACACCCTCCCAGAGGAGAAAATTTTTTAGTCACCTTAAAATTCCCTTTCTTGGAACAATTGCGAGTAGGAGAACAATGATCAAACGTTTGATTGTGGCAGCGATCGCTGTAGTCTTTTTTGTATTACAATTCAATCTTAACGGCGCTAGTGCCTTAGAACTCAATGAAAAAACCCTCACCATCACCCTCAATGACGCAGGGGAATCGGTGACTTTGACTTCTGAACAAGCGACGGAAGGACAGAAACTTTTTGTCGCCAATTGTACTAAGTGCCACCTGCAAGGTAAAACCAAAACTAATAATAACGTCAGTTTGGGTCTGGCCGATCTGGCAAAAGCGGAACCTCCCAGAGATAATCTGTTAGCATTGATTGATTATCTAGAACATCCCACCAGTTACGATGGTGAAGATGATCTAAGCGAATTTCATCCCAATGTTAGCCGTCCCGATATCTTCCCAGAATTACGCAATCTGACCGAAGATGATGTGTATAACGTCGCCGCTTATATGTTGGTTGCTCCCCGTCTAGACGAGCGCTGGGGTGGTACAATTTACTTCTAAATTGCCCTCCATATATCCCTCGATCCCTCTAGATTTCTAGGGGGATTTTTGATTAGACAGCAAATAGTTGTAAAAATTCTTTGAGTTCATTTAATACCTCATGCTCAAAGTTCCAAATATAACGTTTGTTTTTCATAACATAATCAAATCCATTCATACTGCATTTCCTGCCAGCTTGTTTTTTGTCTTCTGTGGAACAGGTATCAAATCGTAAATAGTTACTAATCCAAAACTTATCAAAATCTTTGTCTTTAATCAATTTTTTTTGCTTGTTTAAACAATTTCTCCAGTCTTCTAAACAATCCGCATAGGTGGAATCTTGACTTTTAATCTTCTTGAGAACTGTTTCTAGTTCTCCTTGTCCGTCCACATTGGTAAAATAACAAGCAAATTCTGTGATTTGATCTTCTATTGTTGTCAATCTATAAAGCTGACTGGTTTCCCTAATATCTTCCGCTTCTGGATACACCTTTTTTAGACAATCGTTAAGCCAATTTAGTCGCTCTGTCTTAGTATCAGAATCTTGATCGATAATAATACCAACTTTAGGGATAGCTTTTTTACGAATAGTCGCCTTAATTTCATCGAAAGTGCTGGTTAATTTAGCTTGATCTAAACCCTGTAAACATTTATAGTCATCTTCCTCAAAGCAAATCGGTTTATCTAACTGAATTTTGTTAATATTTAAGTATTTTACTAGGGCTTCGATAAAAATTTTATCATTCTTGCTCTCGACGATTAATAAGTTACTCACCTCTCACCTCATTGCCATGTTTTAAGGCGTACTCTAAAGTGCTTAATTGTCTTTTAATACCAATAATTTTATCAGTTCTGGGACTCCTTGCTAGTTCAAAATAGGCCCCCTGTTCTGGATAATATTCTAACCCCACATCGGCAAAAGCTTGGATCATCTCTAAACTGTGGGTTGTGGCAAAAATTTGGCTATCTAGTTCGATAGCTAATCGGAATAAAGTTTTCCAAATATCTGGGTAAGCAGTATAGTGAATACCATTTTCTATTTCATCGATAAAAATAATTTTTTTAGGATTGATGAGTAGAGCAAAAATCATCTCTATCAGACGATTAATAGCTTCACCAAACAGAGATATGGGTAGGCGTTTTCTCTCTTTTCTTTTCAGATATAAATTTGGTTCGCCCAGAAAAAAACTTTCTATTTTCTCAAGAGACGGATCGAGAATTTGTAGAGCTTTTAGCACTTCTTCTTCCTGTTCATTAAAAACTATTTTAGTATAGGACTCGCTCAAGTCTTTCAAAGGTTTATTGACAGATGCAGCAATGATGACTGGTTCCTCATCACCCCCATCAGGTAAAGGGAGTATTCCCTCAGAACTAGCAATTAAAAAATAGTTCATTTGACCATCATTTGAGTCATGATCATGGTCAAAACTTGTGTGAATATTTAAGATAGAAATAACTGATTTATCTTTAGCGATAAAATCGTATAATTTTTGCCAGTCTTCAGAGATGCCTAGAACACTATCTTTAAGAGAACCAGAAATCGATATTTTTACCAATTTATCTCCTTGGTTAGATTGGGAGCCTTTTAACTCAATAATATTTTTTCTATCAAGATTGAATAATAAATTATCCCAGGCATTTTTGGGAACAGTCTGAACAACTGCTAAAGATTCCTTGCGAATAGCTTCTCTGACTTGATAAATAGTATTTGGATAGGGATAACTATACAAAAATATTGCCTCTAACAAGGCAGTTTTCCCTGAATTGTTTTTACCACCAATTAAATTAACTCGCTCAAAACCTTCAATTTTGGTATGCTCAAAACATCTAAAATTACTAATTTCAATATCCTTAATCATGTTGACCTCCGGGCTGAATAAGCATAAATTTAGGGTTAGGAATGACCCTGGCAAGATGGGGATTTTTTTACTTAATTCTAGACGAGAATCGCCTCAAACTCTCAAAACGGTGACTACCCCCGACAGAAACTGCCGCCCTAAGAGATAATAGAGACAGGGATTTATTTACATTTCTTCATCATGGCTAGAGACTTACGAGGATTTATTAAGCTTTTAGAAGATCGTGGCCAATTACGCCGCATTAGTGCATCGGTCTCTGCCGATTTAGAAATTGCCGAGATCGCTAATCGGATGCTACAGGTGGGGGGACCGGCCCTACTGTTTGAAAACGTGCAAGGGGCCGAGTTTCCCGTCGCTATTAACCTAATGGGAACGGTAGAACGCATCTGTTGGGCGATGAACCTGAATAAACCCGAAGAATTGGAAGATTTAGGCAAAAAACTCGCCCTCTTGCAACAACCGAAACCGCCGAAAAAACTCTCCCAAGCGATCGATTTTGGTAAAGTTTTATTTGATGTCCTGAAAGCCAAACCCAACCGTAACTTTTTTCCTGCCTGTCAACAGGTGATTTTAGAGGGGGATGAAGTAGATTTAAAGAAAATTCCGATGATTCGTCCCTATCCGGGGGATGCAGGCCAGATTATCACCCTAGGGCTAGTAATTACTAAAGATTGCGAAACGGGAACCCCTAACGTCGGTGTCTATCGCTTACAGCTACAGTCTCACAATACCATGACCGTTCACTGGTTATCCGTGCGCGGTGGGGCGCGTCACCTGCGAAAAGCGGCGCAAATGGGCAAAAAATTAGAAATAGCCATCGCTTTAGGGGTTGATCCTCTGATTATCATGGCCGCCGCCACTCCTATCCCCGTAGATCTCTCAGAATGGCTGTTTGCGGGATTGTACGGCGGTTCTGGGGTACAGTTAGCCAAGTGTAAAACCCTTGATTTGGAAGTGCCGGCCGACGCAGAAATCGTCCTCGAAGGAACAATTACCCCCGGAGAGGTATTGCCAGATGGCCCCTTTGGTGATCACATGGGTTACTATGGCGGTGTGGAAGATTCACCTCTGATTCATTTCCACTGCATGACCCATCGTCGCGACCCCATTTATTTAACCACTTTTAGCGGTCGTCCTCCCAAGGAAGAGGCGATGATGGCCATCGCTCTTAATCGTATTTATACGCCAATTTTACGGCAACAGGTGTCGGAAATCAGGGATTTTTTCCTGCCGATGGAAGCTTTAAGCTATAAAGCGGCGATTATCTCCATTGATAAGTCCTATCCAGGGCAAGCGCGGCGAGCGGCCTTAGCTTTTTGGAGTGCCTTACCCCAGTTCACCTATACTAAATTTGTCATCGTCGTCGATAAGGAGATTAATATTCGCGACCCCCGGCAAGTGGTTTGGGCAATTAGTTCTAAAGTGGATCCGGTTCGCGATGTGTTTATTCTCCCGGAAACCCCCTTTGATAGCCTCGATTTTGCCAGCGAAAAGGTCGGTTTGGGGGGGAGAATGGGAATTGATGCCACCACTAAAATGTATCCCGAAACCGACCACGAATGGGGGGAACCTTTGGAGTCGGATCCTGCCATGGCGGTCAAGGTTTCCCAACGCTGGTTAGAATACGGTTTAATCGATATTAATTTACAAGAAGTAGATGCCAATAAGTTTGGCTACGAAATGTAGATTTAACCGACTAAATACCCAATAGCAAAAATCGGGGTAGAAATATCTTCTAACCCGATATTACTGATTAAATTCTCGACTTAGTAAGCGTCCTGTAGTTCGTAGAATTCGGGAGAAACGTAATCTTTGCGTAGAGGCCAACCGACCCAATCTTCCGGCATTAAAATCCGTTTCAGGTGGGGATGTCCTTCATAAATAATGCCGAACATATCATAACTTTCTCGTTCTTGCCAGTCAGCTGCTTTCCAAATCCAGTAAACCGAGGCAACCCGGGGATTATCTCTGGGAAGAAAGACTTTTAAGCGCACTTCCACGGGACTATCGACATTATCGGTTACTTTGACCAGATGATAGAAACTAACTAATTCTTTCCCCGGTCCCAAATCGTAAGCGCCCTGACATTGGAGATAATTAAAGCCATAAGCGTATAAAGCAGTGGCCAGAGGAATTAAAAAGTCTGCTTCGACTTTAATCAATTCCACACCACTATGGTCAGCTTCTAAAGCTTGATGCTCAAAACCATTTTCGCTTAACCAAATCGAAGTGGGGCCAGCTTGCACAATAGCTGTCGTTTCTTCAGTCATTTAGATTTCTTCCTTTTGTTTCGTGGTCAAAAGAGCGGGGGGAACAGGCATACCGGTGGCTTCTAGTAACTCTTTCGGAGGTGCTTGACGGGTGGCCGATTGTAGATATTTACCTGTAAGAATCGGTTCCGTGGGCTGCATTTTGTGGGTGGTGCTGTAATAACGATTGGTTTGCTGGAGGACAGTCCCGCGTTCTTGAATAGATTCGTTAGCGACTTTTTTCCGCAGTTTAATAATTGCGTCGATAATCGCTTCCGGACGGGGGGGACAACCGGGTATATAGACATCCACGGGGATAAGTTTATCTACCCCTCTAACTGCGGTGGTGGAGTCGCTGCTGAACATTCCCCCCGTAATCGTACAGGCCCCCATGGCGATCACATATTTAGGTTCCGGCATTTCTTCGTACAGACGCACCAAAGCGGGGGCCATTTTCATGGTAACTGTACCGGCAGTGATGATTAAATCAGCTTGCCGGGGACTAGAACGGGGAACTAAACCAAAGCGATCGAAATCAAAACGGGAACCAATCAAGGCCGCGAACTCGATAAAACAGCAAGCTGTACCGTATAGCATCGGCCAAAGACTTGACAAACGCGCCCAGTTATACAGGTCATCAACGGTGGTAAGAATGACATTTTCCGATAAATCCTGGGTAACTTTCGTGCGTTCGATGGGATTAAGGATTTTTTCGCTTTGTTGTTCGATAATTTGCTTAAATTCGCTGGTAGGGTTGGGACTCATCGGGTTATCCTCTTATGAAAAGTCAAAAATAAGGAAAATTATGGCCGTTATGACCATTCTAAGGCTCCTTTCCGCCAAGCATAGACGAGAGCAACCACAAGGATAGCAATAAAGATCAATGCTTCTACAAAAGCTAATAGGCCCAATTGATTGAAAGCTACTGCCCAAGGGTAGAGAAAGACGGTTTCCACGTCAAAAACCACGAAAACGAGGGCAAACATATAATAACGAATGTTAAACTGAATCCAAGCACCGCCGATCGGTTCCATCCCCGATTCATAGGTGGTGCGTCTTTCCGGACCACCACCACTAGGCCGCAGGACTTTGGAGGCCGTTAGGGATAGGATTGGTACTAAACTGCAAGCGAGCAGAAATCCTAGAAAATACTCGTAACCTTTGAGGACAAACACTGGGTTTTTTTTCTCCTTATTCGCTATCGACAGGGGAAGTTGTCGGCATCTCTATGGCTACTTATTATAGAGGCTTTAGCAACCCGTCTCCTTCTTAAAAGCAGCATTGAAGATGTTTATGCTTCGCTTCTGTCTGTGCTTTGCTCTTGCTCTGACGGGGTGACAAAGAAGCCTAAAATCCTGATGAGAAGCGAAGTGTAGCTAAATATTTACTGGACTCTGGAAATATTACCCGCTTTAATCCAACCTTCGCGACCATCGGACAGACGCACGCGCTGCCATTGGCCATCGCTGCTGGTTCCCACCACACTGACTTTAGTATTGTAATCCAGACCGCCGAGACGAGTCGATTGACTGGTAGGTTCAGCCCTTAGACTTAAACCGCTTTGCCATGTCACCCGCGCTTGATAACCCTCGGATGTGGTTTCTTTTTTTGTTTCTTCGGGACTGGGTTTCGGGGAAGCTTTTGGTGCCGGGGCATTGGGAGACTCTTTCACCGCAGCTTGGGGTTGTTCTTGGACGGGAGTGGTAGGGATGGGAGAAGATTTGACGGCGGTTTTTTCCTCCTTAGTTTCCTCTTTTTTCTCCTCGGTAAAGACGGGTTTAGGAGGATTAGAATTCATACCAGAGAGAAGCATATAGGCGACAGCAGTAGCCCCACCGACCAAAATCGCCACTCCCAGGACAAAACCGACCATAAATTGCAATAAACCAGATAAACGCTTCATATTGGTGCTAAATTAACTGTTAGGATTAACATTAAAACGATCATCGCGAGAGGCTAAACGAGCTTTACCAGACTTAGCCCAATCCTGTAGAAATTGGATCTGTTCTTGAGCAGTGCGAGCCAGGGGTATAATCTGACTAGCGGCCTCAAGCACATCATCGGTGCTAAAGTCGCGATTTTGACTAAACCCGATGTGCATCGCTTCCACGATGGTTTGTTCGATTTCTGCCCCCGAAAAATCAGGAGTTTCGTAGGCTAGTCGCTTTATATCATAACTTTTCAGATTATGGGGCCGGACTTTCCCTAAATGAACGCTAAAAATCTCCTCGCGGGACTTTTGGCTAGGTAGTCCGACAAAAAATATCTCATCGAAGCGTCCTTTTCGCAACATTTCCGGGGGCAGAGATTGGATGTTATTAGCTGTAGCGACGACAAAAACCGGCGATTGTTTCTCGGCTAACCAAGTGATAAACGTCCCGAAAACCCGCCCGGTGGTTCCCCCGTCGCCTTTTCCCTCCGCTCCGGCGAAAGCTTTATCGATTTCGTCTATCCACAGCACACAGGGGGCTAAAGCTTCGGCGAGATTAATCATCTGACGGGTACGCGATTCCGATTCTCCCACCAATCCGCCAAATAAACGCCCCACGTCTAGACGCAGCAGCGGTAAGTGCCAATGATGGGAAATAGCTTTCGCTGTCAGGGATTTACCCGTCCCTTGAATTCCCACCAATAGTAAACCCCGGGGATTGGGTAAACCGTAGGCGCGGGCGCGTTCACTAAAGGCACCACCGCGACGAATCAGCCAATCTTTGAGATTATCTAGTCCCCCGATGTCAGAAATCTGCTCTGTGGCGGGATAAAAGTCTAATATCTGGGTTTGACGAATCGATTGGCGTTTTTCTGCCAAAATTAATTCCACGTCCTCTGGCTCAATTTTGCCGTGACTGGCTAAACATTTGGCTAAAACCCGACGAATTCTCTCTAGAGATAATCCTTGGGCAGAAAGCACTAATTCATCGAGGAGTGGTTCTTTGACGGGTTGTCCGGTGGCAGCGATTAATCGCTGAATTTCCTGTTTAATTTCTTCGCCACTGGGGAGGGGAAAATCGACGACGGTGATTACTTCGGTTAGATCCGAGGGGATAGACAGTTCGGGAGCGACGATAATTAGGTTTTTGGGCTGAGATTTCAGAGAACGGGTGAGATTTCGCAATTTTCTGGCGATGGAAATATCTTCTAAAAAGCGCTGGAAATCGCGTAAAATTATGATGGCGGCGATGTTAGCTGGCAGCTTTTCGACGAATTCAAGAGCTTGGAGGGGATTACGCCGAGCAAAGTTCTCATTATTGGGATTATCTTGATAACCATCCACGAAATCCCAGACATAGACAGCACGGTTATGGCTCTGTTTGGCAATATCGGCGATCGCTTTTTCGAGACGTTCTTCTTCTAGGGTGGTAACATAGATGAGAGGATAGCGCGCCCGCAGCAGTAATTCAAATTCTTCACCAAAGCTCATAGCTATTCGTCTATAGTTTTTGCTATTTATATCGTCATCACAAAATATAGCAGTTAGCCGTCTATTAGATATTTTAGTACAAATGCTCGGACTTCTTCTCCGCAGCTCCCTGTTCTGGTGTAGTCTTAACGAGTAATTGACCGCCTTTCTCCTAAAGATGAAGTGTAACCTAATTTTGATATCGACGGCCGGCGACCGACTACCCAAAACGAAAACTTCCTACCTCACCATTAGGATAACTGCTATGTACCTAGGCAAAATTAATTACACATATCTCACGACCTCTTGCATGAGTGCCTTTTGCATGAGTGCCTATCCTAACCAAGAAATTAATTTTGCACGACTACTTATGTATGAATAATGTTATTGACCATGATCGTTTATTTAAGGAATTAATTGCGACTTTTTTTGTTGAATTTATTCAGTTGTTTTTTCCTGAGATTATTAATTATTTAGAGCCTAATCAGATCACATTTTTAGACAAAGAAGTCTTTACCGATGTCACGGAAGGAGAAAAGTATGAAAGTGATTTAGTCGCCCAAGTGCAATTTCGAGGACAATCATCATTTTTCTTAATTCATCTAGAAGCACAGTCTAGCTCTCAACCAGAATTTAATCGGCGAATGTTTACTTATTTTGCTCGTCTGCATCAAAAATTTGCCTTACCAGTTTATCCGATTGTCATATTCTCCTATGATCGTCCGCAAAAAGAAGCAATTCGTCAATACAAAATTGAGTTTCCTGACTTAAAAGTGTTAGAATTTAACTATCAAGTTGTCCAGTTAAATCGCTTGAATTGGCGAGATTTTCTCGATCAAGCTAATCCCGTCGCCGCCGCTTTGATGGCCAAGATGAAAATTGCCCCTCGGGATAGAGCAAAAGTTAAGGCAGAATGTCTAAGATTATTGGTAACATTAAGATTAGATGCTGCTAGAATGCAATTGATTTCAGGCTTTGTCGATACCTATCTCAATCTCAACTCGTCCGAGGAGATAGAATTTCAACAGGAGATTAGCACATTTATTCAACCCGAACAGGAGGGAGTTATGCAGATTACCACCAGTTGGATGCGCCGCGGTTTAGAACAGGGTTTAGAACAGGGTTTAGAACAGGGTTTAGCAAGAGAAAGAAATCTAATTATTCGTCTGATTAAACGTAAGTTAGGAGCTATTGATGTGGCTCTAGAGAGTCGGATTATAACCTTGAATATTGATGCTCTGGAACGAGTGGGGGAAGCTTTATTGGATTTTTCGACAGTGGAGGATTTAACTAATTGGTTAAATACTTTAGATGCTTAGTATTTTTCTCTTAAACTTCACAGAAGGCTAGGTATGGATATGAGTATAACTTTTGAAAATGCTATCCAACAAACTCAAGATTTACTAAGTCAAATTGAGTTTTTAGATACCGAGACAATCACTCAGAAATTTACTGAGTTAGTCTCGACAGAAAATGGAGCTAGGGGATTTTTTGTTACTTACTTAACTAGCGATTTATCCCCTACGGAATATCCTAGTTTAGAAGTCATCACTGCTTTAAAAACTTCCCCAATACTGGTGAATGAATTATTAGTCAAAAATCTGGCTATGTCCACGGCAATGGTTATCTATCATCGCAGTCAAGGGGACGAAGAAAACGCCCAAGGTTCTGAGAAAGTCCAAGAAAAAACTGGTCAACTAATTAAGCAGTTATTATCGCAGGCTTTGGGGGAAAAATTACAACAATTAGCCACCAGTTTAAACACAGGACAAGGAGAATATCAAGCCTTTCTAGAACGCTGGGGATATGACGATTGCCAACGTCAAGCGATCGCAGAAATCATTCAACCTTTTCTTCAGTAACTAGGGTTTGCTGAAAAAGTTTCTTGGTGGGAGCAGGGTGTAGGGTGTGGCCCCCCCTGCCCCCACCCCCCCTGCCCCTAGGGTTGATTCATTTAAATTAAGTACAGCGGATTTTGAGTCAATAAATTTGATCAAAGATTCTCAAGTTTATCTTTTTCTAATCAAAAGAGTTAGTGACAATAACTAATCTTTAATCCTCTGCCAATCTTGATTATGAATAAATTGATAAAGCTTGTTCCCAAGCCACTAAA
>VYLO01000063.1_pt1 | contig 36771 bp, 30 predicted proteins | sample 5114271 | NCBI WGS metagenome assembly VYLO01 (sample SAMN12291807, study PRJNA351875) | freshwater metagenome | isolation source: freshwater lake | place: USA: Michigan, Lansing Lake | collected 2011-08-05 | reverse complement strand
TTTTTTCCGACTTACGAAGAAACCGTGGGTTATCAATTTTATCCCCATTAGAGTCAGTTAAGAAATGGTTTAAACCTAAATCAATCCCTACTTCTTTTCCTGTAGAGTCAAAGGGTTCTACTCTCTCTATTTCTAAGACAAATTGACAATAAAAGCCATCGGCTCGTTTAATAAGCCTGACTCTTTTGATAGTGGATTTATCGAGAATCTCACGTTTAAAAGTACCGATTAGCTTTAATTTTCCTATCCCTGTTTTATCCGTGATGTGGATAAACTTTTTGTCTTCTGTTAGTTTCCAACCAGAAGTTTTGTACTCGACAGACCTTGAAAACTTTTTGAGTTTGGGATAGCCTTTTTTTGCCAAACCCCTTTGACAATTGTTGTAAAAACGGGATATAGAAAACCAAGCTCTTTCGGCACTTGCTTGACGAGCCATAGAGTTGAGTTTACCGACAAAAGGAAATTCAGAACTGTTGGCTAATTCTGTAGTTAATTTACACAAAGTACCATAGTTAACCTGATCTTCTTTGGTAGAGTCCATCCAAAATCTTAGACATTTGTTCCGAATAAACTGTCCCACCCTGATAGCCTCTTGAATGGCTATTTTCTGGTGTGAATTGGTTTTTAACTTAAACTCTATGACTCGCATCGATTCGACCTCTCAATGTGTTAAGTAGGGAGGCACAATTATTTGTAGGATGGGTTAGCGGTAGCGTAACATGAGCAGGCGTTGGGTTTCATGCTTCAACCCAACCTACGTTCATCTTATATTTAATTCCACCGACCCACTTATATTATGAGTATAGTAATTCATTGTAAAAAGTGTCAATAGCATGAAGGCTAATTATTTTAAGACTCGTAGAGCCACTTTTAATCTCACCGTACATATAGTTCTCGTCACCAAATATCGTAGAAATGTGTTTCAGAAAGAGCATCTGGAGTTTTTGAGAATAGCTTTTCAAAACATAGCCGAGAAATGGGAGGCGAAGATAATAGAGATTAACGGAGAATCAGACCATATCCATATCCTTCTGACTTACCCACCCCATAAGCTGTTAAGTAGTCTAATCGCTAACTTAAAATCAACTTCTTGCCAGCTGATGTGGGATAACTTTTCAGACCACTTGAAAGAGATATATGGTCAAGATAAGAGAATTTTGTGGACAGGGGCATATTTTGTGGCCAGTTGTGGCGGTGTCACAATAGACCAACTTAAGAAATATGTCGAGAATCAGGATTCCCCTGAATATTAGTTGTGCTTCGCTGTTTTATGCTGGTCGGTTTTTCATCTCGTCAGTGAAACCGAGGGTTCCTTCAAACCGACATTTAAGGTAAAAATTAACAACCACAATCAGTAATCAGTAATCAGTAATCAGTGATCAGTAATCAGTGATCACTGATCAGTCATCAGTCATCAGTAATTGGATAATATCTTTAGGCCTTTTTGAAATCAAAAAGTTCTGGGTCCGGGAGTGGTCGGGGGGAAAATGGGGGGACTTTTTCCCGGAAAATTAGGTAATTGACCACCCAAAAATGGGTGAAACCCCACAATCTACCCCTAGGAAAAACTTTTTGCCGCAAACCCTGATTGAGGAGAGGCCATTATTTTTTGGCGGTTTTAACACAATCAAGGGTACGGACGATCGCAGCAGCCGCATAGTTACGACGGGCGGGATCATTTGGTACAAAAGCACTACCCTGTTCGTTCAAGGGAGAGGCCACACCGCAAAATCCCGACATCTGGGTAATTAAACTGGCGGCCCAATGACCGGAAGTATCGGAAAAATTGACGGGGGTTTTAGTTTGGGCTAAATCGGGGGCTTGTTTTTGCTGAGTTTTCAGGTAGGTGGCGGCCTGTTTGAGAATCGCCATCAATTCGGCCCGGGTGATGGGGTCGGTGGGACGGAATTCGCCGTTAGCTTTGCCGGCAACAATACCATTGGCCCGGGCCCATTGGATTTTTTTGGCACTCCAACGCGTCGCATCCACATCGTTAAAACTGCCGCTGCCGGGGGGAATCTCTTCTAGGTTAATTTTGGTGACAGTTCCCATCCCTTCAATAATCATCGAGACGAATTGTTCTCTGGTGACGGGATTTTCGGGGCGGAAGGTGTTATCTTCTTTAAAACCGGCCACTACACCAATAGCGATCGCTTTTTCAATCTCAGTTTTATAGATATCACCGCTAATATCCTGAAAACTGGCCCCGGCAGTGGGGGGGGGAGTGGTTTCGTTGATGGGAGGTCTGCCGGCGGCCGCGAGAACTTCCGCTTCTTTGCCGCTAAAGTAGAAGTGGCCTAAACTTTTGCCTTCGAAGGTACGACGGCTAAATCTCCAACCCGGTTCGAGGATAATTTTCATAAATCCTGTTTGCATTCCTCGGGTTCTTCCCACCACTAATTCCGGTCTGCGCGCATCCCGGGGAGTTCCCACTAAGTATAATTCGCCATTGCGTTCCACAATACGCAAGATGTAATCTAGCCCAAAATCCCGGCCATCGAGACGGATAGAATAACCATTGCTATCGGTGGCGCGGCGACAAATGCCGGTAAAGTCAAAGTTGAGGAGCAGCGGGTCAATCATGACGGGATTTGAGCCACTTTCGCTCCAACACTTCTGTTTTCCCGGGATTTGTTCCAATACTAGCAGGTCAAATTTATTACCTCCGTAGGGACGAGCGATCGCTATTACCTGGGTCTGCTCGATGTTCTGTTCGTCAAAGTTGACCGCTGCTGTGGCAGTTATGCCCAAGGTCATTAGGGCGGTTAGGGCGATCGATAATCTGGCTTTCATGATCTTTATCTATAAGACGATTTTTGCAGTAAAAATAGACGTGCTAGTCCCAATATTCTAAGACTGAATACTTCTGGTTGTTGTTCCAGACTGCGCCAGATTGTTGTCTGTCCGCACAAGTTTTCTCTCAATCTTCAATTTCCGAACCTATTGATCTGAGCAATATTCTGCTTGAACTGGTGGGTTGATCAATATTAATTCGGTTGGCTGTTGAAACTGGCGAGATTTTGGCGAATTGTTGAAAATTTTAGCCAGCCATTCGAGTCTTAGGTTAAGATGGGGAGAGAAGCTTTTAATTGGCCGCAGCCCTTGACTTCCTCACAGGATTTAAGCCCAATAATTGCCTAAAAAATGGCAATTAATCGATTGAGGGCTATCAGTGCCGCGGTGAATTATCATACTTCAATAGCTCTGGTGAGCCGTTGCCCTTTCTTTGGTGTGTGTGAGGTAAACAATTATGAGTAACTCCCCTGGCGATCCTTCTCCTCGTCCTCATCTTTTTCTGAGTATCGGTCGATTTTTACGCCGGCCTTCTACTTTAATTGTCGGGGGAATTACTCTCCTAGGAATTACCTCCCTTGGCTATTTTACGACTCGTTATTTAGTTTATGAACGTCTCACCCCAATTTTAGATAATATCTTCAGTGAAATGCTGCATAGACCCGTCAGGGTAGGTAAGATAGAAGGCTTTTATTTTAATCGCATTCGTATCGGTAAATCGGAAATTCCAGCTACGGCAAATTCTGCCGATAGTTTATCTATTGATGCGATCGAATTGGGATTAAATCCGCTGCCCTTACTTTTAGGTCTGCCGCTGCCAGTTGATGTCAAGTTAATTAATCCCAGTATTTATCTCGATCAGGATAAAAATGGTCAATGGCTCGATAATTTAGAAAAAATATCTAGTAACTTTGATCGGCAGGCCCCTATTAAGTTAAATCTGGGTGTTCAGGTGGAGAAGGGAGATATTACTATCCAACCCTATGCCCTGAAAAAACCGATAGAAATCAAGGCCGATGGTCAGGGAAGATTCATCGATAATCAAAGGCAGCCTCTCACCTACGATTTTAGCGCAGAAATCCTCAAAAGTCAAGTAAAAATACAAGGAAAAACGGCGTTAAAAACGGGGGAAAGTCTAACTAATCTTCAGATTGATCGTTTGAACTTAAGTGAACTATTAACTTTAATTCCTGGGAGCAATTTCCAATTAAATCAAGGACAAGTAAATGCTAATATTGCTCTCAATATTCCCAGTTGGGCAAAGCTAAATCAAACCGAAGGAAATGGCAATTTTCAGGTGACAGATTTGGCGGGAAAATTCCAACCTTTCCAGTATCCAATTAAGCTAACAACTAAGTTAAATTTACAGGGAGATAAAGTATTAGTCGAACAGGCAAGCGCAAGTATTGGTAAGATTAAAACTGAGGTGAAGGGAGAAGTAAATTGGCAAACTGGTTATCATCTCAAGGTCGCTCTAGAATCGGTGGATTTACAACAGCTTTTAAGAATTATTTATCTGCAATCACCTCTAGATTTACGGGGAGAAGCACGCTCTACTTTTCAAGTGACAGGAAAATTAGATCAACCTCTAATTAAAGGAACCGTTAGCAACAGCAAACCGATTATTTTTGAGCAAATTCCCATTCAATCAATAACCAGTAATTTTCAAACAAATCTCAATCGTCTTAATTTAGACAAAATCCAAATTAAACCCGTTGCAGGTGGAGAAATTAAAGGGGAAGGAAAATTGCAATTAAATATTCTGCAATCCCTGCAAAAAAATCAACCTCTTGACGGGACAAAAATGGCGATTGATTTGAATTTACAAGCCAATTTCCCCACGAGAAAAATTTTATCTCAATTGGCAACAGTTCCCGCTAAACTTAATATAAGTGATCTGCAAGCTAAGATTAAAGCTAGAGGTAGTTTAGGACTGCCCCAATTATTAATTAATTGGCAAATACCCACGGTTAACCAATCAGGATTAATTAATATTGCTGGGGAGGGTAAAGTATTTTTAGGTGGCAACAAAATAAATTTAACCGATACGGTGATTAAAACAAATGGCGGCAAACTACAGGTTAATGCTAATAGTGATTTTACTAGCAAATTAGTCAGAGCAAAAATCACGGGTAATAACTTTTTATTGACTCCTTTTGTGCCTATCGTTTGTCAATATGTAGATAGTATTTGCCCCTACCTAGAAACCCTAGAACCCTTAAATTTAGAGACAGCTAATATTCAAGTTAGTGGCAAAATTGACCAACTAAATATTAATACTTTAAACGGAATTGCTAACTTAGGAATTAGCGGTAAACAAGGCACAATTTTAGTCAATAGTCAAGTATTGCAAGGAAATCTTCAGGCGAAAGCTGTCCTAGCGGGATTGCCGATTAATTCCCTATTGCCTAACTTACCAACCCAAGTTAAATTACTGCGATCGCAAATTAATTTACAAGGCTATTTAGGGGAATTGCTGAAGAATAAAAATAATATTTTCAGCAGTTGGCAAGGTCAAGGAAATCTGGAGTTATTAGTAGATAATAATCCCTTAACTGCCACAGCCAAACTGAATCGAGGTTTCCTGACAGGAACAGTTAACACCAGGGGAATTAGTCTCAATCCTCTAGTGGAAAATTTAACAGTTCCCGTTAGTTTAGGCAGGGCAAAAATTAACTTTGCTGGCAGAATAAATTCTCTGATTAGTGGTACTTTAACGGATTTACAAACTTGGCGCGGAGAGGGAGATATACAGTTATTTGTCAATAATCAATCCCTGAGAACGACAACCCAACTGGAACAAGGTATTTTAAGCGGTATAGTTAATACGGCTGGCATTAACTTAAATCCGTTTTTACCCAATATAAATATTCCTGTTAGTCTAGGAAAAACCCAAGTCAATTTCACGGGTGCAATCAATAATTTACTAGCGGGAAAAATACCAAATCTGTCCACCATCAATGCTAGAGTAAATACTCGCTTATTAGTAGATAATAATCCGATTAATACTGCTATTCAATTAAACAACGGGATTTTTAATATTCTCGGTAGCTTAGAGAATTTTCAGACAAATATTCCCCTAGCGTTGAATATTGACCAAACCAGTTTTCAAGCAACAGGAAATGCCCAAACTATTTTCGACTCCCTGCTAGAAAAACGACTAAACTTAGGCAGTGTCAAAGCAGTTTTTAACTCTCGTATTCATGTAGCCAAAGGAGAAATTAAAGCTAAGGCACAGCTGAATAATAACTTCTGGCAAAGTGATATGATTGCCGCTAATCTCGATCCCGCTGCCCTGCTAGGGCAATTGCGGGGAGTAAAATCAATCTCGATTCCTAACTTAGATTTTAGAGCTAATTTAGCAGGAAATATTAAAGAAATTTGGCAGGGAGTAACAGCAATTCAGGTTAATAATCTTTCAGCACGGTGGGGAGAAAATAACTTTGATGTACGAGGAAATATTCTTTTAGCCAATCTTATCAGTCAACCCGATATCGCTGAGGTTAACTTAAATCTACAGGCAAAAACCGACCTTGCTACTGTACCGCTAACGCAGATTATATCGCTTTTACCGATTGATTCTAACCTAAAACCCAGAGAATCGACACTAACAGGGATCGGAGAATTTCAAGGACAAATTACGGGTAAAAATCTCTTAACTGCTTGGCAAAAAGTGGGAAATATACAAATCAAGGGAGATATAAATTTAGCTAACTTTAGCATTAATGAACGACTTTTTGAACCTGTCTTAAAAGGAAGTATGCAAGCAGGAATCGGTCAAAATATTAGTCTAAATCTGCGGGGAAATCAGGACATTATTGACTTAACTTTCGATCCTTGCCAACAAAATAATTGTCGGCTGCCCTATCTTCCCTTAGGGATAAATATTCGCCAAGCTTTTGGAAATAAGACTCCTTTTCTAGCAACAGCTAAACGAAGCGGAGAAAATTTAAATGTTCAGATTGCCAATTTTCCCCTAGAAATCCTGAAAATATCTCCCACGGCAGCCTACAATATTCCGGGGATTATTGCTGGACAATTGAATGCTAATCTAGACATCAATTTATTTAACTTACAGGGTGAGGGACAACTAGAGATTAATCAACCTAGTTTAGGTAACTTAATCGGGGAAAAATTAACGGCAAATTTGGTTTATCGGGATTCCATAGTTCAACTGCAAGCGGGGAGTTTACAAGCGGGTGCAAGTCAATATAATCTGCAAGGTTTATTTAATTGGCAAACCCAAGCAATAGAAGCTAAACTCAGGGTAGATCAAGGTTATATTCAAGATTTATTATCAGTTGCTAGTATCTATGATTTAACCAGTTTAATCAACTTTTTCTCCTCAGAGAATGACCCAGCTATTCAACTTAGTCCTCTAGGAGTAGGTAATCCCGAAGCTTCCCTAGCACAACAGGTAAATTTGCGGGCAAAAATTGAAGAAATAATCCAGCAATTAGCAGGGGAAAGAGGGGTAGTCGGGATACCTTCCGAACTAGATTTTCGCGGCCGTTATCAAGCAAATATAGCCTTAACCGGGACTTTAAAAAATCCCGATCTTAGCGTACAATTTCAGGGCAATAGATGGGAATGGCGACCCCAAAGACCGACGGTAAATATTGTTAACCCTCTGGGAATTGTCACCACCGATACCCAATTAATTCCGATTGATGAAGTAACAATTAATCTTAACTTAAATCGTCAGTTGCTCAGGATAGAACCGATTAGATTAAAATCACGAGATTCTTCCGTATTTTTAGCGGGTGATTTTTCTTTAAAAAAATTAGAGGGAACTTTTGCCGTGGAAAATCTTTCTCTCGATCTCTTGAGAAATTTTGTGCAGTTTCCCTTGGATGTATCTGGTAGTCTAAAAACTCAAGGTCAAATTACAGGAACTTTATTAAATCCTCGTATTCAGGGTAACTTTGGCTTTATTGATGGTGCAATTAATGCCCAAAATATTAATCAAGATATAATTGGTTTATTTACCTATAATCAGTATCGTTTTGATTTGCGGACAACCTCCCCCGAATCAATCCAACTCTATGCCAGCATTCCCTATCCTCCCTTACCGGGTAATGATCAATTAAAAATCCAAGCAAAATTGGGAACCGATGCAATCAAATTGATTGAAGCTATCAGTCAAAACGCCATCGAATGGGTTAATGGTGAGGGGGAGGTAGTTCTTTCAGCGACGGGAAGATTAGATATAAAAGAAGGCTTAAAAATCAAAGATTTAGAAGCAAATGGTATAGTTACTCTCGATAATGCCGCTATCCGCAGTGTTGCTTTTCCAGAGATTTTAACCGTAAATGGCCGCATTGGGTTAACCCCTGAAAACTTAACAGTAGAGGAATTACAAGGCTCGATCGCTGACAGACAAATTTCTGTGATGGGAGTTTTACCTTTCTTTCAAGCCATCAAAAATAATCCTAATCCCTTAACAGTTAATATTCAAGAGGGAGATATAGCAATTAATGGTCTTTATCGGGGATTAATTGCTGGGAATGCCATGGTGACAGGAACAGTTCAGCAACCAATTATCGGGGGGAATGTGCGTCTTTCTAGAGGTAAAGTTTTTCTTACTCGCACTCCAGAAATTAATCAAGAAACGGATAAACCAGTCAGTCGCTGGCTGCAGCCTCTCAACATTCCTCAGACGACCAATATTACTCCAGTTTTAAATAATTTCCAAGTGTCTTTAGCGGGATTATCCATCGAACAAGAACCTTTGTATCAATTTGATTTTAGTGGTGCTTTAACCTTGAACGGTTCGCTCACTTCACTGGAGAAATTACAAACTAATGGAGTGATTAATCTCGATCGAGGACGGGTTAGTTACATCGATACGCGTTTTCTTCTTAACCGACGCAATCAAAATGTTATTGTTTTCGATTCTAGTCGCGGGTTGGGACTTTTAAATCCCTTTGTTGATATTCAACTGCGAACAATTCTCAGCGAATTTTCTCAATCTCGAAATTTTGCTATCTCCCGTCCAGGAGGGGATTTTCCTAGTAATGAAATTCCCGATGATAGCCTCAATCGCATTCAAAGGATCGATGTCACCCTCAGCGTTGAAGGGGAATTAAATCGCTTGCTACCAAATTTAGGCCGTAATATCAATGAAGTGTGCCAAATTCGTCCCGATAGTCCCCCTTTTCCCCTAGAGGAAAACTATACAAATGCAGAATTACAAAAAGCTGCTAATTGTTTACAAGCAGTGGCTTTTGCTAGAGGTGAAGATGAGGGACTGCTTAATACTCCCCTAGTTAAATTAACCAGCACTCCTCCCCGCAGCCAAGGGGAAATCGTTCGACTTTTGGGGGAACAATTGCTGTCGGTTTTTAATGGTTTACAGGGGAAAAATACAGAACAATTAATTCAATTTGGAGTGGTTCAGTTGGCGATTCCCCTCTTAGCCCAAGGAGTCGTGTATGATGTGGAGAATGCGGTTAGTAATGCGATCAGAGCAACGGATTTTAATATTCTTCCCAATTTGGAAACCGTCTATCGAGTTAATTCCCAGTCTTTTATCCGCTTCTCCTACGATTACAATTTGAATGAGTTTACCGTCCGCTATCAAACCCAATTTTAAGGTAAGATTGAGAGATATAGGAGAGTTCAGAAGCTAGGAGACAAGGCAAAATTAGGTTATACTTCATTTTACTTGATATTCTATGATTATTCGCGAGGCTAAAGAAACAGATTTACCAACAATCATCGAGATTTATAATGCTGCTGTTCCCACTCGCAAGGCAACCGCAGATTTAAAGCCTATTTCCCTCGAAAGTCGGCGAGAATGGTTTAAAAAGCACGATCCTGAACAGTATCCCATCTGGGTAATAGCGATCGAAAGTCGGGTGGTGGGTTGGCTGAGTTTACAGATGTTTTATGGTCGTGTCGCTTACCAAAAAACGGCAGAGGTTAGTTTATATATTTCCCCCGATTATCAAGGTCGTGGAATCGGTAAATTATTAGTAGAATATGCCCTGAATTGCTGTCCAAAATTGGGTATATCTAATCTTATCTGTATTATTTTTGCCCACAATCAGGCCAGTATTCGTCTCTTTGAAAAATTCGGCTTTCAACGATGGGGTTATTTACCCCAAATTGCCGCTCTAGACGATTTTCTGGCTGATGTGGTCATTTTAGGGAAAAAAGTCGCTTAAATAGGCAATTTCTCCATAGCTAGACTAAATTCTAGACTTAATTGAATATAAGCATTTTCTGGTTCGCCTAGAGATGGTTTCTGGGGGAGAGAAAAGAGATAGTCTTCATACCAAATCTCAGAACTTCCCGCACATTTTTCATCTCTAAATAACCATTGTTGAAACACTTGTTCTCTACCATCATGAGGGGCAACAATCTGATAAACTTTAAGAGATTTTTTAGCAATTCTCTGGCTGCCCTTGCTAGTTAATTCATAACCTAACAAGTTCAAACAATTACGAATAATCGTCAGAGGACGGGAAGTATTAGAGAGATTAATCTTGGTGATAGTTTTAATCTCGTTGCGGTTTTTAATGGCGATTTCAGCCATTTTTTGTAAGTCGGCATCATGATTAGTTAATTCTCTTTCAGGATTAGCTAATAATACGGGAATTCCTAACACTTCTAACGTCCCGATAATCACTCCTAATTGACTACCATTAAAATCGGGAATAAATAAACTTCCCTGACCTGATTCTATCAGTTTACTGGCAATTAAAGCATCTCGATCGCACAAAAATTGTCGCCCAATTGTCAAAAAGTAATGTAGGCGTAGTTCTTGATACCATCCCTGATCATCTTTAATCACTAATTGCGCTGTGACGGGGATTCCATAGCGTTTGTATAGGTCATATTTCCTGATAATTCTCCTTTCTTTTACTGACTTAATTAACTGTTTTTTAAGCAGACGATACTCTGATTCTGTGATCTCGGCTGCGCTGGCAATTGCCTCGCATTCAGAACGATAATTATGTTCTCTAATTTCTTCAATTGCTTCCATTAAATGATTGGTTATTTCTAGTTCTTCTTCCTGATTCCATTCTTTAATTTTATGACCTTCTGCTTGTAAAATCCCTAGAATTGACTGGCGATAATTAAGCATATAAGCATTTACTCGCACAGCCATTTTAGCCCAACAGAGGAGAGATTCCGCTTGAAAACTTGTATCTAAATCCTCCAGAGATTCTAAATCTGATTGGTGTAGTAAGCGAATATTAACCTCCGTTAATCGGTGTCCAGAGGTGAGAAGTTTGGGGATAGAAGTGGAACCATTACCCACCTGATTAAATCCGTACACTGCTGACCAAATATAACGAGGAATATTCTCTCTAATTCTCCCTAAAAATTGAGCGATAGAGGTGGGAGTTTGAATCCCCTGTGCTAAACACCAAACCGAGGTAAAGTGTTGCTGAATATCAATACTAATTCCCGTTTCGATCGCAGGACTAGCTAGAACTATATCATAGTTAAGCAACAACTGATTTAAATTGCCAATCGCTTGATAAGCATCGTGACTAGAATCTTGCAATGACTCTGAGTCTATCCGCAAAATTTTCTTGTGAGGAAATTGCTTTCTTAGATAAGATTCTAGGGTAATCGTCCCCCATTTACTGGTTAACTTTTGTGCTGACAGACAAACAAAAGGTTTTCCTCCCTCGTTAATATGTTTGACTAAATCCTTAACTAGCTGTTGGGGAGTGTTATCGGAGTAGTTATAAACTCGCCAAGCTTGGTGATAACTAGGTTTCCACTGGTTACTAATTAAAAAAGTTTCTAGTTTAATCGCCGCTAGAGAAGTTAAATAATCTAGGGAAATATCACTTAAATCAGCATCGGCAACTAGGACTTTGCCCCCACTGCTGACCACAGTTTGCAGCAGGGACTTTAGGGATTTTAAAATTGCCACACGATTAGTTTTACAAGTATCCCCATTTAATCCATGCCATAGAACCTGTTCAATCTCATCGATAATAATAATAGCTCCTTGCCAATCTTCTGCTTGAAATTTAGCTTGTGATTGGGGATGGAGAGAGTCAATACATAAACCATAACCGTAAATTTGTGCCGCAGGATTATCCCTAATTTGGCTGATATAGTTTAAACCAAAGCGTTGACATAACTCCTCTACCAGTTTCACCCGATGACCAATAACTAAAACTTTTTGTTGATTGGCAATAGCTTGTTTAACTATCTTGGCTAAAAACTCAGTTTTCCCCGTACCTTTAGCCGATTTAATCGCCATTAACTGCGCTGATGTCGGGATGGCAATATCTGGCAAGTAACGGCTATTTAACTCTAGATGAGGTGGGAGAGTTAAACTATTTAAACTCGCTGCCTTCCAAATTTCCCAAGAGGTAGCTTTTTGATAGACTTGTTGGAAGTAATCTTCCCCTCGATTGATTAGTAAATCATCCACCCCTTTACCATCAGCAGCATCCCAAGTAACCACCTTTACCTCACAGTTAGCCTGACTGAATAGATAACCCATTTTCTGTAAAGCTAAATTAACCGCTTGTTGGTTCTTTGGTTTAGTTTCTTGATCAAAAACTAGATAAATCTTTCGTCCGGAATTAGCTAATTTTTCTAGCTGCGGAATTAGATGAGATTTGCCGATTCTCCTACCTAATTCGTCCTTGGGAGTACGATAACCATTGTGAATCCCGGGTAAGGCAATTGTCACATAACCTGCTGTTAGTAATGCCCCCGCTTTTTTCGCTCCTTCCGTAAGACAAATAGGTATCTCTGGATGTTTGATTACCCAAGACCAAAAACCGAGATCCTCTTGCTTATTATCCACTTCTTCAGTTAAAATATTAATACTGATACACTGGGATATCCTTTGCCAAATTTTCAGGGGAACCCGCAAAGCAAAGACTCCCGTAGGGGTTTGGGGGGGATGTTCGTACTTAATCGGTTTAGCCTTATCGAAGCTTAAACGGGGAAAATCGGGCTTAAAACAGCCCCAAAGGTCATAATTACCCGTTAGTAAGTCAATTCCTGAACACCACCAACCGCCTTGACTGGTATGTTCATAACGCTTGAGAATACTATCCCTAACCCTGCCATCATTGCGTCGCGGTAATTCTTGGGAGTAGAGTAGGTATTCACTGGGAGATAACCCCGCTAAACTGGTGACATTGAGATGGATTAACTCCGCGTCCACCCCGCTACCACGCCATTCTTCTAAATATTTCATCCTTGTCCTCTACTGGCTAGACGCTATATATAGCGTTTTTGTCCTATTATTCTAGCGGTAAGCCACTAAATAGCGAAAAGAGAAATTTTACTCTCTCAGAGGTTCTCGGAGGAAATTTGACTTTTAATCCACTCTTGTCTTAAATTATCGAAAAGTTAAGAACAAATAAAGTCTGACCACAACCTCCTCAGCAGTCAAGCAGAATCGGATCAAAAGTATTTTGTCAATCTGTTTTTCTTACCAAAGAAAAAGCTTTTTGTCAAGCATACAAAAGAACTACCTTGAGAGAGAATCGAGAATTTTTTCCAGAAAATGTCAGCCAAAACACTGTTTTTAGGGAACAAAATAATCCTGGCTATACCATATATAGAGTGATAGGATTATTTAACACGCTAGATGTTGTGTTTTCCCAGAAAATCTGATAGAATACTCTAGTACAAATAGATTAATTTGTCAAGTTTTTTAACGCCGCAATTTCTCAATTATGCAATCAAAGCCCTTGACTACTACCGTCTCCATTCACAAAAATAACGAAGTAATACCCTTTCGTTCTACCCCTTTAGCTAATATGGGCAGCCATGGAATTAGAGTGATTCGGCGCGATGGTTCCACCACAAGCTTAAATATCGGCAAAATTCGCGAGGTGGTAGAGTGGGCTTGTGAAGGTAAAAAAGTCAATTCAATCGCCTTAGAAGCGGGTTTAACCACACGCCTGCGGGATGGGATTACCACCAGGGAAATACAGGATAATTTAATTAATTGCGCCCTAGAAATGTGCAGTACCGAGGAACCGGATTGGCGCTATGTGGCGGGAAGATTGCATATTTGGAGTCTGTGGAAAGATACCTTAGTAGTCCGGGGTTATCAGTACGGAAATTACGAGAAAACTGTCAAAACTCAAGTTAAAAATCGGCTGTACGACGAAAGAATTCTCACCTATTCCGAAGCAGAATTAAAAGAAGCTGGTTCTTGGATTAATCCCGATTGGGACATCGATTATGATTACGCCGGGGCATTGTTAATCACTAGCCGTTATTTACTCAAAAATGAGTTACCCCAAGAGGCATTATTAACCTGTTCCTTACTGCTTGCCACTGTGGAAGAACCGACTAATAGACTCCCCTGGGCGAAGAAATTTTATCAAGGGATTGCTCAAAGAAAAATCTCCCTTGCCACCCCAATTTTAGCCAATTTACGCACTCCCAAAGGTTCCCTAACCAGTTGTTTTATCCTCTCCATTGACGACAGTTTAGAAAGCATTTTCAGCGAGATTACTAATGCTGCCCGCATCTCAAAAAATGGTGGCGGTGTCGGGGTAAATGTAAGTAGAATTCGCGCCACTGGTAGCTGGGTAATGGGGAAAGCTAACGCTTCCGGGGGGATTATTCCTTGGATTAAATTACTCAACGATACAGCTATTGCAGTAAATCAGGGGGGAAGACGCGCCGGGGCAGTAACTATCGGTGTTGACATCTGGCATTTAGATGTGCCAGAATTTCTGGAAATGCAGACAGAAAACGGTGATCAAAGACGCAAAGCTTATGATGTTTTTCCCCAATTAGTTATCACCGATGAATTTATGCGTCGGGTGATAACTAAAGCCGAGTGGACATTAGTAGATCCCTACGAAGTTCGCAGAAAATTAGGTATAGAATTAGCGGAACTATGGGGGGAAGAATTTGAAGAGGCTTATCGTTTAGTAGAAGCTAATTTAGATCAAGAGATTCTCCTCTATAAAAAAATCAATGCCCGGGACTTATTTAAAAGTATCATGCGTTCCCAAGTAGAAACAGGAATGCCCTACATTGCCTTCAAAGATACCATCAATCGCGCTAATCCTAATAAACACGATGGCTACATCCCTGGTGTAAATTTATGCGTTGCGGGAGAAACAAAAATTCTCACTGACCGAGGACAAATAGCAATCGCTGATTTGGTGGGGGAATATGTTAATGTCTGGAATGGATTGGAGTGGTCAGAAGTATTAGTTAAAAAGACTGGAGAAAACCAGCCTTTATTAAAGGTCAATTTCTCTAACGGAGAGGCCTTAGAATGTACTTACTACCATAAGTTTTACGTTCAGAAAAACTACAAGGGAACCGTGGAAATTGTGGAGGCAAAAGACCTCAAACAAGGAGATAAATTAATTAAATATCAGCTGCCTCTCATCCAGTCAGAAAATGACCTTGACTTTCCCTACGCCTACACCGCAGGATTCTTTTCTGGAGATGGGAGTTACGGAAACAATGGAATGCCAGAAGTTGACCTATACGGAGTTAAAAAAGAGTTACTTCCCTTATTGGCTATTCGTAACAAATATCGGGGAAATGGCTCTATTGAAAAAGGTACTTTTTGGAGAAAAGAAACTGATACCCTAGGGGTATATCATGACAGTAAACAAGATCGGATCGTCTGTAAACTCCCGTTAGATATTCCCAGTAAATTTACAGTTCCTCTCAATGGTTACACAATTAAATCTCGTTTAGAATGGTTAGCTGGTTTACTTGATGCCGATGGAACAGTTGCCCGCAATGGTTCTAACGAGTCTCTCCAGATTGCTGCTGTTAACCGGCAATTTTTGCTCGATATTCGCCTAATGTTACAGACTTTAGGAGTTGATTCCAAAGTTACTTTTATGGATGACGGCGGCTATAAATTGATGCCAAATGGAAAGGGAAATTATCAAGAATATCTCTGTCAACCAAAATATCGTTTACTGATTAATTCTGTCGGACTATTTCAACTTGGTCAATTGGGACTTAAAACCCATCGCTTACAATGGACTTTAAAAGAACCCCAACGTTCGGCCACTCAGTTTATCCGCATTGAATCGGTAGAGTTAACCTGTCGTCGAGATGACACCTACTGTTTTACAGAACCCAAGCGTCATCTGGGAATGTTTAACGGCATTCTCACAGGACAATGCACCGAATCTTTTAGCAATGTCACCCCCGATAAAACTGCCCATTGCTGTAATTTAGTTAGCCTTAATTTAGCCAATATCGACAGGGAAGAAATCGAGTCTAATTGTCAAATCGCTGTCAGGATTCTCGACAATACTATCGATATTACTAATCCTCCCTTTGATAATGCTAAAAACCACAACGATAAATATCGCACTATTGGGGTAGGGGCGATGGGATTGGCTGACTGGTTAGCTAAACGGAAATTATCCTACAATAACCTGTCAGAAATTAGTAATTTATTTGAAGAAATTGGCTATTGGTGTACCTATTCTTCGATGGAATTAGCCAAAGAACGCGGCGCTTATCAAGCTTTCTTGGGTAGCGAATGGAGTCAAGGTAAATTAATCGGTGCTAAACCATTGGAATGGTTTTTAAATAACGCAGTGCAACCGCAAAGATGGCAACAATTAGCCGAAGATATTCAACGATTTGGCATCCGTAATTCCCATATTACCGCCATTGCTCCTAATACTTCCTCCAGTTTGGTACAGGGATGTACCGCTAGTGTTTTGCCGGTTTATAGTCGCTTTTTCTACGATAAATGGGCAAAGGGAACTGTTCCCATCGCACCACCTTTTATTGAAGAAGCTTTCTGGTTTTATCCAGAGAATAAAAACCTCGAACAGCAGCAAGTGGTAAAAGCGATCGCTACTATGCAAGAATGGATTGATACAGGAATTTCTATGGAATTATTATTCAACCTCAATGAAGGGGTTTATTTCCCCGCAGAACCCAACCGTTGTCTCACTGCTAAAGATATCTTTGATACTCTAATCATGGCGTGGGAATTGGGGTGTAAAGCGATTTATTATGTCCGCACCGTACAAAAGGACAATTTTCGAGAGTCTGACGATAGTTGTTCTAGTTGCGCTAATTAAGGTTAAGATAAGTCTTATTCATCAATTAATCACACCTATGGATAAGACTTTATACGAACAGGATTACTATCTCTGGTTAGAGAAAACCATATCTTTACTAGAAAATCGCCAGTTTTCTGAGTTGGATTTAGAAAATTTAATTGAAGAAATAAAAGATATGTCCAGAAGAGAACGCCAGAAGTTAGAGAGTTTACTAACTAAACTCTTGGAACATTTACTTAAATTAACTTATTGGCAATCTAAGCGCGATTACAATAAAAACAAGTGGCGACGAGAGATTTTAAATTTTCGCATTCAAATAAAAAGAATTATTAGCAACAAAAAGGATGGAACCTATAATACAAACTTAGTATCTTACCTCACCGAGATTCTCGATCAATGTTATGAGGATGCTTGCCATCTATTTGTCGAAGGTTCTGGCATCGATAAAAGACTTTTAAGTGCTACACCTATTGGATCAATTGACCAAATTTTAGATGAAAATTGGTTTCCTGAGTTTCTCGGAGAGGATTAAGCAATGAAGAGTGATTTATACGAACAGGATTACTATCTCTGGATAGAGGAAACCAGATCTTTACTAGAAAATCATCAGTTTTCTGATTTGGATTTAGATAATCTCATCGAGGAGATTAGCGACATGGGCAAAAGTCAACGACAAAGCTTAAAGAGTTATTTAACTCGGTTATTAGAACATTTGCTAAAACTGGTTTACTGGCAGTCGGAATTAGAATATAATCAAAGAGGATGGAAAAATGAAATTCGTAACTTTCGCCTACAAATTAAACAAATTATTGAAGACAGTCCCAGTTTAAAGCCCTATCTATCGGAAATTTTCTTGCCCTGTTATCAAAATGCTCGTAAATTAGCACTATAGAACAGGCGTTAAATGAGGATTGGTTTCCTGAAATATCAAAATAATGGGGATAATTATGGAAAGGAACTTATACGAAAAAGATTACTATCTCTGGTTAGATAAAACCATTAATTTACTGGAAAATCATCAATTTTCTGATTTAGATTTAGAGAATTTAATTGAAGAAATTAGCAGCATGGGTAAAAGTGAGAAACGAAGTTTAGAAAGTTATTTAACTCGCTTATTAGAACATTTGCTAAAACTGGTTTACTGGCAATCGGAATTAGAATACAATCAAAGAGGATGGAAAAATGAAATTAGGAATTTCCGTCGTGCCATAAAAAGAATTATTGCCGATAGTCCTAGTTTACAGCCTTATCTCGTTGAAATTTTTAATAACTCTTTTCAAGAAGCTCGTATTTCTTTTATGCACTATAGAACAGGCGTTAAATGAGGATTGGTTTCCTGAAATATCAAAATAATGGGGATAATTATGGAAAGGAACTTATACGAAAAAGATTACTATCTCTGGTTAGATAAAACTATTAATTTACTAGAAAATCATCAATTTTCTGATTTAGATTTAGAGAATTTAATTGACGAAATAAAATCTATGTCTATCAGTCAACAGAAAGCATTAAAAAGCAATCTGATCGTGATTTTATGGCATTTACTAAAATACTTACAAGAGCCAGAAAAACAAACCAGAAGCTGGGCATTAACCCTTTTTGAGCATCGAGAGAGAATCGAAGAAGATTTAGAAAATAGCCCTAGTCTTAAGAGTTTTTTAACAGAAGATGATGTTAAAAAATGCTATAATAAAGCCAGAAAAAAAGCCGCTATTGAAACAGGGATAAACCTAGATAAATTCCCGAAGGATTGCCCATTTACTTTGGCAGAAGCCCTAGATTTTGAATTTATCCCTAATCAAACCATTTGACTTTTTACCGAAAACCTACTATAACCTAAAAGTGCCATAATATCCAAGTAATCATGTCCTTACATTTAGTTAATTCTTGCCATTCGATGCCCATTTCCCCGATCTTCAATCCGTCGGGAGATGATGCGATCGAAAACCGTTCGATCTGGTTTGGTAACACCACCAACCTGATGCAATTAAACGATGTCCGCTACACCTGGGCGGTGGGTTTATATCAACAAATGCGCGAAAATTTCTGGATACCGCAACGCTTAGATATCACTCAAGACGTGACTGAATACGGGCATCTTACCGACGAAGAAAGATATGCATATCATGGTATTTTGTCCTATCTAACTTTTCTTGATTCCGTACAAACCTGTAATATTCCTCACCTAAAAAGTAGTGTCACTGCGCCAGAAATTAGTCTTTGTATGGCGGAACAAATTTCTCAAGAAGCCATGCACAATCAAAGTTATCAATACTTAATTGAAACGATTATTCCCCCGGATCGTAGGGGTGAAGTGTATGACTTTTGGCGCACCGATAAAGTTCTCAAGGATCGCTGTCAATTTATCGCTAGTCTCTACCAGCAATACATCGATAAACAAACTACTGAAAGCTATTTTATCGCCCTTCTTGCCGATTATTTGCTAGAGAGTTTGTATTTTTATAATGGGTTAAATAATGAGGTAGCCCACTAGCATCGTGAGGTGTTAGTTAAAACTCGCCAAATTGCTGGGAAGCCCTAAAGCCCTTAAACCAAAGCGAAGTCTGAAAAGATAAGCGTAAAGGAGCGAGAGCAGAAAAAAGTTAAGGGATTTAATAAAAGCCGTAAGGCAGCTATTAAAAACAATGGGTAATCAGCAGCCAAGCCTCTGTTTTAAAGGGGAAGGTTCAACGAACAGAGGGTGAGTATCTTCTTGGTAAATACGCTATAAAAGGTTCAAGAAGATAATGGTATGTTCTAGCCCCACTCTGAAAGGATGGGTAGTTGCGTCATCTTTTTCTATAATCTTGCTTCTCGACAGTTAATGTCCGGTAGCGCTGACGTTTTCAAAATGATCAACCGGGACGAATTAAGTCACGTCCGTTTGTATCAGAAACTTATTCCTGAAGCCATGGCAATTTTTCCCCATTCTGTTGAACAAATTTATGAGATGTTCGATAGTGCCGTTAAACACGAATGTCGCTGGACAAATCACATTGTTGGCAACAACATTTTAGGTATTACCGAATACAGTACCGAACAGTACACTAAATACCTTGCTAATATTCGACTAAAAGCGATCGGACTTGAGCCTTTATACAGGGAAGAAAAGTATAACAAAAGTCCCTATAACCATCTGGAACGCTTTTCCGATACCAAAAAAGAAGGCCACACCAAAGCTAACTTTTTTGAAGCAACCGTTACCAGTTATGTTATGTCTTCTGGCTTAACTGGATGGGATGAAATTTAAAATTTAAGGGACAAAAATGACCCAAATCCCTACCATAAAGTGGCAATTTTGTCAAATATTTTGACAACTTTTGACCCTCTCTTGCAGAAATACCGACAATCAGCAAATGTGCTTCTGGGTTTGGGGGGTTCTACCCCCAAAAGCCTAGATTTACTGATAAAATCGGAAGTAATGACCAATTTTAGAAGATATACTTAGGGCTTGTTCAATAAATCTAAAAACCTTGTTGGATAAGGTTTTTAGACTTTTTTGACCTCAAAAAGTGCCGACCTTTGGAGTGATTGGGGGGAAAATTCAGGGACTTTTTCCCTGAAAATTAGGTAATTGACCCCCTCAAAATCGGTAAAACCCTACACCCTACACCCTACACCCCACACCCTGTCCCCACCAACAAACTTTTTGCCGCAAACCCTAATTATGACGATTGCCATCATAATGAATTCTTGCTCCGGCCCATTGCAATTTTTCCTGTAGAGTCTGATAAAAAGAGTAACTTTCCCGCAGGATAATAAATTGGGCGAATTTTTCGGCTTTGGTAACTCCCACCCATTGCCCGGGCCAAATGGAAGTGGCTAAAGCACCATCCATCCAGAGTTTAGTATTTAATTCGTAGTCTCCCAGGGGCCAAATACTGACCAGAGATGCCGGGGGAATGACAATCGGCCGACTGGAGAGACTCAAGGGACAAATCGGGGTGACAGCGATCGCTTCCATGCCGGGGTGTATAATCGGACCATTAGCGGAAGCGGTGTAACAGGTGGATCCCGTGGGAGTAGCCACTAATAAACCGTCCCCTTGGTACTGATCTACTACTTCCCCGTCCACTTCGATTTCGAGGATTGAGGTGGGCATCCTATCGATACTAGCGGGTTTCACACACATCTCGTTTAGGGCATAAAATGCCTCGCTCACTGGCTGCGGGTTTCTTTTATCCCCTTCATAGATTCTGGCCGTTAACATCATCCGTTGTTGTACCGCATAGTGATCGGATTGTAAACGCTCCCACACCGTCTCCGTATCTTGGAAAATCTCCAAAGGTTCCGTTAAAAATCCCAGATGGCCGCCAACATTCACCGCTAAAATTGGAATGTCTTCCTGAGCTAAATAGCGAGCGGCGGCTAAAATGGTTCCATCTCCCCCCAAAACGATGGCGAGGTCGATTTTTCCCGATGCTGAGGCTAAAAATACCGGATAGGGATTATCTTTAAAGCCACTGGGTCCCATTAAAACTTTACACTGACGGGCTTCTAACTGTTTAGCGCATTTTTCCGCCCATGCTTTACTTTGGGGATGGTTGGCCTTATGGGCAATGATGACTTGTTTTAACTGCACAGAGTTGAGACCTGGTTCGGAGGTTCTATATTTTTAACAATAGCAAGACCGGGCAGATCGGGTGACAAGTAAAAAGTAAAAAAGGGGTTGGGGGAAGAACCTCGGCCTGACTGTAGCCAATTTGACAGAATTAATCGATAGATAAGGGTAGATGGAATTAACTAGGATAAGCTGGCAGGTTTTAGCAATCTTATCCCCTTTTTTCCCTGTAACTGCTGTATCTATGCGGCTTTTTCCCAATTATCTCCCTCACCCCTACCACTTAATTTCCATGCAGGGTTATAATTTTATTAAGATGTGTAACAATTCTCTGGCAAACTCTTGACAAAGGATAACAAATCTGCTCTCCCAAAAAACAGGAAAGGTTTTATTTCTATGACATTAATTCAAACCGCCCAATTATCGCTAGAAACTTTGGCTTTAGCCTTTTTTAAGCAGACAGAAGGACGCTGGCAATCCCAGAGACGTTATTACACCCTCACCCAAGAAACGGAACCCCAAGAAGTTATCAGCGCCATCGAGATTAAATATTTACCCCAGGGCAGCGAACCATTAATTCAACTTGCCCGTTTACATAATCTGGAAGATACAGCCTTATTAGGTGGCACGGAAGTGACTTGGCAAAGTAATTATCTCCGTCCCCAGAGTAAAAAACCCTCCAACGGTTCCACTATATTCGGTATTTTAGATAATATTCTCTATCGCGATCGGGGATTTGCGACGGATAAACCCGTTAGCGCTATTTATACCTTTCCTAACCCCTCTACTCTCTGTCTGAGAACAGAATACGCCGGTTCTGTCTTTGAAGAGGAAATTAAACTCATCGGTCAACAATATCGCACTCGACAAACTATTATCTCTCGCGCCGGTCAAGAATTGATGATCGGTCAATATCTAGAAAAACGGGTCAATTAGTCAAAAAAATGGCGGTTATTCCCATAATTTTGACTTTTATCCTAGGAATAGGGCTGAAATCAAATCAGCCCTTCCCATAACTTCCCTTTAAACTGGGGTTAAATTGTCTTGATTCTGACTAGCGAGAAACTTCTCTAATTCCGTAATTGCATCGGCATCGACCTTAGTTTGCATAGGACAGAATTTCGGTCCACACATCGAACAAAACTCCGCAGTCTTATAGATATCTGCGGGTAAAGTCTCATCGTGGTATTCCTTAGCGCGATCGGGATCCAAGGATAACTGAAATTGACGATTCCAATCGAAATTATAACGAGCAATGGAGAGTTCATCATCACGATCGCGCGCTCCGGGGCGATGACGGGCGATATCTGCCGCATGAGCCGCTATTTTGTAGGCAATTAAGCCATTTCGCACATCTTCAGCGTTGGGTAAACCGAGATGTTCTTTCGGGGTGACATAACATAACATCGCCGTCCCGTACCAACCCGCCAGAGCCGCCCCGATCGCCGAAGTGATATGATCGTAGCCTGGGGCAATATCGGTGACAAGAGGACCGAGAACATAGAAAGGTGCTTCGCTACACTCCTCCATCTGTTTTTTCACATTAAACTCAATTTGGTCCATGGGAACATGGCCCGGTCCTTCCACCATCACCTGTACATCGTGTTCCCAAGCGCGACGCGTTAGTTGACCGAGGGTTTTCAATTCCGCTAATTGGGCTGCATCGGAAGCATCGTGGGTACAACCGGGACGTAGGGAGTCACCGAGACTAAAAGAAACGTCATAACGCTTGAAAATCTCGATAATTTCGTCGAAATGGGTGTAGAGAGGATTTTGCTTGTGGTGGTGTAACATCCACTTAGCAATAATACCACCACCCCGGGAGACAATCCCGGTCAGACGGGTTTTGACTAAAGGCAGGTGTTCGATGAGGATTCCCGCATGAATCGTCATATAATCCACCCCTTGCTGGGCGTGTTTTTCGATAATGTGGAGGAAATCTTCGGGGGTGAGTTTTTCAATATTGCCGTGAACACTTTCCACCGCTTGATAGATGGGTACAGTACCGATGGGGACGGGAGAAGCATTGATAATCGCGGTGCGAATTTCGTCCAAATTACCGCCACCGGTGGAGAGATCCATCACCGTATCCGCGCCGTATTTGACCGCTAGGTGTAATTTTTCCAGTTCTTCGTTAATATTCGAGGAGTTGGGTGAAGCCCCGATATTAGCATTAACTTTACACTTAGAAGCAATACCGATCGCCATAGGTTCGAGGTTGAGGTGATTGATATTAGCGGGAATAATCAGTCTTCCTCGGGCGATTTCGCTGCGAATCAATTCGGGAGAGAGATTTTCCCGTTTTGCCACATACGTCATCTCTTCGGTAATTATCCCCTGACGGGCGTAGTGCATTTGCGATACATTTGCTTGTCCGCGCCGGGGGGCAACCCATTCTTGTCTCATAATTTTATTTCCTCTGTAAACAGCTTCCCTACGCTGGAATTACCCAGTCTCAGGTTCTAAGGGTCTTTCTCAGCCTGATTACCTCAGACACCCCTAGCTATGACGGCAATTGTATCACTGTTGACGACTGAGGAGATAAAGCTTAAGATTGTTGTTTGATTGGGAAGTAATACTAAATCCGTTGAGTAACGCACAGAAAACGGGTTTCTCCGAGAAACCCGTTTTCTACTCATGCACTCATGCAAAACGGAGAATAAATAATCAGTTTTTAATAACTGGATTTAGTATGATTACTGTTTACTGTTCACGGCAAAAAACTCCCCACTTCCCTGCTGATTCCGAAAAAAAGGGGCAGGCAAAAAGCCTACCCTAGGATTGATGATTATTCAATCAAACCTTAGACATCGTAGTAGAGAGAGAACTCGTAGGGGTGGGGACGTAAGCGCATCGGGTTAACTTCGTTATCGAGTTTGTAGGTGATCCAGTTTTTGATAAAGTCTTCGGTAAAGACACCAGAATCGGTCAAGAAAGCGTGATCTTTTTCGAGACTTTCTAGAGCTGCTTCTAGAGAACCGGGGGTAGAGGGTATTTTTGACAATTCTTCGGGACTGAGTTCGTAGATATCCACATCGAGAGGTTCTCCCGGTTCAATTTGATTTTTAATCCCATCGATACCAGCACAGAGCATGGCGGCAAAAGCGAGGTAGGGGTTAGAAGTCGCGTCAGGACAACGGAATTCTAAACGTTTGGCTTTCGGGTTGCTTCCCGATAAAGGAATCCGAATCGAAGCGGAGCGATTACCTTGGGAGTAGGCTAGGTTTACGGGGGCCTCAAAACCGGGGACGAGACGCTTGTAGGAGTTGGTGGTGGGGTTAGTTAAAGCTAAGAGCGCGGGAGCGTGTCTAAGCAAACCACCGATATAGTACAGTGCCATTTGGCTGAGTCCGGCGTATTTATCCCCGGCAAACAGGGGTTGACCATCTTTCCAGATAGACTGGTGAACGTGCATCCCAGAACCGTTATCACCAAAGATGGGTTTAGGCATAAAGGTGACGGTTTTACCGTATTTCTTAGCCACGTTCTTGATGCAGTATTTATAGGTCATTAAGTAGTCGGCGGCCCGTACTAGGGTAGAGAATTTAATCCCTAACTCGTTTTGACCACCGGTAGCGACTTCGTGGTGATGTTTTTCAATGGGAACTCCGCAGTCGGCCATGGTTAAGAGCATTTCCGTGCGAATATCTTGAGAGGTATCGGTGGGACTAACGGGGAAATAACCCTGTTTGTAGGCGGGTTTATAGGCAAGATTTCCGTCTTTTTCGTCTTTACCGCTATTCCAACGACCTTCGACACTATCCATGTAGTAATAGCCGGAGTTGGCGGTTTGGTCAAAACGAGCGCTATCAAAGAGGAAAAATTCTGCTTCTGGTCCAAAAAATACGGTATCACCTAAACCGGTACTGCTAAGATAATCGATCGCTTTCTGGGCAATAGAGCGAGGATCGCGGCTATACCATTCACCGGTTCTCGGTTCTTTGATGCTACAGATCATGCTTAGGGTCGGTTCCTTGTAGAAGGGATCGATCCAAGCGGTGGTAGGATCGGGAACCATGGCCATATCGGACTCGTTAATTGCTTTCCAACCGCGAATACTGGAACCATCGAAGGCAACACCATCGCTGAAAGAGCTTTCATCGATTTGATCGTAGTAGAACGAGCAATGTTGCCAGATACCTGGCATATCAATAAATTTCAGGTCGATAATCTTAATATTGTTGTCCTGAATCATTTTCAAGACTTCTTGTGGCGTTTCGGGCATGGAAAACTCCTTTGACGTATGGATCGGTTCTTAAGCTTCTCAAAAAACCCATCCTAAACAGTCACCTTGGCTGATTTTGTATTTTTCGATACAAAATCTTTAATCCTAGCTTGAAAAAATCTGTAATTTCCTTGTTCAGGTCGGTAATGGCTCCGAAGGGCAATTTGCCCATCAGCGGTTCCCCCATTGCTTGTGTCGTTTTTTTTTCTTTATCGGTCATTATCTATAACCGACATTCCGCACATCTTCATATACTTTTATATATTTTTACATTCCCCAAGATGTTTTGAGGAAAAACCTTCATTGTAGAAACTACTATTGAGAACATTTTCAATAATTGATTTTTTCTGAGAAAAAAAATTACAATTCTTCACCTTGATAAAAATCAATCATTGTAGCTATAGTCCCTACTGGCAATGGGTTTTAAGCAATATATTAGTAAAAATTATCAATTGAATGTTAAGAAGTGCGGAAAGTGGGCTATAAGTATTTAGCAAACACACCCGAATCAATGTAAGCTGTTCGTAATTTAAATTGCTTGTTGAGACGGGGCAAGGGGGGGTGGGCTAATCTAAGAATAAGCGGTTTAAATACGTCTTAGCTTAAAAGGCGGCGATTGCAATTTTTGTCGGGGTTCAATTATGTGTTACTCCAATCTGGTTGGTTCCCTAAGCAACAGCAAACCCCGTATATTGTCTGACCGCAGGTTCGTGAAATCCTAAGACAATATCTTCTTGATTGATTCCCGCAGCTATCAGTTCCTTGGCAATTCCATCTTCGGTATTGTCACACTGAATCCAAACTTTCTCGGCAATTATCTCCACATGAATTAAACAGCTATGAAGGTGCTGGTTTTTGTCCCAGCCTTCAGAGATAATTAGGTATTGATCAGTTTCGGTATCAAAGGCAGCACGGTTGCGGATGTTGGCGTTAGCATAAGATATATTAAGGTAAGGTCTTAAAACTTGGCGGATAATCTGGCGGTAGTTTTCTAGTTTATCCATTGGGTAATTACCTCCTGTTCGGGATTAAAGATAATTAGATTAAGACTGTTATCAGCTAATAAAATTTGACCAATTTCTTGACTAAATAACTGAGTGAATACTGTGGTGCGGATAGCTAAATAAAGTCTTCTGTCCGAGGCTAAGTAGCGGAGGATTTTCTGATAGAGGACATATTGGCCGAGGGCATTTTTCAGGTCTTCAATTTCGGAAGTTCCCAGAAAGCTCTTAATCTCAACGGCAATTTTTTGTCCTTGTTTTTCGGCGGCTAAAAGCTTGTGGGCGGCTAAGTCGATAAAGATATCTTTCTTGCCAATTTTCAGGCTGAGAGGGTCATGGGTAACTGTCCAACCATCTTTTATGAGAGCTATTTTGACACAATCATGATAGATGTCCTTGGCTGGCATGGTAATCTCCTCCAATCACCCTCATTTTAACGGCAATTGGGTAGTTGCGCTGCTATCCGACCGAATCCGCTTCAACAACTTCGAGACAGAGGTGAACGCAAAGACGAATCCGACAGACCGCGCCACAATAACTCAAGGAAGACGATAGTTCGCCTGAGAAGGGGTAAAACAGCGGAAAACACCTGAGACTCCCTGCTCTGTCAACCCCTAAGCTAGGGAGAAGAATGTAAAGATTTATTAAATTGTAGCGTAGCATACAGATGCGGGGGGGGGAGAAATTACAACCGCAATATGTAAACTGAATTGGAGTCTAATGAATAGCAAATTTACCCGTAGTTTCTTGGGTATCTTCGCCCTCGCTACCCTGGGAACGGCAGTTTTACCAACGCAAGTTCAAGCTTCTACAATAGTTCTAAACAGTGGCCAAGTGATTGGAGGTTCTGGAGTGCCAAGTAACACAGATATCAACATTACCTACTGGACAAAGGGGATAGCTGTAAATCCACTGTCACCAAATGCCTTCACCGCGGCCGATTTTGCCAAAGCGCAAGGGATAGGTTGTGTAACTTCCGGCCCTAACCCCGATATATGCGGTTCTGCCAAGGTAGTTGCAGATTTTCCCAATGCTTCCCCTCCTTGGATTCCTTCTCTCCCAAGCGCTCCCAATGCGCGATGGATTAACTGGGAGGTCGGCCCGTCACCGACTTTTTATGGTTCTCCAGCAGCTTCGGTGCTATATGCCTATCCTTTTACCATACCTGAACCAACCATCAACAACGCTGCGATCGAGATGTATTGGGCAGTAGATGATTTTTTGGGAGAATTTCTTCCGGGATTTCCTGATCCCAACCCAATTGGAGTATATATTAACGGTAATCCTCTTAGTAGTAGTTTCAGCGGTGCGGGTCGTTTTCCAGAATATTCTGCTTCCCAATCTGGAATTGAGGGTTTGTTAAAGCCAGGACTAAACTGGCTTTATGTTTACCAAAGAGATGCTGGTGATGGGTTAAGCGGTACTATTTTCTGCGCAAGTATCAGTGTTAATGTTCCTTCTTCTGGGGGCAAGCCTTGCGCGGCTCCAGTTCCCGAACCCAATTCTCTTATTGGTCTTGCAGTCCTCAGCACTCTCGGCGCAGCTTCAACCCTGAAGCGCCAAATAAAATCATCTAAACCATCAGAAAAAGAAACCACAAAAGTCGGCTAAATGGCTTCTAAAAATACCATAAATACCCCTTCATTCAATCTTGAGGGGGGTTATTTTTTTCTTCATCAACAATCTGTAAAACACTGCTGTATAAAGGTGCAGCCACCCAAAATCCTGCTTGATTGATCAAAGCGTCTAGCAAGGGTTTCACCTCAGAGATTAACCCTCGATTCTTCGCCTCAACTAAAATGCCCAGAATTCCTGTGTATCGAAGATTAAGTCTAGCAGCAATTCTACGACCACGACGCTCATCAATCAAAACTTGATCTGCTCCCAACTCAAGTGCTAAAGCAATAGCCTCAGCTTCTCCCTTATCTAGTTCATCAGCAAGAGCTTTAATCACCGTGCGGTTAGTTACCGTTCGAGTTTGAATCCAATCTAAGGTTTGGACTTCTATTGAACCTGCTACCAGAAAATCAGGCTCAGTTAATTCTCGATCAACTGCTTCAGGAATAAAAACTATTTGGTAAAGTTGTTGTAGCAGATGAAGTTGATTAATGGCGGCAAGATTGTTGATCGGGGATGTATCACTGACAACAATCACAATCTTCCCATCTCCCGCAAGTTCTTAATATCCTGTTCAAAATCTTCGACATCGTAGTGTACCGGAATTTGACGACTTGCAAGTAGGTGTTGAAAAGCAATACGATTCATTCCTGCAAATCGACTCGCTTGAGCAAGGGTGAGCTTCTCTTTTTGAAAGAGCATGACCGCAATTTCCTGCCTCATCTCAGCTTCAGTCATGCGTGTGGCACTGAGAATTTCATCGGAGATATCAATACTCATGGCTATAACCCTATCTATCCCTTCCTATTAGAATAATATCATAACCCCCTTCATTTAGTCAGTTGAGGGGGTTTATTTTTTGCGTCTTTTCCTCTTACACATTTTACACATTAAGAATCGGTTTGGTTCTTCGGCAGGTAGTATGCTAGGGACTCTTTGCTTATCCTGAAAACCTTACGCGTCAAGTCCAGTATTTGTGATTGCATAACAAGTACCGAAGAACCATCGGTTTTATGCTATTGAGTTACCAAAGCCAATAGAAGAGGCTTTATTATCAGTTGCCAACTAAAACTCTGTCAATCCACCGAAAAAGAAACCACAAAAGTCGGCTAAATTGCTTCTAAAAATACCATAAATGCCCCTTCATTCAATCTTGAGGGGGTTTATTTTTTTGCATTCCTCCCTCAAAAAATTCTCAGGGACACTAGAAAATAACTAAAAACTCTGCTGGAGTAATAATTGGAATCCCTTGATAAGTATTGAGAATTAAAAGATCCTTATCGCCTGTTATGATGTATTGTGCCATTCCAGATACAGCTAATTCCAAGAATTTATGGCTCTTCGTTACTTGGTATGGTTCGATAGGGAGGCATAAATCGACTAAATCCTTATCTGGCAGGAGACTTAATTGATTAGTTCGCTCTAGATCGAAAAGAATTGACAAAAATCGCTAAATGCCTTTCTATATAAGGGTTCCATCCCTTATAACCCCCGTCCATTGCATCACACAAACCGAAGAGCCGAATTTATTATCATCTAAATCGGAACAAACTCTCGTTTCATGCAATATATAAACAAATAAGCTCCTATTTTTAAGAGAGGACAAGAAATCTAACCTATCATCTTTTTCTAAATATTTGTCAAATTTCTTTTTACTTATTCTCGTTGCCAATTCTTGATAAGTTGCCTCGCTCTGGAGAATAGTAAATTGACTGACTGCTATATTCATTACTTTTTTGGGTGTTCCTAGGGGATTGAGTAAAGCACTAATAAAAACATTGGTATCTATAACAACTCGATTAGGATTCATCTACTAATAGTTCTGTTAGTTTATCTTCTGTCAAACCTTTAGCTTGAGCCTTTTTGCCGACTTTATCCATAATTGAGATCAGACTTTCTGAATTTTCCTCAATCGTCAGATTAACTTCTTGTTCAGGAGAAAGACCTAACTGAGCGATTAGTGTAGGAATCTCCGATACCTTAATATTTTTGAGAACTTGTTTCATGGCTTAACTAGGTAACTAGGTGTATCTTCAACTTTCATTGTACTCTATTTAATCACATTTAACAGTGTTACTCAAATCGTCCTCGACCTCTTCGCCGCATCTTCAACCCTGAAGCGCCAACTAAACCCCTCCCAATCCATCAAAAAAGAAACCACAAAAGTAGGCTAAATTGTCTCTAAAAATACCATAAATGCCCCTTCATTTAGTTAGTTTAGAGTGGGAAACGCTGGAACAGCAGCCAGTGGAGAAATGATGTCAAATCCCGTCATACTTTATCTTTATTTCTGACTGGCTGCCTAGATAAATCAGAAAGTAAAAGTCGTGCGGATAGTACCGATAACTAAGGTAGAATTGTTGTTATTTGAGTTGGGAGAAGTAATCACGATTACCCCCGGAGTAAGGGCAATATTATCGGTGAGTTTCCACTCATAAAATCCTTCGATATGAAAGGAAGTATCGGGATCATTAGTGGAGCTGCCATCATTTAACCTAATACTAGAACTAGATACCCAAGGCTGCATACCAACAATAATACCAGCCGTATTTCCTTCCTTAAATAAATCAGGAAAAGCCAAAGTTACCGCCCAATTCCAGATATCTAAATCCCCGCGTTCTAGTTGTCCATCTAAGGTGCTAAGGGTGATAGCTTTTGTGTAACCCCCCCAACCACCGAGGACAAAACCATCGACAATTCGCCAAGTAAATTGTAAACCCAAACTATTGTTAATTGTCGGGACAGCCTCCCCGAATAGTTCTTCGGTGAAAAATTGGAAATTCGAGCGCTGGCTTCCCGTTCCCGTATCTAATTGGTTATAACTATGAAGGTAGGATAAAGCAATGCCAAAATTCTCGTTTGGAACATAACCCAGCTGTGCCAGGGCAGTATAGGAACCGTTAAATAAACCCGCTCCTGGGTTAGGATCGTTAGCATCTCCGGCAAGATAACCGGCGCTGAATTGCAAAGCCCCATAATTACCCTGTAAACCGAGTCCAGTTTGTCCGGGGGCAAAATAAAGGGGATTGCGGGTACCAAAAGCGGAAAGCGCCCCACTAGCACCATCTCCATCCAAAAAGTTGAGGGTATTGGTAAAGTCATCTTTAGCACCTCCCGTCGCTTCTAACCAGAGGTGGATATTTTCCGTTAGGGGGAAACTGTAGTTTAAAACTTCTAGCAATAAATCATTGCCGTCCGGTTGGGTAAAAGCTAAGGTACTTGCAAAAGTTCCGGTGGTATCGGCTAAATCGGCAATATTTCCCGTTGCTAGACGGGTATAGAGTAAATCTTTGCCTGTGAAGCTAGTATTTAATTCTAAACGGGCCCGATAACCAAAAGCTGGCACTTGGGGAATCCCTTCACCACCGTTTTTTTCTCCTGTGGCTACCCCATATAATGCCATCACCACTTCCCCAGTTAATTTAGTAGTGGTGGAAAATTGATTATTTTCCAGAAAAGCGACTCGATTTTCTAAGTTATCAACCCTAGCACCCAATGCCGCTAATTCGGTCTCGAATTCGCTGACTAATCGCTTGATTTTGTCTAGATCTTCTTTTAATACCGCTACTCCTTCTTGAATCAATCTTTCTAGGGTATTTAAGCAAGCATTCAACCCGGCGGCAAATTCCCAACGAGTTAAAGCGCGTTCACCGCGAAAAGTACGGTCAGGATAACCTACTATACAACCATACCTCTCCACGAGACTTCTTAAGGCCTCAAAAGCCCAGGCGGTGGGAGAAACATCCCGCAATTGATTGACACTTGTTACCTGTGCCATGGGGTTACTAGAGAGGTTTTCGAGACTATTAGCCAGTACCGGAGCGGAAAAACCCAGTAATATCGCTGCTGTTAGGAAATTTTGCTTGATTTTCATTGCTGTCTCCCACACCTACAAGAATGATTATTGTTCTCAGTATAATCAGGTTAGCAAACTTTTTCCAGTCTGGCACTGTTGCAAATATTTTTCAAATGTTACTCCAGATAAAATCTGAATTGCCTAGCATTTATTGGTTCAAATAAATCTTAAATGATAATAAAAGCAATAAGTAAATAATTTTATTGTTCCTACAAACAAGATAGAGACGCTGCTGACAGCATCTCTAAATGATTATTTTTAGTTCAATTGAGGATAAAAAAGGGGTAACTAGCGCAATTCGGCGTTAAACTCGTTAAAAGAGCGTCTTTTTAACTCTAGCGATTGCGATCGAGGCAAAAGCTCAAAAACCTTTCTTAAGACATCATCCACATCTTCATATTTAACATTGCCCAAACCATCATAAACCACTTTACCCTGTTGGTCTAAAACCACCGTTTGGGGAACCCCATCGCGATAATAGTAACCTGGTTCATCGGGACGATAGGAAGACTTTAAGGGGATAGAATCGACAGTAACGGGGATAATACTGGCGGCGCGACCGTAAAACTCTTGAAAACGGGAGACAATCGCCGCAAATCGCTTACAATCGCTACTATCATCCAGATAATAGACAATAATAGCCGGAATTTTCCGTTGAAAAGTTTCCGCTAAATTTAAACGCGGTGGTACGAGGGAACCATTACCCGCATAGACCACAAAAATATTACCATCGAGGCGATCGTCATCGATTCCCGCGTAGGCGCTAGGGGTTAGCCAAGGAGACAAACTCGCCAGGGCCATAATAAGAAAAACAAGACAGATCTGAAGACGCAGCCGATAACGAGATTTCATGATCAACAGGGTTAAAATATTAAGACAATTTTCAGTTTGACATACCCCACGCCGTAAACGGACGTGGATTCTTCTAGCATCACTGCTGAGAATTTCTGGCTCAACGAGTCCACTTGAATTACTTGACGCTTAGAGCTTTTACCTATAGGAGCATTCCCCTATAGAACCCCATAACTCTAGTTTTCAAGGTGCGTTCATCGGTTGATGACTGGGTTTTTTAAGCGGTTGCTTACCCGGCCCGCTATTCTTAATATCATACATCACATAAAGTCGCCCTAAAAGGGCGAGGCTTTAAACCCAATTTTTCGGTAAAAAATCTTGTGACCTTCGAGCGCGATAATTCCCAAACCACCTCGCGAGTCATTGCCGCTAACTCGCGCTTTGCCGATACTTATTATGCCATTCTCGGACTACATCCGAGCGCCTCGGTGATCGAAGTGCGGCGCGCCTATCGGGAACTAAGCAAACGATACCACCCCGATACTACCGAACTCAGCCCCGAAGTGGCAAAGGTTAAATTCCAGCGTCTTAACGAAGCTTATGCCACCCTAAGTAATCCCGATCGCCGTTCCCTGTATGATTTACAGATAGGTTACTCGCGCTGGAATGTCATCCAAACCATCCCCGATAGCGATGAACCCATAGCTAATCGTAGCGCCTATCTCGATCCGACCGATCGCCCCCTATCTTCGGGAGAGATTTTTGCTTTGTTTATCTTGGGACTGACTCTGCTCGGCTGCTTGTTACTGGCGGTGATTATTGCTATGCTTCGAGGAGAGAATGCCGTCACTGTAGCCCAATTATTTTTGATTTAGATGCGATGAAGATTCCCACTGCTGATACTCCCCTCTATAATCATCCCTTACCGGCGATCGAAGCATGGCTAGTTAAATTAGGTTGTCGGAAAAATACCGAGAATATCCACTGTTGGATCGTCGAAAAACCGACATGGAAAGCGGAAATCTGCCTCGACATCGAAGAAATCACGGTTCGTTACTTTCGGGCAGCCAATGACGGCAGTGATATCAATCGCGCTTTTAAATACTCCCTTAGTCGCCAAGATATCGAATCGGCGGTTTTTTCTGGTCCCTAATCATTAGTCCAACTTTTGACTAAAAAGTGCCAGGGATTGGAGTGATCGGGGGGAGAATTCAGGGACTTTTTCCCTGAAAATTAGGTAATTGACCACCTGAAAATCGGTAAAACCCCACACCCCACACCCTACCCCGTTAAGACAGCGCCGGAGTTGGCAGCAGGGAGAGCTAGTCCGAGCATTTGTACTAAATTTTCCAAGACACGCTGTCAATCCAGTACACTTGTTCAGCTTGAAATCAAAGCTCCTCCACAACTGGAACCGCTGCCAGCAGTGCAACCGTAGCAATAGGAAGCGGTTTGTACCTCTGCAATTACATCTAAACTATCCGCTTGTAATAAATCCGGCAGGGTTAATTTTTGGCCTTGACTGGTGCAAGCGGCCCGATCCTCCATCTGATTAAAATCGCAGTCATAGATATTACCCAAATAATCAATGGAAAGCTGATTACGACACATCAAATGCTCGATAGTATCGCCATTAAAATAGTCTTCGAGGAATTGAAGATAGGGTTGATAGAGTTGCCGGTGTTCCAGATGGAAGCGTGTCCTTCCGACGGGTAGGTTAGTGATAGTAAATAGATTGTTAAAAGAAATATTAAAATGTTCTTGCAAGAACTTTTTGTAATCCCGTGTCAGGGATAGTTGATCCGGTGTGAGAGAAAAATTCTCTGACTTAGGAATCTGGGGATTATAGACTAAATCCACAATCAAATTCGGCTCTTGAGCGTAGCCGAGACGGTTCAACCATTGTAAAGCGGCGATTGATCGATCATAGACTCCCGGACCGCGCATTTTATCCACATTATCGGCAAGATAACAGGGTAAAGAAGCCACCACCCGCAGTTGATGGCCAGCGCAATATTCAGGAATATCAGTAAATCCTTTCTCGAAATAAATAGTTAAATTCGAGCGCACAATTACCTCTTTTCCCGCTTTTCTAGAGGTTTCCACAATTGGCTTAAAACCGTAGAGCATTTCCGGAGCGCCGCCAGTCAGATCGACGGTTTTGATTTGGGGAAATCTTGCGATCAGTTCGATAATTTGTTCGCATACTTCTGGAGTCATTTCTTCGGAGCGAACCGGACTAGCTTCCACATGACAATGGCTACAAGCAAGGTTACATCTTTTTCCCAAATTAATTTGCAGAACCGAGATTTTTTGCTTAGTTAAAGGAGTTTTTAGTTTCTCAACAAAAGGAGTCATAGGAGAGTAAACAGTAATTAGTAAACAGTAAACAGTAATCAGTGACCAATCACTAATCAATGATAACTGATAACTCACATCTGATAACTCACATCTGATAACTCACATCTGATAACTGATAACTGATAACTGATAACTGATAACTGATAACTGATAACTGATAACTGATAACTGATCTCAGTGGCCGCGCCACGCCCCCAACGGGTATAGGGCTGATTCATTCTCTAGCAAAGCAAGGCATTTTAAAAATTTTTCAGATATTTGTTCTGAGAAATTGACTGAAAACCTTGCCAGATAAGGATTTGATTGAATGACATTTGCGAGAATGAAACGACCCTAGGGCAAGGGGGGGTAGGAGAGATTCAGCTAATCTAAGGATAGGCGGTTAAAATCTCTTAGCTTACCATTTGAGGCTTGCTGTGTCCAATCCAACTCTAAAGCAAAACCGCCCCCAAAGGACGGTACTTCAAACCGAGAAGCTACGATGCCTCTCCTCATAGTTATCTTGATGTTAAGCTCAGTTAGCTATCCTTTTGTCTGCGTTTCATCGCCAGACCTAGGCCACCAACAGCAAGAATTCCAGCAACAGTCCCAGGTTCGGGAATAGCTACCTGGGTGAAGGTTTGTGAGAAACTCGTAAGGTTGGCGGAACCAGCAACAGTAGCAGAAATCCTGCGAGCTAGTAGGGAAAGATTGTTAGAGACCGAAAGCGTGTTTACTCCGGGTAACCCTGGAGAGTTATCTTCATTAGTCACAGGCAGGCTGGGGGGAATGCTTCCATTGCCCGAAAACGTTGCACCATTTAATGTCACAGAACTCGCTGTTCCCGTAGTGGGGCCCGAAACTGAAGCACCTGTTATGGCATCTATCTGTTGGACGATTGGGAGATTTCCAACGGATGTGACCTCGAAACTGAAGTTGAGATCAACAGTCCGATTGGCGGTCGTGGTATTAGATATGCTCAGGGCGTTATTAAGAACAGTGTGACTGAGGGTAGAACTACCAAAACCAGGACCGAAAGTGCCGGTTGCACTCACTTGAATGTTGCTTGCGGGATTAGGAATAAGATTCGTAGGATTTGTGGTAAAGCTGTCAAAAGTCCAGTTGCTGAACAGTTTCTCAACCGTGCCATCGCCGTTCTCATCAACTGAGATGAAAGCACCCGGATTGAAAAGCTGTGATAATAAGATCGATCCAGAAAGAAAGTTGCTGCCATCGAAATATTGTACTACGGCAGCCGCCTGTGCTGGTGCAGTGGCAAGGCCTAGGCCAGCGGCAACAGCCAGAGCAGCAGCGCTAGGAATGGTGTATTTGCGTATTTTTGTCATCTTACAGAGACTCCTTAGGAAGATTAAGGTTAGCGTATAGGCTACTCCCACGAGGATAACAGTAAATGTCTCATCTGTCAACACCTAATGGCCTATTTGTCAACCGACATCCCACACATCTTCATATACCTCTATATATTTTTACATTCCCCAAGATGTTTTGACGAAAAACCTTCATTGTAGAAACTACTATTAAGAACATTTTCAATAATTGATTTGTTCTGAGAA